>Ga0209018_1002104_pt1 | contig 14671 bp, 16 predicted proteins | sample YNPBryBLVA2012_FD_185814 | JGI IMG/M metagenome (GOLD analysis project Ga0209018, IMG submission 185814) | Anoxygenic and chlorotrophic microbial mat microbial communities from Yellowstone National Park, USA - YNP Bryant BLVA 2012 (SPAdes)... ...
GGCCCTGGTGGGGGCGTTCGCCGATGATGTGGGCACAAACGACGATCAGGGCTCGGCATACGTCTTCGTCCGCAGCGGGACGACCTGGACGCAGCAGGCGTACCTGACCGGTTCGGATGGCGCGGCGGGTGATGGATTCGGCCGATCGGTCTTCCTATCGGACGACACGGTCCTGGTCGGAGCACCCGACGACGACATCGGCGCAAACTTCACTCAGGGCTCGGCCTACTTCTATACGTTGTTGTCGTTCCGGGCTTTCCTGCCGCTGACACTGAGGAGCGGACCATGATCGCGGCCCCCGGCCGCCCGATCCGGCGCAGAGCACACACCCGCCCCGATGTTCTCGACTACCCTGCATTGAGGAGGCTCAATCACCCACACACCCGCAAACTTGCCCATTTGCCCACTTGCATACTTGCATACTTGCATACTTGCCTACTTGCCTACTTGCCCACTTTCCCAGGAGGTAGCACTATGATCCGCGAAGTCGCCATCGTCGGGGCGGGGTGGAGCCCCTTCCGCTCCATCACGCCCGACCTCTCGTACAAGGAAATGATGTACGAGGCCGCCGTCCGCGCCTACGAGGAGGCCGGCATCGACCCCCGTCGGGACGTGGACAGTTTCGTCTCCGTGGCCGAGGACTTCATCGAGGGCACCAGCATCTTCGACGAGTACACGCCCGACCAGGTCGGTGGGGCGCTGCGCCCCAACCACACCATCACCGGTGACGGCATCCACGGACTGGCCGCCGCAGTGATGCAGATCCTCACCGGCCAGTTCGACATCGTCGTCGTCGAGGCGCACAGCAAGGCCTCCAACGTCCTCACCCTGCCCTACATCCTGGCCTATGCCATGGACCCGACCTTCAACCGGCCACTCGCCGCCCACCCCTACTTCATCGCCGGGATGGAGATGCACCGCTACCTGGCCGAGACAGGCACCCCGCTGGCCGCCTGTGCCCAGGTGGTGGTCAAGAACCGCCGCAACGCGCTGAACAACCCGCTGGCCGGCTACGGGGCCGCTCTGGACATTGACGACGTCCTGGGCAGCGAACCGATCGCCGAGCCGCTGACCCGCCTGCAGTGCGCCGGCCACGCCGACGGGGCGATCGTCTTCGTCCTGGCCGACGGGGTCACCGCCCGCACCCTGACCGAGAAACCGATCTGGGTGCGCGGCATTGGCTGGGCCAACGACACCTTCACCCTGGAGAGCCGCCCCTGGGGCCAGGCCCGCTACGCCGCCTGGGCCGCCCAGATGGCCTACCGCACCGCCTCCATCCGCAGCCCACGCTCGGAGATTGACTTCGCCGAGGTGGACGACACCTTCGCCTACAAGGAGCTGCAGCACCTGGAGGCGCTGGGCCTCTGCCGGCCGGGCGAGGCCGGGGCGTGGACGATGGAGGGCGGCAGCGAGCCGGACGGCGAGTTGCCGGTCAATCCCTCCGGCGGCAGCCTGGGGATGGGCCACCTGCTGGACGCCGCCGGGCTGGCCCGCGTGCTGGAAGTGGTGCTGCAACTGCGTGGTGAGGCCGGAGCGCGGCAGCTGGCAGACGTCGAGACCGGCCTGGCCTTCGGCTGGCGCGGCGTCCCCACCACCGGCGGCGCGGCCGTCATCCTGAGCAACTGAGGAGGCAGACGATGGGCAGAAATCGAGTGGCAATCGTCGGCGCGGGGATGACCCGCTTCGTCCGCCGCGCCCAGGAGACGGCCAGGGAGCTGGCCTGGGAAGCCGCCAGCAAGGCGCTGGAATCGTGCGAGATGACCCTGGACGACATTGACGCGGTGGTCATCGGCACCGCGCCGGAGGCCTTCGACGGCGTGCACATGAACAGTGAGTACCTCTCCGACGGCTGCGGCGGCTGGGGCAAGCCAGTCATCCGTGGCTACGTCGGCGGGGGAACGGGTGTCTTCGCCCCCATCCAGGGCTGGTACCACGTTGCCAGCGGCCTCTTCGACACCGTGCTGGTCGTCTGCGAGGAGAAGATGTCCTCCTGCCAGCCGCACCCGCAAGGCGCGTTCCTCACCATCTTCGACAACATCACCGAGCGCCCCCTGGAGCCCAACCTGCTGTGGATCTTCGCCCTGGAGATGAATGCCTACATGACCCGCTATGGGTTGGACAAGCGCGACATCGCCCAGGTCTCGGTGAAGAACAAGCGCAACGCCGCCGACCACCCAGCCGCCCTGCTGGGCGACGCCAACATCACCGTGGAGGACGTGCTCAACTCCGAGGTGCTGGCCTGGCCGGTGCAGCGGCTGGACGTCAGCCCGGTCACCGATGGCGCGGTGGCGCTGGTCATGAGCGCCGAGCACGTCGCCCGCCGCGTCACCCCCAAGCCCGTCTGGGTCGAGGGCGTGGGCTGGTGCCTGGATACCGCCTACTGGACCGACCGCGACCTCTCCTACCCCACCTACGTGGAAGAGGCGGCGCGGATGGCTTACAAGATGGCCGGCATCACCGAGCCGCGCAAGCAGATCCACATCGCCGAGCCGTACGACCCCTTCGATTACAAGGAACTGCACCACCTGGAGGGGCTGATGCTGTTCGACAAGGGCAAGGCCCCCGAGGCGACCGCGTTGGGCATCACCCAGCGCAACGGCGACCTGCCGGTCTGCCCCAGCGGAGGGCTGCTGGGCGTGGGCAACCCCATCGCCGCCGCCGGCATGATGAAGGTGGCCGAGCTGTTCTGGCAGTTGCGCGGCGAGGCCGGCGCCCGCCAGGTGCCCGGCCAGCCCAAGCGCGGCGTCGCCCAGGCCTGGGGCGACCTGATGCAGGTGGGCACGGTCATCGTGCTCGGCGCCTAGGAGGAAGTGGAGATGAAAGAACACGTATACGGGACCATCGGCCTGAGCGAGAAGGACTTCGCCGAGGGCCGCGTCGTTTTCGAGACCTGGGAGCCGAATGCCCGCTACGCCTGGGACACCGGCGTCGCCATCGGCCACTACCTCAAGGAGCTGCAGGCCGGGCGGTTGGTCGGTCGCTATTGCACTACCTGCGGGCGCACCATGATCCCCCCGCGCATGTTCTGCGAGCAGTGCTTCGTCCCCACCGACAGTTGGGTGACCCTCCAGGACACCGGCACGGTGACGACCTTCTCCCTCTGCAACGTCACCTGGAACATGGAACGGGTAGAGAAGCCGCTGATGCCGGCGGTCATCGCCATTGACGGCGCCTCGCCAGGGATGGGCATCCTGCATCTGCTGGGCGAGGTCGAGCCCGACCAGGTGAAGATCGGGATGCGCGTGCGGGCGGTCTGGAAGCCGGCCGCCGAGCGCGTGGGCGCCATCACCGACATCGCCTACTTCAAGCCACTCTGATACGCCACACGGAACACGCACCCCATAACCTGTTCGCGTGTTCCGCAAGGAGGATTCCAAATGTCTCTTCTAGAACGAATCGAGCACGTGCGCGACGCCCGCGCGTGGGAAGGCGAGATCCCGATCACCAATCGCTACACCGCCGGGCCGGCGGGCGAGCGGTTCTTCCATGAGATCAAGGACAACGGCCGACTGGTGGGGACGCGCTGCCCCACCTGCGACCTGCTCTACGTCCCGCCACGTCTCTACTGCGAGCAGTGCTTCGCCCACCTGGACGAATGGGTGGACGTGCGGAACTGCGGACGGGTGCACACCTTCACCGTCGTTCACGTCGGCCTGGACGGACAACCGCTGGACGAGCCGCGCATCCTGGCCTTCGTCCGCATCGAGGACACGGACGGCGGGCTGGTGCATTACCTGGACGAGGTCGAGCCGGAGGACGTCTGCATCGGCATGTGCGTCGAACCAGTGTTCCGGCCGAAAACCGAGCGCAAGGGCAGCATCCTGGACATCGCCTACTTCCGCCCGTGCCAATGTGAGTAGGGGCGGGCCTATGTGCCCGCCCGGGCCCGTTCGAGTAACCAATGCTTCGGCCACGGATGCACACGGATGAATACCGGATAAGCCTGTCCGAAATCGGTGTGCATCTGTGTTCATCCGTGGCCGATCTTTCTGCGTATCGCCGTGCGCATGCAGTTCGTAGGGGGAGAATGTGACCATCCTGATCGGCACCAGCGGCTTCAGCTACAACGACTGGGTCGGTCCGGTCTACCCGCCCGACCTGCCCAAGGAGGACTGGCTGCGCTTCTACGCCCAGGAGTTCCCCACCTGCGAGCTGAACTTCTCCTACTACCGCATCCCCGACCCGCGCACGCTGGCGCGCATGGCCGACAAGGTAGGAACGGGCTTCCTCTTCTCGGTCAAGGCCTTCCAGGGCATCACCCACGAGCGGGAGGAGGCCGACCCGCTGATCCGCCAGTTCGTCGCTGCCCTGTCGCCGCTGCAGGAAGCGGAGAAGTTCGCCTGCGTGTTGGCTCAGTTCCCTAACTCCTTCCATCGCAACCCGGCCAACTGGGACTACCTGCGCCGGTTGCGCGAGGGGTTCGGCGAGCTGCCGCTGGTGGTGGAGTTCCGCGCCCAGGACTGGCTCGCCGAGCCGACCTTCGACGAGCTGCGCGCGCTGCGCCTGGGGTTCTGCTGTGTGGACGAGCCGCGCCTGAAGGGACTGATGCCGCCGGTGGCCGTAGCGACCGGGCCCGTGGCCTACGTCCGCTTCCACGGCCGCAACGCCGCCAAATGGTGGCAGCACGACGAGGCCTGGCAGCGCTACGACTACGCCTACAGCGACGATGAGCTGCTGGAATGGCTGCCGAAGATCCGCCAACTGGACGAAGAAGCCCCGCTGACGCTGATCTACATGAACAACCACTGGCAGGGCCAGGCCGTGGGCACGGCGAGGCAGTTGCGCAAGCTATTGTGATCAGTTCGCAGTGGGCAGTGGGCAGTGGGTAGTGGGCAGTGGGTAGTGGGTAGTGGGTAGTGGGTAGTGGGTAGTGGGTAGTGGGCAGTGGACAGACCACTGTCCACTGTCCACTGTCCACTGTCCACTATCCATCACAGCGAGGTAGTACACAATGGGCACTGTTCGCGTCAAATGGCTGGAAAAGCTACAATTCGTCGGCGTGGATTCCACCAAACACTCGGTCGTCATGTCCTCGGCGGACGAGGAGAACGGCATCGGCGTCAAGCCGGGCGAGCTGATGCTGATCGGGCTGGGCGGCTGCACCGCCTACGACGTGGTCAACATCCTGACCAAGAAACGCGCCCACCTCACCGGCCTGGAGGTCACCGTCAGCGGCGAGCAGCTCCCCGACCCGCCGTGGACGTACACCCACATCCACCTGACCTACCGGCTGCGCGGGCGCGGCCTGAGCGAGAAGGCCGTCCGCGACGCCATCGAGCTATCCAAGACCCGCTACTGTTCCGTCGGCACCACGCTGGCCAAGGCCGTGGAGTTGACCTACGACTTCGTGATCGAGGAGGAAGGATGAGCCTGCGCACCGTCGCCGAGCTGATGGAGATCGCCGCCCGCACGGCCCCCAAGTCGGCGGGCAAGGACTTCGTGATCGTGGAAATCGTGGAGGGGGAGGAGCTGCGCCGGCTGGGCGAGGCGATGATCGCCTACGGCGAGCGGTCCGGCAAGCCCAATTTCGACCGCGACGGCCGCAACGTGCTCAACTCGGCCGCCGTGGTGTTGATCGGACTGAAGGACGGCGGCGTCCTGGGCCTGAACTGCGCCGCCTGCGGCAGCCCGACCTGCATCGAGCCGAACACGGTCGAGGGCGAGTTCCGCGGCCCCAACTGCGCCCTACGGCTGCTCGACATGGGCATCGCCATCGGCTCGGCGGTGAAGACGGCCGGCATGCTCAACGTGGACAACCGCGTCATGTACCGAGCGGGGGTCGTGGCCCGCGAGCTGGGGCTGATTGACGCCGACTTCGTCATGGGCATCCCCCTCTCCGCCACCGGCAAGTCCATCTACTTCGACCGGTGAACCGCAGCCGCGTCGCGCTGGGCCGGCGGGGCGAGGCGCTGGCCACCGACGAGCTGGCCCGCCATGGCTGGGCGATCGTCGCCCGCAACTGGCGCTGCGCCGAGGGCGAGGTGGACATCGTCGCCCGCCGCGGGGAGGCATGGCGCTTCGTCGAGGTGCGCACCCGTCGCGGCAGCGACCTGGGCACGCCGGAGGATTCGCTGACCCCGGCCAAACAAACCCGCATGGCCGCCGTCGCCGAGGCGTACCTGACCGAACACGGCCTGGAGCGAGTGGACTGGCAACTGATGCTGGCAGCGGTCGAGATGGACCATGGCGGGCGATTGGTGCGGCTGGAGCTGGTGGAGCTTGAGTGACACGGTGAGGGGGAGACGCGGAGACACGGTGAGGGGGAGACGCGGAGACACGGTGAGCCCGCGTCTCCGCGTCTCCGCGTCCCCGCGTCCCCCCGTCTCCCCGTCTCCGCGTCCCCTTGTCTCCCTCGTCGGTCCCACCGCAGTCGGCAAGACCGCCCTGTCCATCGAGCTGGCCGAACGGCTGGACGGGGAGGTCGTCTCGGCGGACTCGCGCCTGTTCTACCGCGGCATGGACATCGGCACAGCCAAGCCCACGCCGGACGAGCGCGCCCGCGTCCCCCATCACCTGATCGACATCGCCGACCCCGATGAGACGGTCGGCCTGGCCGATTTTCTGCGCCTGGCCCAGGAAGCGATCGCCGACATCCACGCCCGCGGGCGATTACCCATCCTGGTCGGCGGGACGGGCCAATACGTGCGCGCAGTGATCGAGGGCTGGGCTCCGCCCGCCGTCCCTCCCGATCCGGCGTTGCGGGCCGAGCTGGAGGCGCAGGCGCGGTGCGAGGGGGCGCAGGCGCTGCACGAGCGGCTGGCCGCGCTGGACCCGACCGCGGCAGCGCGCATTGACCCGCGCAACGTCCGCCGCGTCATCCGCGCCCTGGAGGTCTGCCTGCTCACCGGTCAGCCCTGCTCGGCCCGCCGCGCCTCCCCACCCTACCGCACCCTCTCGATCGGCCTGACGATGGAGCGCAGCGCCCTGTACGCCCGCGCCGACGCCCGCATCGAGGCGATGATGGCCGCCGGACTGCCGGAGGAAGTGCGCCGGCTGGTCGAGGCGGGGTACGGGTGGCGCCTGCCGGCCATGTCCGGCCTGGGCTACATCCAGTTCCAGCCATACTTCGAGGGGCAGGCCACGCTGGAGCAGGTCGCCCAGGAGATGCGACGGGCCACGCGCCGCTTCATCCGCCACCAGTACAACTGGTTCCGCCTGGACGATCCGCGCATCCGCTGGTTCGACGCCGCGCAAACGACGTCGGAGGAGATTGCGGAGGTCATCGGCCCATGGCTGACCAACCTATAGGGACGCAGCGCCTGCCGCGCATGCCACAGGGGCCACCCCCCTACCGGCCACACGAGGCAGACATCATCTTCGCCCTGGACGCCCAATACGTCGGCGAGCGTGCCTTCGTCGCCCTCGACATCCAGACGTGGGCCGGCGAGCGCCTGGGGACGGCTGTGGGCGTTGCCCACGTGACCATGCCCTACGTGCCAGGAAGGTTACGCTTCCGTGAGGGGCCGCCGCTGCTGGCGATGATCGCGGCGGCGCGGGAGCGGCTGTCCCTGCGGCCCGACTTGATCCTGGTGGACGGGCACGGCACCGCCCACCCGCAGCGCTGTGGACTGGCCTGCTGGGTCGGCGCGGGCGCCGACACGCCCACCATTGGATGTGCAAAAGAAACGCTTTTGCGGTATAATGGGCCCGTTGGTCGGAAACGGGGCGATGCCCTGCCGATCGAGCTGGACGGCGAGGCCGTCGGGGTGGCCCTGACCACGCGGGACGGCGTCCGACCCGTGTTCGTCAGCCCAGGCCACCGGGTGAGCCTGTCCACCGCGATCGAGGTGGTCCTGCACCTGACGCCCCGCTACCGGCTGCCGGAACCGCTCCACCGGGCCGATCATGCCGCCCGGTCGTGCGCGAAGGGAATCCTTCCGACAGATACATTCTTCTGGGGGCAATTGAACAAGCATGCCGAGACAAGCGACCGTTGACGAGTTGTTCGATCTGGCGATCGCCGCGGAGAAGGCCGCCGAGGAGCTGTACCGCAGACTGGCAGTCAGGTTTACCCACCACCCAGAAGCAGCGGACTTTTGGACGAAGTACGCGGCGGAGGAAGCCGGCCACGCCGAATGGCTGCAGCGCATCCGCGCCCACCTGAGCGCAGAACAGCTTGCCGCGCCGGCCGACCCGCGCGTCCTCACCGATGCGCACAAGGCGCTCGAAAACTCGGTGGAGACGCGACTCCAGACGATCGGTACCCTGGAGGCCGCCTACCAACTGGCGAGCGAATTGGAGCACTCGGAGACCAACGCCATCTTCGAGTTCCTGATCACCCACTACGCCGTGGCGGTACAGGCCGAGTCTTTCCTGAGGGCGCAACTGAAGGGCCACGTCGGCCGGCTGACGAACGAGTTCCCGGCCCGCTTCCCCGACGTCGCGGCGCGGCTGGCGATCAAGGCGCTGGAGGTGTGACCGGCATCCCCCGCCGTGCTCTCATCCAGCCCTAGACCTCCTCCGAAGGTATCTACCTACCCCCTACCCTCCCGCAGGTTCGGGCGCACTCCAGTGCGGAGATTGCCCCCGAACCTGCGGGAAGGTAGGCAGTTACCCCCGAAGAACATGGGGCGCGATCGCGGCGCCCGCGCTGGCCAGCATCACGGTGACGAAAGCGGACATCCCCAGCAGCACCCACTTCGTCATCGCTCCTCCTGACAGGCGACCCGCAGCACCTTCGCGCCGCGGATCTTCCTCTCCTTCAGTTCCCGCAGCGCCCGGTTGGCTTCCTCCAGCGGGTACTCCTCGACCTCGGGGCGGATGGGGATTTCGGCGGCCAGCGCCAGGAACTCCTGCACGTCCCGCCGGGCCACGTTGGCGACGCTCTTGATCTCCTTCTCCATCCAGAGGTGGGTGGGATAGTCGAGCCGCAACAGCTCGCCCTTGTCCACCTCCTCCTTACGGATCGCGTTGACGACCAGCCGCCCGCCCGGCTTCAGGTGGCGCAGCGCCTCGACAATCGGCTTCCAGACCGGCGTGGTGTCGATGATGCAATCCAGACGGTCGGGCGGTGCCGCGTCGGTATCGCCGGCCCAGACGGCCCCCAGCTCGCGGGCGAACGCCCGCTCCCGTTCGCTGCGAGCGAAGACGAAGACCGGGGTGCGAGGGTAGCGATGACGGGCCATCTTCAGCACCAGATGGGCCGACGCGCCAAAGCCGGTCAGCCCCAGGGTCTGACCATCCACCAGGCCGCATAGCCGCAGTGAGCGGTAGCCGATCGCCCCCGCGCACAGCAGGGGCGCCGCTTCGGCGTCGGAGAAGACGTCGGGGATGGGATAGGCGAAGTCCTCAGGGACGACCATGAACTCGGCATACCCACCGTCGGCGTCCCGACCGGTGGCCCGGAAATCGGGGCAGAGGTTCTCCTCCCCGCGCCGACAGAACGCGCACGCGCCGCAGGCCGAGTAGATCCAGGCCACCCCCACTCGCTCGCCCAGGCGGAAGCGCGTCGCCCCGCTGCCCGCCCGCTCGACCCGCCCGACCACCTGGTGGCCCAGGACGACCGGCAGGCGCGGCGGGGGCGTCCGCCCCTCGATCTCGTCCAACTCGGTGTGACAGACGCCACAGGCCCGGACGCGGAGCAGGGTCTCCCCCTCGCCGGGGACTGGGGTGGGCAGATCCACCAGCCGCAAAGGAAATGCGTTTTCCGTCAGGTCGCTGATGTGGGTCAGAACCATCGCTTTCATGGCCGCCCTCGAATGCCAGATGGGACGCTCTCTATTCTATGTCAGGCTCCGTTTCCAGGCAAGCCGCCACGAACGTCTGCGGCCAGTCATTTGCGTTGACAGCCTGAAGATGGTAGACTTGAGCGCGTGAGCGCGCCCCCTTCGGTCGCCGACCTGATTGACGAAAGCTTGGCCCTGGAACGAGCGGGCGACATCGCCGGCGCGCTGGGGCGGGCGCGGGAAGCGTTGGACGTAGCACGACCCCAGGGCGACCCCGAAGCGACCGCCTCCGCCCTGGTCGCCGTGGCCCGCTTTCGCCATCGGCTGGGGCAATACCTGGCGACGCGCGCCCTGGCCGAGGAGGCGCTGGCCCTGGCTCCGCCGGAGACCCCCGCCCAGGCCGATGCCCTGCTCATGCTGGCCATGTGCGCCGCCGAAACCGAGTTCCTGGTCGAGGCGGAGGGCTACTACCGGCGCGCCATCGACCTGGCCCGCGAGATTGGCTACCATCTGCTTCGTTTTCGCGTGCTCAACAACCTGGCCGTGGGCGTCTACTTCTCCCGCGGCCAGTTCGACCTGGCGGAGGCTGCCCTCCAGGAAGCCCTGCGCCTGGGCCGGGATCTCAGGGAGGACGACCGCCTCCCCTATACGCTGCTCGCCCTCGCCTGGCTCTACCAGTTCACCGGCCAGCGACAGCGGACGCGCGAGACCCTGGCCGAGCTGGACAAGGTGGCGTACAGGGTGGCCGGGGCCAGGGGGTATCACGCCAACCTGTCCGCCCTCCTGGCCCTGGACGAGGGTGACCTGGACGCCGCCCCACCGCTGTTCGCCGCGGCGCGCTCGGTGGCCGAGGCGATCGGCGAGCCGCGCCTCAACGTCGAGACGCGCTTGGGCTTGAGCCGCTACCATCGCCTGGCCGGCGACCCCGCTACCGCCCGCACCTGGGCCGACGAGGCGCTGGCGCTCACCACGCGCGTCGGCTTCAGCCTCTTGCAGGGAAGAGCGCTCATCGAGCGCGGCCGCACCCACTGGGATGTCGGCAACGGTGCGGCCGCCGAGCGTGACTTCCGTGCGGCCGGCGAGGTGCTGACTCCCCTGGAGGCCGATTTCGACCTGGCCCGCGCCGCCCTCTTTCTGGCCGCCCTGCTGCACGACCAGCAGCGCCCCGAGGCCCGCCAGGTCTGGCAAGACGCTGCTCGCCGGATCATCGGCGGCGGCTACGCCTTCCTGCTGGAGCAGGAGCGCGCGCTGGCCTTCCCTCTGGTGGCGGCGCACCTGAACGACCCCGACCCGGAAACGGCGGCCCTATCGGCGGCCCTGCTGACCCACCTGGAGCGGGTGCCCCCACCGCCGCTGCAGGTCGTCACCCTGGGCCGCTTCGCGGTGCGCCAGGGCGCGCGGGTCGTGCCGGAGGCGGCCTGGCGACAGCGGCGGGCGGGGGAACTGTTCCGCCTGCTGCTGGTCAGCCACGGGCAGGCGCTCTCCCGCGACGAGGTCATCGAAGCGTTCTGGCCGGAGAAATCGCCCGAGGCGGCCAACACGCCCTTCCACCAGGCGACTTCGGCGCTGCGTCGCGCCCTGGAACCGGACCTGCCGGACAAGTTCCCCTCCCGCTACCTGGAGGTCGAGGGCGGGCGTGTAGCCCTGCACCTGCCGCCCGGCTCGTGGGTGGATTGCGCGGCCTTCGAGCAACACGTCCGCCAGGGCGAGTGGGAGGCGGCGGTTGCGCTCTACGGAGGCGACCTGTTCCCCGACGACCGCTACGCCGATTGGGCCGCCGCGCCCCGCGAGCGCCTGGCGCAGATGTTCGTCGCGGCTGCGCTGACCCTGGCCCGCGCGGCCCTGGACGCCGGTCACCCCCAGGAGGCCTTGAACGCCGCCCGCCGCGTCCTGGAGACCGACCCCTGGCAGGAAAACGCCGTCCTGGTCGGCATGAAGGCATGTCTGGCGTTGGACGACCGCGCCGGGGCGCTCCGTCTCTACCGCAGCCTGGAGCGCGCCCTGCGCCAGGACCTCGACGTCGCTCCGCAGGCCGAACTCCAGACGTTCTACCGATCCCTCTGCGGCTAGTAGGGGCGCACGGCCGTGCGCTTCTACGGTTTGCCCCCGCGTAAGTGTTTTGTAAGTCCCCTACACTACACTAATCCCCAGAACGTCGGCCAGCAGCCGAAGGGGGATCGGAAAGCCTATGCGTACAACCCACGCCTTCGTCCTTCGCCTGCTGGCCGACTCGGATGAACCCGACGTGTTGCGCGGGACCGTCCGCTCGGTCGCCAGCGGCGAAGAGGCGCCTTTCGCCGATGGCCCGGCGCTGACGAGTCTGCTGAAGCGGATGATCGCGGATGCGCCGGCGATTGCCCCTCTCGACTCCGAGGAGCGAGGAGACGGAGAGTCGTGAGGAAGCCCAGAAGGACCTGACAGGTTCTCAAGAAGTCAGAAAGGAGCAAAGCGAATGAAAACGCGACTGTTGGCCCTGTTCGTTCTGGTCGTGGGCCTGGCCCTGGCAGCAAGCACGTCGGCCGCCCTGGCCCGTGGAGTGAATGCAGCAACCGGGCCAGCGGCTGTCCAGCAGCAAGGCCAGCACATGCAACAGGTGAGTCAGATTGGCGGTGCCATCCCTGCCGTGGCGCTGCAGGGTAATTATGCCTACGTCGGCCTCGGCCCGCGGCTGGCCGTCCTGGACATCTCCGACCCGGCTGGTCCGGCCCTCGTCGGCAGGAGCGAGCTCCTACCGACCATTGTGCAAGACGTGGCCGTGGTCGGAGGCTATGCCTACGTTACCGCCGGGGGCTTGCACATCGTGGACGTCTCCAACCCGGCGGCCCCCACGGAGGTTGGCTTCGCCGACATGCCGGTACCTGCCCTGGGCGTGGCGGTGGCGGGAGACTATGCTTACGTCGCCGACGAGGCCAGTGGCCTGCGCGTCGTGGATGTCTCCGATCCGGCGAACCCGGTCGAGGCCGGCTTCTGTAACACGCCCGGGTACGCCTATGGCGTGGCGGTAGCCGGGGGCTATGCGTATGTTGCCGACCAAGACAGCGGCCTGCGCGTCGTGGATGTCTCCGATCCGGCGAACCCGGTGGAGGTCGGCTTCTACGACGCGCCCGGGTACGCCTATGGCGTGGCGGTGGCCGGCGACTATGCGTATGTGGCCGATGATGCCAGCGGCCTGCGCATTGTGGACGTCTCTGACCCGACCGCTCCCTCGGAGGTTGGCTTCTACGACGTGGGGTCGGACCGCTATCGCGGCGTGGCGGTGGTCGGGGACTACGCCTACGTCGCCGCCGGGGGGGCGGGCCTGCGCATCCTGGACGTCTCCGAACCGGCAGCCCCCACCTATGTCGGCTACTACGACGCGCCCGATGGGTATGCTTGTGATGTGGCGGTGGCAGGAGACATCGTCTATCTCGCCGAAAACACGGCCGGCCTGCGCATCCTGGACGCCTCCAACCTGGCCTCCCCCACACAGGTCGGTTACTTCGAGCTGTTGGCGGACGCATTCGACGTGGTCGTGGCCGGGGACTATGCCTACGTGGCTGACATCTCCACCGGCGTGCACATCATGGATGTCTCGGATCCGGCGGCCCCCACGACAGTCGGCCTCTACGACGCGCCAGGGCGGGCCTACGACGTGGCCGTGGCTGGCGACTATGCCTACGTCGCCGCTTGGGACACCGGCCTGCGCGTCGTGGACGTATCTGACCCGGCGAACCCGGTGGAGGTCGGCTTCGTCGACACGCCGGGGAACGCCGAGGGTGTGGCGGTAGCGGGGGCCTACGCCTACGTCGCCGATCTGGATACTGGCCTGCGCGTCGTGGACGTCTCTGACCCGGCAAACCCGGTGGAGGTCGGCTTCGTCGACACGCCGGCGTGGGCCTTCGAGGTGGTCGTGGCCGGGGACTATGCCTACGTCGTCGATGGGGACCTCGCCGGGGTGAACAATGGCCTGCGCGTCGTGGACGTCTCCGACCCGACGAACCCGGCCCAGGTCGGCGCCTTCAATATGGGCGGGTGCCTGGCAGTGAGCGCGGCAGTGCTGGAGAGCCATGCCTACATTGCCTCCAGCTGCGGCCTGAGCGTCGTAGACATCTCCGACCCGGCGAACCCGACACAGGCCGGTGCCTACTATGGTTGGTTCGCCAACGACGTGATGGCAGCGGGTGACTACGCCTACGTCAGCGCGGGGTATGACGGCCTGCGCGTCGTGGACATCTCCGACCCGGCAACCCCCACGGAGGTGGGGTTCCACTACACCTTCGACTACCCCAGTGGCGCAGCCGTGTCCGGCGGGCTGGAGAGCCCCTATATCTACGTCACCGACCTGCGCGGAGGGCTGGTCATCCTGCGCTACCTTCCGCACTCGGTCTTCCTGCCGCAGGTAGCGCGCAATCGGTAGCACACGCAACACGGAACACGCAACACGTTTCACGTTTGTTACTGCTCACTCTGTAGACGCAGATAATGGCCCGGCCCGGAGCGCAGGCTTCAGCCTGCAGATGCGGCCTGAAGGCCGCACTCCAGGACAGCAGATCATGGCCCGGCCCGGAGTGCAGGCTTCAGCCTGCAGATGCGGCCTGAAGGCCGCACTCCAGGACAGCAGATCATGGGCCCGGCCCGGAGCGCAGGCTTCAGCCTGCAGATGCGGCCTGAAGGCCGCGCTCCAGGACAGCAGATCATGGCCCGGCCCGGAGTGCAGGCTTCAGCCTGCAGATGCGGCTTGAAGACCGCGCTCCAGGACAGCAGATCATGGCCCGGCCCGGAGCGCAGGCTTCAGCCTGCAGATGCGGCCTGAAGGCCGCGCTCCAGGACAGCAGATCATGGCCCGGCCCGGAGCGCAGGCTTCAGCCTGCAGATGCGGCCTGTGGCAGTTTAGCAGATTAACCTGGCAATCCATTCGCCGCAACGTGGGCCAGGCCGCCGTGGGCTAAACCCCACGGCTCAAAGCGAAAGCCTGCTCCGCAGGCTCACGCAGCCCCCGAAGGGGGCTTCAGCTATGAGCCCGCCGG
>Ga0209018_1002105_pt1 | contig 14660 bp, 14 predicted proteins | sample YNPBryBLVA2012_FD_185814 | JGI IMG/M metagenome (GOLD analysis project Ga0209018, IMG submission 185814) | Anoxygenic and chlorotrophic microbial mat microbial communities from Yellowstone National Park, USA - YNP Bryant BLVA 2012 (SPAdes)... ...
GCTTGCTGACTAGGTACGAGTCGCTGAATCAGGAAGGAAGCAACACGCTGAATGAAAGTTCACTTTTGTTCAGTGCTGTATAAGTCTTTCAGAGCGGGTGGCGCATGGCTAAAATTGCCCCAATAAAAAAAGTCTTGTCCCCGAGTTCCGACAGCGCAATCAACAACCACCCGGATGTAAATCCCGTCCAGAAGTTCATACCCTACTCCAGATTGGTAATGGAAGGAGCGGGCATGATGGCAAGCGCAAAAGACCCCACCAAGCCCACCCATTCCGTGGACTCAGTGAAGGTCTCGCTGGCAAACTAGAAAACTAATTTACTACCTGAACCAGGCTCATCGCCAGCATGTTGATTCAGGTAAGGGGCTGTGGCAAAAACCCCAGCTACTCCCCTTCATCGGCGCCAATCATAGCAGAAGGTGCGTAAAAAGGGTAGAGCGGGACACCGGGCAGTTATTCCCCCGTTGCTAAATGGCACCAGCCCTGCCCCTGGCGACCCAAATCCCAGCCCGGATGCAACATTGCCGCCAGAATTTCCAAAGAGTCCACCAGCCGGGGACCGGGGCGGTTGAAGTAGGCGTTGCCATCGGTGGCATAGACCTGACCCGCCTGGACTGCCCGCAGGTTGCCCCAGGGGTGGGGGGAATCCCGCCAAGCCTGCACCGTGCGGGCTAAATCATAACCACAGGGCATGAGGACGATAACATCCGGGTCGGCGTTTTCCACCTGCGCCCAGGTCAACCAGGGGGAATGAACCCCCACCTGCGCCAAGAGGGGCTGCCCCCCCGCCAAGATAACCAACTCCGGCACCCAATTCCCCGCACCCATCAGGGGGTCTAACCATTCGATGCAGAGCACCCGAGGCTTGGGCAAACCCTGAACCGCCCGCTGCACCTGGGCAATACGCCGGTGCAAATGGTGTAATACCGGAGCGGGATCGACCCCCAATTGTTTGCCGACCAGGGCGATGTCCTGCCACACCTGCGCCAGGGTTTGGGGTTGCAGGGAGATGACTTCGGGGCTAGGCGTGAACCATGCCGCCACCGCCTGGGTCACATCGGCGAAACTCACGGCGCATACCTCGCATTGGGCTTGGGTGAGGATGTGGGTGGGTTGGAGGGCGTGTAAGGTGGCTAGATTTAATTCGTAAACACTCAGGGCATTCTGTAAAATTGCCATCACCCGTTCATGTACCTGGCGGCTATCCCCATTGGGGTCAAATTTGGGGGCGGTACACACCGGCAGGGCTTGGATTGCCGGGGGATAATCACACTCATGGGAACGCCCCACCAAGTAGGGGGTTAAGCCCAATTCATGCACCATTTCAGTGGCACTCGGGAGGAGGGAAACCAATCGCACGGGGGGCACCGGCAAATGACCGCAAAATGACCGCAAAAAGTGCAGGGTATTGCCATTCTAGCCACTATGCTAAAACTAGGTTAAAACGAGGCAAAAACATCATTACCCAGGAGGCGGGCATGGGCATCAATGTGGTTTCCTTAGTCGGACGGGCGGGGCGGGACCCGGAAATGAAATATTTTGAATCGGGCGGTGTCAAATGTAGCCTCACCTTGGCGGTCAATCGCCGCTCCAAACGCACGGATGAACCGGATTGGTTTGAGTTGGAAATTTGGGGCAAAACGGCGGAAGTGGCAGGGAATTACGTCCGCAAGGGCAGTTTGATTGGGGTGAAAGGGGCGGTTAAATTTGACCACTGGAAAGACCGGAATACGGGGGAGGAGCGGCAAAAATTACTGATCCGGGTGGATCAATTGGAGTTATTAGGCAGTCGCCGGGACGAAAACCCAGACGAGGAGGAAGCGGACCTTTGAGCCTCTTGCCGCTCTTGGTGGTGCTGGGTGCCTGCATCGGCAGTTTTTTGAATGTGGTGGTGTACCGCCTGCCCCGGGGGTTATCCCTTTGGCATCCCCCTTCCCATTGCCCCCATTGCCAGACCCGGTTGCGCCCCTGGGATAATGTGCCGGTGCTGGGCTGGCTGTGGTTGCGGGGACGGTGCCGTTACTGTGGGGCGGGAATTTCCCCCCGCTATCCCTTGGTGGAAACGGCGATGGCGGTGTGGTTTGCCCTGGCGGGGTGGCGGTTTGCGTCCGGTTTCCCACTCCTGGGAGCTTTGATCCTGGGGTCGTGGCTGTTAACCTTGGCGTTGATTGATGGGGATACCCTCACCCTCCCGGATGGACTGCTCAAATCTGGTTTGGTACTGGGTTTGTTATGGCAAGGTACTGAAGGCTGGTCAGGGGTGGTGGGGGGCATCACCGGCATGGTGGTGGGGATTTGGCTGTTGGATATTGTGGGTTTCCTGGCTTCGGTCATGCTGGGGCAAACCGCCTTGGGGGGAGGAGACCCGAAATTGGCCGCCCTGTTGGGGGCTTGGTTGCACTGGCGGGTGCTGTTGGTGGCTTTATTTATCGCCGTGCTGACTGGGGCGGGGGCGGGCATTCTGGGGCGCATCACCGGCCGGTTAACCCCTGGGCAACCCATGCCCTTTGGTCCATTTTTGGCTTTGGGGGGGGCGGTGGCCCTGCTGTTTGGTACGGATTTACTGAATTGGTACTTGGCTGGTTTGGCCTAGCCCGCCTGGGGATGGAAGTATTCGTAGATTTGTTGGGCGAGGCGAGGGCCAATCCCCGGCACCTGGGCTAACTGCTCGGCGGTGGCGGCTTGAATCATATCCAAAGAATGAAAATAGGCAAATAATTGTTGTTGCCGCTGGTGACCCAAGCCAGGAATTTGCGCCAGGGTGGAATAACGCTGACGACGGGAACGCTGTTGGCGGTGGAATTTGAGGGCAAATCGGTGCGCCTCATCCCGTAACCGCCGCAGGAGTTGCATTCCCGGTTGCTCCGGGTCGCTGACCACAGGGGTGCGGTTGCCTGGGAGATACACTTCCTCCTGTTTTTTCGCCAGCGCAATTACCGTCAAATGCTCCGCAAAGGGCCAAGGCTTTAGGACCTGCATCGCCGCCGACAATTGACCTTTGCCCCCATCAATCACCACCAAATCCGGCCAATCCGCATCCCCCCAAGTTGCCCGTTCCGGGTCACGCATCCAAGGAGCAAAACGGCGGGAAATCACCTCCGCCATGCTGGCAAAATCATCACTATGTCCCGGCACCACCTGGGGATTTTTGATGTGGTAATGGCGGTAATGTTGTTTGGCGGGTTGACCATCAATAAAAACCACCCGGGAAGCCACCACATTCGTACCCTGGAGATGGGAAATATCGTAGGCTTCCATGCGATGGGGAATGTCGGGTAAGTTTAATAATTCTGCTAAATCATGGAGGGCAAATAAATTGGCTTCTATGGCTCGTTGACGGCGATTCAGTTCCAATTCCGCATTCCGCATCACCATGTTAATGAGTTCCGCTTTTTGCAGACGTTGGGGGGTGTGAATTTTTACTTTAGCTTGCCGTTTCTCGCTCAAAAAATGACTGAGTAATTCCCCCTCCGGTAAATCATACTGCACCAGAATTAAAGGCGGAATTTCTACCCCTTCCACTTGGGTGTAATGTTCTTCCAAAACCCGTTGAATGATTGCCCCCGGTTCATCCCCCTGCCGTTGGGTAAAAAAGCCCAATTGTCCCACCAACCGACCCGCCCGCATTTGAAACAGTTGAATGCACACGTATTGGTCATCCATCGCCAGGGCAACTGCATCTAAAATGGCGTGTTCATCGGGCAAAGTCACCTTGGGTTGCTCCCCCAATCCTGCCAAACGCCGCATTTGATCCCGCACCTGTGCCGCCGCTTCAAAATTCATTTCCTGGGCAAAGGCGTGCATTTTTTGGGAAAGTTTGGCGATCAATTCCTCCGTGCGACCCTGAAAAATCATCGCCACTTGTGCCACCGTTTGATGGTACTCTTCCGGGCTAATCAATTTTTGACAAACTCCCGGACAGCGACCAATTTGATAGTTCAAACAGGGGCGGTCGGGAAATAGGGGTTTCGGGCGTTGTCGCAGGGGAAATAACCGATACATCAACCCCAAAGTTTGGCGTAATTGAAACGTATCCACATAGGGGCCATAATAACGGTCTTTGGGATGGGTAAACCGGCGTTTACGGGTGATAAAAATCCGGGGATAATCCTCTGACCAAGTAATACATACATAGGGATAGGTTTTGTCATCCTTGAGCAGGATATTGTAATGGGGCTGATGCTGTTTAATTAAATTGGCTTCTAAAATTAAGGCTTCCGTTTCCGTATCGGTGACAATAAATTCAATTTCGCTGATATGTTGCACCATCAAAGCAATGCGGGGGCTGAGCCGCTGATCGTTGCGAAAATAGGACTGTAAACGACTGCGTAACCGCTTGGATTTACCGATATACAAAATGTTATCCTGACGGTCTTTGAAAAAATAAACCCCCGGTTCTAAGGGAGCTTCAGCAAGGCGTTGCTGCAATCGTTCCGGCTGGTGAATGAGCGGGGATGCAGTCATCTGTAATTACAATATTAGACACCAATGGGTAGCGGATGAACCGCCTGTTCCGGTAAGGATACAGTTCCCAATTTCTCTTCTAAAATGTGCATTACTTCCCGGCCAAAATCATCGGGATTGTGCCGCCACGCCTGGAGACAAACTTCCCCAAAAAACCGTCCCAAAGGTTCCGGGTTCCAAAGTAATTTTTTCGCCGTCCAGGGCATCATACTCATGGGGTTATAACCGGGTTTGAGAATCTGATTTTTTAGCGCATATTCCTCCAAATGGGTGTGGGGTTGTAGCCCAATGAAAAAGATAGCCGGTTCCACCTTGTCTGCGCCAAAAATTCGCTCTAACTCCCGGTGATAGGCGACGGTTTGGCGAATGGTATCGAAGGTTTCATCAATCACATTAAATGAATAATTTACCGAAACCAGGTCATTAAATCCCGCCGCCTTTAAGTCCCGACAATTTTCTAAAACCACCCGCAAATTGTAGCCCATCCGCATCTTACGAATCAGTTCTTGGGCACCGCTGGTAATGCCAATTTCAAAATAATTCATCCCAGTTTTGACCATCAAATCACACAGGCGAGGGCTGAGATTATCCGCCCGAATGTAAGCCGCCCAATGAATATCTGTCATTCCTGCTGCTAAAATCGCTTCCAAAAGGGCTTCCGCATCGGGAATAAATTTGCGAGCCGGGATAAATTGGGCATCCGTAAACCAAAAATTCCGCACCCCCCGTTGGTAGAGTTGGCGCATTTCCTGAACAACTTCGGCGATGGGATTCACCCGCACCTGTTTGCCTTCAATGACGGTGTAAACACAGTAACAACAGTTGTGGGGACAACCCCGTTTGGTCTGCACCCCAAAGTAAAAATCCGGCGCTTGCAAATAATAGCTAAATTCTGGCCAGATACGTTCAATGTAATCATAATTACAGGCGGTTTTGATCATCGGCACGGGGGCTTCGTGGATCAGATTTTGCCGGGGTTTTTCCTGCCCCACCACATAACAACGATGACGGAAAATATCCTGACCTTTCAGCCAATCTTCCAGCAATAATTCCCCTTCGCCCACGGAAATAATCGTTCCTTTGGGCAACTGCTGTCCCAACTGTTCATAAAAGACGCTGACCGCCCCGCCCCCCACAATCAGCCCCGCCTGGGGATAATATTGCCGAGCCCGCCGTAACCCCTGCTTGATTAACCCCAGATTGCGCCACAACTCGCCGTAGTAGGCACTCGCCAGCCGCAGACCCCCCCACGCCCCCCGCAGTTTAACCAGGGGATTGCGGGCATAGTAAAACTCAAATGCATTTTGCAAGGGGTTGCCCCCCCGTCCCCCCACCGGGGCGTAAATCTGAATGTCCCGCCAGGAATACACCAACAGGGTGGGCTGAAATTCCCCAATCACCTGATCCAAGGTGCGCCGCAAATCCAAGGGGGGCACGGCACCCAAATCCAGGATGCGCTGTTCCACCTGGGGCAAAACCTTCCCAATATGGTCGGCAAGATACACTACCCCAATCGGGAAAATGGGGTTGCAGGGCAAGCGCACATACAGCACTCGTGCAAAATTTGTACTAAGACTAGTGGCGACACAATCAGACATAAATCTTTACAGACACCCTCATTTAGTAGGATAGCACCGGGAGCCGGGGTCTGCCGAAAAAAGTGATTCCCAGGGGCGGGGATTAGTAATTAGGATTACAGTGCATCCTAGAAATTGGTGTTATGGTAGAGCAGATAGTGTAATGTTTTATTAAGTGACCAAATGATGAGCCAAATTTTTGATCCCCTGCCGGTAACAGCCACGGACTTGCTGGTTTGTTGCTATGTTAACGCCACCAGTCAAATTCAGGTGGTGCGGATTACGGATGTGCCGAATTGGTATTTTGAGCGGGTGGTGTTTCCGGGACAACGGTTAATGTTTACCTGCCCGGAGGGGGCGCACCTGGAGATTTATACGGGGACGATGGGGGTCTTGGATGACACGATTCCCTGTAAGGAATTACGCGTGATGGGGGCTTTGGAGGAGCCGGTTTTGGTGGCGGCTTGCCCTTGAGTTACAAAACCCCCGGTCACTAATTTATGGTGGAAATTGCCTGCTAGAGTGGTAAGTGCAGACGATTGCAGGCAAGGAATACCACTGGGGCATGATCTCACTGCCGTGGCGTCAGGGCGCACCGTTGATTTTGGTAGTGGATGATGAGCGTACCATCCGGGAAATGTTGCGGCAGGAAATGGAGCGGGAGGGCTACCGTACCCTGATGGCCACCAATGGGGCGGAGGCGTTGGAACTTTGTCAGAAAAATTTACCGGATATGGTGTTGCTGGATGCGGTCATGCCCACTTTGGATGGGTTCCGGTGCTGTGCGGAAATTCGTCGCTGGCCTGGGTGTGAAGACTTACCGGTGTTGATGATCACCAGTTTGGATGATGAGGAGTCGGTGACGGAAGCCTTTTCCGTGGGGGCAACGGATTACATTATCAAACCCTCGAAGCAGATTCACTGGGGGGTTTTGCGCCAACGGGTGCGGCGTTTGCTCCAGGCCTATGCGGCCATGCGGGAGTTGCATCAGCGCAGTGCCCAGGAGCGGAAATTGACCCAGATCACGGCGCAGGTACGGCGTTCCCTGGACTTGGCGACGATTCTGCGGACGACGGTGGGGGAGGTGCAGGAATTGCTCCAGGTGGAACAGGTGGCGATTTGTGAATTTCCTCCCCTGGGGGAGCCACGGTTTACGGTGGAGTCGCCTAGCTTGGGTTGGCCGTCCATTCTCCATGCCCCACTGCGGGTGCCCCAGGATCACTCAGGGGAACGGCACACCCTGGATTGGCTGGTGCAGGTGCGGGATGGGGATGAGGTGACCGGGGATTCCTGGTATGGGGAGTTGATCCAGCGGCTGGGGATGCAGGCGTTTTTGGCGGTGCCAGTGGTGTTGGGGGAGCGGCTGTGGGGATTGCTGACGGCGCACCAGTATTCCACGCCCCGGGCTTGGTCGCCCCACGAAGTCAATATGTTGCAACAGTTGACCATGCAGTTGGCCAGTGCCATTCAACAGGCGCAATTGTACCAACAACTGGAGGCGGCTAATGGGGAATTGCAACGGTTGGCGGCCTTTGATGGCTTGACCCAGGTGCCCAATCGTCGCCGTTTTGATGAGTATTTAGTCCAGGAATGGCAGCGTTTGGCGCAGGAACAGGGGGCCCTGTCGTTGATTTTGGCGGATATTGATTTTTTCAAAAGCTACAATGATACCTACGGTCATGTGGCCGGGGATGAATGCCTGCGACGGGTGGCGCAAACGATTCACCAGGTGGTCAGTTACACCAAGGGGTTGGTCGCCCGCTATGGGGGGGAGGAATTTGGGGTGATTTTACCCGAGACTCCCTTAGCCCCTGCCATGACGGTGGCGGAGCAGATACGGTTGCGGGTGGCGCAGTTGCGGATTCCCCACCAACATTCCCCGGTGCATGGGTATGTGACCCTGAGTTTGGGGGTGTCCAGTCTCCTGCCCAATTCCGAGGCGGCTCCAGCGGCATTGGTGGCGGCGGCGGATCAAGCCCTTTATCAGGCCAAGCAACAGGGGCGCAATTGTGTGGTTCCTTACTGAGGCAGAAGCGGATGAATTGGCGGTTGTGGGGGCGACCCCGGTCTATTGCCCGGATTGAAATCAATGGCATTATCAATGGGGCAACCCGGAAGCGGGTGTTGAGTGCCCTGAAAATCGTTAAAACCAAGAAATTTCCCGCCCTGCTGGTGCGGATTGACAGCCCCGGTGGTACGGTGGGGGATTCCCAGGAGATTTACAGTGCCCTGTGTGCCCTCCAGTCCCAAACCCAGATTGTGGCGAGTTTTGGCAATATTTCCGCTTCTGGGGGGGTGTATATTGGCATGGGGGCACCCCACATTATGGCGAATCCCGGCACGGTGACGGGCAGTATCGGGGTGATTTTGCGGGGGAATAACCTGGAGGAATTGCTCAAAAAAATTGGGGTTTCCTTCAAGGTGGTCAAGTCGGGGCCCTACAAAGATATTTTGGCGTTTGACCGGGAATTAACCCCGGCAGAGCAGGGGATTTTACAGCAATTGATTGACGTGAGTTATCAGCAATTTGTCAATACGGTTGCCCAGTCTCGCCATTTGCCGGTGGAGCGGGTGCGGGAGTTTGCGGATGGGCGGATTTTCACGGGGGAACAGGCGCAGGCGTTGGGGGTGGTGGACCGTTTGGGCACGGAGGAGGATGCCCGGCGGTGGGCGGCGGAATTGGCAGGACTTGACCCGGAGAACACTCCAGTCCGCACCTTGAGTGGTAAACCCCGTTCCCTCCTCGCCCGGGTGCAGGGCACCAGCTTACCTTGGGAGTATGCGGGGATTCCCCTCTGGTTGTACAGCCCCTAGCGGTGGGTTGTCGCCATCACCCTCAACTCAGCCGTTGTTCCGTGGGGGAACTGGGGGTAGCGTAGGGCTGCACCGGTATCCGCCCCGCTAAATAGGCCAATCGCCCTGCGTGAACGGCTAAGGCCATCGCCTGGGCCATCTGCGGTGGGTTTTGGGCTTGGGCAATCGCCGTATTGATCAACACCGCCTGGGCCCCCATCTCCATCGCCTGGGCGGCCTCACTGGGGGTACCAATCCCCGCATCCACCACCACCGGCACCGTGGCCTGGGCAATAATGATCTCGATATTGCTGGCGTTGCGTAACCCCTGCCCCGAACCAATGGGGGAACCCAAGGGCATCACCGTCGCACAGCCCACGGCTTCGAGGCGTTGGGCCAAGACCGGGTCCGCATTGATGTAGGGCAAAACCGTAAACCCTTCTTTCACCAACTGCTCGGCGGCCTGGAGCGTCCCCAGCGGGTCAGGCAGGAGATACTTGGGGTCGGGAATCACCTCCAACTTGACAAAATTATTCTCCTCTTGCCCCAATACCTTCGCCATCTCCCGCCCCAACCGGGCCACCCGGATGGCTTCCTCCGCCGTGCGACACCCGGCCGTGTTGGGCAGTAACCAGAGTTTGGTCCAGTCCAGGGCTTCCACCAACCCCACATGACCCACTGCCTGGGTTTGTACCCGCCGCACCGCCACCGTCACCATTTCACACCCACTGGCGCTAATGCTGGCCTGCATCTGTTCCAGGGTGCGATAGCGTCCCGTGCCCGTGAACAAGCGGGAATGAAAAATTTTACCGCCAATGACCAACGGGTCTGTGGGCGGGGCAACCGCAACAACCATACACCGTCAAACCGAACCCAGCAATCCCATTGTAAGGGGTGCCGTAGGTGTTTTAACCGAAACGTCCCCCCACGTAGGCTTGGGTGGCTTCTTGGGAAGGCTGTTGGAAGATTTTGGCCGTCACGTCGTATTCCACCAACTGCCCCGTGCGGCTCCCCTCTTTCATTTCTACGTTGAAAAAGGCGGTCATATCCGACACCCGGGACGCCTGTTGCATATTGTGGGTGACGATCACAATCGTGTACATATCCCGCAGTTCCTGCATCAGGTCCTCAATCCGCCGGGTGGAAATCGGGTCCAGGGCGGAACAGGGTTCGTCCATCAAAATCACCTCCGGTTGCACCGCCACCGCCCGGGCGATACACAAACGCTGTTGTTGCCCCCCGGAGAGAGCCGTCCCCGGCTTTTTGAGTTTGTCCTTCACCTCGTCCCAGAGGGCAGCTTGGCGCAGGGAACGCTCCACCAACTCATCCATATCCCCCTTGTAGCCGTTGATCCGGGGGCCAAAGGCGATATTTTCGTAAATGCTCTTGGCAAAGGGGTTGGGTTTTTGGAACACCATGCCAATCCGCCGCCGCAGGGTCACCGCGTCCACGGAAGGGTCATAGATGTTTTTGCCGTTGAATAAAATCTGCCCCTCGACCCGGCTGCCCTTGATAAAGTCATTCAGGCGATTGAAACAGCGCAGGAGGGTACTTTTGCCACACCCGGATGGACCGATGAAGGCGGTGATGCGCTTGCGTTGAATTTTCAGGTCAATGTTGCGGAGTGCCAAAAAATTACCGTAGTAAAAAGCATTGACTGAGGCGTGTAAAATGATCTCGCTATCTGGAATGGCACTCTCGATTCCCATGACTGGCTCCTTGCAACAGCTTGATACCAAAAAAACTAAATCAATTTCCCCACACCGCCTGGGTAGATTGTACCCAAGCCCGGTTTCCAGTATAAGAGGTCTGTTGCCCCGCTGATGGTTAATATCTGGTTAATAGTTGGTTAATTTTTAATTAAAGGGCACCTCTATAAATTCCAAGTTAGCGGTCACAGGGGGCACCCCCCGCCCTTGGCTCAAATCAATACAGATGCCCTAAAAATCATCCACAAGTAAGGTGCTCAACTCGGCAATCAGGGAGTCGGTGGTGGGTTTGGGGGGGGTGAGCGGTGCCTGCCTGATGGGTTCAAGCATCTGGGCAATCATTTGCTCAATTTCCTGGCGCGTGGGGGGCGGGGGTTGATGTTGCAGTTGGGCAATGACCGCTTCCAGGTGCTGTACCCGGGATTCCAGGGAGGTGGGGGGCGGGGCGACCAGCCGTTGTTTCACCCAGTCGCTAAAACTGATCCCCTGGGCGGTCAGTTCTGCCTCAATTTGTTGTTGTAGGGCGGTTTCGTGGGGTTCAAAACAAACGGTGTAGGGGTTGGCTTCTTGCTCCCTGCCATCCCCCTGGACAAACTGATGTAGTGCCATTTTGCACAATTCACTGAAGGTGACCTGCTGGGCGGCCGCCCGCCGATCCAGTTCCTCCAGAAGCTGGCTGTCCTCCGGGGTTGGGTAAAAAGTAATCGAGCGGCTCACACGTTTGCCCAGGCGTTCGGTCATGGGGAAGTTACGCCCCTTTGTCTTTACTCAACTGTACCTGACCATAGACGTATTGCCCCAGGGCGTTGGCGGTGCGGGTGGGGTTGGCCAGATGGGGGGTGAGGCCGTATTCCTTGAGGAGGGGGGCAAAGTCCTCCCAGAAAAAGCCACCCCCGCCCCCGGTGATGATCACATCGGTCACTTGGCTGGGGAGCCATTGCCGCACCCGTTCCCAGAGTTCCTTGGCGAAAATTTCCCGCAGACGGGGCAGGATCAGGTCTAAATCCATCGGTTTTTCCCCCCGGGGGCGATAAAAACGTTTGCCCTTCGGTTGATGCACCGCTTCGATCAGGGTCAAGTCCTCGCTGTTGGCTCCCTTGATCTGGGCGGCCACCTGGTCATAAAACTGGCTCATGCCAAACTCTTCACTGCGGGAGGTGCCCCGGGCAAAATGTAATTTGTCCACTTTCAGCATATCAGTGGTTTGGTGACCAATATCAATTACCGCCACGTGCAGATTGGCTAAATCGGCCCACGCCTCCCCCTCTTGCTTTTTTTGGTCTTCGATTTTCAAACCCCACATAAAACTGCCATATCCCTCCGGCATCACCCAGACTTTGGTGATATTCACGGTTAAACTGCGGCCTCGGTAGGAGAGGGCATGGGGGGCTTGCAGTTGGGCGACCAGTTGGCGTTTTTCCGTGTCGAATTGCTCCTGGGACAGGTAGGGCAGACCCAGGGAAATCGCCAGATCGCCGCTCAGGTCGAAGTAACCGATGCAGGCAAAAATTTTCACCAGGGCATCCTCCACCTTGCGGGAGGTTTTCATGGGGGTATTGTTGGCGTGCCCCCTGCCCAAACCGGCCCCAAAATCCGCCGCCAGATGACCGATGGCGTAGGCTCGCCCGTGGTATTCCACCCACAAATCCAGCAGGGGTGCCCCCCCTTCAAACCGACCCTGCCGCACCTGCTCTACGCTCATGGGCGCTACGTTCGCTGGGATAATGACGACCTTCTCGGGATTGTCGGAAATACAGGTTTTGGTGGAGGTGCGTCCCAGGTCAACACTCAGTAGCGTGGGGGAACCAGCAAATTTGTTGTAGGTCATGGCGAAAAACACCGCATATGGCTAAACATAAGCACCGGTAGCGAAGCATGGCAAAGCCTTGCCCCTGGAATGCTAAGCTAAGCATAACACCGTGTCGTCATTTGACCCAATCCCCGTGCGTAATCGGCAACTGACGCTGAGTTTTCCCTCCACCTTGTATCTCAGTCCGGTCTTGGATCTGTTGGTGGCGGATGTGCCCCCAGCCCTGGTGCCCCTGGTGCGGTTGGGGCTTCAGGAGGCGTTGGTGAATGCGGCGAAACACGGCAATAACCTCGACCCCAGCAAGGCGGTGCGGGTGCATTACCAGGGGGGGGCGGACTGGTGGTGTTGGGCGATTGAGGACCAGGGGGCGGGGTGCCCGGAGTGTGCCTGTTTGCACCAGGGGCCGGAGTGGTCCTGGGAGTCGGGGCGGGGTTTGTACATCCTACATCAGGTGTTTGACCAGGTGGAATGGTGTCAGCAGGGGCAACGGCTCCATCTGACCAAACGGCTGGCGGAGGCCCACCCGTGATGCCCCTACACGGGCTGTTGAGTGCCCTGCCCCAGCAAGCCCTGGACCGGGTTTTGGATATGGTTTTAGGATTTGACTCCGAGGGGCGGATCATCTATGCCAATCAAACCGCCTGTAGTTGTTTGGGGCTGGTGCGGGAAACCCTGTTGGGGTGCCATTTGAGTACCATTGATACCCACATCACCCGGGAGAATTGGCCCCAGGTGTGGCAACAGTTGTGCCAGTGGGACCGTTACACGGCCGAAACCGAATACATCCGGCGGGATGGGCAGGTGTTTCCGGTGGAGGTGTCGGTGCATCATCTCCACGACCAGGGGCAGGACTACGGGTTGGTGTTTAGCCACAATATCAGCGAGCAAAAACTCCTGCAATCGGCTCTGCTGGAGGGGGAGCGGCAACTGCGGCGGCATAACCAGGCGTTGCTGGCACTGACCAGCAGTGAGGTGTTGGGGGGCGGGGATGTGCAGGCCAGTTTGCAGTTAATTACCGAAACGGCGGCGCACACCTTGGAACTGGGGCGGGTGGGGGTATGGTTGTATCGGGATAGCCAAACCTTGGAATGTCGGGACTTGTACCAGGCCAGGGACGACCGCCATGCAACCGGACTGCTGTTGCACGCCCAGGATTGTCCCCGCTATTTCCAGTGCTTGGGGCAGGTGATCCCGGCGCATGAGGCACAGCGTGACCCCCGTACCCGGGATTTGACCGCCATTTACCTGGAACCGGCGGACATTCGCTCCCTGTTGGCGGTGCCGGTCTGGGCGGGGGGCCAGTTGGTGGGGGTATTGACCCTGGAGCAGGTGGGGGTGGTCCACCATTGGAGTTTGGAGGAGGAACATTTTGCCAGTGCCCTGGGGAATCTGGTTGCGATGGCTTTAGCCTTTTGGGAACGCTGGCAGGCACAGGTGGCGTTGGAGGAGCGGATTGTGGAACGGACAGCGGCGTTGTCCGAGGCGAATCAAATCCTGTTGGAACAAATTAGCGAGCGGCAGAGGGCGGAAACCTCCTTACGTTTGAGTGAAGCCCGGTTTCGTTCCCTGGTGGAGCAGGCCGCCGATGCGATTTTTCTCTACGACCTGGGGGGCAAGGTCATGGATGCCAACCGACAAGCCTGTGAATTGCTGGGCTACACCCACACCCAACTGCGCCAACGCACGGTCAGCGACCTGCATCCCGAATGGTGCCCCCAGGATTGGCAGGGGTTGATCCCCGGGGAACCCCGCACCATCGAAGGTTGCGCCCAACACCACGACGGCACCCGCTTTCCGGTGGAACTGTCCGTGGGGCGATTGCAATTGGGGGAGGAGTCCTACATTCTCAGTTTGGTGCGGGACATTCGCCAGCGCAAACGAGTAGAGGCGGATTTACAGCACGCCAAGGAAGCCGCCGAAAAAGCCAGTGCCTACCTGGCGACGGTGATTGACCATCTGGCGGACGGGCTGTTGGTGACGGATAGTCAGGGGCATATCGCCCGGTATAACCCTGCCCTCGCCGGTTTACTCGCCCTCAAAACCAGCGATGAACACCTGCCCCTCAGCCCCGAAATGGCACACCTGCGTACCCTCTGTTCCGGGCGGGGGTTTCCCTACATCCCGGTGGCGCAGTTGCATCTGGCGATCCAGGAACTGATCCAGACCACCCTGCGGGAGACGGGGGGGGTGCATCAGGCGGAAATTCCCCTGGCGGGGGGACGGGTGGGCAAGGCGGTGGCGACGGCAATCCATCCCCAGCAATCCACCTGTATCGGGGCGGTGATTTTGATCCGGGATATTACCGCC
>Ga0209018_1002106_pt1 | contig 14652 bp, 12 predicted proteins | sample YNPBryBLVA2012_FD_185814 | JGI IMG/M metagenome (GOLD analysis project Ga0209018, IMG submission 185814) | Anoxygenic and chlorotrophic microbial mat microbial communities from Yellowstone National Park, USA - YNP Bryant BLVA 2012 (SPAdes)... ...
TGCCGGCTTCGCCCGCCGTTGCTTTGGCGAGCAAGGTTTTGCCGGTGCCCGGTGGACCGACGAGAAGCACACCTTTGGGAATGCGTCCGCCGAGTTTGGCAAATTGATCCGGCGATTTCAAGAACTGGATGATCTCTTGCAACTCGGCAATCGCTTCGTCCGCGCCGCCAACATCTTTGAACGTGACGCCCACATCGGCGGCTTTGACTTCGGTCGCCTTGCTTTTTCCCACACCAAAAATGTTACCCAATCCACCGGCACCGCCCATCGCGCGACGATACATCAAGTACCAAAATCCACCCAGCAACAACAACGGCAACAGATACGCGACGAAGAAACTGCCAATCGGGCTGGGAGGACGTTGAAAAGCGTACGCCACGCCTGCCGCTTCCAGTTGTTCGATCAACTTGGGGTCGCTCTGCGCGGTGCCAATCGTTTCGAATGGCACCGTCGCCGGCGTCGCGTTCGGCGTTGGGTTCTTCATCTCGCCGATGATGTCATTTTCGCGCAACGTGACTTTGACGATTTGTTTATCCGCGAGTTTTTGTTTGAACTCGCTGTACGGAATCTCGGCAGCTTGAATCATCATCGGCGTCAAGATAAATTCTTGAAACAGCCACAAGAACAACATCCCGACGAGCAGATAACTGAGACTGAAACTCATCCGCCGTTGCATCTGCTGCTGACGTTTCTTCTCTTCTTCGGGATCGGGCTTGGGCGGAGTTACTTTTTTATTTTCAGGCATACGCACTCCCTTCTAAACTCTCCTGGCGCGCGGCAGCCATAGCGCGAACAGCACCGCGCCCAGGAGCGCCATCATCGCGCCGAACCAGAACGGTGCCGCCGCGCCAAAACCTTCCCACGCGCCCACACCTTGCCACAACACGCCGGCGATGACCGATGCGGGGAAACTGATGATGCTCAACACCGCGTTGTACGTGCCGTACGCGGTGCCGCGCAAATCTTCCGGCACCAAATCGGCAACGAGCGCTTTGGTCGTGCCATAGGCGACGCCATAGTACACGCCGTACAGCGCGTACAACACAAACACCTGCCACGCGCTATCGGCAAGCGCGAAACCGAGATACACCACAGCGTACATCAGCCAGCCGCCGATGATGATTTTGCTCCGTTCGATGCGATCCGAAAGCGCGCCAGCGGGCGCGGACAACACGCTGTACACCAGATTGAACACGGCGAGCATCGCCAGCACGCCGACGACGTTCATCCCGAGGTTCTGCGCGCGCAACACCAGAAACGCATCGGACGAATTGCCGAGTTCAAAGATACAAACGATGAGCATCAACGTGATGAACGGCTTGCCCAACGCTTTGAATGCAAAGCGCGGCATCTCGCCTTCACGCGTGACCGGCACATCGCGCGCCAGGAGTGCGAGCGCAAGCACCGCCAGAAACGCCGGCACGATGCTGATAAGCACAATCATCCGAAAGGTCGCTTCACCCAGCTCCACGGCGCCGGCTTGTGCGAACCACACCACGCCGAGTGCGATCAAAATGCCGAGCAGCGCGCCGGCGGTGTCTCCCGCGCGCGCCACACCAAACGCCAAGCCGCGCTGCGGCGCGTCAATCGAATCGGCGACAAGCGCATCGCGCGGCGCGGTGCGCATCCCCTTGCCCACGCGATCCGCCCAGCGCGCGCCGGCAACCAGTTCCCACGTTGTCGCAAAATAGAACAGCGGCTTGACGATCGCCGAAAGCGCATAGCCGGACACTGCCAGCCATTTGCGCGCGCGCAGTTTGTCCGAGAGCCAGCCGGAGAAAATCTTGAGCAAACTCGCGGTCGTCTCCGCCAGTCCCTCGATGACGCCGATGATGTTGGTTTTGACACCAAGGACATTCGCCAGAAAAAGCGGCAAGATGTTGATGACCATCTCGCTCGAAACGTCCATAAAGAAACTTGTCGCGCTGACCGCCCAGACATTGCGCGGCAAGGTGCGCCAACCAGGGTGTGTTTTTGCAATAGTTGCCATTGTGACTCCAGAGTTTAAGGTTGAGTTTCGGGTTCGAGGTTCAATGTCAACCTCGAATCCAAGTATAGCACCAAATTTCCGAAATGCAATTTCGGCTCTTCATTTTTTTTAGAATTTCATTGCCTTGCTGATTTTATCCCTTTGTGCTAAAATGTCTGTCTGAATGAACAAACGTTCGTCAACAACATCATCCAATTTCTAACATCCAATCTCCAATCTCTAATCTCCACCATGCAAGATAAACTCGTTATTCGCGGCGCACGCGAACACAATCTGAAAAATATCAGTCTCGAAATTCCGCGCGACCGATTCATCGTCATCACGGGCTTGTCGGGTTCGGGCAAGTCGTCGCTCGCGTTCGATACGATCTACGCCGAAGGGCAACGCCGCTACGTCGAATCGCTCAGCGCGTACGCGCGCCAATTCCTCGGGCAGATGGAAAAGCCCGATGTGGATCAGATCGAAGGGCTCTCGCCCGCAATTTCGATTGACCAGAAAGGCGTCAGCCACAACCCGCGCTCGACCGTCGGCACGGTGACGGAAATCTACGATTACCTGCGCTTGCTTTTTGCGCGCGTCGGCCAGCCGCACTGCCCCAAGTGCGGCCGCGTGATTCAACAGCAGAGCGTCGAGCAAATCGTGGACGCTATCGAAGCGCTGCCCGACGGTTCGCGCATTATGATTCTCGCGCCTCTCATCAAGGATCGCAAAGGCGAACACAAAAAAGTTTTGGACGACGTTCGCAAAGCCGGCTTTGTGCGCGTGCGCGTCAACGGCGAAATCCTCGACGTGAACGAAGAGGTCAAACTCGATCGCTACAAACAACACACGATCGAAGCGGTCGTGGATCGCCTTGTCATCAAACACGAGAACGGCGATCACAATCGCATCGCGGATTCCGTCGAGACCGCGCTCAAACTGGGTGGCGGAGTCATTCTCGTCTCGGTGCAAGAAAGCGGTCAGCGGTCGGCGGTCGGCGGTCAGGACTTGGTCTTCTCCGAACACTTTTCTTGCCCCGTTGACAACATCTCGCTCGGCGAAATCGAACCGCGCACGTTCTCGTTCAACACGCCGCACGGCGCGTGTCCCGCGTGTATGGGACTTGGCACGCAGATGGAACTCGATCCCGATTTGATCATTCCCGATAAAGACCTCTCGCTTGCCGAAGGCGCGCTGCGCGCGAACGGAATTGATAGCGGCAACGACGCCAGCTACTTTGGCAAACTCATCGAAGCGGTCGCGCACAAGTACCGCTTTTCGTTGGACACACCTATCCGCGAACTGACGCGCGAGCAACTCGATAAAATTTTGTACGGCACCGGCGACGACATCGTTCGCGTGCGGTACCAAAATTCATTTGGGCAATGGCGCGAGTACGAGACGCGATTCGAAGGTGTGATCCCAAATCAACTGCGTCGCTACAAGGAAACCGACTCGGATTACATTCGCCAAGAAATCGAATCGTTTATGACGTCGCGCCCTTGCCCCGTGTGTCGTGGTCAGCGGCTCAAGCCCGAAGCGCTCGCGGTGACGATTGCGGACAAGAACATTGTGCAAGTGACGGCAATGTCGGTTACGCATGCGCTGGCGTGGGTCAACGCGCTGCCGAATCATTTTTCGGAAAAACAAAAGACGATCGCGCAGCAGATTCTAAAAGAACTCAAAGCGCGCTTGGGTTTTCTTGTCAATGTTGGCTTAGATTACCTGACGCTCGACCGCAGCGCGGCATCACTCAGCGGCGGCGAAGCGCAACGCATCCGCCTGGCAACGCAAATCGGCTCGCAATTGATGGGCGTGTTGTACATTCTCGACGAACCCAGCATCGGTTTGCATCCGCGCGACAACCAGCGGCTGATCGAAACGCTGCTGCGCTTGCGCGATCTCGGCAACACGGTGCTGGTCGTCGAACACGACGAGGAGACGATGCGCGCCGCGGATTTCATCGTGGATCTGGGACCTGGTGCGGGCGAACACGGCGGACGCGTCGTTTGCGCGGGGACGCTCGAAGATGTGATGCGCTGTCCCGATTCGATCACCGGCGCCTACTTGAACGGCACGCGCCGCGTGCCTATTCCGCAACAGCGTCGGCTCGGCAGCGGGAAATCGCTCATCGTTCAAGGCGCGGAAGAAAACAACCTTAAAAAAATTGATGTGAAGATTCCGCTCGGCAAATTCGTGTGCGTCACCGGGGTCAGCGGGTCGGGCAAATCGTCGCTCGTCGTGGACATTTTGTATCGGCGGCTCGCGCAAATGTTTTACAATGCCAAAGAGCGCCCCGGCAAACACGAAGCCATCGTCGGCGTCGAGCATCTGGACAAGGTCATCAACATTGACCAATCGCCGATTGGTCGCACGCCGCGCTCGAATCCCGCGACGTACACTAACGTCTTTACCGATATTCGCGAATTGTTCGCGACGACGAACGAAGCGAAAATGCGCGGTTACAAAGCGGGGCGTTTTTCGTTCAACGTGAAAGGTGGACGCTGCGAAGCGTGTCAGGGCGATGGCATCATCAAAATCACTATGCAGTTCTTGCCCGATGTGTACGTCCCGTGCGAAGTGTGTCACGGCAAACGCTACAATCGCGAAGCGTTGGAGATTTTGTACAAGGGCAAAAATATTTCCGACGTGCTGGATATGACGGTGGAAGAAGCGCTCGAGTTCTTCGAAAACATTCCGCGCATCAAAACGAAACTCGAAACGCTGCGCGACGTGGGCTTGGGGTACATCCACCTGGGTCAACCCGCAACTACGTTGAGCGGCGGCGAAGCGCAGCGCGTCAAACTATCGAAAGAACTCGCGCGCCGCGCCACGGGACGCACGCTCTACATTCTCGACGAACCGACGGTTGGGTTGCACATCGCCGACGTGGAAAAATTGCTCGAGGTGCTGAATCGCCTGGTGGAGGCAGGCAACACTGTCGTCGTCATCGAACACAATCTTGACGTGATCAAAACGGCGGACTGGATCATTGACCTCGGTCCCGAAGGCGGCGATGGCGGCGGGCGCGTGATCGCGGAGGGAACACCGGAACAAGTCGCGCAGATGGAGCAATCGTACACGGGGCAGTTTCTCAAAAGAATTCTCGATTGACCCCTTCTCGAGCTTTGAGCGGAGTTTTTGCTACCGTGCGCCGATGACACAAGTAGCATCTATAGTATGGAGGAAAAAATGAAAGAGATTTCAGTAGTGCAAGCGCAGCCCAAACTTGCGGAACTGATTGGCAAGGTGACGCGCGGTAAACGCTACATCATTGCCCAAAAGGGCAAGCGCGGCGCGGAAAGAGCCGTGCTTGTTGGATTCGATGAATTCGAGAGTATGACGCGGCAACTGGAATTTCGCCAAGTCCTTCAAGATATTCGCGCCCAAACTCGCGCGGCGCTTGGAATCGAAGCTTCGCTGGATGATGATGCCGCGATGGAAGCCGCCGATAAACTAATTCAGGACTTGCGGAGGAAACGTCGTGCGCGTCGTTCTTGATACCAACTTCTGGGTATCAGCGTTGGTGTACAGCCGCGAGTCCAGCGTGCTGCACCAAATTCTGAATCGTTTTCTCAAGGGCGACTTTGAATTGGTAACCTCACCCGCGCTGCTTGAAGAATTCTCCGAACTATGCAAGCGTCATCGAGTTGCTCCGTCAGTCGTGCAAAAGTATCTGATGCTGATGCAACGCACGCGTACTGAGATACCTCCCTATGTTCGCTACGTCGTGCCAACTAATCGAATTGACTACATCACTGCTGACCCCGATGACAATCGTGTTCTCGAATGTGCAGTTGCAGGCAAAGCTAACCTTATCGTCACTGGGGATAAGCATTTGTTGAATCTGAGCAAGTTCGGAAACACCACCATTCTATCCCCGCGAGATTTTATAGAACAACTTGAGAAAAGGACAGCACCGCATTGATCTCTACATCTACGCGCGCCGCCACAATCCTCGCCTCCTTTGCCGCCGAAATCGCGCCACGCGCGCGCGTGCTCGATATCGGCGCGGGCAAGGGCTTGCTCGCGCAAGAACTCACACGCCAACTCGATGCGCGCGTAACGCTGGTGGACGTCGCATCGTACAACCAAAGCGCGCTACCGCTGACGATTTGCAATAGTCGCGCGCTCGCGTTTGCGGACGAGAGCTTCGATTACGCGCTGCTCAGTTTTGTCCTGCATCACACTTGCGATCCCGCCGCGATTCTACGCGAGGCGCTGCGCGTCGCGCGCGCGGTCATCGTCATCGAAAACGATGTGCGCGGCAAAGTGCGCGCCGCGCTCACACGCGTCATTGACTCGTATCCCGCGCTGCGCTATGGCACGCCGCCGTGCTACATCGCGCAATCGCGCGAGGCGTGGCTGGAATTGTTCGCGCAGTTTCCTGTTCACGCGCGCGTGTTGAGTGAGTTTAGTTTAGAGTTGGGGTTCTTTCGGAATTTTGCAGTACACCTAAGAAAGCGTAAAGCTTAATGGCAAAAAAATCTGTGCATCTTGATCCTGAAGAACTTGAACGCCTATATTTTGAAGAGCACTTGGGCATAGATGCTATCGCCGCGCGCTTGAATACTTCGCACGGAAGCGTGTGGCGAGCTATGGATGAGTATGGAATCATACGGCGAGGACTATCAGAGGCAACCGTCAGACATCATCGCACTGCCTTTTCTGGAAACCTCTATGAAAAGGCATATTTGATCGGCCTGCGCCTGGGCGATCTTTGGGTTCGCAGGAACAAACCAGGTGCAGGCAGTAAAACAATCGTTGTTAGCTGCCATTCAACTAGCCATGAGCAGATCATCCTAGTTCAATCGCTCTTTGAGCCTTACGGGCACACCCACATTACAAATTACGCAGACGGATCTACCCAAATTCTTTGCTTTCTGGATAACACCTTATTCATGAGATTGGTGTCTTTCTGACACAGCGGTTGGGTGTGAATTGTCCCCCACCTCGACGGGCTCAAAAACGGGGTGACCCGACAGGCAAAGGTTATCGGTTGCAAAAAGATGTGTGGATCCTAGCAATCGGAAGTAAACGCTCACTTTATCAATTCTGTACGTTATTGGAACACCATATCAAGCACCCCAAGCGCAAACGGGATCTATACACTGTCCTAAACAATGTAGTGAAACGAGGAATTGATTAAAATGAAAGTCAATATCAGTGGCTCCTATTATATGTGGTGGGAAGGTTGCCAAATGAACCAGGCCGATTCGCAGCGCGTTGCCTCCGCGTTGGAGAAACTGGGCTATCGCGCGACGCGCGACGCGGAATCCGCCGACGTGATTGTGTTGAATACGTGCGTCGTCCGCCAGAGCGCGGAGGACAAGGCGTACGCGCGCTTGATGTCGCTCAAGCCGCTCAAAGCCGCGCGCCCAAACTTGGTGCTGGCATTGATGGGCTGCCTCGTCGGCGTGCGCGATGCGTCACCGCTGCAAAAACGTTTTCCGTTCGTGGATGTGTTTTTGCCGCCGTCCGATCCTACGCAACTTGTCGAACTGTTGCGCGCGCGGTCTGTTGTCATTGCGAGCCGCGCAGCGGCGAAGCAATCCCCCATTCACGATTTGGAGATTGCTTCGTCACAAAGTACGTTCCTCGCAATGACATGGGCAGATGATTTCTCCATCGAACAACACGAACGCGAAACGCGCTATGAACTGCAAGATGCGGACCTGGTCTTGCCGCTTGATGAACGCGGCAATCTGGTCAGCGCGTACATCCCCATCATCTACGGCTGCAATCACGTCTGCACGTTTTGCATCATCCCATATCGGCGCGGACGCGAACGCTCGCGCTCGATTGGCGAAATCGTTGCCGAAGCGCGCGCGCTCGTCGCGCAAGGCGTCAAGGAAATCACTCTGCTCGGACAAATCGTGGATCGCTATGGCTATGATGTGGGTGACGATCCGCGCCTGCCCGATTTGTTGCGCGTCCTCAACGATCTCGAAGGACTCGAGCGCATCCGCTTTCTCACCTCGCATCCGCTCTACATCACCGATGAGTTACTCGACGCGGTGGCATCACTCCCCAAAGTATGCGAGCATATCGAGGTGCCGGTTCAATCGGGCGATGATGCGATGCTCGCGAAAATGAAGCGCGGCTACACCGTCGCCGAGTACCGCGCACTCGTCGCGAAAATTCGCGCGCGCATCCCCAACGTCAGCATCGCGACCGACGTCATCGTCGGAATGCCCGGCGAGACGGAAGCGCAATTCCGCGCGACGTACGACTTGCTCGTCGAACTCCAACTCGATGTGGCGCACGTCGCGATGTTCAGCCCGCGTCCAAACACCGTTGCCGCGCGCTGGGACGACGACGTGCCGCGCGAAGAAAAAGAACGTCGCCGCCAAGCGATTGACGATTTGCAAGCCGAAATCGTCGGCAAGCTCAACGCGCGCTTGCTCGGACAGACGGTTGAGGTGTTGGTCGAAGAGAAAATCAAGAATCGGTGGAAGGGGCGCACGCGCACCAACAAACTCGTCTTCTTCGAGGATGATACGCGCGAGTGGAAGGGCAAACTTGCGCGCGTGAGAATCGAATGGGCGGGACCGTGGTCTATGATTGGACAAATAAATGTGGTATAATGAACAAGAGGCGACATATGCAAAGACAAATCAAGATCATTGTCGAGAAACATTCTGACGGGTACGTTGCCTATCCGCTTGGCTTGAAAGGAATCGTCGTTGGCGAGGGCAATACGTATGAGGAAGCGCTTGCGGATGTGAAATCGGCGATCAACTTTCACATCGAAACATTTGGCAAGCAAATTCTGGAAGCCGAACCGCCCGTCCTTGAAGCATTTGTCGCGGAAGCAGGAGTCATGGCGTAATGCCAAAGTTTCCTGTGGATGCCCCTAAAGCAAGTGGTCAGAGCATTCGAGAAACTGGGATTTCGCCTCGTCCGCGAAAAAGAACATATCGCGATGGTACGCGAAAATGCTGACGGAACGCGCACACCTCTCACAATGCCGAATCATCGGACGATTAAGAGTTCGACCTTGCGAACGATTTTAACGCAGGCAGGTATTTCGCGCGAGGATTTCATCAGGGCATACGAAGATGCGCGATGAATTTCGTACCTGAAGGATAGCCAATGGGCATCACCATCCACTACAGTGGCAAGTTGGACAATCCGCGCCTCTTGCCTCAACTCTTGACGGCGGCGCGGCATTTTTGTTTTCAACGTCGCTGGAAATACATTGACGTAGACGATCGCATCCTCGGCACCGTGGAGCGCTGGATTCCCAGCGACGACGAGCAAGTCCACACCACCACCGCGCCGATTGACGATACGCTGCGCGGCATCATCATCCAGCCGCACCCCAAAAGCGAAAGCGTATTCCTCACGTTCAATCAAGACGGCGAATTGTGTTTCTATTTGCCGCAATCCCAGCCAGGTCTTTACTGGGAAAACAAACTCCTCTTCACCAAAACGCAATTCGCGCCGCTCGATATTCACATCTCGATTTGCGAATTGCTCGCGCTCATCCGCGATAACTACTTCCCCAACTTGCAGGTCGAGGATGAAGGAGAGTACTGGGAAACGCGCGATCCCGCGCACCTCGCCGAAAAATTTGCGCAGCTGAACGCGCTGATGGATCACGTTGCTAACGCGCTGCAAGACCCCGACCATCCCCTCACGCAAGAAATTCAGCGCGCGCTAGACGATGCCCAACCAGACGACGCGCCCAAGGATGAACGCAAGAAAAAAGGTTTGCGTTTCGAACGCGGCGCAAAAATCAAGGTGACCGATCCGCTGTGGAAGCGCGGGTATGGACGCAGCGCAGGAAGGAATTAAACCCGTAGGGGCGAAAAGTGCGCCCCTACGTTGTATCTCTGCGATTCCGAAAAATCATTTTCAGCGGCGCGCCCTCAAAACCCCACCGCGCGCGAATTTGATTCTCCAAAAACCGTTCGTACGTGAAATGCACCAGGCGTTTGTCGTTGACAAAGAACACGAACGTCGGCGGCGAACCTTCCACCTGCGTCGCGTACAAAAACTTGAGCACGCGCTTGCCCTTGGACGCCGGCGCGTGTTGGCGCGTTGCCTCGCGCACCAACTCGTTCAGTTCCGAGGTCGGCACGCGCAAGCGAAACGCCTCGCGCACCGCCAGCGCGCGGTCAACGACCTGATGCACGCGCTGCCGCGTCTTCGCCGACACGAACACCACAGGCGCGTACGCGATGAAATCGAGTTGCGCGCGCACGCGCCGCGTAAACTCGTCGAACGTCCGCGCGTCCTTCTCGATGAGGTCCCACTTGTTGACGACAATCACCACGCCCTTGCCCTCGGCAAGAATGGACTGGGCAACATGTTGATCTTGCGCGACGATGCCCGTGCTGGCATCAATCACAAGTAGCGCAACCTCCGCGCGCTGAATCGCGCGCAACGCGCGCAGCGCGCTGTACTTTTCGATTCCCTGTTCGATGTGACCGCGTTTGCGTAATCCTGCCGTGTCAATCAGCACAAGGCGCTGCCCGTTCCACGTCAACTCGGTGTCGAGCGCGTCGCGCGTGGTGCCTGGAATTTCGCTCACCATCGCGCGCTCTTCCCCCAGAATCGCATTGAGCAACGACGACTTGCCGACGTTGGGGCGTCCCACAATCGCAAGATGCGGCGCATCGTCGGGCGGCGCGAGCGTTTCGGGCGGCAAGCGCGCCACAATCGCGTCGAGCAAATCGCCAACACCGACGCCGTGCAGCGCGGAAATCGGTATCGGCTCACCCAGCCCCAGCGCGAAAAATTCGACCGCGTTCTGCGCGCGCGTCGCGTTATCGGCTTTGTTGACGACGAGATAGACGGGCTTGTTCGTCTGCCGCAAAATGTTCGCAATCTCGAAATCGTTTGGCGTCGCGCCTTGCTCCACATCTACGACGAACACAATCGCGTCCGCTTCGTCCATCGCCAGTTGCGCTTGCGCGCGCACGCCCGCGAGCATCGCGGCTGGCGTGCCAGGCAAATCCGCGCGCGCGTCCAACGCAAGCCCGCCTGTGTCCACCACAAGAAACGCGCGTCCCGCGAACTCGACTTCGCCGTACAAACGATCGCGCGTCGTCCCCGCGGTTTCAGAGACGATGGCAAGTTTCTCTTCGATGAGACGATTGAACAAAGTGGACTTGCCCACATTCGGGCGTCCAACGATAGCAACGATAGGTTTGGGCATTTGCAATCTCTGACGAATGACAAAGGACGAAGGACGAAGGACATTCGTCGTTCGTCATTCGTCTTTCGTCAATGTTATCTCCCACAACATTCCTGGTGTCCCATCCACCACGCCGAACAGCGGAACATCAAGCACAGCGATTGGCTGGAGCGTGTAACGCGTTCCCAGTTCGCGACGCGCCGCGCTCGTTTCCGCGCCATCGTCGAGCAAAAAGACACGCCGCTGCGCGCGCTGCATCGCCTCAACGAATCGCACCAGTTCGTCCGCGCTCCACTCACTCGGTCGAAAGGTCGCGCGGCGCGCGTACAGGTCTATCGCGCCATCATTCATCGTCGAGCCGATGACCGCGTTCGCTGGCGTCAGCGCGGCGATTTGATCGAACGCCGCGCGTTGCGCGGCAGTGAGATAGCCGTACGAAGGTTGCAGCCCACCAAACGGAATCGGCAAGATGTTCCAGACGCGCATCACTAACAGGAACATTGTCGCCAACAGCCCGCACGCGGCGACAAGATGTCTCGCCATACTCGAAACGACCAGCGCCGACCACAGCGCGCGGAGCAACGCGACGACGCCGTACGCCGCGATAATCACGAGCGGCGGAAACTCGGGCAAGAGATCGCGTAGACGCAGCGCGGGATACAGCAAGTGAAAACCGATCAGGACGATCACCCACAACGCGAACGCGACGGATTCGACGCGACGTTCGCGCGCCAAGCGGTACGCGCCGTAAAGCAGAAACGGTACTAGCCAGCCAAATTCGCGCGCGGCAAGCAGACTCGCATTGAACCCGCTGATGGTAGCGCCCGGCGCGGCAATCGAGAACAAATCCAACTCGCGCGATTCCGGCGTGAGCCAATGTCCAAAGACAACTTGATGATACCATAAATCCGGCAACGCGACGAATAGCGCGGCGAGTCCTGCAGCGACGAGCGCGCGGATACGCAGAGCGCGTGGCGCGCGATTCAGCCAGAGCAAAACGCAAATCGCCGGTACGATGAGCAACTGGGTGTGTCGCACGAAATAGGCTGCGCCGAGCATAACGCCACACAGCATAGCGAGCCACAGTTGCGGCTGGCGCGCAAAGCGTAGCGCCAGGATAATCGCCAGAACGGAAAACAACGCGGCTTGCGAATCTACCATCGGCACGGTCGCCCAATCGAAGAGCGTGTGCGATGTCGCCAGAATCGCGATGCTCAGCGCGGCAATCCACGCGCGCTGCTCCACCGCGCGAAACAACTCTAGCGCGAGCCAGCCAGTCACGGCAAGCAACAACAAACTGGCAATCGGATTGACCAGATACAACCCCGCTTCGCCAGCAATACGATACGCGAGTGCCATCGCAAACGAACCACCGATGGGCCAAACGGTCGGCGCATCGCCCAGCAGATTGATCGGGATGTGATAGCCCAGATGTACGACCGCTGACCACGGGATATCGAGCTCTGCAACGCTTGGGAAAAGCGTAAAGCGATGCAACGGCGTGCCGCGCGTTGCCAGATCAATGCCCATCTGCGCGTACGCGTACGGATCCGTTCCCGTTACGCCGTGCGTGCGATGCCCGCTGTACAGCGCGCTCGCCCAGACAAAAGTAGCGCCAGTCAGCGCCACTGCTCCAGAGTGTAAAATCCGTCGCCACGCGTGATCTGCCAACTGACGAATCTGGAGCGCTAGCGTATAGGTGAACGCGCAAACGATCCACGGCTCTAAACGAAATAGGGAAGACCGCCCATCCGGCGCGTTATAGTCAAAGTAGCCGGGCACCTCGCCGCCGAAAACGCGAATGTAAACAAAACGCGCCGCGATGATCGCGTACAGAAAAAAGAGCGGCGCAAGTGTGACCAGCGCAAACCTGCCGCGCGCGCGATACAGCAACGCCGGGCTGATTAACAACAGCATCAGCGCGAGTGGCGCCACCCACATCGGAATTTTGATCAAGTACGCGGCGGCAAGTAACCCGGCGAGATGCAGCGCGAGCGTCAGCGCAATCTCGCCGCGCGTGAGCGCGCGCGCGTCATCGCGAAAGGTGAGCGCGGCAAGATGTGACGCAACCATCAATCCACGAACCGATACTTGAGCAACGTCCAGATAGCGATGAAACCATCCTTGACGCCGATTTTTTTGCCCTCGCTGTACTCGCGGCCATAGTACGAAATCGGCACCTCAAAGATGCGGATGCCGCGCTTGAGCACCTTTGCCGTCACTTCGGGTTCAAAATCGAAACGATGCGAACGCAAGCGCATCCCCTTGATGACGTCCGCGCGAAATGCCTTGTAGCCCGTCTCCATATCGCTCAGAATCGCGTCATACAAAATGTTTGTCATCAGCGTCAACGCTTTGTTCGCAACCATGTGCCAGAAGAACATCGCCATTCGCGGTCCCAAAAAGCGCGAGCCGTACACCACTTTGGCGCGCCCTTCGATAATCGGTTCGATGAGCTGTTTGTAATCGCGCGGGTCGTACTCCAGGTCCGCGTCCTGGATGACGACGATGTCACCTGTTGCGTGCGCGAGCGCGGTTTGAATCGCCGCACCTTTGCCGCGATTACAATCGTGATACAGCACAGTGACACCTTGCGCTTGCGCAAGCAACTCGCGCGTGCCATCGGTGGAACCATCGTCAACGGCGATGATTTCTTTTTCGTACGGAACGGCTTGGACGCGCGCGAGAATGTCCAGAATCGTCGCGCGTTCGTTGTAAACGGGAATGAGGATGGAAAGTTTCAAAGTGACTCCGTGATACGTGATGCGTGAAACGTGAAACGTGATGCGTGAAACGTGAGATATGAACCTTGAACCTCGAACCTCGAACCTTGAACGATTCAAGGGGACAAGCGCGCGCGGAGTTCGTCGCGAGAAAGCGCGCGCGTCTTTTTGAACACGAGCGGTAGCGGATGATCGTAAACGGTAAAACTTTCGTCGGCGCGTCCCCAGTTCCACACCAGCGCGTCGGATGGCGTGAAGAGCGGCGGCGCGAGTCCGTCAAAGCGATCGTCCGCGATGACGATGCCATCGAGGGCGATGCCGTTGGTAGCCGACGCGGTAAATTCAAACCCGAGTTGTCCATCGAACAACGCGCGATAATAGCGCGACGACAGCGGATAGCGCGCGGCAAGGCGCGTAATCGGCACAGCGAGTCGTTGCGTCGCGAGAACGATGTAATCGGCATCGTGCAGCACGTTGACGATTGTTTCCAGTTTCGTCGCGTCGTCCGCGTCGTACATCGGTAGCGTGAGTAGCGTGTAATCGCTAGGCGCGCGCGCCACATCGCCAAAACGCATCGGCACGGGCAACACATCGTCCCAGTGTTCGACGGCAATCGTCGCGCGCGCAGGAATGTTCGCATACATCCAGCGCGAAATCGTCAGCCAGGGGTGTTCGCGCGAATAGAGACTAACAAACGCCACCGCATAAACAAACGCGACAACAAGGATAACGCAATACGCAATACGTAATGCGTAATGCGTAATGCGTAATGCGTAAAACGTGAAACGTGATGCGTGATGCGTGAAAGGTGCAAC
>Ga0209018_1002107_pt1 | contig 14638 bp, 11 predicted proteins | sample YNPBryBLVA2012_FD_185814 | JGI IMG/M metagenome (GOLD analysis project Ga0209018, IMG submission 185814) | Anoxygenic and chlorotrophic microbial mat microbial communities from Yellowstone National Park, USA - YNP Bryant BLVA 2012 (SPAdes)... ...
ATGAAGAAAGTGCTCAGCATCAGCACCGGCTCGTCCACCCGTGATCACACCGCAGAGGCGGAGTTCCTGGGGGAGCAGTTCTGGATCAGCCGCCAGGGCACCGACGGCGACTTCGAGAAGGCGCTCGAACTCTACCGCCAGAACGACGGCGTGATGGACGCCCTGGGGGTGGGCGGGGCGGAGTTCTACCTGCTGGTCAACAACCGCCGCTACTACTTCCGCGAGATCATGCGCATCCGAGAGGTCGTCAAGGTCTCCAAACTGGCCGACGGCAACGGCATCAAACACATCCTGGAGCCTCGCGCCGTTCAGTCACTCCGCGAACACGGGATCGAACTGCGCGGCAAGAAGGCGCTGAGCACCACCGCCGTGGACCGCTACGGGCTGGCGCGGGGGCTGGCGGAGGCCGGTTGTCAGATGACCTTCGGCGACTTCATGTTCGCCCTCGACATCCCCCTCCCCATCCACAGCCTGCGCACCATCCACATCGTCGCAGCGCTCTTGCTGCCCATCATCACCCGCCTGCCCTACCGCTGGTTCTACCCCCTGGGCGAGGAGCAGGAAAAGGAGCCTTCCAAGAAGTACAGCCGCTTCTACGAGGAGGCCGACGTCATCGCCGGAGACTTCCTGCAGGTCTGGTCACACCTGCCCGACGACCTGAGCGGCAAGATCATCATCACCAACACCACCACACCAAAGAACGTCGAGGAGTTGCAGAAGCGTCACCTGCACATCCTGGTGACCACGACCCCCCGTCTGGCCGGCCGGTCGTTCGGGACGAACGTGATGGAAGGGGTGTGCCGCTGCCTGATTGACAAGCCCGACGACCAGATCACCCCGGAGGACCTGACCGAGATCATTGACCGTATCCCGCTCAAGCCCCAGGTGCACGTGTTGAACTGACGGCGGAGCCAGCACGATGAGCAAACGAGAAGTCGAACGCCTGGTCCAACGAGGCGTGACCGAGGCCAGGCAGGAGCACAAAGAAGAAGCGGAGGAGTTGCTCCGCCAGGCCGTGCTGAGCGATCCACAGAACGAGCGCGCCTGGCTGTGGTTGAGCGCGGTGGTGGAAGGGGTGGAAAACCAGAGGGAATGCCTGCGACGGGTGCTGGAGATCAACCCTTCCAACTCCTTCGCGCGTCAGGGGCTCTCCTTCCTCGGTCACCTGCGGCCAGGGTACGAGTACCTGGCGGCGCGCGCTCCCTGGATGGCCGGAGCGGAGGATGACCGCCTGTCTCTCGCCGCACAGCCTCAACGCACCTGCCCGCGCTGCGGCACCACCAACCCCGGCTGGGCCTACCTGTGCAATCGCTGCGCGGCGCCGCTGGAACCGCTGGATGTCGCCAAACTGGCCCGCAAGGAGGTGCGGGCCGGGTGGGGGAAACGCCCCTCCCTGACCCGCCCCTGGGGCAGCGCCATCCGCCTGGACCTGGAACACGTCTTTGTGCCAGAGGTGGCCCTGGCCTCGCCGCAGCGGGCGATCCTGGCGATCGTCCTGGGCGCCCTGGCGCTCAACATGCTGCGCGCCGCGGGCACGCTTGGGCTGGCCACCATCGCCGCCGACCGGATGCTGTCACTGCGCCTGCTGGACCGGCTCACGGCGGCCTTCCTGTCTGAACAACTGATCCTGCTGGTCTTGGGCCTGGCCGCATGGCCGGTCCTGACCCTGATCACGCGCTGGATCGTCCACGGAGAGGTGGGGTTGGGAGAGTTCCGCGTCCACGCCTACCTGGTGGCTGTGGCGATCTCCGCCTGGATGCCTGTCGCAGCAATCGTGGGGCTGCTGTGGTGGGTCATCATCCGCCTGGTGCCGACGATCCCGGTCCCGCTGAGCGCGGGGATCGTGGTAGGGTTGCTCTACTTCTACAGCATCAGCCTGCTCCGGCAGGCAATGCAGACCGCCCACGGCCTCCGGTCGCCAGGAAGGACAAGCGGACTCATCGGCGTGACACTGCTGGGAGGGTTGCTCGTCTACGCTTTCCTGCTCGTCCTCGCCCCACCCGCGCTGCAGACTATCCTGGTGCGCGCGATCCAGGTGGTGATGCTCCCGCTGTGGCCGTAGAGGGTCAGGGCGAGAACCACTCCCGTTCCAGACAGTCGAGGGTACCGTCTGCGGCCATCTGCGCCAGGGCCTCGTTGATGGCGCGCAGCAGCCCCCGGCTCTCCCGCCGCACCGCCGCAGCGTAGGGCTCGTCCGTCACCGGCGGCCCGACAATCCGCAGGCCGCCCCCTGCGCCTGCCCCGCCGGTCAGGGCCGAGAGGTGGTCCACCAGCGCCACATCCGCCCGACCGGCGGCCACCTGCGCCAGCGCGTCGGCTGCGGTCTCGCAGGGAAGCACCGTGACACCGCTCAGCTGGCGCGCCTCCACGTCCCCCGCGCTGCCGAACTCCACCGCCACCGTCCGCCCGGCCAGGTCATCCACCGCCACGATCCCTTCCGTCCCCTCTGCCACCACCAACACCTGCCCGGCATTGAAGTAGGGAGTCGAGTAGGCGAAGGCCCCCTCCCGCTCCGGGTCCAGATAGAGGGCGGAGATCACCACGTCCACCTGACCGGCGGTGAGGGCGTCATAGAGGCCGTCGTAGGGCAGGTTGGCGACGAACACCGCCTCCACCCCCAGCCGCGCCGCGATCTCACGGGCAAGATCCACATCGAAGCCGACCAGGCTGCCCTCCTCATCCACGAACTCGAACGGCAGGAAACTGGCGTCCATCCCCACCCGCAACACCCCGCTCTGCTGCACCCGCTCCCAGGCATCCGCAGGCGCAGCACAGCCGGCCAACAGGAGCAGAGCCAACACTACAAGGCAACGGCACACCGTCTCCATTCGCCCACCACAGCGAGAGGTGAACCTGCGCCGCCCCTCGACGCCGCTTCTCTGCATCACCGCGCATACTCCTGAACCGCCGTGTACACCGCTCGCGGACGAAAGTCATCGGTGACGAAGGTGTAGTAGTCCTGGTAGTTGTGCAACGGAGCCGGGTAGCGGAAAGCCCACATCGCCACACAGCGGCACCACGGCCAGTGCTGGCGTGCCCACTCATAGGCCGCCACGGTGTAGGCCACGCGCTGCGCCGGGCGGACGGCGCGCGTCCAGCGAGGGTGGTCGTTCCAGCCGCTCTCCGTGACGTAGACCGGCTTGTCCGCGTCGCCGTGGGCCACCATGACCGCGCGCAGGAGTTCCACCCGGCGGAAGTTGAGCACATCGGGTGCAGGGTCCGCCTCCGGCGGGAAACTCAGGCCGTAGGCATGCACCGCCAGCGCGTCGAAGTAGGGAGCCGCCCCCGCCGCGTACATCCCCTCCAGGTAGTCCAGATCGTTCAGGCCGGCGGGGCTGTCCCGCGGCTCCAGCGTGGGAGCCAGCGCCCCTGCCAGCACGACCACGTCGGGGTTTGCGGCGTGAGCCGCCGGATAGACCACCCGCAACAGGTCGGCGTAGGCCACGGGGTCCACCGGACGATAGCCCCACTCGAAACTCAGGTTCGGCTCATTCCAGATGACGACGTGTTGCACCTCACCCCGATAGCGGGCGACGAAAGCGGCGACGAAGGCGGCGAAGTCGTCATAGTGGTCGGCGTCCAGATACGTGGGCGTGGTCTCCTGCCCCTGCGGGTCAGGGCGGGCCCAGCCAGGCACCCACCCCAGGCGGGCGATGACGGTCAGCCCCTGGTTGCGCGCGTGACGGATCACCATGTCGGCGTGCGCCCAGTCGAACTGCCCAGGGCGCGGTTCGATGTAGGACCAGGGGAAGAACTCGACGATCCACGGCGCGCCCATCTCGCGCACCATCTGCAGCGTGCGCTGCACCTTCCACTCCTCGACCTCGTCGGTGAGGCGAGTGTGGACGCCGATCAGCGGGTTGGTGGTGACCACCGTCTGCGGCGGGCCGAGCGTCACCGGCACGCGCTGCGGGGGGAGGGAGCAGAGGACAACGACCAGGGCAAGGCGGGCCAGCCAGAGCAGGACGACAGACCAGGGGCGCCTACGGCTCACGGCTGACCCACGGCAGGTACAGGCGCGGCCACGGCGGCAGGTCCACGTTCAGCGGCGTGACGCTGCTGCTGGCAACGGACACGCCGGGCAGGATCACGTCGAAGTAACCGCCGTGGTCAGCCCGCACAGTGACCGTCACCTGGCCAGCAGGCGCGATCAGCGCATAACGCCCGTCCGCGCCGGTGACCGCGGTATAGGTATGGCCGGCCCAGTCCGCCGCCGCCTCGACCCGGCTACCCGCGAGCGGCAGGCCGGTATCCAGAGCGCGCACCGTCCCCGAAAGCACCCCCTCGTTGAGGTGGACCAGGTAGGCCACGGTGCCAATGGCCGCGCGGGCAAAGTCGGCGTAGTAGTCCAGGTCGAGCGTGGACAGCCGGTCGTTGACCGTATGATAGTGCGGTGTGAAATCGTCATCATCCTCGATGGCCAGGATAGCCGGATAGCCGCGCTGCAGGAAGCTCCACTGGTCGCTGTACTGGATCACCCAGTTGTCCACCCAGCGATCGGGCTGCAGGTTCAGGCCGTACAGGGTCACCACATCGGAGAAGAGGCGGGTCAATTGCAGCGATGGCGACACCGTGCTGGAGCCGTGCAGGTCAATGATGGGTTGGGTATCGCTGTCATAGGCGATCATGTCCAGGTTGACCACGCCCCGGATGTCCTCGCCACGGCTCTGACAGAGGGCGGCGTAGGCAGCGCTGCCGCGCAAGCCCTGCTCTTCACCAGTGAAGAGGACGAAGCGCAGGGTGTAGGAGAGGTAGTCGCGGTCGGCCAGAAGGCGCGCGGCGACGATCACCGCCGCTGAACCGGAGCCGTTGTCATCGGCGCCGGGAGCGACCGTTCCCGATGGCATGTCGTCCAGGTGGGCAGTGAGCAGGTAGACCCGGTCAGGGTCCTGCCGGCCCGGCTGTTCGGCGATGACGTTGCGCCAGTGCTGGCCGTTGTAGACGTAACTGTGGTAAGTGGCGGTCAGACCGGCGGCGAGGAACTGCTCGTAGGCGTAGCGGGTAGCCATCGAGATGGGTGCTGTCTGGTAGGAGTTGCGCGTGGTCAGCGTGTAGAGCGTGCCGGCGACGGTGATCGGCCGTTCGCCGCTAAGACCCGCCACTTCGGCGGAGAGCGTCTGCGTCGTCACCTGCGCCAGGATCGCGGCGATGGTCGGGTCGTAGGCCACCGTCGCCGTCGGCGCGACCGGGGCGGCCAGGGAGAGGCTGCCGGAAAGGGAGAGCAGCGCCACCCCGGCCAGCAGCCAGGGCAGGATCGCCCGCCCTGCGCCGGACATCACCCCCCAGGCCGCCTGTCGTCCGTGGTCGGTCGTCTGTCGTCTCTCGTCGCTCATGTGGCGAATACCCCCCGTCGCCGACGCATCCTATGCGTCGGCAGGCGGCATGGGGATGCCGCCCCACGGTTGTCCCATAGCCCACACATCCTATGCGCCAGCGGGCGGCATCGGGATGCCGCCCTACGGTTGTCCTGGCCGGCGTGGCAGAGAAGCAAGCCGCCCGTAATCCGTCAGGACGATGTCGGGGGCCTGCAGCCGCTCGCGCACGCGGGGGTCGCGCAGCGCCTGGGTGTCCAGCGCCCGCCAGCCCTGCATTCCGGGGTGACACAGGAGCTCCGTCACCCCCGACGGCAGCCGGTCGAGGATGTCCAGCAGCACCTCCACCGTGCGCCGGCCGTCCTGCGAGAAAGAGGACTCCCAAAAGTTCGTGCGCGGCAGGCGGCGCTTCTCCACCATCGCCCGGTAGCGGCGCCCCTGCCAGCGGATGAACCACGGCGGGAAGCCGCCATAACTGGCGGAGAGTTCCTCCGCCTTCTCCTCCAGCGCATCGTCGAACGGCACGCGCACCGGCACACGGTCGTACTCCTCGGCCAGTTCCAGGCTGAGACGAAACCAGGAGGGGAAGACGTAGGGATAATGGCAGTGCAGGTCGAAGTGGGAGGGGGGACGCCCGGCATCGGCGGTGAACTTCTCCGCCTGGGCGCGCCACTCGGCCTTCAGTTCGCGCCGGGAGATGAGCGGGAAGCGGCGCAACAGCGCCATGCCGTCCCGGAAGCGACCCTGGGCATCCACCAGGGTCGGCACGCGCTCAGGGGAAAGGACAGGTTGCCCCTCGTTCATCACCAGATGCAGGCCGGCGTCCCATTCCGGATGCTGGCGGAGCATCTGCGCGGCGCGCGGCCAGTCAGGCTGGTTGACCATCGCGCTGGTGCTGGTGACGACGCCGGCGGCGAACAGTTCGCCGATCGCCTCCACCGTGCCATTGACATCACCCAGATCGTCGGCATTGATGATCAGATAACGGGTCATCGGCCTCCCCTTTGGCCACGAATCACACGAGTTCTTCGTTCAATTCGTGCCATCCGTGGCAGAAAGCAAAGGACTCTGTGGTTGGAGAACATCATCACCACGTCAGGCGCAGCGTGAGCACCTCCCGTCCGCGCAGCGAGAGGGGCACGCTGGCGGAGTCGCGGGCCAGCTCCTCCGCGTCGCGCTCGGCCATATCGGTGCGCACCGCGTGGGCGCAGGGCCGCCACAGGCGCATCACCCCCGTCACCGGCTGTGCGGCGCTGTTCCACAGGCGCACGATCAGCCCCGCTCCCTCCTCCGGCGGCTTGACCGCGCTGAGCCGCAGCAGGTCAGGCTCCAGGCGGATGAAAGAGAGGCTGGGCGGCAGCCGACCGGGGTGAGCGTCCGTCACCACCGCCCGCAGATCGGTCTGGAAGGCATCCGCCAGCGGCAGCGCCGCCCGCCAGTCCCCGCGGTGGAGGATCAGCGCATAACGGAAGAGGTGGCGACCGGGACACTGCGCGCCCGGCGTCTCCAGCCCTGGCCCGGCATGCCCCTGGCGGCAGTGCAGGTCGGCGCGGGAGAGCCAGCCCACACAGCGCAGCAACGTCAGGGCGATCTCCGTCCCGCCGTCGGTGCGCAGTGCCTCCACCTCCGGCAGACCGCGGTTGACGACCGTCATCCCCACCTGCCCGTCCGACAGGCTGGCCCACCCCAATTGCGGGCGGGTAGGCACCGGTTGCTCGGCCCAGCCGGCCGTCTCCGTGGGCAGGTCGAGCGGCCACTCTACCACATCCCAATGCCCCTCAGCCGCGGCCCGCTCCACCGCGCGGGGGAAGGGAAAGTGAACCCGCAGGCGGTGATCGCTGGCCGTGTTCTCCACCACCGTCTCGAAGTCCACCCGCCGCACGCCTGGCGTGAGCGTCACGCGGGTCGTGATCGGCAACTCCACCCGCTCGCGGCTGCGCGCCGCGCGGTCGGCGGGGTCCAGCCCTGCCGGGACCCGGTAGCGAGTGGTGACGACCAGGCTCTCGCCGAGCGCATCGGAGAGGCGGCGGACCAGCGGCGGAGCGACCGGCGCCTCCACCACCTCATCTTTCTCCGGGCAGCAGTAATTGTACTCGTCCCCGCGGTCCCCGCCGTCCACGAAGCGGTTCACGCCGCGCACCACCAGCCCCGTCTCCAGGTCCGTCACCGTCAGCAGGCCGGTCTCCGCCTCGATCTCCACACGGAAGAACTCGTTCTCCAGACAGCCGTCGCCGGTGGTCCGTGGTCGGTCGTCCGTCGTCCGCGGCCCAAACCGGTAGGCAGCGAATCCGAGCGGGGGGACGTCGCGGGCGAGGAAGGTGACCTTCACCCCCTCTTCTTCCCGCAAATGGACACGGAAGCCGGTCACTGCCGGGTCGTCGAGCAGCGCGTGCAACCTCTCCAGCAGGTCGGCAGAAGGGGAGAGAGTGGGTCCACCCCCGCGGGAGAGGGAGACCGCCAGGTGGGCCACCGTTTCCTCCATCCAGACCTGCAGCCCGCCGATGGTCATCTCCTCCCCCAGAAGGCCGCCCCCGCCCTGCGCTTCGACCTGGGAGACCATAAAACGCAGCATCTCCCGTTCCACCTCCATCACCGACTCGCTGCGCACCAGCCGGTCGGTGATCTGGAAGGGTACCGGCTGGCCGTCCGGCCCCACCAGCGCCCTGCCCTGGGGGTCAAAAGGGGGCATCTCGACACCGCTCACGCGGTCGGTGCGGGGAGAGGAGGAGGGGTTGAAGACCAGCAGCGCCGGCCCCGACTCCCCCTGCGTGTCCACCTGCGCCGCGAGTCCTTCCAGCGCGGCGCGGATGACCTCCTCCGTCAGTTGTTCACTCTCATCGAAACGGGTCTCCATCTGCCGGTGCACCGCGTCAATGGAGCAGCCGCAGATGGAATCGTGGGGATGGTTTTCCAGCAGGTACTTCCAGGCGCGGCGGATGTGTGCGGGCAGGCAGAGGCCCGCCGTCTGCACCTCCACCTCCGCCAGGGCCGCGAACGGTTCTGCCCACCGTTCCAACAGCGTCTGCCCGGTGTGGTTGCGCTGTTTGATCCACATCCGCGTCGAAAGGACGCCGGGCAGGAGGTGCGCGCGGCGTGGGTCGCGCATCTCGCCGCTGCGCAGCGGGAGCGCCTGCAGGCCTGCTTCCCCCAGTTCCGCGCGCACGGCAGAGACAAAGGCCGGCAGGTTGGAGTGGAGCAGTCGGTCAGGCAGGCGGGTGCTGGCGGAGGCCAGGAGACGAGGCAGGTCTGCGCGAGGGCGCATGTGGTCGGTGCCCTGCATCAGCAGCAGATGGGAGGTTGCCGCATGGGGGGCCAGGCTGTCGCGCGCCTGCGCCAGGCCGGCGACGAACCCCTCCTCATCGGCGGGAAGCATGGCCGCGTTGCTGTAGGAGTCGCGCAGGTGGCAGACCAACACCGTCGTGCCGTCGGGCGCAGCCCAGCGGAACTCCAGCGGCGCTTCCCCCACCCCCCGCCAGAAGACCGCCGTCTCGATGCCGAAGCCGCGCAGCAGTTGCGGCAGTTGGGCGATGTGGCCGAAGGAGTCGGGGGTATACCCCACCTCCATCCGCGCGCCCCAGTCCTGACAGGTGCGCCGGCCCTGAAGGAGGTTGCGCACCAGCGCCTCCGGACTGACCAGGAACTCATCGGGGAGGACGAACCACGGGCCGATGAGCAGCCGGCCGGCGCGCACTTGACGACGCAGCGGCTCCTCCAGGTCGGGGCGGACGTCGAGCACGTCCTCCAGCACCACCGTCTGCCCGTCGAGCAGGAAGAAGCGGTAGTCGGGGTCCCGTTCCAGGATGTCCAGCAGTTCATCCATCAACCGCACCAGGCGGAAGCGGAACTGCTGGAAGGTGCGGTACCATTCGCGGTCCCAGTGGGTGTGAGAGACGATGTGCAAAGTGAACACAGCCCCTCCTTCAGATCTTCGAGGTTCCAGAGATCGGGCGACGCGCCTCCCCGACGATGTGTACTCGCCACGAGGCCGGAGTGACCCGCTCCAGGCCGCAGGCCAGCCGAAAGGCGATCTCACCGAAGGCCAGATAGGTGGGGTCTCCCACCAGCCACAGCCCCACGGCCTCCAGGCCGGCGCAGCGCAGCAGGCTGCGAAGACGTTCGGGCGTGTTGGCCCGGTAGAGCGCCGGGAAGGTGTCGGCGGCATCCCGGCCATAAAGCCGACCCACCAGCCGTCCGCCCCGCAGGAGCCGGTTGAGCACCAGCAGCGGATGGCGCGCGTTCGGTGTCAGGAAGACGAAATGACCGCCGGGTCTGAGCACCCGCGCCACCTCCGCGAAAACGGGCGCCGGGGAGGGGAGGTGCTCCAGCACCCAGGAACAGCAGACCAGGTCGAAAGTCCCATCCGGCCAGGGCAGCGCTTCGGCCCGCGCACAGACGCGGGCCAGGTCGGGCAGGCGGTGCGCCCGCAAGGAGGCCGAGTCGGGGTCGGCTCCCACCGCCCGACCGATGCGCAGCTCCTCGACCACCCCGCCGCGTCCGCACCCCAGGTCGAGCCAGCGCGTGGCGGGCGTCAGGTGGCCGGCCACCCGATCGCGGTAGAGATGGGAGGCCGGCTGCCACCCTTCGTTCGCTGCCGCGTAGCGGCGGCGATAGGACTCCTGACGGTCCAGCGTGAGCACGTTCAGGGCAGGTCCGCCGCGCTGAAACTGTCGGGGAGCAACTCCGCCACTGTCATCTCGCGGTAGTGACCCCTGGTATCGGCGATCAGCACCACCAGGTTCTCCCCGAACTCGCGCAATACCTGGCGGCAGGCGCCACACGGCGCGCCGCCGTTCTCCGTGACGACCGCCAGGGCGACAAACTCCCGTTCCCCCTCAGAGACCGCCTTCACCACCGCCGTCCGCTCGGCACAGAGGGTCAGCGGGTAGACCGCGTTCTCCACGTTGCAGCCGGTGTAGACGCGCCCGGAGCGACCCAACAAAGCCGCGCCCACCCGATAATGGGAGTAGGGCGCATAGGCCTGCTCCCGCGCGGCCTGCGCCCGGGCGATCAGCATCGCGCGGTCAAACTCCTGCATCGCTCTTCTCCGTCTGTGTCAGCCGGACCCGCACCTTGCGGATGCGCCGTCCGCTCACCGTGAGCACCTCGATCAGCAGCCCGTCGAACGGGAAGGTCTCTCCGGGCTGCGGCACCTTCCCCAACTGGGTGTAGACAAATCCTCCCAACGTGTCTCCTGCCTCCGCTGGCAGATGAGTGCCCAGCAGGTCGTTGACGTCGTCCAGACTCATCCGGGCGTCCAGCACGTACTCGCCATCGGCGACCTTCTCGAAAGCCGGCTCCTCCCTGTCGTACTCGTCCTGAATCTCACCGACGATCTCCTCCAGGATGTCCTCCACCGTCACCAGCCCGGCAGTGCCGCCGTACTCGTCCACCAGGATCGTTATGTGGACACGACGCTGCTGCATCTCCCGCAGCAGGTCGTCCACCTTTTTCGTTTCAGGGACAAAGTAGGCTGGCCGGAGGATCTCCCGGAGCGACACACCCTCTCGCTCATCGCGCAGCCAGGAGAGGAGGTCCTTGGCGTAGAGCACACCCAGGATGTGGTCCACCGACCCCTCGAAGACGGGGATGCGGGAGTGGCCAGCGCTGATGATCAGGTCCAGCGCCTCCTGCAGGGAAGCGTCAGCGTCGAGCGCCACGATGTCCATCCGCGGCACCATCACCTCGCGGGCCAGGGTGTCGCCGAACTCGAAGATGGAGTAGATCATCTCTTTCTCCTCTTCCTCGATGACGCCCTCTTCTTCGCCGGCGTCCACCAGCGTCTTGATCTCCTCTTCGGTGATGAGGGCGGTGCCGCTGAAGGGCGTACCGCCGAAGGGAGCGACCAGCAGGTTGCTCAGCCAGACCATCAGGCGGACAAAAGGCCAGAGCACGACTTCTAACGCGTAGACGAGCGGGGCCAGCGTCAGCGACCAGCGTTCTGCCCGCGAAGCCGCCACCGCTTCCGGCACGAGCCGTCCCGCCATCAAAAGGATGCCGGCCAGAGCGCCCTCCACGAGAAAGAGAGCCAATGCCAGCGCCCAGCCGCTGGTTCCCCTTGCCCCGTTCAGCACAGTGGCCAGAGGCCCGACGAGCCAAAGCGCCGCCACCGCTGCGGCCAGCGTCGCCAACAGCGCCTTGCCCAGGTAGAGCGACCCCAGGAGCCGACTGGCGTCCTCCACCAGGCGCAGGGCCAGTTGCCCCCGTTTTCCCGCCTCCGCCGCCACCTGCCTGAGCCGGCTATGGCGCACACTGGCGAAGGCGGAACGGGCCGCTGCCAGAAGGCCGTGCATCGCGGTCAGCACTACCACTATCCCCAACCCGATCCAGTTCTCAACCCTCACCCCGGTCCCCCGTCTCCGCGTCTCCCCGCTTCCGTGTCTCTCCAACCACCCTCGCCGGCACCCCGTAGGCCACTGCGCCATCCGGGACATCGTGGGTCACCACCGAACCCGCACCGGTCTTCGCCCCACGGCCTACGCGCACGGGCGCCACCAGCATCGTGTCGGAGCCGATGAAGGCCCCCTCGCCGATCTCCGTGCGGTGCTTGCGCTCCCCGTCGAAGTTGCAGGTAATCGTGCCCGCGCCGATGTTCGCCCCGGCCCCCACCTCGGCGTCCCCCAGGTAACTGAAGTGGCCCATCTTGGCCCCTGGCCCCAGGGTGGCGTTCTTGACCTCGCCGAAGTTGCCCATATGCGCGCCGACGCACAGCCGCGCCCCCGGCCGCAGGTGGCCGAACGGCCCCACGTTGCTGCGGTCCTCCATCACCGCCCCTTCCACCACCGAGAAGGTCACCCGGCAGTGGTCGCCCAGGGTGCTGTCCACGATCAGCGTGTGGGGGCCGATGTGGCAGCCCTGTCCGATGGCCGTCCGCCCGCGCAGGATCGTGCCCGGCTCCAGCACCGTGTCCGGCCCGATGCGCACCTCTGCCTCGATGTAAGTCGTTGCCGGATCCGTCATGGTCACACCGGCCTCCATCCACTGGCGGTTGATGCGCCCGCGCAGCACCGCCTCCGCCTCGGCCAGATGGACACGGGTGTTGATCCCCAGGACCTCGTTCTCATCCGCCACCGGCGCCACCTCCACCCCCCTTCCCTGCGCCACGGCCATGCCGATCAGGTCGGTGAGATAGTACTCCCCCTTGGGTTGCGTGAGCGGGATGCGGTCAACGTTCTGCCACAGCCAGGCCGCGTCGAAGCAGTAGACGCCGGCATTGAGTTCGCGGATGGCCCGCTCCTGCTCGGTAGCCGCCGCCTCTTCGACGATGCGCACGACCGCGCCGCGCTCGTCCCGCACCACGCGCCCAAACCCGCGCGGATCGTCGCTGACCAGCGTCAACATCACCACCGCCGCCCCGCTGGTCCGCTGACGGTCCACCAGGGCGCGTAGTGTCTCCGCGCTCAGCAGCGGCATGTCGGCGTACATCACCACCACCTGCTCGCTCCGTCCGACCAGCCGCTCGCGGGCCTGGAGGACGGCGTGTCCGGTGCCGCGCTGCTCCGCCTGCTCCACGTAGACCGCCGCCTCGCCCACCACCTGGCGCACCGCGTCGGCCCCGCGGCCCACCACCAGCAGCGGGGGCGTGTCGCTCAGCAGGCGCGCCGTTTCCACGGCATAGAGCACCATCGGCCGGCCAGCCAGGGGATGGAGCACCTTGGGCAGTTCAGAGCGCATCCGCGTCCCCTGCCCGGCTGCCAGGATGACCACTTCCAGACTCACATCCACCTCCTCAGACTGCCCGCTAAAGGACAAGAAAAGGCCGTCACCCAGCCCAAAGTCGGGCCGGTCACGGCCTACGCAGGGAAATTCGCTTTGCCGATTCGTCCAACACCGGATTCGTCCAGCCTACCTCTGACCATCGGGACACGACAGAGGGGCCACACGCCAGGCTGGGGCGGCAGGATTCGAACCTGCGGTACACGGATCCAAAGTCCGTTGCCTTGCCTCTTGGCCACGCCCCAAAGGAACTGCTCAACGCAGACGTATCTTACCACAACCGGGGCCGAACTGCAAACCCTCCACTTCGCCATCGGAGAGCGCCTTTTGCGCCTCCCGGAAGGTATGCTATACTCGCAATCCCTGTGGTCCGTCGTCTGTGATCCGTCGTCCATCAAGAAACGATGAAGCCTTTCGAGACCCTCCTGGCTACAGCCTGGCAGCGGCGGGACGCGCTGCACCGCGCTCCCGACACGACCGCCTACCGGTTGCTCAACCGCGCCGGCGACGGCTTCCCCGACCTCAGCGTGGACCGCTACGGCGACGTGCTCGTGGCCAACATCTACAGCCGCGGCGTGCGCGTGGAACCGCCCCGGGCGCTCCTGAGCGCTCTGGCCGAGATGGCCTCGGCGCGGGCTGTCTACGTCAAGTACCGGCCCGTCGAGGCCCGCCGGCTGGACGACGACCTGCGCCGCATGCTGGCCCCCCCGGAACCACTGCTCGGCCCGGCCGTGGAGAGCCTGGAGGTGCAGGAGAACGGGCTGCGCTTCCTCATCAGGCCGGGCGAGGGGCTGAATCCTGGCCTGTTCCTGGATATGCGTGAAGTACGCGGGTTTGTGCGCGTCAACGCGGCGGGAAGGACCGTCCTCAACTGCTTCGCCTACACCTGCGGCTTCGCCGTCGCTGCCCTGACGGGAGGCGCAACCCGTGTGCTCAACCTCGACATCTCCCGCCCCTACCTGGATTGGGGGCAGGACAACGTCGAACGAAACGGCTTTCCCACCGTCCCGACAGACTTCGTGCGTGGGGACGTCTTCGACTGGCTGCGCCGCTTTGGGCGGCGTGGAGAGAAGTTCGACCTGGTCATCCTCGACCCGCCGAGTTATTCGACCACCCGCCAGAGCCGCTTCTCCGCTGAGCAGGACTACGCCCGCCTGGTAGCCTTGGGGGCGAGGGTCGTGCAACCGGGTGGGCTGCTGATCGCCTGCACCAACTGCGAACAGTTGCCACGGCAAGGCTTTCTGAGCCGGGTGCGCCAGGGGCTGGAGGGGGTTTCTGCCCGCATCATCCGCACCGACCACGAACCGGCGCCGGATTTCCCTGTCGCCCCCGGCGCTCAGCCCTATCTGAAGGTCTGCGTGGTGCAACTGGATTGACGACAGACGTGGTCAAGAACAGAACCTCAGCCCAGCCGCTCCAGGATCCCGTACAGCAACACCCCGGCGGCGACGGCCAGGTTGAGGGAACTGACCCGACCATGCATCGGCAGACGGATCACCCGTTCGCACACCGCCATCTGCTCCGGCGACAGCCCCTCCCGCTCGCTGCCCAGGAGCAGGACGAGCGGCCGCTCGCAGGCGACAGTCCGGCAGTCCGTTTCGCCATGCGCCGAC
>Ga0209018_1002108_pt1 | contig 14638 bp, 16 predicted proteins | sample YNPBryBLVA2012_FD_185814 | JGI IMG/M metagenome (GOLD analysis project Ga0209018, IMG submission 185814) | Anoxygenic and chlorotrophic microbial mat microbial communities from Yellowstone National Park, USA - YNP Bryant BLVA 2012 (SPAdes)... ...
AAAATTAGTCATCGAGCATCTGACAAACCGCACACGATCTCGTAAATCTCGCTTGCGGAAACGGCGAGAGAAATCAGCCAAAACTTGACATTGTCAAAATAATCATAAGCCTAAACGAGAGATGAATCAACTATTTGGGGATACTCATGCTATAATATTCTCATGACAACTCCCTTGCCAGAACTCGACACCTCTGAACCCGCCCCACCGCCCTCGGCTGCCCAGCAAGAAACCAGCCGCCGCCAGCAAACTGCGCTTGTTGTGGTCATCATTCTCATTGTCTTGTTGGTTGTTGCCATTGTCACTGCGGTATACTTTTTGATGCGGCCCGATACACCTGCTGAAAACGTCGAGCGCATCCGTGATGTTTTCATCATTTTCATGGCGCTCGAATCTCTGCTGATTGGCGCAGCGTTGATCGTGCTCATCGTACAAATTGCCAGCCTCATCAACCTGTTGCAAAACGAGGTCCGCCCCATTCTGAACGCCACCAGCGAAACAGTCCATCACCTGCGCGGCACAGCAGAGTTCCTTGGGGAAAACGTCGTCGAACCGGTCATCAAACTAAATGGCTACCTGGCCGGCCTGACACGTATGTTAGAATTGTTGGGCGTAAAGAAAAAATAAGCACAGAACGAAAGGAGATAAACCATGTCTGATCGTGATGAATTTGGAGCATTCTTAGTGGGTTTTATCGTCGGCGGCCTGACCGGCGCCGTAGCGGCTCTTCTGTTCGCCCCCCAATCGGGAGAAGAGACCCGCGCTCTCATCAAAGACAAGAGCATCGAATTACGCGACAAAGCCCAAATGACCGCTGAAGAGGCGCTGGCAAAAGCAGAAGCTGCCGCCCAAGAAGCGCGCGCCCGCGCCGATGAACTGGCCAAACAGCTCAAAACACGCGGACAGGAAGTGGTCACTTCCGCAAAAGAGCGCGGAAAAGGCGCCCTGGAAGCCGTGCGCGGCAAAGCCGGCAAAAAAGCCGAAGAAGCCGCCTAACGTTGCCACCCAAAAAACAACAGGGTTTGGCTACCCAAGCCAAACCCTTGTTTTGTTTCCTTGTGAACTCCCTTGCCCGCCCCCTGCGTCTTTTTTTCTGCCTGCTCTATCACCCCTTGGCCTGGACATACGACCTGGTAGCCTGGGTCGTTTCCTTTGGGCGCTGGAAAGACTGGGTGCGGAGCGTGACCCCCTTTCTTGAAGGGACTCGCATCCTCGAACTGGGACACGGCCCCGGTCATTTGCAGCGCTCCCTGCTGGACCTCGGCCTGCTCCCGTTTGGAGTGGACGAATCGCCCCAAATGGGCCGCCTGGCCCGCACCAACCTGCGCCAACATGGCTACACGCAAATCGCCCTGACGCGCGGACTGGCCCAAGCCCTGCCCTACGCCAACCAGACTTTCGATACGGTGGTTTCGACCTTCCCCTCCGAATACATCTTCGACCAGCGCACCCTGCTCGAAGCGTATAGAACGCTGAAAGACGGTGGCCGGCTCGTCATCCTACCGATTGCGTGGATCACCGGCAAGAACGCCCTCGACCGCTTCCTATCCTGGCTATTCAAAGTCACCGGTGAAACTCCTTCGGAGGCGCTAGAAATCATCGAACAGAGACTGACGCAGCCCGTTGCAAACGTCGGCTTCGAGGTGGAAATTCGGCAGGTCGAGGCACGAGCCAGTCTATTGCTGGTGGTGCTGGCGCGCAAGTGAGGCCTACTTCGCCCGGCGGCTCTCCTGCATCTCGCGCGGCAAAATCGAAGCGCCCATCTGCATCTCGTTGCGCCGCCGATAGCGAGCAAAAGCGGAACGCAGCAGCAGGTCAATGAAGCCAGCGTGACCTCGCTCATCGTACTGCAAGATGTAATCTGCCATGCCGGGCTGATCGGGCGGATAGAAGACGGCGCCCTGCGGGTTGATTTCCAACATGAACAATTCCCCTTGCGCATCCATGCGGATGTCGCACCGCCCATAGCCTGTACCGTCTAACCCCAAGAACAATTTTTTGGTCATATCACGCAGGCGGGTGGCCAGAGGTTCTTCCAGCACTGGCCAAACCGTCATCTCGGTGAAACGCTCCCATTTCATCGCCGTATGCTTGAAAGATTCCCCTTCCGGAAAGATAATTTCAACCGGCACATACGTGATGGGATCGTTAGGATCATCCGGGTTCTCGGAAACCAAAGCCGAAAACTCGCGCCCTTCGATGAACTCTTCGACCAGCGCGCCGCCAAAATTCTCGACCATGCGAGTCACCTGAGCCTGCAATTGCTCGATCGTCTCGACCCGCGATTCTTTGATCAACCCGATACTGCCATAACTGTTCGGATGCTTGACAATGAGCGGGAAGCGCAACCCCTTCAAGTGACGGCGGAGGATGCGCTCATTCGTGAAACTTCGGCCCTCCGGATAGCGAATTCCTTGCTGGCGGCAAACACGCTTCATCTCCTCGCGCGTCGGTTCGTAGAAATGAGAAGCGGCACCGGTAAAAGGGACATTCAGCGCCTCCAGCGCGCGCACCACGTCTATCCCTGGACGGTCTGGCTCATCCGCGGCGCCGTCGCACATGTTCAAAAAAACATCGAAGCCGCGCTTGGCTAGCGCGGCCAATTCTTCGGCAACATGCGGGCAATGTAGGTCGTGCATCTCCCAGTCATAAGCCTGCAAATAGTAGGACGGATCGAAAGGATCGTCCCAGGTGGGATCACCCAATACGCAGATTTTCATGATACCTCATCAGGTTAGAGTTAACAATTTGCTATTATATGTATATAGCCTGATAAGGGAAGGGGTAAAAAGGATGAAATTCGAACGGATACGCTTCAGAACCGCACCCCGTGCTTATCTGCCAACAAAACCTGCGTACGCGCCGCCTCAGCCTTTTTCTGCTCCTCGCTCCAGCCAAGCGCATCTCCCAGGGCGTCGGCCAGTTCATCGAGCCGCTCTCGATTCAATTGGCCAAGCATCGCCAACATCGAACGTCGCAGCACCAAATCGTCCAAGTGAACGATCTTCTCGGCTTGTCCCAAGAAAGCAATCTCGCGGCGAGAATAGCCCGGCAGCGATGCCAAGGGGCGATCCTCCTCACGCGCGATGAAGGTGCAAACTTGTTCTGCCCGCATCCCATACCGTTCGAACAAGGTCTGTACCCGTTCGCTAGACAGCCCTGTCCAGGCGCATAAGCCATCCAGGAAACGCTTTTGCTCCTCCGGTGTACGCGGGAAGGCGCGCCCACCGCCAATTTCCAGGGCCGCCGTACTCTTACGGCGCTCCAGCCCCAAATATTCCAGCGCCTTGTTGGTCACCTCTTCCGAAAACGCCCGATAGGAAGTCCACTTGCCGCCCACCAGCGAATACACCGGAAAGACCAGACCGGTCCACGTTCCTTCCAACACTTGGATGGAATGATCACGGGTAATCTGCCCGGTCGTTTTGGCGCTGCTAAAAGCCAAAGGACGAACGCCGCTGAACCAAAAGACAATCTGGTCACGGGTGACTTTCATATTCGGGAATACCCGCTCGATCATGCCCAGAAAATATTCGATCTCCTCTTCGGTACAACGCGCCTCATCTGGATTCTCGATGGGAATATCCGAGGTGCCAATCAACACCTTATCGTACAAGGGAAAAATCAGAACAATACGGCCATCCTTGTTTTCGAAGAAGAATTCATGCTCACCAATGGCCTCACGCAAAGTGGGGTGATCCAAGATGAGATGAGAGCCTTTCGTCCCTCCAATGAAGCGGGTAGAGACCCCCAAGGCGCGATTGGTGAAATCAATCCACGGCCCGGCAGCATTGATAAGCAACTTCGGCTTGACCTGGATGGTTTCGTCGGTCAATTCATCGCGCAAAAGGACCGTATCCGCGCTGCCGCCTACCAGGCTGACATAGTTCAACGCACGGGCATGAGGGCCTTCGCTCTCGGCGTCTAGCACCAATTCAAGAGCGTAGCGTTCGGGATTCAAAATAGCGCCATCGTAATACGTGGCAGTGTTGATAATGGCCGGATTCAAGAGCGGCCACTTTTTCAAAGATTCCTTGCGCCCCCGAAACCGATGCCGCGGCACAGTGCGCTGGCGTCCTGTATACGCATCATAGAGCATCAAACCAATCTTGATGACCACCGCGCCTCTTTCGGACGGGCGATCGAGCCAACCCAAGAACTTGAGCGGCGCGTTGAGCAAGCCCGAAAACCATTTGAACATGGGAATGGTGGTCGGCAGCGGCTTGACCAGGTGAGGCGCGTTACTAATCATGCGATTGCGTTCTCTCACTGCCTCGCGCACCAGACGGAATTCACCGTTTTCGAGATAACGAATGCCGCCGTGCGCCATGTGCGAAGAAGCCGCGCTGGCGCCAGAACAAAAGTCGCCCCGCTCTACGAGCAATACATCTACGCCGTTGAGGGCCAGGTCACGGAAGGTGCCGATGCCGTTGATGCCCGCGCCTACAATCAAAACAGAGATTTGGGGCTTTTCTTTGAGCGAGGTCAAGATGTCTTGTCTATTCATGTTTCCAGTCCATTCATCAAGTGGAAAACGCAAGAGGCAGGGTTCATATCCAGTCGAAAGTACGTGTCACTGCTTTTTTCCAATGGGCATACATGGCATTTCTTGTCTCGGCATCCATGCGAGGTTGCCATTCCTTGTCACGGCCCCAATTGGCGCGCAACTCATCGAAATTCTTCCAAAAGCCCACCGCCAGGCCAGCCGCATAAGCCGCGCCCAGGGCAGTCGTCTCGGCCACTTTGGGGCGAATGACAGGAACATCCAAGAGGTCAGCCTGGAATTGCATCAATAACTCATTGAAGACCATGCCGCCGTCCACTTTCAGCGCAGTCAGGCGCACGCCCGAATCGGCTTCCATGGCATCCAACACTTCGCGCGTTTGGAAGGCGGTCGCTTCGAGGGCTGCCCGAGCAATATGCCCCTTGTTGACATAGCGCGTCATTCCAACGATGACGCCGCGCGCATCCGAGCGCCAATAGGGAGCAAACAACCCAGAAAAAGCCGGCACGAAATAGATGCCGCCGTTATCCTCCACGCTGCGCGCTAAGGCTTCCACGTCTGATGACTTTTCGATGAGGCCGAGGTTGTCGCGCAACCACTGGACCAAAGCGCCAGCAATGGCAATCGAACCTTCCAGGGCATACACGGCAGGTTGATCGCCAATTTTATAGCCTAGCGTGGTCAACAGACCCGATTTCGAGGGTACCGGCCGGTGGCCAGTATTGAGCAGCATGAAACAGCCCGTTCCATAAGTATTCTTGGCCTCGCCGGGGGAATAACAGGTCTGCCCAAAGAGCGCGGCTTGCTGGTCGCCTAAATCGCCGCACACCGGCGCGCCGCCCAAAGCGCCCCTGGCATTCCCATACACTTCGGAGGAAGAGCGAATTTGCGGCAGCATGGCGCGCGGAATGCCGAGCAGATTCAAGATTTCGTCGTCCCAATCGAGCGTGTTCAAATCCATCAACAGGGTGCGGGAGGCGTTCGTAACGTCGGTGACATGCGCGCCGGTCAGATTCCAGATGACCCAGGTATCCATGTTGCCGAAGAGCAGGTCTCCTCTTGTGGCTTGTTCACGCGCGCCGGGGACATGATCCAAAATCCACTTGATCTTTGGGCCAGAGAAATAGGTGGCTAAAGGCAAGCCAGTCGTGAGCCGGAAGCGATCCTGGCCGCCGTCTTTGGCCAGGTCAGCACAGATGGCGTCGGTGCGGGTATCTTGCCAGACGATGGCGTTGTAGATCGGGCGGCCGCTGGCCCGTTCCCACACTACGGTCGTCTCACGCTGGTTGGTGACACCTACCGCGGCAACCTGCGCGGCCTCCACCCCGGCCTGGTCTAGCGCGCCGCGGATGACGCTCTGCGTGCGTTCCCACACTTCCAGCGGGTCATGCTCCACCCAGCCAGGCTTGGGATAAATTTGCTGATGTTCTTTCTGCGCTAAGGCAACAATACCCCCCGCATGGTCGAAGAGAATACAACGTGTGCTGGTTGTACCCTGGTCAATGGCGGCAACATAGTTTGGCATATCCACCTTCCTGAAATTTCGTTAGCCTTGCTTTGTCTCCTTGCAAAGACCATCAACGGTCTTATGGCAAACTTCGGGATGTGCTTTCCTTCACATTTTATATCAAATTTGGCATAGAGGCTCACGAAACGCTAAAAAAATGGTTTTCGATTGCATTCTTGATGACAAACGACCAGTGGCTTGCGCGGCCTCCCTCAGGGGCTTCCAGAGCCTGACTCAGCCCGAGAGCGCCGCAAAATGAAAATGGCCAGCGAAAGTGCGAGGATAATACCGCCCAGCAGCATCAATTCCAACAACATCAAGCGGAACACTTCGTGGTTCTCGATGAGGTGCGATTGTTCAGCCGTAATGACCAGCATTCGCCGCACGGCAGCAATCAACCCCACAATCAAAAACGGCTCGGAGGTGAGGATGTGCTGCCGCAGCGAAATGTTGATGGTGTGCAAGATTTCTACCAACATCATCACCAACAACAACGCATCCAGCAAACGCAAAACGGCATCATATAAATCGGCCGAAAGGCCGCTGAAAAACTGCGCGCCCGCCAAGATCAGCGCACCCAGCGCTGCGATGATCAAGGCTGCCGCAATGAAATAATAAATCACCCCTTCGAGCCAATTGAACAGATTGACGAAACGGTCATCTTTCCTTTGCGCCATATCGAGACCTCCGTATCGAGTGTTTTGCGCCGCATCATGACCTGAAACGGCCAGCCGTTCACCACCCGCGCGCGCCGCTCAAAAAGGCTTTGCCGCTCATGGGTTTCTTGCCTGCCGGTTGCACCTCGTCTAAAACCAACAGCGTGTTCTCTCCAGCAAAGACAGCCGGCAAGCCATTCATCACCGTGCGCGCGCCCGGCGGCTGGACAGCGGCTCCCCAATCCCTGACCGTGTGCGCCTGGTGAATCTTGAGCGGCGCGCCCTGCCAATCCATGAAAGCACCCGGCCAGGGATGATAGGCGCGCACCTGACGAACCAATTCGTCACCAGGGCGGTCGAAATCCAGACGAGCGTCGTCTTTCTTCAACATCGGCGCATACGTCACACCCTGTTCGGGCTGCGGGCGAGGACGGATCTCTCCCGCAAGATAAGCGGGCAGTGTTTCGAGCAGTAAGTCCGCTCCCAGCGTAGATAACCTGTCCATAAGGGAAGCAGCCGTATCGTCCGGCAAGACGCGCAGGGCACGCTGACTGAGGATGGGCCCGGTGTCCAATCCCGCGTCCATTTGCATGATCGTCACGCCCGTCTCTTCGTCGCCCGCGAGGAGGGCGGCTTGAATGGGCGCAGCACCCCGCCAGCGCGGCAACAGGGAGGCATGAACGTTGATACAGCCAAAACGCGGCAAACGCAACACCTCAAGACGTAAAATTTGTCCAAAAGCCGCCACTACAATCAAATCGGGCTGCCAGGCGCTCAACTGCTGCATGGCTTCGGGGTGGTGCAGTTTTTCGGGCTGGATGACGGGCATCCCTAGTTCGAGCGCCAGGGTTTTGACCGGCGGCGCTTTCAATTCGCGCCCGCGGCCCGAGGCGCGGTCAGGCTGGGTGACCACGCCCACCACCTGGGTAGGGAAAGTCTGAGATTTGCCCCTCCAGGCCAACGCTTGCAGGCTGGGCAAGGCAAAAGCGGGCGACCCCATGAAAACGATTCGTACAGTCATGCGTTAATTGTAGCACATTGGAGATAGTACTAATGATGTATCAATTTGGTTGATTTTCATCCAATTTCATTGTACAATACAAACCATCATCCCACGCCTATTTCAGGAGGAACCAATCCATGTCCGAACAACCGATGAACCCCGAAATCACCAGCGATGACAAATTATGGGCCGCGCTTGGGTATCCCATTGGCCTGATTGCGCTAATCATGCTCCTTATGGAAGACAAGAAATCCCGTCCGTTCATTAAGTTCCATGCTGTGCAATCCCTGGCAGCCAACGTTGTATTCGTGATCATCAGCATCGTTTCAGGTGTCACCGTCGTTGGCGCGCTTTGCGCCCCATTGCTCTGGCTGGTTTTCTTGTATTGGGCTTACGAAGCCTACCAGGGTAAGATGTTTGAAATCCCGTTCATCACCAACTTCATCAAAGGACAGGGCTGGGTCTAACCGCTGCGCGTTGATGTTGCCCCAAGAAATTGGAGGGGGGAGCCTTCTTTTGAAAAAATAAGCGCACTGCCGCTATCAGGCCTGCTCCATGAGCAGGCCTTTTTGTGTGCAACCAAATCCAGCAGGCTGCGTAAGTCTGAGTAACAAATCACACAAGGAGTGCTTCATGGGCATCTATTCCCCCTTACCCGATTCCAAGCCTGGCCTGGTGAAGGCCATCGCCGTGTTGACGCTCGTGAACGGCATCGTCAACATCTTTTGGGGTCTGGCGGCCACCGCCACCGTCACCGCCAGCGTCATCCTCATCTGCCTGGCGCCGTTTGCCATCTTGCCGACCATTCTGGGCGTGTTCGAAATTCTCTACGCGCTCAAACTGCTGGCCGAGCCAATGCGTCCACTTTTGCCCTCGCAGACCATTGCTATTCTCGAAATCCTCTGCCTGCTGACGGGAAATGTCTTCTCGATGATCGTCGGCATCCTGGCGCTGGTGTTCTATAACGACCCGCAAGTGAAAGACTTCTTTGCCCGTTCGAACGAGATGCCCGCGCCGGCTCCGCAGCCAATACCTGCCGCGCCTCCTACGCCCCCCGCGCCTGCCCCCGTTATCTCTGAAGCCCCCGCCCCTGAAGCGGAATCCCCCGCCCCCCAAGCGCCCAAAAAGCCGCGTGGACGCAAGATAGCCGACCAGGCCGAAGCAGGCAATGGCTCTGGATAAGAGACAAAAATCAGGATGTTCATCCTCTTGACTTCTGCCTTCACTACCCGTAGAATGGAATTGCAAAACTTAACGGCAGCAGGGAAGAGACTCGTAAAACGTGAAACGTAAAATGAGCGCCGAAGGTGCAAACCTGGAAACGGCGAGGCCAGGTGAAACTCTCAGGCAAAAGGACCCTGTTTCCGAAACACTCTGGAAAGTTCGTTCCTGTTTCTTGGTTCCTTCAACAGTCGAACTGCCTCATTCCCCTCGTTTCTTCAGCGGTTGAACTGCTGAAGAACAAGAAGAAACAGGAACGACACCGACGGTGAAAGGTTAGTCTGGCAGACTAATCGAATCTCTCAGGTTCATGACAGAGGACGCATGATGGTTCATCGTGCGTCCTTTTCGATTCGCCAAATCTTATCTATTAAGAGGAGTACACCTATGAACGTCCCTACCAACCTGAAATACACAGAAACCGATGAGTGGTTCGACCCCGCTACCGGCAAAATGGGCCTGACCGATTATGCCCAAAACCAACTTTCCGACATCGTTTTCGTCGAAATCCTTGCTACGGTAGGCGACAGCCTCGAAGTCGGCAAAGCCATCGCCTCGGTCGAATCGGTCAAAGCCGCGGCAGAAGTCTACGCTTCCGCCGCCGGCAAAGTCGTCGAGGTCAACAACGCCCTGGCCGACAAACCCGAAACCCTGAACTCCGATCCCTACGGCGAAGGCTGGATGGTCAAAGTGGAGGGCGGCGCTCCGGGCAAAGTGATGGACGCCGCTGCCTACACCGCTTATTGCGAGAGCCGGGCGCATTAACTATTAGACTATTAGACTACCAGACTATCAGACTCGAAAGTCGGAGAGTCCAATGACATACATTCCCATCAGTCCCCAAGAACGGGACGCGATGCTCGAGACCATCGGCGTGAAATCGCTGGATGATCTCTTCAAGGACATCCCCCAAAAGCATCGCTTCCCCAAACTCGATTTACCGCCTGCCCTGTCCGAAATGGAAGTCGCCGCTGAGTTGAGCGAACTGGCAGAAGCCAACGAGTCCACCAGGCAGTTGACCTCCTTCCTCGGCGCAGGCATGTACAATCACTACATCCCGTCTGTGGTGGATCACATCCTACGGCGCGGCGAATTCTACACTGCATACACCCCCTACCAGCCCGAAATCTCGCAAGGTACACTGCAAGCCATCTTCGAATACCAATCTCTGATGTGCGCGCTGACCGGCATGGAGGTCTCCAACGCCTCGCATTACGATGGTGCCACCGCCACGGCCGAGGCCGTCAACCTGGCCTACGCCCAATTTCGCGGCAAACGGACGAAGGTGGTCGTCTCGCCTGCAGTGCATCCGCAATACCGCGCAGTCATCCGCACTTACACGCAAGGCATGGGCGTAGAAGTGAGCGGGGATTCAGCCATCAATGACCCATTATCAGTGACCAGTTTGGAAACACTGATTGACGAAAACACCTCCCTGGTGGTCGTCCAATATCCCGACTTCTTCGGGCGCATCTATGACTATACGCAGTTCATTGAGTCTGCCCATCAGAAAGGCGCGCTCGTATGCGTAGTGGTCAACCCCACCGCACTGGCACTCTTCAAAACGCCCGGCGAAATGGGCGCAGACGTGGTGGTCGGCGAGGGCCAGCCGCTGGGAATCCCGATGTGGTATGGCGGCCCGTCGCTGGGCATCTTCACCACCCGCAAGCAATTCGTCCACAAGATGGCCGGGCGGCTGGTGGGCGAAACGGTAGATAATCGCGGTCAGCGCGCCTACGTGCTGACTCTGACCGCCCGCGAGCAACACATCAAGCGCGAGCGCGCCACCTCCAACATCTGCTCCAATCAGGGCTTGTTGGCGCTGGCCTCAGCAGTCTACCTGAGCGCCATAGGCAAGAAGGGACTGCGCCAGGTAGCCGAATTGTGCTACCACAAAGCCCATTACGCCGCCGCGCAATTGAGCCGGATACCCGGCGTTGGGCTGTGCTTCGACGAGCCGTTCTTCCACGAATTTGCCCTGTGTTTGCCCAAATCGGTCGAAGAAGTCAACACACACCTGCTGGAACACGGCATCTTGGGCGGCTACGATCTGGGCCAAGATTACCCCGCCCTCGAAAATCACATGCTGCTTGCCGTGACTGAAATGAACAGCAAAGAAGAGATTGACGCCCTGGTCGAGGTGATTACGGAGGTGTGCCATGACTGAGTCTGTTCTGAACGGCGAGCCCAAAGTGGTCGAACCCACGATTTTCGAACTCTCCTCCCCAGGTCGCTGCGGCGTCTCTTTTCCCGACCCAGACGTGCCGCGCGCCGAATTGCCCGCTTCTCTGCTGAGAGCCGACCTGCCCCTGCCCGAGCTGGCCGAAGTGGACGTGGTGCGCCATTACATGCGCCTGTCCACTTTCAATTACAGCGTGGATAGTGGTTTCTATCCGCTCGGCTCGTGTACGATGAAATACAACCCCAAAATAGACGAAGACACCTGCCGCCTGCCGGGTTTTCTCTACACCCACCCGCTGCAACCCATCGAAACCGTGCAAGGCAACCTGGCGCTGATGTACACCCTGCAAGAATGGCTCAAAGAAATCAGCGGCTTCGCAGCAGTGACATTACAACCCGCAGCCGGCGCTCACGGCGAATTGACCGGCGTCCTCATCATGCGCGCCTACCACAAGTCACGCGGCGACCACAAGCGCGTCAAGATGCTCATCCCCGATTCGGCGCATGGCACCAACCCCGCCTCTTCGGGCATGGTTGGCCTGCAAATCGTCCAAATTCCCTCCGACGCGCGCGGCAACGTGGACCTGAAAGCCCTCGAAGCCCAATGTGACGATACGGTGGTCGGCATGATGTTGACCAACCCCAACACACTTGGCCTGTTCGACGAGAACGTGGAAAAAGTCATCGAACTCGTCCACGGCTGCGGCGGGCTGATGTACGGCGACGGCGCCAACCTGAACGCCTTGCTGGGCATCGTCCGTCCGGGCGATCTGGGCTTCGACGTGATGCACTTCAACCTGCATAAGACCTTTGCCGTGCCGCACGGAGGCGGCGGACCCGGCTCAGGCCCGGTGGGAGTCGCCGCGCATCTGGCCGATTTCTTGCCGGCACCCATCGTAGACATCCTCGAAGAAGGCGATGAAGGGATGGCGCCGCTGTTTGGCTTTGTCACCCCCGCTCAGACGATTGGCCGCGTGAAAGCCTTCCATGGTCACTTCGGCGGCGGATTAGTGCGCGCTTTCACCTATATCGCCATGCACGGCCCAGACGGACTGAAGGATGTCTCTCGCTATGCCGTGTTGAATGCCAATTATCTTTTGGCGCGCTTACGCGACACATATCACGTCCCCTTCGACCGCATCTGTATGCACGAGTTCGTCGCCGAGGGCCGCGTCGAGGGCTCGGATGTGCGCGCCCTCGACATCGCCAAGCGCCTGATGGATTACCGCTTCCACCCGCCGACCAACTACTTCCCCCTCATCGTCCACGAAGCGCTGATGATCGAGCCGACCGAGACCGAAAACAAAGATACCCTCGACGCTTTTGCCGAGGCGCTCATCAAGATTGCCGAGGAAGCCAAGACACAGCCCGAACTGCTCCATTCTGCCCCTCACATCACCCCCTTTGGCCGCATGGACGAAGTAAAGGCCGCCCGCGATTTGGTGCTGTGCTGCTGGCTGCCGGAGGATGACAACAACCCGTGATTCGTGAATAGCGTCCCCTCCCAAAATCACAGCCGCAGGCCTCCACTGCAAGCCTGCGGCTCATTGTCCGTTCGGGATAACCGTCCCGAAGGCTTTTTAGCGCAATTGGATGGGCAAAATCGAGCCTACGGGACGGTCCAACTCCCAAATTAAGGAAACCGCCGCTATTTTTTGTGGTACAATGCAGGCCGTCGAAACACCGCCTCCGCAGGGAGGCGGGCTTTTTGCCCTGAGTTGCCGGAGTGAGAATGTCCGAAAAAAACAACCTGCCAGATGCAAATCCAGACGACCTGCCGCAAGTCGCCAACCTGCACAGCAGCAGCGCCGAAACGGTAGAAGCCGAATTGGTGAGGATGCACCAAAGCATCGTTCAAGAAATGACCGCTGAGGAAGTCGAACTGCACCAAAGCGCCGCCTTCGATGTCACAACGGCCAGCCTGAACGCTCACGAAACGGCAATGGGAATGGTGAACGCCAGTGAAGTGCAAATGACCAACAGCGCGGCCGGCGCCATCCGCGCGGAAAACGTCACCCTGACGGGTCATGCCGGCGCCATCCTGGCCCGTTCCGTCAGCCTGGGCAACACCTATGCCGGCGTGGTGGCAGGCCGCGAGGTGCGAGGCGAACGCATCGAAACCCTGCTCCTGCTGGGCAACCATATCGAGGGCGACGTGCAAACGGTGGTAGATACGCGCGGTGCGCTCCTGGCCGGTCTGAGCGGCGGTCTGGCGGCAGGTCTGTTGCTGCTGGTGGGACGATTCTTGTTTCGGCGCAAAGCGTAAAGCAAATCTAATATTTCATGTCATCATCCGGCCTCTTGCCGGTTGAATCAATTCATTCGAAGAGCGAAGGTAACCTTGCGCCAGGCAAGGTGAGAGGCGCTCGAGGAGTAAATAATGGAAAAAGTCGTATTGAAAGCAGAAAAGCGGGACGTGGTTGGCAAGCAGGTACGCGCCCTGCGCCGAGCGGGCAAACTGCCTGCCGTTCTCTATGGGCGTCATATCGAACCCCTCAATATTGCCCTGGAAGCCCATAGCGCAGCGCAAATCCTGTCGAAACTGACCTCGTCCAGCCTGGTGACCGTCGAAGTGGATGGCAAGGAATATCCGGCCCTGGTGCGGGAGAAACAGCGCAATTTCATCAAGAACACCCTCCTGCACGTTGACTTCCTGGCCGTTTCATTGACCGAGAAGATCACCACCAATGTATCCATCCAACTGGAAGGCGTTGCACCGGCGGTCAAGGACTTCAATGCCATTCTGGTACCCGGCCTGACCGAACTGGAAGTGGAATGCCTGCCTACGGACCTGCCCGAACGAATCATCGTAGATATTTCTGGCTTGAAAGAGATTGGCGATGGCCTGTACGTCCGCGACCTGGTCATCTCCGACAAAGTGGCAGTGTTGAACGAGCCAGATGAGTTAATTGTAGTGGCTACCGCCATGGCTGCCGAAGAAGTAGAAGCCGCTGCCGCAGGCGAGACAGTCGAGCCGGAGATCATCGAGAAAGGCAAGAAGGAAGAGGAAGAAGCCGAATAACCTCTTTCGGAATACGTATGAAGAAAAAGACAGCGTTTTTCGCTGTCTTTTTTGTCGCCACTTTACGCTGCAACTGACTCATCTTTCTGCCACCACAATCAACTTATCTTCGGGCGCAAAGACAACCTCTTTAGACTTCGGGGGATTAGCATGGACACCATAGGAAACAGCGGCATCCTGAGATTCGGCTGCCACGCGATAGCCAATAGCCGTTTCACCGCGCCGGCGCGCCGCCTGCACAACGGTATAGAAGTTGACCGGGCGGCCGGTTTCCACATACTCGCCGATAGGTTTCAAGTAAATTTCTGCGCCTTCTGGATCGAAGATATCGGCAAAAACCTCGTACAGGGCGGGGTTCTCTGCCAATTGCGCCATCAACAGACTGATAAGATGGTCGCTGACAATGAAATCATTCAATCTTTACGATCGTGATCGATTCTCAAAGGTAACTATCTTGACAATGTCACATTAAACATTTGTTCTAAAAACGCTATGTTTTTTGTCACTGCGAGCGATAGCGAAGCAGTCTCCCGGTCTGCCAGGA
>Ga0209018_1002109_pt1 | contig 14636 bp, 8 predicted proteins | sample YNPBryBLVA2012_FD_185814 | JGI IMG/M metagenome (GOLD analysis project Ga0209018, IMG submission 185814) | Anoxygenic and chlorotrophic microbial mat microbial communities from Yellowstone National Park, USA - YNP Bryant BLVA 2012 (SPAdes)... ...
CGACGGGGCCGATGGGGCCGGGGTGGGTTCGGCGCTGGCCGTGCCGATCAGGCTGCGCGGCCAGGTGATCGGCGTGATTGACCTGCAGGAGGTGGAAGCCGAACGCTTCTGGGCGCCCGACGAGGTCCGGCTGGTGGAGACGATCGGCGATCAGATGGCCCAGACGCTGGAGAACGTCCGTCTGTTCGAGGAGACCCGCCGACGGGCCACTCAGTTGGCCACCGCTGCCGAGGTCTCGCAGGCCGCCTCGTCCATCCTCAGCCTGGGCGAACTCCTGCCGCGCACGGCGGAGCTCATTCGCCGCCGTTTCGACCTCTACTACGTGGGTGTGTTCCTGGTCGAGGAGAATGGCCAGTGGGCTGTCCTGCGCGCCGGCACCGGCGAGGCCGGTCAGCGTATGTTGCAACAGGGCTATCGCCTGGCCGTGGGCGGTGACTCGATGATCGGCTGGTGCACCGCTCAAGGCGAGGCCCGCATCGCTTCCGACGTGGGGGAGGAGGCGACCCGCTTCGAAAACCCGCTCCTGCCCGACACCCGCTCGGAGATTGCCCTGCCCCTGCTCAGCCGCGGGCGCGTCATCGGCGCGATGACCATCCAGTCGAGCCGCCCGGCGGCCTTTTCGGAAGAGGATGTGGCCGTCTTGCAAACGATGAGCGGCCAGCTCGCCAACGCTATCGAGAACGCCCGCCTCTTCTCGGAGACTGAACAGGCGTTGAAAGAGACGCAGGAGTTGTACGAGGCCAGCCGGGCCATCGGCGCGGCGACGACTCCGACGGAGGTGCGTAGTGTCCTGGTGGATTACGCCTCCCGCACCGGAGTGGATGCTGTGCGCCTCCTGCTGTTGGCCTACGACCCGAACGGCCAGGCGCAGGAGATCGCCATGGCCGAGGGTTGGACGGTGGACAACCGCCCGGCTCAACCGTTCGACACGCGGCTGCCGCTGAGCAGCTACCCGCTGACGCAGTTCCTCAGCCCGACGGATATGGTCGTCGTCGAGGATGTCTACACCGATCCGCGGGCGACCGAACCGGTGCGCCTGATTATGGAGATCAGCCGTCTGCGCTCCTTCGCCGTCGTGCCTATCGCCGTCGGCCAGCAGTACCTGGGCGGGCTGTTCATCGGGCGCGACCTGCCGCACCGCTACACCGAGAAGACCCTGCGCGGCCTGTGGACGCTCTGCGGTCAGGCGGCCATCGCTCTGGAAAACCTGCGCCTGTTGGAGGAGACCCGTCGCCGCGCCGAGGAGCTGGAGGCGATCAACGAGCTGGGACGGACGATCACCTCGGTGCTCGACCTGGATGTGCTGTTGGAGCAGGTGGTGGACATCACCAAGACCCGCTTCGGTTACTACTTTGTCAGCATCTTCTTGCTTCAGGGGGGTTCGCTGCAGTTCTGGGGCGGCAGCCCGGTGGGCGCTTCCGACCGACGGCTGCCGTGGCGGTCCATCGGCCTGCCGCTGGATGGGACCGGCCTGACCGTGGAGGCAGCGCGGACGGGCCTGCCGGTGCTGTGCAACGATGTCCTGAACGACCCGCGGTACATATCGGCCGCGGAACTGGCGGATACCCGCTCCGAACTGGATGTGCCGATCGAGGTCAAGGGACGGGTGATCGGCGTGCTGGACGTGCAGAGCGACCGTCTGAATGCTTTTGCGCGGACGGATATCGCCCTCCTCCAGTCGCTGGCCAGCCAGGTCGGCGTGGCTATGGAGAACGCCCGCCTGTTCGCCGAGACGCAGGCGGAAGCGCAGCGACGTGCCCTGATCAACGAGGTCATGCAGGCGGCCTCCCGTTCGCTCGACCCGGCGGACCTGCTCCATCGCACCGGCGAGGTGATCTCGCGGCGGCTGGAGCAGCCCTCGGCGCTCTTCCTCTGGGAACCCGAAGCGGCGGTGTTGCGCCCGGTGGCCTTCCACGACGATCGGGCCATGGACGTCCCGCTGCCAGAGGGTCTGCTGGTCACCCGCGAGATGAACCCTACCCTCTTCCGGGCGATGGAGGAACGACAGCCGCGGATCCTGGAATCGGTGGACGGGCTGCAGGGAGCGCTGGCCGAGATGGCGGCCCAACTGCGCATCCAGTCCGCCGTCTACGTGCCGCTCATCTCCCGCGGCCAGGTGCTGGGCGCCCTGGACATCTGCCGGGTCGCCGGCCAGCCGCCCCAGGGCATGGAAGAAGTCACCTTTGCCGAGATCGTCGCCGGCAACCTGAGCGTGGCCCTGGAGAACGCCCGCCTGTACCAGGATGCGGTGCATACCGCCGAGCGCCTGGCCGAGGTGGACCGCCTGAAGTCGCAGTTCCTGGCTAATATGTCTCACGAACTGCGCACCCCGCTCAACTCGATCATCGGCTTCTCCCGCGTCATCCTCAAGGGCATTGACGGCCCGCTCACCGACCTGCAGAAGCAGGACCTGGAGGCGATCTACAACAGTGGCCAGCATCTGCTCAACCTGATCAACGACATCCTGGATATCTCCAAGATCGAGGCCGGGAAGATGGAGCTGAGCTTCGAGGAGGTGGACCTCAAGGATGTTATCCGTGGGGTGATGTCCACGGCCATCGCCCTGGTCAAGGACAAGCCGGTGGATCTGCAGCAGATCGTGCCGGAGGACCTGCCGGTCATCGTGGGCGACGGGCGGCGTATTCGCCAGGTGCTGCTGAACATGGTCTCCAACGCGGCCCGCTTCACCGACCGCGGCTTCATCCGCGTGGAGGCCCGCTTCGACGAGCGGTTCGTCACTATCTCGGTGGCCGACAGCGGTATCGGTATCGCCCCGGATAAGCTGAGCACGATCTTCGACGCCTTCACCCAGGCGGACTCTTCCCCGTCCCGCAAGTACGGCGGCACAGGCCTGGGGCTGGCGATCAGCAAGTCGTTCGTCGCCCTCCACGGCGGCGAAGTGTGGGTCGAGAGCCAGCTCGGCGAGGGCTCCACGTTCTACTTCACCCTGCCGATCCTCGGCCCGGCGTCCCTCCGCCCGCCGGAACCGGAGGGCGGCGAAGAGGCCGTCGCGGAGGCCGGCGAGGCCGAGGGCGGCCGGGTCGTCCTCTGCGTGGACGACGACGAGGGCGTGATCACGCTCTTCCGCCGCTATCTGAACAAGCAGGGCTACCGCGTCGTCGGCCTGACCGACCCCACCCGCGTGCTGGAGGAGGTCAGGCGCCTACGCCCGTACGCGATCACGCTCGATGTGATGATGCCGGGCAAGGACGGCTGGCAGGTCATCCAGGAGCTCAAGGACGATCCGGAGACCTGTCACATCCCGGTGGTCATGTGCACCATCGTCGGCGAACAGGGGCGCGGCATGAGCCTGGGCGCCGCCGACTACCTGGTCAAACCGATCCTGGAGCAGGATCTGCTGCGGGCGCTGGACCGGCTCGACCGCGAGGGCGGCCGTCATCGGGTGCTGGTGGTGGATGACCAGACCGAGGATCGCAACCTGCTGCGGCGGATGATCGAGAGCCAGGAAGGATATGAGGTGATCGAGGCGGCCAGCGGCCAGGACGCGATCGCCGTGGTCCGTCAAGCCCGCCCCCATATCATCGTCCTCGACCTGATGATGCCGGACGTGGACGGATTCGCCGTCCTGGAAGCGCTGAAATCCGACGAGTTCACCCGCTCCATCCCGATCATCGTCGTCACGGCCAAGGAGCTGAGTGAAGAGGAGCGCGGCCGGCTCAACCACAACATCGAGGCGCTGATTCAGAAAGGGCTGCTGGAACGGGATGAACTGCTGGCCGACGTGGCAGCGGCGCTGCAGAAGCTGGGCCGTGCCGTGCTCGACGGCGGAGAAGGAGAACAGTCAGCATCGTGAGCAAGCGACATCCGTCTGCTTTCCTCAGGTGCGTCCGCTGCGATTACCGCGAACCGCTGGGGTGGCCGCTGGAGCGCTGCCCCCGCTGCGGTGAGGAGTGGCTGGACGTCATCTACGACTATGAGAAACTGGCGGCGAACTGGGCGGACGTCGTGCAGAGCCGTCCGGACGACATGTGGCGCTATTTCGACCTGCTGCCGCTGCAGGACGCGGCCAACCGGGTCACGATGGGAGAGGGGGGGACGCCGCTGCTGCGCGCGGTCAGCCTGGGGATGATGCTGGGCACCCCCACCATCTACGTCAAGGACGAGCGCCAGGGGCCGACCGGTTCGTTCAAGGACCGGCAGGCTGCCCTGTCCATTTCGATGATGAAGGAGCTGGGGATCACCGAGGCCGTCGTCGCCTCGACCGGCAACGTCGCCATCTCCTACTCGGCCTACTGCGCCCTGGCCGGCATCAAGTTGTGGGCCTTCCTCACCAGCCTGGTGCCGCCGGAGAAGGTGCGCGAGGTGGCGATCTACGGCAGCGAGGTGGTCAAGGTCACCGGCACCTACGATCAAACGAAGAAGGTAGCGGCGGAGTTCGCCAAGCGAAAGGGGTTGTTCCTCGACCGTGGCATCCGTTCCATCGCCGCCCGCGAGGCGATGAAGACGGTCGCGTTCGAGATCGCCTCCCAGCTCCCCGCCTATCTGGGGCCGGGGACGACCCGCTGGCGCTCGCCCGACTGGTACATCCAGGCGGTCAGCGGGGGGATGGGACCGGTGGGGGTCTGGAAGGGTTTCCAGGAACTGCGGCAGCTGGGCCTGATCGAGCGCATGCCGCGCCTGGCCTGTATCCAGTCCGAGGGCTGCGCCCCGATGGTCTGGTCGTTCCAGAAGGGCCTGGCGGAGGCCGAGCCGGTGCTGCACCCGCGTACCCTCGTGACGACGCTGGCCACCGGCAACCCCGGCCCCGCCTATTCCTTCCTGGCCCGCGTGATCCGCGAGCACGGCGGCGCCTTCGAGGCGGTCAATGACGCAGAGACCTTCCGCGCCATGCACGTGATGGCGAAGCTCAGTGGTCTGTCCATGGAACCGGCTGCGGCGGTCGCCTTCGCCGGCCTGTTCAAGTTGCTCAGCAAGGGCATCATCCGCCGCGACGAGGTAGTCGTGGTCAACTGCTCCGGTCACACCTTCCCGGTGGAGAAGCACCTGCTGGGGGAGGACTGGGCGCGCACGGTGGACGTGCAGGAGGCGCCGGTGATGGAGGAAGGCCTCCTGGGGTCGCTGGAGCAGTTGGACCCGCACGCGCGGAGCGTGGCGATCCTGGAGGACGACCCCGGTGCAGCCCGCTTGCTGCGACGCATCCTCCAGGCGCGCGGCAATTACCAGATCTTCGAGGCCCAGGATGGCCGTAGCGGCCTGGAACTGATCCGCCGCGAGCGCCCCGACGTGGTCCTCCTCGACCTGATGATGCCGGAAATGGACGGCTTTGGTGTATTGGACGCGATGCGCGCCGACGAGGAACTGCGCGAAATCCCCGTCGTCGTCGTCACGGCTAAGGAACTGACCCCCGGCGAACGCGCTCGCCTGAGCGGCCAGATCCGTATGCTCTTGCAGAAGGGGATGTTCACCGACGAGGAGTTGTTGCACGAAGTGTTGGACGCCATGCAGGGGGAGAAACCATGAGCCAGGAAGCCCTCCCACTCATCCTGTACGTCGAAGACGATCCGTCCAGCGCCGCTCTCGTCCGCCGCGTGCTCGGCGCGGAGGGATTCGCCGTCGAGGTGGTCACTGATGGCATCGCGGCCCTCGAGCTCGCCCAGCGCATTCAGCCGGTGCTGATCCTGATGGACATTAACATCAGCGGCATGGACGGCTACGAGGTGACCACGCGCCTGCGGAGCTACAACCACCTGCAGGACGTGCCGATCGTGGCGGTCACGGCGGCGGCGATGCGCGGTGACCGCGAGCGCGCCCTGATCGCCGGGTGCGCCGGCTACATCTCGAAACCGATTGATGTGGATCGCTTCCCCGAACAGGTGCGCGCCTTCCTCGGCGGGGTGCGCGAGCGCGTCGAGTCGGCCGAGAAACAGACCGAGTACCTGACCGAGTACAGCCGGCGGCTGGTCGAACGGCTCGAGGCGAAGATCCGCGAGATCCAGGCCGCCCATCGCGAGCTGCAGCGCGTCGAGAAAATGAAGTCGGATTTCGTGATGCTGGCCGGCCACGAACTGCGCACCCCGCTGACGGTCATCTACGGCTACACGCAGCTCCTGCTGGCCAATCCCGATGTCCCCGGCAATGTGGATGAAGAAGGAAGCCCCCGTCACCTGATCTCCCAGGTCGCCTGGGCGACCAAACGGCTGAACCAGGTGGTCGAGGACATCCTCAACGTCTCCCTCATTGACGCCGATAAGTTGGACCTGCGGATGGGGCCGGTCTTCCTCAAGCAGTTGGTCAGCGCCGTGCTGCAGAATGTCACCAAGGTGGGCCCGGAGCGCACGCTGAACTTCGAGGTCAGCGGGCTGGATAACCTGCCGTCGGTGCTGGGAGATTCGCAGCGGCTCTACCAGGCGCTCTGGAACGTGATCAGTAACTCGATCAAGTACACTCCCGATGGCGGGACGATCAGCATTTCGGGGGGGATGATCGATCACACGATCCAGCTCATCATCCACGATACGGGCATCGGCATTGACCCCGAGGAACGGGAGCGGATCTTCGACCGCTTTTATGTCCTGGAGGACACATCGCTGCACCGCTCCAGCAAGACTGCCTTCAAGGGTGGCGGGTTGGGGCTGGGACTGACGGTGGCACGGGGGATCATCGAGGCCCACGGCGGGCAGATCTGGGTCGAGAGCGAAGGGCGGGACGAGGAGCGGTTGCCGGGGAGCACGTTCCACATCCTGCTGCCGGTGCCCGAATCGCCGCCGCGCTGACCGTCTGCCCGCCAGCGGTGCGCCGCCGGCCGGCTATTCCCGCCCCAGGCGCGCCGATCGTTCGCCCATCAACACGCTGACCACCAGCACCGCCCCACCAACCCACTGGAGCGTGGTCAACCGCTCCCCGAGCAGCAGGAACGCCAGCACCAGCGAGACCAGCAGCTCCAGCAGGCTGACCAGCGCGGCTTCGATCCCGCCCAGCCGCTGCAGCCCGGCGAACATCAGGATACGCGAGATGGCCGTGGTAGCGCCCAGGGCGATGATCGCCCCCCAGGCCGGCGACGAGATCGCTTCGACGGGCGTGCCCTGGAGCACCCGCGCCAGGCCGACCGTGGCCGCCATCGCGGTCAGGATGTAGGGTGTCGCCTGGCGCGAGGGGACGTCGGCCAGCACCCATTGCCCCATCACCAGGTGCCAGCCGTAGGTGGCCGCCGACGCGACCATCAGCATCATCCCCAGCCAGTCCGGTTCCCCCCGCCCCGAACCGGTGAGCAGGTAGACCCCGACCATCGCCAGGGCCATGCGTACCAGGGTCACCCAATGCACCGGTTGGCCGGAGGCGGTGAGGAAGAGCACGACCCACAGGATGTAGAGCGTGTTGAGGAACGAGGCGTGCGAGGCATCCAGCCGCGACAGACCGGTGTAGTACAGCAGGGAGCCGATCCCATTGACCACGCCGACGCCGATGCAACCGACCAGCGCCGACGCGGTGAGGCGCGGCCATGGCCGCCAGAGAATGAAGTAGCCAGCCCACACCAGAACGACGGCCAACAGGGTGCGGAACGCGGCCAGGGTGAACGGCGTGACGTCCTGGGCATAGGCCAGTTTGCCCAGGATCGGCGCCCAGCCCAAGAAGAAGCTGGCCAGGGCCGTGTTGCGCATCCCCCGCTGCCATTCCGGGGCATCCGGCTGCTTCCTCGCCCGTCCCTCGCCGCTCAATCTTCCCCACCCCCAGGCCATCTTACCACAAAGGCCCGAAGACACAAGGCGAGCATGTCCCCTGTCCCCTCTTTCCCCATTCCATGCTAGAATATCCCCGCAGGTCGTCACTGTTCAGCTCACCCTCCCGCAGGTGCGGAAGTGACCGAGCAACGAATCGGAGTGGCTATGGAAGCGCGATTTGGGCTGCCCATTGCGCCCAAACCTGCGGGAGGGTGAGCAGTTACCGGAGGTCTCCGATGGGCATTCACATTCTCCCGCCGGACGTGGCGGCGCAGATCGCTGCCGGGGAGGTGGTCGAACGGCCCGCCTCGGTGGTCAAGGAACTGGTGGAGAACAGCATTGACGCCGGCGCCCGCGAGCTGCGGGTCGAGGTCAACGGTGGAGGGCGGCAGCGCATCCACGTCGCCGACGACGGCTGCGGCGTGCCGGCGGCGGAGGTGGAACTGGCCTTCCAGCGCCACGCCACCAGTAAGCTTGCCTGCGCCGACGACCTGGAGCGGATCGCTACCCTGGGCTTCCGCGGCGAGGCGCTGGCTTCCATCGCCGCCGTCAGCCGGGTCACCTTCGTCACGCGGGCGGCGGGGGAGGAGACCGGCACGCTGCTGCGCCTGGAGGGCGGCGTGGTCACTACCCGCCGTCCCACCGGTCGCCCGCCTGGGACGGCGGTCACCGTCGAGGACCTCTTCTACAACGTCCCGGCGCGACGCAAGTTCCTCCGCGCCGAGGCAACCGAACGGCGGCACATTGACGCCTGGATCACCCGCTATGCTATGCTCTACGCTCATCTGCGCTTCATCCTGATCCACGATGGCCGCGAGGCTTTCCGCTCGTTGGGCAACGGCGACCTGCGCGAGGTGTTGGTGGCGGTGCACGGGCTGGATGTGGCGGCGTCGTTGCTGACAGTGCTGGAGGACGCTGGCGGCGACCCGGCCATCCGCGTCCACGGCTTCGTCAGCCCGCCGTCCCTCCACCGCGCCGACCGCGGCGGGATCACGCTCTTTGTCAACGGGCGCTGGGTGCAGGACGTCCGGATGACCTACGCGGTGATTCAGGCCTACCACACCCTGCTGCCGACCGGCCGCTATCCGCTGGCGGTGGTCGTCGTCACCATGCCGCCGGAGGACCTGGACGTCAACGTGCACCCGGCCAAAACGGAGGTGCGCTTCCGCGACGCCGATGCGGTCTTCCGGGCGGTGCAGCGGGCGGTGCGGCAGTCGGTGATCGGACAGGCGCCGATCCCTGGCAGCCGTCCGGCTGCGCCGGGTCTGTGGCCGCCGGAGCACCGCCGGCCCGCCTGGAGCGCGCCGACGGACGAGGTGCAGGCTCAGTTGCCGCTGCCCCCTGCTGCGCCAGAGCAGGCTCCCCCGTCGCTGCCGGCGCTGCGTGTGATCGGCCAGGTGGGAGCGACCTACATCGTTGCCGAGGGGCCGGACGGGCTGTACCTGGTGGATCAGCACGCCGCCCACGAGCGGGTGCTCTACGAACGGCTGCTGGCCCAACGGGCCGAGGGCGTGCCTGCCCAGGGGCTGCTGGAACCGGCGGCAGTGGAACTGTCGCTGGAGGCGGCCGGGCTGGTCGAGGCCCACCAGGAGACGCTGCGCTGCCTGGGCTTCGACCTGCAGCCGTTCGGCGGCAACACGATCCTGGTGCGCTCGTTGCCGGCGTTGCTGGCCCACGCCCGCCCGTCCGACGTGCTGGCCGAGGTAGTCGAGGTGCTGGAGGAAGGCCGCGCCGGGCTGGCCGCCGGGGAGGAACAGGCGGTGATCCGCCGCGTCTGCAAGCGGGCAGCAGTGAAGGCCGGACAGGTGCTGACCCGCGAGGAGATGGAGGAGCTGCTGCGAGCGCTGGAGCGCTGCGCCAGCCCGCGTACCTGCCCGCACGGCCGCCCGACGATGATCCAGATCACCGTGGAGCAGTTGGCGCGGGAGTTCGGGCGGACCGCTTAGGATCACCATCCCCGGCGGCGTGGAGCAGCGCCAGGTGTCGCCAGGCCGGATTGGGCGTCAGGCGCACCCGGAACCCGTTCCGCTCGAAAAAGCGCACCAGATCGTGGCGCGAGTACTCCGTCACTCCCTCGTGGACCTCCAGACAGATGTGACGGATGCGGCGCAGCGTGGCCGGATCGGTGGCGAAGAGGATGCCGTACTCCGCTCCCTCGCAGTCCATCTTCACGTAGTCGCAGCGCGATATTCCCTCCTGGGCCAGCAGGTGTTCCAACGTCACACTGGCCACCGCTACCGTCTCACGGGCCGCGTCTGGGGGGGCCATCGTGCTCTGTTGGACGGCCTCGATGGCGGCGACGGGGAACGCTACCGTCCCCACCCGCTCACCGAGCGCGCAGGGGAGCGGGCGGACGTTGGCGACGCCGTTCAGGCGGATATTCTCCTCTAGCAGGGCGAACGATGGAGGGAACGGCTCACAGGCGATCACCGCGCTGCGCGGGCAGCGCCGGGCGACGCTGATGGCGAAATCGCCCAGCCCGGCGCCGATATCGAGCACTGTCCAGCCGTCCTCGATGGTCACGCTGGCCCGCTCGTACTGGCGCTCCAGACAGGTCTCCTTGACGATCCACACGTCCAGTGGCGTGCGCACCGTCAGGCGGGTGCCATCCTTCAGCTCGACGACGAAGGGCGGTCGGCGGGGGCGCAGCAGGGCCCTGGCCACGCCGGGCCAGTGGCGCACGCCGCCCAGTAGGGTGGGCAGCGACGACAGATAGTAGAGCAGGCGCGAGAGAATCACAGGGTGGTTGTAGCACGAACGGGCCAGGGCCGCAAGTCGGCGTACCAGGGTAGGACAACTGCTCGCAGTTGTCCCACCCTGCCCCGCCGTTGCCCTGGCGACGATGGGATGGTATAATGGCGCTATGTTCGACCCGCGTGCGGTGGAGGGCCTGCTGTTCGACCTGGATGGCACGCTGCTGGACTCGGACGACCAGGCGGTGGAGCGGCTGGCCCGGTGGTTGGGGCGGCTGAGCTGGCGCGATCCCCAACGGGCGGCCCGTTACCTGGTGATGGCCCTGGAGACGCCCGGCAACACCTTCGTCACGGCCCTGGATGTGCTGGGGCTGGACGGCGTCCTGGCCGGCCTGACCGGGTGGTTGCAACGCGGTTGCGGCCTGCGTGACCGGGCGCGCTTCCGCCCTGTGCCCGGCATCGCCCCGGCCCTGTGCCTGCTGCACGGTCGCTACCGCCTGGGGGTCGTGACCACCCGCGGTCAGCGGGACGCTGTCTGTTTCCTGGGGGAGCAAGGCTTGACGGAGCTGTTTCCGGTGGTCGTTACCCGCGAGTCCACCTGGCGGCTCAAGCCGCACCCGGCGCCGGTGCTCCGCGCCGCTGCGCTGCTGAATCTGCCGCCCGAGCGCTGCGCGATGGTCGGCGACACGACGGTGGACGTGCGCGCCGCCCGCCGCGCCGGGGCCTGGGCCGTGGCCGTCCTCTGTGGCTTCGGCGAACGGGAGGAGCTGGAGCGGGCCGGCGCCCATCTCGTCCTTCCTTCGCCCGCCGAACTGCCGGCCGCTTTGGGCCTAGCCGCGGATACCGGCCCGTAACACCCACTGCCCTCCCGCACCTGCGGAAGGGTGACAGTCACCCTGCGGGAGGTGGAGAAGGAGGACACCGATGGACGCTGATCCGGCTGCCGCGCTGCGCCTGGCCTTTCCCGACCTGCCGGAGGAGGACGTGCAGGAATTGACCGCCGTTGCCCGGACGAAGGTCTATCCAGCAGGCGTCTTCCTCTGCCACGAAGGGCGGGTGGAGGACACGTTCTACATCGTCGTCTCGGGGCGGGCGGAGGTCAGTAAGCAGATTGACGAGGAGACCGCCCGCGTGCTGGCCCGCCCCGGCCCCGGCGAGTTCTTCGGCGAGATCGCCATCGTCCAACAAAGCCCCCGCACCGCCTCCGTCCGCACGACCGAACTGACTACGGTGGTCGAGATTGATCGCCAGGCTTTGGAGACCGTCCTCTATCGCAGCCCGCGCATGGCCCTGCAGATGATCCGTCAGGTCACCAGCCGGCTGCGGGACGCCGACCAGAAGGCGATCAGTGACCTGCGCAAGAAAAACGTCGAACTGGCCCGTGCGTACGCCGAACTGGAGGAGCAGCAGCGGCTGCGCTCGGAGTTCCTGACCACGGTGGCCCACGAGCTACGCACCCCGCTGACCGCCGTCTCCGGCTACCTCCACCTGCTGCGCTCCGGCATCGTCCGCGCCGAACAGCAGGCCGAGATGCTGGAGACGGTCGGCCGGAACGTGGACACCATCGTCCACTTGGTGAACAGCATCCTCTTCCTGCAGGAACTGGAGCTGATCGCCCCGCAGTTCGAACCGGTGGCCCTGACCGACGTGGTGTTGCACGCCGTGCACGGGATTCAGGAGCAGGCGGCGAAGGCAGGGGTTCGGCTGCAGGTACAGGTCGGCTCCGCGCTGCCGAAGGTGCAGGCTGACCCCACGGGCCTGGAGCGGGCGATCGTCGCCTTGCTGGATAACGCGATCAAGTTCAGTCCGGACGGCGGCGAGGTGCGCGTCGAGGTCTTTGCCGAGGAACGCTGGGTGGGTGTGCGCGTCAGCGACCCCGGCGTGGGCATCGCGCCGGAGGATCTGGAGCGCATCTTCGAACCGTTCACCCGCGCCCGCCCGCCGGAGGGGCGCCTGTTTGGCGGCGTCGGCCTGGGCCTACCCATCGCCCGCCAGGTCGTCGAGCGTCACCACGGACGGATCGAGGTCCAGAGCACTCTCGGCCAGGGCAGCACCTTCACGATCCTCCTGCCGGTTTGATCCTGCCGCGCAGGCGGCTGGACAAATCTGTCAAAATCGTGTATGATTCCGCCACTTGTCGGACGAATGGAGAGCACATGGATCAGACACTCGAACTCTTACGCGCGATCACGGAAGTCCACGGCGTTCCAGGCTACGAGAGCGAAGTCCGCGCCCTGGTGCGGCGGTACCTGGAGCCGGTCGGGACCATCGAGCAGGACCGCATTGGCAGCCTGGTCTGCCGCGTCGGTGAGCAAGGGCCGCGGGTGATGCTGGCCGGGCATATGGACGAGATCGGTTTCATGGTCTACCACGTCACCGACGACGGCTTTCTCAAGTTCCACCCCCTCGGCAGCTGGTGGGACCACGTCCTCCTCGGCCAGCGGGTCGTCGTCAAGACCCACAAGGGCGACCGGATTGGGGTGATCGGGGCCAAGCCGCCCCACCTGATCCCGCAGGACGAGCGGAGCAAAATGGTCGAGAAGCGGCATATGTACATTGACATCGGCGCCACATCGAAAGCGGAGGTGGAGGAGGCGGGTGTGCGGCTGGGTGACCCCGTCGTGCCGGCGGCCGACTTCCAGGTGATGGCCAATGGCAAGTCCTACCTGAGCAAGGCCTTCGATGACCGCGTCGGTGTGGCGCTGGTGATTGACACGCTGCGCCACTTCGCCCGCCACGCCCACCCCAACGTCCTCTACGGCACGGCAACGGTGATGGAAGAGGTCGGCACGCGCGGGGCCAAGACCAGCGCTGAGCTGGTCAATCCCGATGTGGCGATCATCCTCGAAGCCGACATCTGCGGCGACCTGCCGGGGATCAAGCCGGAGGAATCGGCGGTCAAGCTGGGCGGCGGGCCGTCCTTGGGATTGCTGGACGCGCGCATGATCCCCAACCTCAAGCTGCGCGACCTGGTCGTCGAGACGGCGAAGGAACTGGAGATCCCGCTGCAGTTCTCGACCATGACCGGCGGGGCCACCGACGGGGGAACGATCCACATCCACAGCATCGGCGTGCCGACGGTCGTGCTGGGCGTGCCCGCCCGCCACATCCATAGCCACTCCAGCATCATCCACCGCGACGACTACGACCTGACGCTGAAGCTGCTGCTGGCGGTCGTGGCGAAGCTGGATCAGGAGACGGTGGCGGAGTTGTGACGTGAAACGTGAAGCGTGAAACGTGAAGCGTGAAACGTGAAACGTGAAGCGTGAAACGTGAAGCGTGAAACGTGAAACGTGAAGGTGAAACGTAACGCAGTACGAAAATGCTTCCCGGAGGATTGATGACGACCGAATCACCCAAAGAGCAGATCGGACAGATCGGCGCGTGGCTGCGCGAGCGGATCGAGCGCTTCGAACCGACGGTCGAGGTGCGGGATGTGGGCACGGTTGCCCAGGTGGGCGATGGCATTGCCCGCGTCTCCGGCCTGTCCGACGTCCAGATGAGCGAACTGGTCGAGTTCTCCTCCGGCGTGCTGGGGATGGCCTTCAACCTGGAGGCGGACAACGTTGGCGTGATCATCATGGGCGACTACACCGACGTGGCGGAGGGCAGCCTGGTGCGGCGCACCGGGCGGATCGTCTCCGTGCCCGTCGGTGACGGGCTGCTTGGCCGCGTGGTGGACGCCCTGGGGCGGCCGATTGACGGCAAGGGGCCGATCGTCGGTGCGCGCTTCCGCCCGGTCGAGCGGATTGCCCCCGGCGTGATCGAGCGGCAGAACGTGGACACGCCGGTACAGACCGGCATCAAGGCCATTGACTCGATGATCCCCATCGGCCGTGGTCAGCGCGAGCTGATCATCGGCGACCGGCAGACGGGCAAGACGGCCATCGCTCTCGATACGATCATCAACCAGAAGGGCAAGGACCTCTTCTGCATCTACGTCGCCGTCGGCCAGAAGCGCGCTCAGGTGCGCCAGGTGGTGGCGACGCTGGAGCGGTACGGCGCGCTGGAACACACGGTGGTGGTCTCCGCCACTGCCTCCGAACCGGCTGCCCTCCAGTACATCGCCCCCTATGCCGGCTGCGCTATCGGCGAGGAGTTCATGGAGAGCGGGCGCGATGCCCTGGTCATCTACGACGACCTCTCCAAGCACGCCTGGGCCTACCGCCAGGTCAGCCTGCTCCTGCGCCGCCCGCCGGGCCGCGAGGCCTACCCCGGCGACATCTTCTACCTGCACTCGCGCCTGCTGGAACGGGCCGCCCGC
>Ga0209018_1002110_pt1 | contig 14633 bp, 11 predicted proteins | sample YNPBryBLVA2012_FD_185814 | JGI IMG/M metagenome (GOLD analysis project Ga0209018, IMG submission 185814) | Anoxygenic and chlorotrophic microbial mat microbial communities from Yellowstone National Park, USA - YNP Bryant BLVA 2012 (SPAdes)... ...
AATATCCCAGCGACAAAGCCACGGGAATGATTATGCCGATGAAACGGCACGTGAACTATCGCGTCTACTACCAACTGACAACGATGCCGTAGGGCAGAGAGCAAAAGTCAGAGGTCAGAGGGCGGAGGTCAGAAAGTCAAAGCCCCGTAGGGCACAACCCTACGGGGCTTTATGATTGGAGCAATCCACATCTGGCTTATTTGACCACGATACTCACCATCTTGCCGGGTACGTAAATCACTTTCAAAGGCGGCTTGCCTTCCAGATATTTTTGCACGTTCGGCGATTTGAGCGCGGCGTCTTTTGCCTCCGCTTCGCCGACCCCTGCCGGCAATTCGATGCGCTCGCGCACTTTGCCGTTCACTTGCACCGGCACTATGATGACTTGGTCTGCCGCGAGTGCGGCGTCGTACTGCAACCAGCGTTGCTGATGAATCGAGTACGCGCGTCCCTTGCGCGCCCAGATTTCCTCCGCCATAAACGGCGCGACTGGCGCGAGCATCAGGAGCAACGCCTCGCGCGCCTCGTCGAAGACTGCCGCGCTCACCGGTCGAGTCTGCGCGTCGTACAGCGCGTTGGTGAATTCCATCAGCGTCGAGATGACGGTGTTGAAGCGAAAGTGTTCCAAATCGAATGACACCTTTTTGATCGTCTTGTGCATCTTGCGACGCAGTTCGCGGTCAGCGGTCTCGTTTGCCGCAGCGCTCGATGCTTTTGCCGGCGCCAGCAACAAATCCCAGCACTTGCGAAGCCAGCGGTACGTGCCGCCCAGCCCTTGCGTACTCCACGGCGTCGTCTGCTCGAAATCGCTGATGAACATTTCGTACGCGCGCAACGCATCGCCGCCGTAGATTTCAATCACATCGTCGGGTGTGACGACGTTCCCCTTGCTCTTGGACATTTTCTCTTTGCCGTCCGGCGCCAGAATCATCCCTTGATTCCGTAAGCGCTGGAACGGCTCGACGAACGAGAGATAGCCCAGGTCGTACAACACTTTGGTCCAAAAGCGCGCGTAGAGCAGATGCATTACCGCATGTTCCGCGCCACCCACGTACCAATCCACGGGCAGCCAATAGTCCACCTGCTGTTTATCGAATGGCGCGCGGTCGTTGTGCGGATCCACAAAGCGCAAATAGTACCACGACGAACACGCGAACGTGCCCATCGTATCCGTTTCGCGACGCCCCGACGTCCCATCGGGTAACGTGACGTTGACGAATTTCGGGATCCCTGCCAGAGGCGATTCGCCGGTCGCGGTCGGCTCGTACGATTCGACATCGGGCAACCTCACCGGCAAATCGCTTTCATCCACCGGCACTTCGCCTTGTTCGGTGTGAATGATGGGAATGGGCGAACCCCAGTAGCGTTGTCGGCTGATGCCCCAGTCGCGCAGTTTATAGTTGACGCGCGCTTTGCCTTTGCCGATTTCTGCCAACCACGCCGTCACGGTTTTGACGGCAACATCGCCGGGGGTGCCGGTGAATTGCCCCGAATTGATCATCGTCCCGTATTCGGTGTGGAAGAGCGCGTCGCGATAAAACTCGACGGCGTACAGCATCTCCATCACGGTTCGTTTGTCGCGCACGTTCGGTTCGAGCGCGTGGCAGCGCGCCAAGATGCGCTTTTCGCTTTCGATGCCACCGAACGTTTCGATGTCACCTTTGCCAAAGATGAACAGCCAGCGCGCGCCGACGATTTCGTTCCACTTGCCGGGCAGCACAAACTCTTGCGCCAGCTCGATGTACCGATCCATCTTGGCGGGGGGAATCGTGATGTACAGCGAGTCCTGCTTTTCGTCGAAGGGAATGTTCTCGGCGCGCAGCGCATCGGCAAAGCCGGCGCGCAGCGTGCCGCCGAGCGCGAACGATTTTGCCAAGCCATCGGTGCGCGCAATCACCGGCAGAATCGGCAAGCCGTACTTGAGCGCGAACGCAAAGTCGCGTTCGTCGTGCGCGGGGACTGCCATAATCGCGCCGGTGCCATAGCCCATCAACACATAGTCCGCGATCCAGATGGGAATCCGTTCGCCGTTGACCGGATTGGTGGCGTACGCGCCGATGAAAACGCCGCTCTTGTCTTTTTCGGCAGCGGTGCGATCTGCTTCGGTTTTGCGCAGCGTCTCTTTGACGTACGCCGCCACCTCGTCGCGATGTTCCGGCGTCGTCAGTTCTTCGACCAGCGGATGTTCGGGCGCCAGCACCATAAACGTCGCGCCCCAGAGTGTGTCCGGGCGTGTGGTGAACACGGTGATCGAGCGGTCAGTTCGACTGTCCACTGTGAATTGCACTTCCGCGCCTTCGCTCCGTCCGACCCAGTTGCGTTGCATCAACTTGATGTGTTCGGGCCAGTCAATCAAATCGAGATCCGCCACCAAGCGGTCGGCGTACGCGGTGATGCGAAAGAACCACTGGTTCAGTCGGCGTTTCTCGACGAGGGTGTTGCTGCGCCAGCATCTGCCGTCGCGCACTTCTTCGTTGGCGATGACGGTCTTGCAATCGGGGCACCAATTGACCCACGCGGGTTTGCGGTACGCCAGCCGAAAGTTGGACAAGAATTCCCGGCGCGCTTTTTGGTCCAGCGCGTTCCATTCAGCCGCCGTGATGGGTGGCGCGTCGGGCAACTCGCGCGTTCCTTTTTCCGCCAACTCGCGTTCCAGCGCGGCAATGGGGCGCGCCTTGTTCGCGCGCGGATCGTACCACGATTTGTACAGTTGCAGAAAGATCCACTGCGTCCAACGATAATATTCGGGCGCGGACGAGTTGATTTCGCGACTCCAATCGTACGAGATGCCAATCAACCCAAATTGGCGTTTGTAGTTGGCGGCATACTGGGCAATCAGTTTTGCCGGATTCGTCTTCATCTTGATTGCCGCGTTTTCCGCCGGCAAACCGAACGCGTCCCAGCCCATCGGGTGCAACACGTTGTAGCCGTTCATTCGATAATAACGACTGAGCGCGTCGGTGGGAACGTAATTGCGACAATGCCCCACGCTCAATCCATCACCCGATGGATACGGATAGAAATCGAGGATGTACATCTTGGGACGTTCACCCGCGGGTGCGGTCTTGTATAGTTCGTCCGCTTGCCACTTGGCATACCACTTGGCTTCGAATTCCTGCGGGATGTATTTTTCCGATTTGGAGAATGGTCCCGTCGTCGGTGATTCGGTGATTGGGTGATTCGGTGATTGGGTGGTTGCGCGTTCCCGTGTCCCTTTCGCGCTCACCTTCGCGCTCCCTTTCGCGATCCTTTCGCGCTTCTTTCGCGTCTCTTTCGCGTTCCCTTTCGCGTTCGCTTTCGCGCTTCTTTCGCGCTTCTTTCGCGTCTCCGCGCTTTTCGGTTTCTGATTTTTCTTCGTTGCCATTTCTCATCTCCAATCTCTTTGTTCTATCTCCAAAACGCCTTGCCGGTAAACACGCGCGCGTCGCGCGCTTTTGCCGCGCAACACGCGACCATCGGGGGCAGATCGTCCAGAGCGAACCAGCCGATTTCCAGCACTTCTTCCTCTTGCTTTTTCAACGTGCCGCCGGTGATCTCACATTCAAAGAACGCGGCGCAGAGTTGCGCCTCGTCGCCATTCGGATAACTGCGGTCGAACTCGGGTGAAGTGTACACGCCGACGAGTCGTCGCGGCTCCACCTCCAAGCCCACTTCTTCGCGAAACTCGCGGCGGAGGGTATCGCTCGCCGATTCGCCCAGTTCGAGCAAGCCGCCGGGAAATCCCCACAAGCCGTTATCGCGCCGACGTTGGAGCAACACGCGCCCGCGCGCATCGCGCACCATCCCTGCCGCGCCGGGCAAGATGATTTTGGCGTGACCGACGTACTGGCGCAACCATTTGTAATAGTTGAGCGTTGGCTCGATGCGATTCACTTCGCGGTCGAAAAATGCCTCGCCGCGAAAACTCAGCGCTTGCTCCAGCGCTTGACGCGCGAGCGGTGTCATCGGTGGCAGTTGATTCGGTGCGAACCAGCCGACTTGCAAAACCTCTTCATCGTCTTGTTGCAGTGTGCCGCCGACGATGTCACATTCAAAGCGAACGACGTACGGTTGCAGTTGATCACCGTTCGGAAAAGTGAGGTCAATGCGCGGCGAAGTGGACAGAGCAATGATGTGGCGCGGCTCGACCTCCAAACCCATCTCCTCGCGCACCTCGCGCCGCACCGTTTCGTCAATGCGTTCGCCCAGTTCTTGCCCACCGCCGGGGATGCTCCACAGACCGGAATCGCGGCGCTGCTGCAACAACACGCGTCCGCGCGCGTCGCGAATGATCGCCGTGGCGCCGGTGGCAATCACGCGTTGATGTCCAACGTATTGGCGTAACCAGTTCAAGTACGGCAAGCGCATCACTCCGCCGGAACAGCGAGACGTCGTTCGACGCGCGCGGTGACCGGCACCTCGTTCACATAGGTCAGCCAATTGTAGCGGTCTTCGGTACGACCCTCGACGAGCGCGAAAAAGCGTTCCTGAATTTGTTGGGTGATGGGTCCGCGTCTCCCCGCGCCGATGGTCATTCGATCGATCGAACGAATCGGGGTGACCTCGGCGGCGGTGCCGGTGAAGAACACTTCATCGGCGATGTAGAGCATTTCGCGCGGGATGTTTTGTTCGATGACCGGAATGTCCAACTCGCGCGCGATGGTCAGCACCGCCATACGCGTAATGCCGCGCAAAATCGAAGAGCCAATCGGGGGTGTAAAAATCGTACCGTCCAGAACGACGAAGATGTTTTCGCCGCTCCCTTCGCTCACGTAGCCGTGGATGTCGAGTGCGATGCCTTCAGCGTAGCCGTGATCGTTCGCCTCCATCGCCACGAATTGCGAGTTGACGTACTGCCCACCGATTTTGCCCATCGCGGGGAAGGTATCTGGCGCCATTCGCCGCCACGAACTAACCCCGATGTCTACACCTTGCTCCAACGCTTCGGGACCCAAATAGCGTCCCCACTCGAACGCCAAGATAGCGACGTGGATAGGGCACTTGCGCGAATCGAGCGAGAAACCGCCAAAGCCGCGAAAGGCAATCGGGCGGATGTAACAAGATGCCAGTTCGTTTGCGCGCACAATGTCTACGATGGCTTGGCGCAAATGCGCGCGCGAAAAGGGGAGCGGCATCTTGTACATTTTGCACGAACCGAGCCAACGCTCCAGGTGCGGTTCGAGGCAAAAGATGGCGGGACCGCGCGGGGTGCTGTACGCGCGCAAGCCCTCGAACGTGCTGGAGCCATAGTGCAACGCGTGCGCTCCCACGTGAACGGTCGCCTTGTCCCACGGAACAAGTTCGCCATCCATCCAGATGAAATTAGATTTTGGAAAAGCCATAGCGCACCTCCCGGTGAAGATGAATTGTCTCGACGTTGAGATGCGCGAGCGGCTTTGCTCAGCGCGGGATAATAAAAAACCTTCGCCCTCTCAAGGGACGAAGGTTAAACTCCGCGGTACCACCCTGGTTAGTTAAATCGTTGGTTCGTTGGTTGGTTGGTTCGTTGGTTAGTTGGTTCGTTGGTTGGTTCGTTGGTTGGTTGGTTCGTTGGTTAGTTGGTTCGTTGGTTGGTTCGTTGGTTGGTTCGTTGGTTGGTTCGTTGGTTGGTTGGTTCGTTGGTTCGTTGTCAATGTATTACCAACGATTCAACGATTCAACGATGCAACGATTCAACGATTCAACGATTCAACAATTCAACGATCCAACGATGCAACGATTCAACAATTCAACAATTCAACAATCCAACGATGCAACGATTCAACAATTCAACAATCCAACGATGCAACGATGCAACGATGCAACAAATAAACGATCTAACTCACTCGAACGCGTAACGAGCGTGACTCGGCGGCGGCTCAAGGATTCACCGTCGCGGCTCCCGGGCGAGTTCGATCTTGATGGCGCTCTGCGTTGGTGCCGTTGCTGGGCTTACACCTCGCTCTCCCAACTCGCTGTGCAGATGATCTACTACTCCCGCTCAAAGCCATTTCTGATTTATGATTTATGATTTCAGATTTCTTGTCGGCGTGGTCTAAATCGTAAATCTGAAATTGTCTGGTGGAGCTGATGGGATTCGAACCCACTACCTCTTCAATGCCATTGAAGCGCTCTCCCAATTGAGCTACAGCCCCGGAGGAATTCTTGATTTTCGATTTATGATTTTAGATTTCACTCTGAAATCATAAATCGAAAATCTGAACTCGTTTAGTGGAGCCGAAGGGACTCGAACCCTCTACCTCTTCAGTGCGATTGAAGCGCTCTCCCAGCTGAGCTACGGCCCCCTGTGGGTGTTCGAGGATGGTGACAGTATATGCGATTGCGCGAGGATTGTCAAATTTTCGTATTCTTTTTTATGTGCCGCGCGCTTGGCAATTCATCAAGTTTGTGTTATACTTGCGTCGTAATGAATTCCAAGCACTGGCAGGTTCTACTGCCTCTGACGGCTGTCTTGGCATTTATGGGGCTTGGAGTTGCGGCAATCCCTCTCACGCAACCCACCATCGTGGTCAATATCGCCGGCGCCTTTCTGCCCTCGCCGACACCGACCGCGACGCAGACCGCAACGCCCACTTTCACCCCAACGCCGACGGACACGCCAACACCCACACCAACTCTTTCGCCAACATCCACGCCCACACCTACGCGCCCGCTGACGCCGATGCTCACGCGCGATCCAGCGCAACGCGTCTATCGCATTCCGATTCTGATGTATCACTACATCAGCGTACCGCCACCCGACGCAGACAAGTATCGGCTGGATCTCTCGGTCACGCCGGCGAACTTTGACGCGCAAATGCAATACCTCGCCTCCGAAGGATACCAGCCGGTCCGCTTGTCCGACGTGGCGGAATTTTTGCGGAACGGCAAGCCCCTGCCACTCAATCCCATCGTTATCACGTTCGATGATGGGTACGTGGATAATCACCAATACGCCTTGCCCATTCTCAAGAAATACAAATTCACGGCGACCTTTTTCATCATCACGCAAATCGTTGATGACAAAAAGCCGGGGTATATGAACTGGAACCAAATCGAGGATTTGGCAATCGAAGGGATGGAGATTGGCTCGCACAGTATGACGCATCCCGATCTCAAGGACAAGCCGCGCGCGTTTCAGTCCGGCGAAATTGTCGGCTCCAAGTTGGTGATCGAATCGCGCATCGGGACGCCAGTCAAATCCTTCTCATTCCCGGCGGGCAAGTACGATGCGCAGACGCTCCAGGTGTTGCGTTCGGCAGGTTACCTCGCGGCGGTGACGACTGAGCCACAGGGCGCCAAGCAATCCACGGATCAAATCTTCGAGTTGCAACGCATCCGCGTTCGCGGCAGTTTCTCCATTGACGATTTTGCCTACTGGCTCAAGTACTTTACAACGAACGGCAAGTGAAATGAGCGGCGAGTGACCAGAACAGTCACTCGCCTTTGTTTTCTTCCTCCCGAATCAACTCCACTGTTTCGATTTGCAGATGAACGGTCGCGCCAATCGCCAACGCTTGTTCGGATTCGAGCATCAAGCGCGCGCCGCGTGCGGTCACGACGCGCGCGCGATACTTGCCCGCGCGAAACACACACTCTTCGACGCGCGCCGCCAGTCCCGCCTCACTCACACGCACGCGCTCGGGACGAATCAGCGCGAGGTAGCCCGCTGTGGTTGCCCCGACCTCGCGCGGTGGAAACACGCCTAACTCCGTTTCGATTGCGCCGTCGGCGCGCACGCGCGCCGGGAACAGGTTCGTCAAGCCAAGAAATTGCGCGACGAAGGTGTTGGCGGGCGCGCGATAGATTTCCGCTGGCGTGCCGATTTGCGTCAGGCGTCCCGCGTGCAGAATCGCCACGCGATCCGCCAGCGTAAACGCTTCGTCCTGATCGTGCGTGACGTAGAGCGCGGTCATTCCGATTCGCTTGAGAATCGCGCGCAGTTCAACGACGAGCTGCTCGCGCAGCAAACGATCCAGCGCGCCGAGGGGTTCGTCGAAGAGCAACATCCGTGGCTGTGGCGCCAGCGCGCGCGCCAGCGCAACGCGCTGCTGCTCTCCGCCAGACAAGCGCGCCACATCGCGCGCCGCCAAGCCCGCCAGCCCCACCAATGCGAGCGCGGCAGTGACACGCGCCTGAATCTCCTCGCGCGCAACGTTCTGCATCCGCAGACCGAACGCCACGTTTTCAAAGACGTTCTTGTGCGGAAAGAGCGCGAGGTCTTGGAACATCAAACCAATGCCGCGTTGATGCGTTGGCACATCGCGCAGATTTTGCCCCGCGAAGAGAATCTCCCCTGCTTCGGGTTGTTCCAAGCCAACGATGATGCGAAGCAGAGTCGTCTTACCGCTACCGCTGGGACCCAAGAGCGAAACGATTTCGCCGGCGTCAACCGTCAGCGAAAGATCGCGCAACAACGGCGCGCCTTCGAATGTTTTTGTGATGTGGGATAGAGTGAGCATCGTGAAACAAAAAGTTAGTCGTGCAAATTCTTGCCAGCACTCGGTCGCGCACCGAGTATACCACGAAACGCCAGAGTGTTCAACGATAACCATCTTGACCCTCCGCCCCGATGCGAGTAAAATGTTGCTATGCGTTACCAAGACATTTGCCGCGCGCTCGCGCAGCCACGCCCGGGCCGCCCTGCCCAAATGCGAATGGCGCCGCGTCCACGTCCGGGGGATGTGTTCCCCATTCCACCAGAAATTCAACCCAAAGAAGCCGGCGTGCTAATCCTGTTGTATCCCGACGCAGACGATTGGCGATTCATTCTCACGCGTCGCACCGATACGTTGGAAATGCACAAGGGACAAATCTCGTTGCCCGGCGGCGCGCAAGAGCCGGGCGAATCGTTGGCGCGCACAGCGCTGCGCGAAACGTGCGAAGAACTGGGAATCCCGTGCGCCAACATCGAACTGTATGGCGACGCGCTGACACCGCTCTACATCCCCACCAGTCGCTTCCGCGCGACGCCTTTTGTCGCGTTTACACCCGCGCGTCCACCGATTCACGCCAACACCAGCGAGGTGGAAGAGATTATCGAGCCAACACTGACGATGCTGCTCGACGAGAAAAATATCTTTGAAGAGTCGGTGGATTTTCGCGGTTATCCGGCGATTGTGCCGTACTTTGCCATCAACGGACACAAGGTGTGGGGCGCGACCGCGATGATCTTGAGCGAGTTTCGCGAGATGCTGCGGAGCGCGATGCAATGACGACTGTTCTGCTGATTCGCCACGCCAGCAACGATTACTTGAAAGACAATCGAATGGCGGGGCTGAAAGCCGGCGTTCATCTGAACGAGCAGGGACAACGCGAAGCGGACGCACTCGCACGGCGACTTGGCTCCATCGCGCTCGCGGCGATCTACTCCAGCCCACTCGAACGCGCGCGCGAAACCGCGCAAGCTATCGCGCAGTCACAGAAACTCGTTGTGCAGATTCATCCCGGCTTGATCGAAGTGGATGTGGGGGATTGGACGGATCGGCAGATTGCAGAGCTGCAGGCAACCGATGCGTGGAAACAGATGCAGGCGCGTCCGCTCGATTTTTGCTTTCCGAACGGCGAGAGCAACGCAATGATGCACGCGCGCATCGTCGCGACGATTGACGCGTTGGTTGCCGCGCATCCCCAGCAGACCATCGCGCTCGTCTCGCACGCCGATCCCATCAAAATCGCGCTCGCACACTATCTGGGAATGAACCTGAACGATTTTGAGCGTCTCGCCATCGAGCCAGCTTCGGTCAGCGTTCTGCAGTTCGATCAGTGCGGTGTGGTGTTGTCTCGACTGAACGATACCGGGCAACTCGATGTGCGAAAGGAAGAGTGAACTATGCCAGAAGCCAATATTCTGTACGACCTCAAACCGGTCTCCCATCTCACTGTCGGCGCGATTGGCGAGCCGGGCAAACGCACTTTTTTTCTGCAAGGGTTGCAAGCGGCGGCTGTCGTCACGCTCATCGCGGAAAAAGAACAAGTGATCGCGCTCTCGCGCGGAATTGACGAGACGCTAGAACGCTTGGGGCTAGGTGCGCCGTCCGTCTCGATGAGCGAAGAGGAGATGGAACTAGCCGAACCGATCGAGCCGGTGTTTCGCATCGGTCAACTCGGTTTGGGCTACGATCCGGCGAGTCGTCTGTTAGTGCTGGTGGCGTACGAGTTGCCTGCCGAAGAAAACCCGGCGCTGATCAACGTCGTGCGCTTTTGGGGAACGCCGGAGCAAATGCAAAAATTGGCGCGCCACGCCGCGGTCATCGTGGCGGCTGGTCGCCCGCTGTGCGTCTTGTGCGGCAAACCGATTGACCCCGAAGGGCATTTCTGCCCCAAGCGGAACGGTCACGGCGACAAAGCGACGCTGACGTGACAACGTGATACGTGAAGCGTGATTCACGCATCACGCATCACGTCTTGCACAATGGTAAGACAGAGATTGACAATTCCTCCGGACGATGATGCCCTTGCATTACTCGCGCGTGGTACGCTCGATGTTGAGGGACTCGTGCCGTGGGGATCGAACTATACATTTCTGGTGACTGTGCGCGATGCCGCGCGTGAGACACTGGCGATTTACAAACCGTCGCGCGGGGAACGCCCGCTGTGGGATTTTCCCACCGGGTCGCTCGCCTATCGCGAGGTGGCGGCGTATCGGCTCAGCCGCGCGCTGGGCTGGCCCCACGTTCCGCCGACGGTGTTGCGCGACGGACCCGAAGGAATCGGGATGGTGCAGTTGTTCATCGAATTTGTGGATGAACAACATTTTTTCACGTTACGCGACACGCATCGCGACGAGATGCAACGCATCGCGCTCTTCGATGCGGTAATCAACAACACGGATCGCAAAGGCGGTCACGTCCTGCTGGGCGCGGATGGCACGATTTGGTGCATTGATCACGGCGTCACGTTCCACGAGCATTACAAATTGCGGACGGTGATTTGGGATTTTCTGCGCCAACCGATTCCCGCGCCCTTGCTCGCCGATTTGGCGGCGGTGCGCGCGCGGCTCGTGCGCGGCGATGCGTTGTTCGATTCGCTGCGCGAGTTGCTGTCGCCGCGCGAAGTGCGCGCCCTCCGCGCGCGACTCGATGAATTGCTCGCGCGCCGCACCTTTCCCGAACCGCCAGAGGATTGGCCACCCATTCCGTACCCGCCGATGTGAGTCAAGTGAAAAGTGGAAAGTTGGAAGTTAGAAGTTAGAAATTGGAACAAGCGATTCAACCTTGAACCTCGAACCTTGAACTCAATTTGACAATTCGTTCGCTTTAGGTACAATGCAATGCGGTGAACGCGCCCCCATCGTCTAGGGGACTAGGACGTGGCCCTTTCAAGGCCAAGACAGGGATTCGAATTCCCTTGGGGGCATCTGCCGCAATCGTCATTCATCGTGAATGGCGATTTCTTTTTTTGCGGGGCTTGCACAATCGAACGAATCGGTGATCGCGTGCAACGCCTCGTCGCAGCGCGCCACCTCGCGCGGCTCGCCGATGGTTGACCACAGTTGGCGTGCGTACGCCAAATGCGCCCGCGCGGTGGCGTACTCGCCGGCGAGTGTTTCCACCAACCCCAGATGCCGATAAAAATCGGCGAGACCTGCCGGGTCTTGCAGTTCACGCCAGAGCGCGTACGCGCGCGCCAGCGCCTCCCGCGCGCGCGCCACATCGTTCTGCAAACGATACACATCACTCACATCCGACCAGACGTACGCCAAGCCCTCGCGATCCGCGCACGCCTCGAACAATGCGCGCGCCTGCGCGGCGTGTTCCAGCGCAGCCTCCGCATCACCCAGCGCGGTGTACACCAGCATCAAGTGATGATGCACATGCCCCACACCACGCTGATCCTCTGGCGCGCGCAAGGCGAGGGCGCGTTGCAGATAGCGTAACGCGCGCCGCGGCGTCTCCATTCGCCATAATGCCAGTCCGATGAGATCGAGCGCGCGCGAGTACAGGTGGCGCGCCGCCGCGTCGCGAGTCGCTTGCCGAACGACGCGACGAATCGCCGTACGTGCCAGCCACACACTCCGCCGCCATTCCCCGCGATTCCACGCCAGCGTTGCCAAATCGTACTCGGCTTGCGCCACCTTCAGCCAATTCCCGTGCTGCCGATACGCGCGCTGCACCTGCGTCAGATGCTCGCGTGCTTCCTCCCACTGCGCGCCCGCGATGAGCGTTGCACCGAGTGCAGCGCGCACTTCCAACGCGAGGGCTTGATCGGACGGCGGGTGCGCGAGTACGCTTGACAAATCGCGCGCCCACATCGCATACAAGCCGGCGCGCATCATCACGGGATGCAAACGCAACGCCAACCGCGCGGCAAGTGTCCAGGTCGCGGGCGACTGCGCGGCAAGACGCATCGTTTGCGCGATGTGATCGCGCGCAAGCCAACCTTGCGACGAATCGAGCACGCGCAACCAGTGCGTCCCCATCCGCACAATCGCCGCCGCAGCCATCATTGCGGCACCTCCATCGTCATACTCAACAAAAACGTGTGCGTGAGCCGATGCATCGTGTAGCGTGCGCCATCGAAAAAGACAAGCGAATGCGCGATGAGTTGTTGCAGCGCCGCCTCCTGTTGCGCGGCGGGTAACGTGGTGGCAATCCCCAGTTCAGCGTACGTCGCGCCGCGCGGCGAGAAGGTGAGGAGCGCGACGAGCGTCTGGCGCGCCGCGTCGCTCAGCAAATCCCACGAACGTTGATAGATGCTGTGCCAGAGTGTTTCGGCGGGTGCGCCGCGCGCGGTGCGCAAATTCTCGACGATGTGCTCCAACGGCAAACTGACCGCTTGCCCTGCGACCAGTTTGAGCGCGAGCGGATTGCCACCCACCAAATCGTACACGCGCCCTAACCATTTCTCGCTGGGGGCGGGCAGGTGATGTCGCGCCATCTCATCGCGCAACAACTCGTACGCCGGCGCGCGTTCGAGTTCGCGCAAAGGCAAATGGACGCCCAAAGGCAACTCGGTCAGACGGTGCCGCGTCGTTACAATCAAACGCGTCGGTTGCAGGAGCGGGACGAGGGCTTGCATCAAGCGTGCTGGTTCATACGCCGGTTCCACATCGTCAATCACGATGAGGTACGGCGCGCGCGTGAGTTGCTGCTGCAAAGCCGCGCGCCGCAACGGCGGCGCCATCCGCGCGATCTCTTCCCAGCCGAGTTGCCACGCGACCTGTTCCAGGACACCTTCCGCATCGAGCGCGGTCGCTGGCTCGCTCCACGTCGGATACGGTGGCGCTGCAATGCCGATCCACGCGAGGTCGTTCCACGTGTCTGTCACCAAGAGCGATTGAACGATCGCGTGAGCAAGCGAGGTCTTGCCGATGCCGCCCAGCCCTTCGATGCTGACCAAGCGCGGTCCGCGCGGATCGCGCAGCCACGCCTGCGCGCGCGCCAGCGGCTCCGCCACACCAAAGAGTCGTGTCCAGGTCGCAGCGGGCAGGTTGCGGCGTCGCCGCGCCAGAGTGGCTTGCTGCGCTGCGGCTTGACACTGTTCCAACTCCCACAATGTTTGCGCCAGCGCGCACACCGCCTCGGCTTGACGCGCGTAGAGACTGCTCACGGAACGATGCTGCGCCAGCGCGAGTTGCTGGACACTGCGGCGTTCCCAAAACCGCGCGCGCAACAGCGCGGCGTGTTCCGCCGCGCGCGTCGCCAGATAATCGAGTGCGCGTTCGAGTATGGCGCGCGTCGCCTCGTCTGATGACGACGGTGCAAAGAGATGGGGCAGGGCTTGGTGCAGCGCGGCAAAGTGTGGCGATGCGTGAGGATGCGCCAGCGCGCGCAACGCGCGATGCGTGAGGGCAATCAAATCGCGCTGGAGATTTTCTGGAGGTTTTGTGGAGTTGTCCATCCCGCTCCTGTCTTAAACTAGAACGGGGATAGGCGCGAGCAGAGAAGGCAGGGTTGCCAGCCACGCCTTTTGCCTCGCTCTCTATCCCCATTATATCAAAACCCGGCGAATTGGCAAAGGGACGAAGGGTTTTGACAAAGTCGCGTTCTGTCATTTCGAGGAGCGTATTTTGCGACGAGAAATCTCATAATCGAAGTTGGAGATTTCTCGCTTCGCTCGAAATGACAAAGTGGCAGGACTTTGACAAAGCCCTGAAAGGGACGAGGGACGGAGGACGAAGGACGAATGACGGAGGACAAAGGATGAAGAGAGCGTACCTCACGATTGTTATCCTTGTGATGGTAATGTTCTTTGGTTTGCAATGTTCCTCGCCAGCAAGGTCCGGTTCGATGACGGCGCCGACGCGCTTGTCGCCGACCGCACCCCCGCCATCTGCGCCGCGTGCGCCCGGCGCCGGCAAAACCTACTATGTCGCGCCGAACGGCAACAATGCAAATCCCGGCACGCGCGAGCAACCCTGGGCGACGCCGGGCTATGGCTCGCGCCAACTGCAGCCCGGCGATACGCTCATCCTCCTGGTCGGCCGTTACGTTTTGCGCGAGTACGATGCGGACATCATCACGCCATCCGCCGGCACCGCGAATGCCTGGATTACCATCAAAGGCGAAGAAGGCAATCGCCCGATTCTCGCCGGGCGTGACAATCTCATCACCGCCATCAATCTTGCCGGCGCGAGTTACGTTCGCATCGAGAATCTGGAAATCACGCACGATGATCAGGCACACGGTCAAGCCGCATGGTTTCGCGATGGCTTGGAAATTCTCGGCGCGCCG
>Ga0209018_1002111_pt1 | contig 14631 bp, 11 predicted proteins | sample YNPBryBLVA2012_FD_185814 | JGI IMG/M metagenome (GOLD analysis project Ga0209018, IMG submission 185814) | Anoxygenic and chlorotrophic microbial mat microbial communities from Yellowstone National Park, USA - YNP Bryant BLVA 2012 (SPAdes)... ...
CAAGTTTGATTTTTATATCGTTTTAACTGTATTTTAATTATGCTACAATAATTTATAATTTAAATTTAACCAATTCCTGGGGCGGTTTTATTGAAAAAAGACAAATTGGCTAATTCATATTAAATTGAACCAGAAATCTGATTAAGAAACAGAAATCTAATTAACGTTTTTCAATTAACTTCATTGGCTAATGTGGTAGATTGGCTGGAACGTGTGAGGAGGGTAGTTGGTCTGCTGTGGCTGGTTCCAAAGAACGATTTTTGATAGCAAATAATTTTTGATACAAAAGGTCTTTTTCGTTGGTATAAGGGAAGTGAATCATGGTAGCTAACGATTGAGCATCTAAGTAGTAGTAGGGGGAGCCAATATCAATGTTTCTTTTAATTAAACCAGCGTATAACATTTTTTCGCGCAGGTATCTTTCTCGCTCCCAGTAAATTTTTTCTAGGGCATCTCCAACTATTGGAGACAAAAGGGCAAACCCTTGACCATCAGCTCCGCAGTCGGTTTGGGTGTCTTTTTGTTTAGCCATTTTTACCATTTCTGAATCAAATTGTACAAAATAGCTCATTACCATTGATTCAATCGCTCCTAAATCAACCCCTTCCTCTGCCAAAGCCACAGCTCGAATTTTGCATAAGTAGTTAAAAGACTTAATTTTTCTCATAATTTCACTTACAATTTTACGTTGAGTGGGGATTGTGGATATAATTTTACCTTTTTTATTAACTGACTTAGCTTCTCCTAAGAATTCGGTTTTTCTGGCTTGGTATTCTTGCCTCCATTTATCAATTTGTTTTTTGGCATACAAAGGCCTAGTCACAAATTGAATAACCAAATAAGCTTTAGGATCCAAATTGCGTAAACAACTGAACAAATGACTAACCGGATCGGCTATCGGAGCTTGGTCTTTTTTTTGAAACTCTCGCCAACTCTTTAGAGGAAATAAATCGGTTTCTTTACCCGTAGCAATTTCTACCGGTTTAAAGTCACTAGCCCACATTTGGGTGTATTTACCTTTGCGTTGCCAGTCTTTGGGCCAATCTTCAAAAGGATCAGGATAGCGGACAATTTGAATTTCTGGAAAACGGCTAATTAAGTGTGTGCGTAAGACTTCTTCGTTGATGGCATTAATTCTGACAAAAATAGCTATTTTTCCCCCGTTAGAATGAAATTCTAAAGTTAAGTTTTCGTAGGACCTACCCAAAGTTAGCAATTTATAAGGCGTACGTTCTTTGTAAATACTCCACATAGCGTCAAAGAAAGATTCCATTTCTTGGAAAGAAGTTTTGTTTAAAATTGGCGGAAAAATTCTTAAGATTACAAACTTTTGAGTTTTAGAATATTTACCTTTTTTATAGTCAATAAACTGATCTTCAATGTAAGTATAGAGCAAATTTAAACCTACTGGCAAACCACCGATTAGACCTATCCAAAGTAGATATTCAGCTAATTGATTCCAAAACATAGATACTTAACCAGGTAAATTTTGAGGAGCTGGAATGGTGGTATATTGGTTTTGTGGATTGGTTTGTAAACCCAAATTTGGTTGAGTTTGTCTAAGTAAAGATTGCAGCTGAAATTCTTCCACACTAACGTAAGGAAAGTGAATCATTGCGGCCAATTCTTCTGGAGTTAGAAAATATGGTTCTGAGCCTACACCTCCACTGCGTCTAATTAACCCTTGGTAGATGCACTTCTCTCTAAAATAACGTTCCCTTGCATAATAGATTTTGTCTATTAGTAAGCTAATTTGGGGACCCAAAATACCCAAAAATTCTCCTCTAGGTTCGACCGAAGTGACCGCTCGACCATCGGGAACAAGAACTAAACAGGGACTGTGAAATTGAGCAAAGTAGCTATAAATTAAGGATACTGCTCTTCTGGAAGTAACTTTACTATTAGCAAAAGCTAGAAATCGAATTTTGGTAGAAAAATGTAGAGAGTGAATTTTTTTGTTGATCCCGTCTAAAATTAATTTTTCGTTATCGGTGAGTACACTGACATTGCCTTCGGCGTCTACATCCACTTCCTCATTGCTAGAGAATTCTTGTTTTTTCTCTTGAAAGATAGCTTTCCATTCGTTTATTTTATCTCGATTAAATTGTGGTTCTAAATAAAATTGTACTACTAAATATTCTTCTGGGTCGATATTGGATAAAGCTGTAAATAATGCTTTGGCTGGATCAGTTTTTGGTCTTTCGTTTTCAGTTTGAAAATCTCGCCAGGTACGTAGTTGGTAGTAATCCACATTTTTACCTCTTTTAGGCTTCTCATCGCGGACTGACAGAATAGTCATGTCAGTGCCATATAAACTTGTGTAATCGCCCGTTTTACGGTCCCAATCTTTTGGCCAATTAGCTAAGGGATCGGGGTATTCTACCAAGATTGTACCGTCTAAATGAGCTTCAAAAGCGCTTTTTAACAGTTGAGCATACTTTTTATTTACTCTAATAAAAATACCTACGTGTCCTCCTTTAGAGTGGAATTCAAAAGAATAACCTTCATACCACTTACCCTCGGTGTACACTTCGTAAGGATCACGATTTTTGTAAATACCACAAAGTCTTTGAAAGACTTGTTCCATCTCACCAAAAGATTTTTCGTTAATTACAGGTGGAAACACGCGATAAAAGACATATTTTTGCTTGCCAAACCAGGAACCTATTTTGTTGTCTAACCATTGGTCGTCTATCCATTGGTAGAGTAGGCCTAAAATAGCTATGTAACCGCCACTTAAAAACACCCAATTGGCATACCTAAACAAATCGGCAAAAAATTCTAGTAAAGAGAAAGACATTACGGCAAAAGTTGATTGCCGCCTATATAAACAATTTTTTAAATTTAGACAATATCAACTTTAATTTTCTTTTGCAAAGAAATTTGCAGCATAGGAATTTGAATAGTTAAAATCCCATTGTTAATACTAGCCTTAATATTATCAATATCTAAGTGCTCATTGATAGTTAGCTCACGGTAAAATTCACCCCAAAAACATTCTTCTAAGAGTACGTTGGCTGGGTCTTCTTTGTAGGGTTTTCTTCGTACTCCTTTGATAGTTAGAGTATGTTCTTCGATAGAAATGTCTAAATCTTGGGGAGAAACCCCGGCTACAGTGGAAACAATGTAGATTACATCGTCTTTACGATACACATCTACGGTTAATTGAGGTACTTCTTCCGGTTTCCAGTCAGTATTAGTAGTGCCTGGATCTGGGCTTAAACTAGGATTTATTTTGGTAGTCATATTTATTTTTCGAAAAAAACTTTTTTAGGTAAGGCCTAAGGTGAATCCTTAGTTTCAGGGAGGATAAAAGATTAAATCCTTAGGTTTGTCAATACTACTCTGTAAGTAGTCGTTAAAAAGACAATTTTTAATAGAGCTTTAAAATGTAGACAATTATTATTAATCAATATCTCTTAACGAAGACATCGGTTAGTTAAAAAGTTTGAAAGTAATTATAGATCTTAATTTATTAGAGATTGTTTTTTCATCCATATCTAACCCAAATAATTAGTGTGGTTTATTTATTGTTACTTGCTCTTAGAGCTAACTGGAATTAACTTAACAAAGGCTGGTAAAAAGCGTTGGTTTTGGAGTTGTGTTTACGTATGTTCGTAGACTTGAAAGTTGCATTGATTAGTTACTGACTTCTCTTGACCAAAAACACAATACAATAACTAATTTGTTTCAGCTTATGGTTTTGGAGTTAAGAAGTATAACTCAACCTGAACAATGGACACAGTTTTTGCAGCAACATCCATACAATTATTTTCTACAAACTTGGCAATGGAGCGAGTTTCAAAACCAAGGCTTAGGTAAACCAGTCTATCGCTTGGGTTTTTATGATAACGAAAAATTGGTTGGCTTAGCTTTGGCTATTGTGGAAACCACCAGGTTTGGCCAATTTGTTTATATCCCACGAGGACCAGTTATAGACTGGAGTAACTCTCAGCTAGTGCCCCAAGCACTGTCTGCGTTAATTAACTTTTTTGCCCGAAAAAACTATTTTCAACTCAGGTTAGAGCCGCTAGTGCTTTTAGCGCAGTCAGAAGTGTTTAAACAATTGACTGAGTTTGGTTTTCGGACGGCGGTCAAGGCGATTCAGGTTGAATTAGCCTGGGTTTTAGATTTAAACCAAACAGAAGCTGACTTACTTAAAAATATGCGCAAAAATACCCGATATTACATTAAACGTGGCCAAAAACTGGGCTTAACGGTAGAGTTTTCTACTTCGGAAGAAGATTTTTCTTGGTTTGTTAGTTTGCTCCAACAGGCTTCTAGGCGTAAAGGTTTTTTAGTAGCAGAGGCTAATTATTTGCAACAAGAGTTTAGTTTTTTAAAAGGTGAAGTGTTGCAACTGGCTTTGGCTAAGTGGCAAGGGCAACCGGTAGCTGGGGCTTTGCTAGCTTACTATGGCCAAGAGGCTAGTTATTTGCATGCAGCTATGGTTGATGATCAGGAGAAACTAGAACCTTCGTACTATTTGCAGTGGGAGTGTATTCGTAAAGCCAAGTCTTTGGGGCTAGCTAAGTACAACTTTTGGGGGGTGGTTAGTGATCAAAATTACCACCCTGGTCACCCGGGTTATGGCTATAGTAATTTCAAAAAAGGTTTTGGTGGTAGGTTAGAAGTTTACTTAAAACCTCAAGATTATGTTTACTCTTGGTTGCCCTATTGGTTTTTTCGAGCTCAAGAGTGGTATCGACAAAAAAGAGATCAGGTAGTTTAATGAGGTTAGTTTTTTAATCTAGAAAACTCTGTGAAGTTAAGGTAGTTAATAACTAACTTGTAGTTGCTTGGTGTTTAGTATTTGAGATGCTCTAGTTTATTTTTTATGGACCGATTTTGACGCTGATTTGGGGTAATGGTTTTTAGGAAAACTGATTTATCGAAGTGTCTATTTCAATCTTTCCAAAGTCAAATTATAGACTGATTAAAAATTAACTGTGACTTACATGTTTGTTCCTGTTCAGCTTTGTTTGGTTTGGCTGGTTCCAGAAATTTACCAGATTTTTGTAATAGATCTAACCTGGATTAGTCTGGGTGATTCACCTATATCTCGGTTTCCTATCTAATTATCTTGATTTTACCACTAAAACTGAAATACTTTTGGTTTTTTGTCACTTGCCGTTTACATTCTCCAAACCGGAATTTGCTTAAATAAGACTTTTTGACAGAGATAAGCTTCTGAAGTACCTTATTTTGCTGCATAAACCTATGGATCTACTGAATCAAAATTCATCTGATCAATCCGAATGGTTGAGGTATTTTTTGCCAATATTTACCTGGTTTGCATTTTTTATTTTGGGTGTAATTTTAGTGTTACCTTATCTGATTACTGAACTCAATACTTTTTTTCACTCCGGTGAAATACCTCGTTTAAGTGAAATTTGTGAGCAAGTGTTGCAAGTCAAACCAGTACAACTAAAGTTAGTGGAAATTAACAAACCTAGAAAAGAGTTAAAATTTTACTGTTTGTATTCTGAACCTACTTTAGACGCCGAATTAACCATTAATCAAATAGGAGAAAATTGGCTGGTTACCAAGCAACGTCGGTTTAGCCAAGCTAACGAATTTTTTTGGCCTGTCTATCGTCTTAAGTAAGTAAACAAGCGTTTACAATCGATTTAAGTAAGATTAAAGTTTGTGTTAGGTATTTGTTTTTTTGTTTTTACTTTAAGTTAGATTTAAGACTTGAATTATGGACACATTGACCGTCACTACATCGACTAGGCTGTTTTAGAGACTTTTAACTTTTAGTGTACATATTAGTTTACCTTTTTGGTAGATGTGTAATGGTAGATGTGTAAGCTGGTTGGCTTGTAGTAAGTTAACTTTTTAGTTAGGAAATTCTAGAGTAATCGATATTGGGCAATGATCACTACCGAAAATATCGTCGTGAATAGCGGCTTGCTTCAGGTAGGGTAGTAAATCTGTCTGGACTAAAAAGTAGTCAATGCGCCAGCCTACATTGCGTTCTCGGGCTCTGGTGATTTGGTCCCAGTAGGTATATTTACCAGTAGTAGTTGGATAAAAATAACGAAAAGTGTCTATAAACCCAGCTTGGAAAAATTTGTTTAAGGCAGCCCTTTCTTCTGGTAAACAGCCGGTAGTATTACGGTTTTGTTCGGGTCTGGCTAAATCAATGTCGGCTACTGTAGTATTAAAGTCACCACACAAAATTAATTGATAGTTTTGTTGTCGTAAGTTCTGGATGTAATTTAAGATGGCTTGATAAAACTCTATTTTATAATCAATCCGAAATTGACCCCTACCTCCCTGAGGATAGTAAGCATTCACTATGGCTATTTGAAGTTTTTTAGTGACTTCATAGAAAGTAGTTACTACTCGCCCTTCTTGGTCAAATTTATCCAGGCCAAGACCTATTTTGGCTCCAAGATAGCTAAGCTGTTTATGTTTTGGTCTGGTTTTGTCCCTCTCTGATTGGATGTCTGACAGATCAAACAAAGGATTTACAAGGTTATGCTTGTGAAAATCAGGGTCTAAGCTAAAAGTAGCCACTCCACTATAACCTTGTCGGTTGCTAGCGCAAGCAAAGTCTAAGCGATAGGGCCTGTAATCCAAAATTGTGGACAAATTGTGCATAATTTGTGCATTAGCTTTAATCTCCTGTAAGCACAAAACATCCCAATTTAAAGTTTTAGTAATTTGCCAAAAACCCCTTTTAATGGCGGCTCTAATGCCGTTTATATTCCAGCTAGCTAAATTTAATTGCATAAAGCAGTAATTTAATCATCACCTGCCAAAATCGAACAGGTTTAGTGATTGACAAATTCTAAGAGTCCAGTCAACCAGGTCGAATTGGTGATTTATTTATCCTTACTTTAGTTTTACCGGTTGTTGGTTTTATTTTCTTAATTAAGGGTGCGGATTATTTAGTTCAAGGCTCTAGTTCTTTGGCTAAAAAGTTACGGGTATCTGACTTAATTATTGGGTTAGCTATTGTCGCTTTGGATACCTCCACACCAGAACTAGTGGTGAATTTAGTAGCCAGCTTTCGAGGCACAGCTGATTTAGCTATGGGTAACGTTTTAGGTAGTAATATAGCCAACATTTTGCTCATTTTAGGGGTGTCGGCTACTATTTACCCTTTAGTAGTGCACAAAAACACTGTTTACAAAGAAATTCCGTTTGCTTTGCTAGCTGTGCTGGCTTTATTTTTCCTAGTTAACGACCAAGATTTAGCTTCTCAAAAAGCCAACCTATTATCTCGAGGGGATGGGTTGGTTTTACTTTTGTTTTTCCTGATTTTTATGTATTACGTTTTTTCGGTAGCCGTAAGTAAACCTAACTCTGAAGATGCTGTTTTAGAAGAAAATATTGAAGTTTTACCAATGTGGCAGTCGTGGATGATAATTATTGCTGGTATTCTGGGTCTAGTTTTTGGTGGTCAGTGGGTAGTCGATGGTGCTGTAGCTATAGCTAAAATGCTGGAGGTAAGCGAGAAATTGATTGGTTTAACCGTTGTGGCTGCGGGTACCTCATTGCCTGAATTGGTCACTTCAGCTATGGCGGCTTATCGGCGAAAACCGACATTGCTATGGGTAACGTGGTAGGTTCAAATATCATGGATATTTTGTTTATTTTAGCACTTACTGCAGTGATTAGTCCCTTACCGTTTAGTGATAATTTGCAAGTTGATTTATGGATGGTTATTGGCGTAACCGTTCTACTTTTTTTAGCCTTATTTGTAGGCAAGCGGAGATTATTGGAAAGGTGGCAAGGGGTTACTTTTATCACTGTATATTTAATGTATATTGTTTATTCTCTTTTTTAGAACTTCCAATTAAGTAGCAATTTAAGAATTCTTTTAGGTTTCTGCTCCGAACATAATTAAACCAACCCTAGGACCACCATTAGTCCAATCCTCAAAAGCTACTAATAGGTATGGGTTTTGTCCGTGTATAGCTACTCCTCCAACCATATTAGCAGTAAAACCGTACTTTGGATTGACTATTTCGTTAGCTACAATTGGTCTAGTCCATGTGTTTCCATCAGATGAATACATATATGCTGGACTCCTCGGTCTGAAAGTTATAAAACCTACATGGATACCATCTTTTTCGTCAATTCTTAAAACTCCATTAAGTCCATTGTTAGTCAGTAACTGTTTCTTCCAAGAACCTTCAGCATTAGTATAATAATACAAACTACCACCCGTATCATCACAAGTAAAATGTAGGTTACCTTGGCTATCTAAAGCTCCACTAGGCCTGTAACATACTCCACCATTAGTATCGCTGGTGTTGATTTCTGCGATTTTTTCAAAAGTTCCGGTAGCTTCGTTATTGGTATCTTCTTTATATTTCATAATAGTAATTATCTGAGAATTATCTCCTCTAGCACCAAAGATAGCATATAATTCGGTAAAATCTCGATTAGTAATCAGTTCGGCGTGTCCTGCGTAAGTAACTTCGTCACTTTCAAAAGTTTTCCACTCAATTTGATTGATGTTACCTCTCTTTTTTAAATCAGGACCTAAGTTGGCTACTTTATATTCTCTTTCAATGGGGGCTATGGCGATCCAATTACCTTTGTAGTAGGCTACTCTAGCCACAGACAAAAAGTAGTCATCGGTAAATATTTGATATTCTCTATCTTTATAGGTTTCAGATTCTCCATCCCAAAATCTAGTATGAATTGACCATTCGTTTCTGGTAAAACTGTCTACACTAATAATTCCAACTCCGTTTTCTCCAGCAGCTACCCTAGGGCCCGCATAATCAATACGATTTCTTCCCCTTGGAATTTCACCAAACTCAATCTTAATATTTTCTACGTCAAAAATTGGAAAGTAACCAGTTAGATGACTTCCGTGTCTGCTGGCTCCAAAAAATATTTTACAATTATAAAAAGCTAGAGTTGGAAATTTAACGTCATAATCGCAAGGAGTTCCCCAAGGGCCGTCACAAAATTTGTCGTCTTCTATAGTATATCTATACACTACTCCAGTACTACCAGGATCTCCTTCGCAAGAAGTATCAGCTTTACCTGTTGGATCTCTTAAATTTTTACCTAAACTTAGCTCAACAAAATTACTAAAATCCAAAAACTGAGACCTGGGATCAATCAGGCTAAGAATAGCCACAGGAGTTCCAATTAACAGAATACCTACTATTAAGTCTCTGGTTCTTTCTTTAATAATCTCCCAAAAGCTGCCTTGACCACTAAGCAGTGACTGGGCAGCTAAATAGCCCATACTAACACCCAGAAAAATAATTCCTAATACTAAAAGTATGTTAACTATAGATTTAGCACAGGCAATCATGTTGGGTGCGTAGATGTCTAAGTTAAAACACTCAGGTAATAAATTTAGTAAAACATTGCTAATTTGACTATGCCTCTGCGGGCGTTCAACAAAATCTAAACATCGTACAGGCGCAGTTTGTAAAAAACGTTCATTGTTATTGCAAGCGCATAACAGTTCGTTACGAGTAATTTCGTTACTTTCCAGCAACTGATCAACACATTGATTGTAAGCACCAGCTCTAAATTTTTTGTCTTCTTTTAAATTAGGTCTACTAGTAGTGTTTTCACAAGCCAAAGCACAATGGACATAGGTCCAGTTATCCCAATTTTCTTTTTCTTTTTTGGCTATACACTTTTGGTTACACTGTTCGAAGTTATTGTAGCCAAATATAAATTCGCCAGTGTCCGTATCTTTTTGACAGAAAGCAATGCGTTGAATTAAGTCATTGCCACAATTATTACTATTAGGCTGATTACTAGCCCAGACGTTCATTTGTGAGTTATTTGTTAAAAGAGAAACAATTAGTACAACTAAACCATAAAGCAGAATTTGAGCATATTTAGCAATTAGGTGGTTAGTTTGGGATCGAGGTTTTAAGATAAACATAAATCATTGTTATAGTTGACTATTTGCTGTCGTTATTGCTGATTAACTTGTTGTTCAAATTCTTGAATGAAGACTTGTTCAAAGTCAACAATCTTTAAGAGAATAGCTGAAAACGATTTAATGGTCAAACCTGGACTTTACAAAAGTGGTTTTTCACTTTAGCCACTTGAGGCTTGTTTTTAACTTATGTTAAAAGTTGGTAGTCGCTACATTTGGAAGACTGCGGTCACACCTGTAGTTGATTTTGTAGCTTTAGTGCTAGGAGCCGTGTTTGTTTATTTAGTCAGATACCGTTGGCTGGCAGAAGAGTTTCTAAGTCCTAAAAACATCACTCGAGAAACTTATCTTACTGCTTCGATTATTTTTGCTGCAATCACCATTTTAGTCTTTATCTTGCAAGGGGTTTACGAGCTAGATCCGAAAAAAAGTTTTTGGTCTCGTTTGCCGAAAATTGTGATTGGCTTGTGGACAGTGTTACTTGGATTGATTGTGTTTTTGTTTTTTAACGAATTTAACGAACAAGCTTTTCCTAACGGTATTCCTGTAAGTCGCTTTATTTTAGCTTTTGGTGGGTTTTCAGCTTTGGGGTTTTTGTTATTGGGTAGGTTATTAATTTGGGTAGTAGAAAAAATTTTGTATGCCTACAATATTGGCAAAACCGAAGTAGTTTGCGTGGGACAAGTGGCACCTAAGTTGCTCAACTGGCTACGTCGTCGTTCGGATATTAAAGAAATTCATAGTTTTGCTCAGTTAACTCAAGAATCGTTTCAACAAATTGAGCAATTGGTTAAAACTTACCGGGTTTCGGAAATTTACTTACAAAGTGAACAGATTGGTTTAGAAAAAGAATTAGCTTTTTTGGCCGAAATTTACACTGTGGATTTTGTGTTTCAACCAGCTGAGGTAAAGGAGTTTGATGTATTTGGCATAAAACCAGTGCAAATAGATGAAGTGATTTATTTGGAGCTCAAACATGGCCGTTTAGACGGCTGGTCAATTGTGTTTAAGAGGTTGTTAGATATTGTCTTGGGGTTATTGATAGCCATTCTTAGTTTACCTCTAATGATTTTGATCGCCATTGCCATCAAGCTTGATTCCCCTGGACCAGCGTTTTACTGGAGCGAAAGAGTTGGCGCTAACGGCAAAATTTTTAAAGCTTTGAAGTTTCGTCGGATGAAGCAAGAATATTGTATTTATTCAGAAAACGATCCTAATTCACAGAAAGCTTTAAAATTCGAGCAAAAGCTTATCAAAAAACAAAATTGTCGTCGTGGTCCGTTGTACAAAATCGTTAATGACCCTAGAAATACTCGAGTAGGTGACTTTTTGGAACGTACCAGTTTGGATGATTTACCTCAGATTTTCAATGTCCTGAAAGGCGAAATGTCTTTAGTTGGTCCTCGGCCACATCAACCTAGAGAAGTACGTAAATACGCTAAGCATCACTTTAAGGTACTCAACGCTAAACCAGGATTAACCGGAATGGCTCAGGTTAACGGTCGTAGTAACCTAGATTTTGAGGAAGAAGTTAAGCTTGATCGTTATTATATTGAAAATTGGACTTTGTGGCTAGACATCAAGATTTTGTTGAAAACCCCGTTGGTAATGTTTTACAGGTAATCGGCAAACAGCTTGTCAGACAGACAATTTAAACTATCAGTTTTTTCACTGAATTTTAACTTATTTAAATCTAGTTACTGATTTTTTCTAGCGGTCTTTGGTTTTTTAGAAAAAACTATATTTATTCAATTAATCAAACAAGCGCTTAAGACTAGGTTAGTTTGGCTTTTGGATTGAATTTTGCTTTAAAAGTTTAACCAGTTAACCAAACTTTGGGTTGCTAGGTTAGTTTTTTGCTGTTTAATTGGTCTGATTGACTGTTTAGTGTTCTATAGAATGAATCAACCAAATGAAATAACCTGGTTTTTCCTAGGTCTCGTATATAAACAAGATGGGTTAAAACTACTACTGATGAGCTTTAACTAATAAATTTTGAACCAAAACTGAACAAAACTGAAATATTGTTTTGATTAAGTTGAATTAGACAATCCTGTGTTGATTGAGTAACTAGTTTTGCAGTTGTTAACTAAAAGTATTGCCTTGAAAACGTCTTTATTTAAACTCTTTAATACTTACAAACCAACTTAATTTTTTGCTCTTGCGCAGATTGAAAAAATATGTTATATAGGCCGCAACTATTATCAATTTTATAATTATTTAGGCATATGTCATTATCTACCAGGCTACCATACATTAACGGCGACAAAGGCAATTGGGGAGAAATCCTCAACGGTTGGCTAAAAAGTATTGGGGGTTATGCTGGCACTGGCTACGGCAACCCTAACAATCAGTTTGAAGCCAACAACGCCGGGTTAAACTTTGCTTCTTCCGATCCAACCCCAGCCACTTTAGGTTTGGCTGCCATTCCTACTGGTTTCACCTATATTAACACTAACTTAAACCAAATTCGCAGGTGGACCGGTAGCAACTGGCAAATTTTACTCCAGGCTGGAGGTACCGACACTTATGTCACCAGTGGTACTACTCAGCAGGGTGGTAATTTTACTAACCAAATTCGTTTAACTAGAAACGATAGCCAAATTATTAGTTTTGACTATTTGCCATCTTTTCAAGGAAACGCTGGTAGATTTTTAAGAATTAATCAAGCTGGCAATAACCTAGAATGGGCTGTAGCGGTTACCCCAGCCACAGATATTTATGTTAACGGTGGGAGTATTATCAACGGAAACACTTTGCGCTTGACCAGAAACAACGCTAATGCTGTGGATATTGACTTGACTGGTTTAAGTTTTGGCCAAGATCACGATTGGTACGTTACTGGAGGCACTAGTATTCCTAACAACATTACCCAAAACATCTACACTCGCGGTCGAGTGGGTATTGGCGACCATTTTGGTACTGCGGCAGCCACTCAGCCTGGAGGTCATGATCACTTTTTGGAAGTCAGGTCTACCCATTTTCCTTTAGGTTTGTACGTTTCCAGTGATCTATCTATTCAACCAAGTTTTGTTGGTTTGTATCGTCGTAGAGATTCTGGCAACGGATCTGTACAAAATGGAGACTTTATTTCGGGAATTTATTCCTTTGGATATAATGGTTCAAGTTATGAGTTTTTGACCCTCATTCAATCAGTGGCCAGTGTTGGTAACCAGCTTGGGGCTTCGATGATATTTGCCACTCGTTCAGATAACGCTGGAGCAGTCTCAGAAAGAATGCGAATTCACTCAAACGGTTTTGTTGGTGTAAATACCAGCAATCCAGTTTACACGTTAGATGTTCAAGGTTCGATTAGAAGTTACTTGGCCGGTTTTGTTTCTGATCACGCTTACACGTTTATTAATGGACAATTAACGCCACGATCAAATTCTGTGCCAGCAGCTCAATGTGCATATGGTGGCTTTTTGTCTTTAAGACATCTAGGTAAAACCAGTTCCAATGAAGTCTACGATTGGTCCTGGGTAAATATGAAAAACGTGACAAATGGTAATCCTAATTTTCAAAACCCTAATGTGGCTTCTGGCCTACACCTAGTACCTTATGGTTATTATACAACCCTTCATGGATTACCCAGCAACTGGATTGCTAATGTACGTTTAGTATTTTCAGACAATGGAAGATTAGGAATTAATGCCGCTAACCCAGCTCATACTCTAACTGTAATTATTCCAAATACTTCAATTACTGGTAGTTATCAAGCTTCGGGTTGGCAACACAGTTCCGACGGTCGCTTGAAGATCAACGTTACTCCTATAACTAACGCCTTAGAGAAAGTTTTGCAACTCAGAGGGGTTAATTTTACCTGGAAAAACAACCCCGAATCTGGCAACCAAATTGGTTTTATCGCTCAGGAAGTCAAGCAAGTAGTACCAGAATTAGTTAGCGGTACCGAAGGAGACATCGAAAAAGGTGAAACTTTGTCCATGAGCTATGGCAACGTAACGCCGCTGTTGGTCGAGGCCATCAAGGAACAACAAAAAATTATTGCTGACTTGCAGCGCCGAGTAGCTCTTTTGGAAAGCCAACAACAAAACAACATTTGACTAACCTAAAAAGGTGCAGTATATTATATTTATATTTTACAACTTTTGTATTATGTTCTGGATATTTAATTTCAACTCGAGATATTATTTTAAGGTAGGAGTTGAAACAGGCGGACACGATCATCCTGACACTCGAGTGGTTGCACCTAAACAAGCGGAAGGAGCCCAAGCGGAAGAAGCCGCAGTACCAGACGGGGAGGGATCAAAACTAAAGGTTGTTCTAGGCGATGTCTCGTTGGATGTCTCGTTGCGAGGTGCAGGCGATCTACGTCAAGTAAATACACCAGGAAGTCCGGCAGAAGGAAGAGAAGCTGATGAAGCAGATCCATATGGTGCAGTAGAATTTACAGGAGGTTCAGCAGAAGGAAGCGACGAAGCTGATGAAGCAGATCCAGATGGTGCAGTAGAATTTACAGGAAGTCCGGCAGAAGGAAGAGAAGCTGATGAAGCAGATCCAGACCAAGAATCTGAACTTTCAAGGAAAGTAGCGGAGGGAGAGATGGAATTATTATCTAAGATAGTAAACGGTGTTGGAATTTATCAATTTTTACAACAACTGTTGAAGCACAATTCAGAACTTGCAAGGTTGCTGGATGTAGTTATACGAGGTCGCAATGGTATCGCCTCTTACGAACAACTTCGTCCTGTTGTAGAAGAAGTACAAAAAGCTTTCGAAAGAAATCGAGAAGC
>Ga0209018_1002115_pt1 | contig 14601 bp, 13 predicted proteins | sample YNPBryBLVA2012_FD_185814 | JGI IMG/M metagenome (GOLD analysis project Ga0209018, IMG submission 185814) | Anoxygenic and chlorotrophic microbial mat microbial communities from Yellowstone National Park, USA - YNP Bryant BLVA 2012 (SPAdes)... ...
GTTGCATCGTGCAATGGCGCGAAGGTAAACAAGAATTCTATTGCCCTTGTCACGACGGCTACTACGACCGCAATGGCGATGTGGTTGCTGGTCCGCCACCAATGCCATTGGAACAATTCCCTGCCAAGATCGTGGGGAACGAAGTCGTGGTGGGTGAGGCGTGAGTTGACTGTCTCACTGTCCCACTGATCACGAGGTTATTCGAATGAAAAAACTCTTTGCGATACTGATGCTGCTTGCCATCATCATTCCGTTCTTGCCCGCGACGCAAACGAGCGCGATGCCCGAGTACGCGACGCGCGTCGGCGAGCCGTGCGGTTCGTGCCATACCAGCGCCGCCGGCGGCGGCTTGCGGAGTCCGCGCGGACAAGCGTGGGTCGCGCAGGGCAAAGGCAATACGGTGCCAACGATGGACGAGTCGCTGAAAATTCTCGGCGTCAAAGTGACGACCGATCCCGCCGATTTTGTCGCGCCGACTCAGCCGCCCGCGCCCGTCGCACCGCTTGCCACGCGCTACGAACGCAAGATGATGCTGTTGATGAAATTGTTAGAGTATGATGGAAATTAGTCGAATAGTCCGGTAGTCGAGTAGTCGAATAGTCGAGTAGTTCGGATACGAGACTGCGTGACTACACGACCATGTGACTATCCGACTACGTGACTACACGACTATCCGACTACACGACTATCCGACTAGGGTTTTGCCAATGAAACTTTCTCGTCGCGATTTTCTCAGAATCAGCGCAGGACTTGCCGCTACCAGCGCGGCGCTGCCGCTCATCCAATCAGTACAGACGGTTGCCGCGAGTGACGCGCCGCATCGTACGCCGAACTTGGCGCGCCCATTCAACGCGCAATCGGAAAAATATCTTCACACAGTTTGCTCGATGTGTCCTTCGGGCTGCGGCTTGGAAGTGCGCGTCGTGGACGGTCGCGCGGTCAAAGTCGAAGGGAACGCGCTGCACCCGCTCAATCAAGGCGTCTGCTGCCCCAAAGGTCAAGCATCGCTCGAAGTGCTGTACAGTCCCGAACGTTTGCCCGCGCCCTTACGCCGCAAGGTCGCGAAAGATGTTGCGGCAACGGACGCGGCGCAGTGGGAGAAAATTTCGTGGGACGATGCGCTCAAAATCGTTGCGGACAAATTGCGCGCGCTGCGCGACCAAGGACAAGCACACACCGTCGCGATGCTCTACAGCGGTTTGCGCGGACAACTGCGTCCGCTCGCGCAACGATTCCTCAACGCGTACGGCTCGCCGAATTTCATCTCGGCGGATAATTTGAGCGGCGACGCGGCGCGTCTAGCGATGTTTCTTTCGCAAGGCGTCAACGGTTATCCCATCTACGATGTTGACAACGCGCGCTATGTGATGTGCTTTGGCGGCAGTTTGCTCGAATCGTCGCAGCACTTGCAAAAATATTTGTCCGGCTACGGCTTTATGCATCGCGGCCAATCGAATCGCGCGAAACTCGTCGTGGTGGACAGTCGTTTGAATGTGACCGCCGCGAAATGTGACGAGTGGGTGCCGATTCGACCGGGAACGCTCGGCGCGCTCGCGCTCGGAATGGCGCACGTGCTTATCAAGAGTGGCGCGGTCAACGAAGCGTTCGTCAAGAACTGGACGTTTGGCTACGACGATTTCAAAGACGATCAAGGCAAGACGCACCTCGGCTTCAAACGATTGGTGCTGGAGCAATACACGCTCGAACGCGTCGCGGACATCACGGGCATCCCCGGCGGCACGATTGCAAAACTCGCCGGCGAATTTGGGTCGAACAAACCCGCGCTGGCGATTCTGCCAACAGGCCGCGGCGATTTGTTGGGCGGCAATGGTTTGTACACCGCGCTCGCGGTGCACGCGCTCAACGCGCTCGTCGGTTCGATTGAAATTCCTGGCGGCGTGCAAGTGCAACACTATGCCGATTACGCGCCGTGGTCGCCGCTGCCCAGTGACGCGGGCGCGGAAAAATCGCGCGCGATGCCGCGCCTGGATGGCGCGGGCGCCGATTATCCCGTCGCGCTCTCGTCGTATCAAACGCTCGCCGAGAATCTGGCAAAGGGCAAACCGTACGCGATCAACGCGCTCTTTTTGCTCAACACGAATCCCGTTCACGATGCGCCGCAAGGTCAGCGATTCGTTGACGCGCTGAAGAAAACCTTCGTCGTCAGTTTCAATCCCACGCTTGACGAAAGCGCGGCATACGCGGATGTGATTTTGCCGTCGCTCACGTTCTTTGAAATGTGGCAGGACGATGTTATCGAAGGGACGGGGTACGCGGGAGTGGCGATGCGTCAGCCCGTCGTCGCGCCGGTGCGCGATGGGCGCAACCCTGGCGACGTGATGCTGAGCATCGCGAAACAAATCGGCGGCGCGGTCAGTCAGGCGTTGCCGTGGAAAGATTTTCTCGAGGTGGTGAAATTCCGCCTCGGCGGAATCGGGATGGATTGGAACGACCTCGTCGAAAAAGGCGCGTGGTCTGCGCTCGTCTACAATTTCGCGCCGCCGGGGAGCAAGGCGTGGAGCAAGGTCGTCGGACGCGATCGCGTCAACGCGCCGAAAGATGGACGATTCGATTTCTTCTCGCGCGAACTCTTCGCCGCGCTCAATCCATCGGACGATGTCGCGTGCTTGCCGCATTTCGAATTGCCGGCTGAACCCGCGAACGCCGAGTATCCGTTCTTGTTGACGTGCCAAGAGACGATGACGCAGCCGCGCAGTTGCGTCGGTGTCGTGCCGTCGCTGCAAGAAATTTACGGATTGCAAGTGGGCGCGCGCTGGGACAGTTGGGTCGAGATTCATCCCAAAGCCGCGCACGCGCTCGGCATCAAGAAAGATGATTTAGTGTGGGTCGAGTCGGCGCACGGAAAGATTCGCGTGCGCGCCAAACTCGTCGAAGGCATCTGGCAGAATGCCGTGAACATTCCGTACGGGCAAGGCGTTTTCACGTCGGCGCAGTGGGGACGCGAAAGTAGCACCGCCAGGCGCGTTGTCGGCGCGAACCCGTTGCACCTCGTTTCGCCCAGCGCGGAAAAAGTTTCTGGCTTACCGATGATGTTACCAACTAGAGTGAAGGTTTACAAATAGTTTGTTTGTTGAATCGTTGTATTGTTACATCGTTGTATTGTTAAATTGTTGTATTGTTAAATCGTTACATCGTTGCCTTGTTAAACAAATCAACAATGCAACGAACCAACGATGCAACGAACCAACGATACAACGAACCAACGATTCAACAAACCAACAATGCAACGAACCAACGATACAACGAACCAACGATACAACGAACCAACAATGTAACGAATAAACGAGGAAATGTATGCCCCGTTGGACAATGGCAATTGACTTGGATAAATGTCTGGGTTGTCAAGCATGCACAATCGCGTGCCGAATGGAAAATAACACGCCGATTGCGGGACCCGAGCAAGCGGAAAAAGGGCGCGCGATTTTGTGGAACGAAGTGATTCCGTTCGTCGAAGGCGAGTACCCGAACGTAACCGCGCGCTACATTCCGCGTCCGTGTATGCATTGCGAAGACCCGTTGTGCGTCAAGGTGTGTCCCGTCAAAGCGACGTACAAAAATGAGGAAGGCATCGTGCTGGTGGATTACGACCGCTGCATCGGTTGTCGTTTTTGTACCGTCGGCTGTCCGTACACCGTGCGCTATTTCAACTGGCACGAGCCGTACTATCCCGAATCGCTCAAAGCGCACCTGAATCCCGACGTGCCGATTCGTCCCAAAGGTGTCGTCGAAAAGTGCACCTTTTGCATCCACCGCTTGCATCGCGCGCGCGCGAAAGCTGAGGCGGAGGGGCGCGTCTTTCAGGCGAGTGATTACGTCCCCGCGTGCGTGCAGACTTGCACGGGACGCGCGCGCTACTTTGGCGATTTGGACGACCCGAATAGTTTGGTCTCGCAACTCCTCAAAAGCCCGCGCGCGTTTCACTTGCTGGAAGAACTTGGCACGCATCCAAAGGTGTTCTATTTGCGGGAGGGGTAGGGGGAATTTCAGATTTTAGATTGCCGATTGCGATTTTTGATTCAACCCCACTTGTCATTTCGAGGCGCGGTTTTTGCGACGAGAAATCTCGTACTCGAAGTTGGAGATTTCTCGCTTCGCTCGAAATGACAATCATCCGTCGTTCGTCATCCGTCGTCCAAAAATCTGCAATCGTCTTTGGAGATAAAACGTAATGTCCCATCTTGAGCAAACCGTTTTCGCGCCGCTCCGCAAAAGCGGCATCGGCTTTTACGTTCTGTTCGTCACGCTGGCGGCACTCGTCGCGTGGGGCGTATTCGCGTACGTCTACCAGTTGATTGACGGCTTGGGCGTCACGGGCTTGAGCCGCCCCGTCTACTGGGGAATCTATCTCACCAACTTTGTCTTCTTCATCGGCATCAGTCACGCGGGTACGCTCATCTCCGCGATTCTGCGCGTCACGCAAGCGAACTGGCGCCGCCCGATTACGCGCATCGCCGAAGCGGTCACCGTGTTCGCGCTCTGCGTCGGCGGTCTGCAAATTCTGATTGACTTGGGACGCCCCGACCGCATCTTCAATATGCTTTTCTTTGGGCGATTCCAAAGTCCGTTCCTGTGGGACTTGACCTGCATCAGCATCTATTTGCTGAGTAGCGTCACGTACCTCTACCTGCCGATGATTCCCGATTTTGCGCGGATGCGTGACAAACTCACCGACGTGGCAGGGTGGCGCAAGTGGCTCTACAATCTCGCCGCGCTCGGCTGGAAAGGAACGCACGAACAACATCGCCGTCTGGAAATCGCGATTGCGATTATGGCGATTGCGATTATCCCGATTGCCGTCTCGGTGCATACCGTCGTCTCGTGGATTTTCGGAATGACGACGCAACCGATGTGGCACAGCACGATTTTCGGTCCGTACTTTGTCGTCGGCGCGATTTTCAGCGGCATCGCGACCCTGTTTATCGCGATGGCGATTATGCGCAAGGTCTTGCACCTTGAGCCGTGGCTTACCGACAAGCAATTCAACTATCTGGGCATTTTGTTCCTTGTGATGAGCGCGTTCTGGTGCTACTTTACCTTCTCCGAATATCTCACGACGATTTACGGCGCGCTCACGGACGAAATGCCCGTCGCCAACGCAAAACTGTACGGCGAATACAACTGGGCGTTCTGGCTGATGGTGTTTGGCAACGCGATTGTGCCATTTGCGGTTTTGCTGTGGCGCCGCACCGTCGCGACCACCGTCTTTGCCGCGATTTTTGTGGATATCGGAATGTGGCTGGAACGCTTTACGATTGTCGCGCCCACGCTCACGCGCCCGCGCATTGCGCTCGACATCGCCATCTATCAACCCACCTGGGTCGAAGTGTCCATCACGATTGGCTCGCTCGCGCTCTTCGCGCTCCTCTTCGTCATCTTCTTCAAACTCTTTCCCAGTCTCGCGCTGTGGGAAGTGGAAGAAGGCGTCGAAATCGAAGAACGCAATCGCCTTGTGGGAAAATTATCGCTGGAAGAATTGCGCGCGATGGAAAAAGCGTAATAAGTTCAAAGTTCAAGGTTAAAAGTTCAATGTTAAACCTCGAACCTCGAACTTTGAACCTCGAACCTTGAACCCGAAACTCGGAACCACTATGGAAACACTCTACTGGCTCATCAACACCCAAACAATTGGCGGACTCGTAGTGCTAGCCGTTTTCGGCACCGTCGTCACGTTGTACTTTTTCATGCTGCGCTGGATTGTCGCGGGCGCGCAAGTTTCCGATGATGGAGGTCACGCGGAATGAAAAACAAATTCCTGCCCCTCATCGTGATTCTCGGCGGCGCGCTGATGGTCGCATTTGCCTTCGTCGCAACAACGTCAACCTCGCCTTCCGCAGTTCGCAATTCGCAAGCCGCAATTCCTAATTCGCAATTCGCAATTCCTAATTCGCAATTCGCAATTGGTAATTATTGTCTAGAGTGCCACACCGCCGTTCCCCCGCGCGCGCTCGACGCGCTCCGTCCCGTCGAATGGGCGCGCGACATTCCGTGCGATACACTCCGCAAAGCGTACGAAGGCGTCTGGCAAACCGATACGCTCGTCGCGGCATTTCAAAACGCGCAGAACGATGTGCGCGCGGTCGGAATGGACACCAGCGCGCAAGCCAAGCGCCTCAACGCGCAGCGCGTCATCGCCGAACGATTCCCGCGCGAGGACGACATTTCGCTTGCCGCGATGACAAATCGCTACCAAACCGCGCGCTTTCAAATGAACAAAGCGTACGCCGCGCTGAACGACGCGCGCGCCGAACGCGATCGCGCGTTCATCCTGATTGCGGTCGTGCTCGCCACACTGTTCGTCCTCAGCGGCATTGTCATCGGTTGGCGCCACACGACCAGAGGAAAGGGGCGCGCTGTCTCTTCGCGCGCGCCATTCGCGCTCGCGGCAGTTGGAATGATTGTTGTCTTCGTCCTGTTTGCCAATCCGCTGTTTGCGTTCGCGCCTCCTTTGCCCACGCCAACCGAAGAGGAGACCGCGCGTCAAACCGCTGTAGACCAGGCAACGCGCGTGAGCGATACCATCGCGCGTTTCTCCGCGCAATCCTGGGTCATCGGACGCATCGGCGCGCAGTGGAACGCGGTGGACAAGGCGCAGGCGAACGCCGCGTACACCGACGCGCTGACCGCCGCGCGCGACAAGAACGCGAACCTCACCGCGTACTGGGGACAACTGCAAGCGCTGCGCGAGAGCGCGGTCACGTGGAACGCCGCAACGCAAGACCTCGCCGTTTTCCGCGCCGACAAAATCGAAACTGCCGCGTTGCAATCGTGGCAATACCGCGCCATCGCCAACGAATGGCTCGCGGTGGACAAAGCCAAAGCCGCCGACGCGCTGCAACTCGCGCTGAGTTCGCTTTCCGCCTCTCGCCCCTCGCCCCACGATTTTGAACTCCGCGCGCTCGCCGTCACCTGGGCGAAACTCGACGCCACCAAAGCGAACGAACTCATCGCACAAGTGCAAGACCCGTTCCTGCGCGCGTGGGGCTGGCGCGAGATGGGACAATTCGACCAGGCCGCCCAAGCCGCGCGGCAGGTGCAATCGCCGTACGACCGCGCGTGGGCGCTGCGCGAAATCGCGCGCGCGTCGGGGAATGTCGCGCTGTTGAACGACGCGCTTGACGCCGCGAACAAAATCGAAAACGCGGAAACGCGCGCGTACGCGCTCGCGGATATTGCGATGGTGTGGAGCGCGAAAGATGACGCGAAAGGACGCGAAATCATCGAAACGATTCCTGCCGCGTATCGTGAAGCGCGCGCGCTGGCATCGCGCGGCGCGGGACAAGCGACCCGCGATGCGAATCGCGCGAAGGAATTTTTCTCGCACGCGCTCGCCGAGGCGCAGAAGATTGGCGATGCCTACAAGACGGCGAAATTCACCGCCGCACTCGCCGCTGACCTCGCGCGCGTGGACGCGGCAGGCGCGCTCGATGTCGCATCGAAATTGACGGACACGGTCTTGCGCGATCAGGCATACCGCGACATTGCGATTGCCACCAACTCGTCCGATGTTGCTACGAAAATTTCCAGCGCGGCGTTCCGTGCGCAGGCGCTCACCGCGCTCGGCGCGCAAGCGCGCGACAAGACGCAAGCCGCAAAATATTTCCATGACGCGTTCGCGCTCGCGGACAAGGTGGAAGACGTGGCGGTGTTGCGCGATTTAGCAATCGCGTGGGCGGCGCTCGATCCAAAAGCCGCGCTCGCCGTCGTGGACAAACTGGAAGACGCGGCGGACAAGGTTGCCGCGCTGCAAGCCATCGCGGTCGAACTTGCCAGGACGGACAGGCAACAATCGGCGCAAGTATTCGACCGCGCGGTGAATCTCGCCAAATCGGTGCGCGTGCGCGGCGAATCGTTTGCGTCCGCGCGCGCGCTGGCATCGCTCGCTTCATCGTACGCGACGATTGACGCGGCGCGCGCGAATCAGGCGTTTGCCGCCGCGCTCGAATCAGCCAAGCGCGTCAACGTGAAATATTAGCTGCGCGTGTCATTGTGAGCCGCGAAGCGGCGAAGCAATCTCCAATTCGAGTTGGAGATTGCTTCGCCGGCACAAATTATCTCCTCGCAATGATACACCAGGGAGTCGAATGGGTAAGGTCATCATTGTTCATACGCAGGGACCTGAAGCGCCCGCGCAGTGCGGCGCGCCATTTTTGTACGCGCAAGACGCGGCGGCGCAAGGACATCAAACCGAAATGTTTTTCACGACGCGCGGCACCGCGTTGCTGAAAAAAGGCGTCGCCGAAACGGTGTTCCCCAAAGTGGGCGGCAGGTCTATCAAACAATTCATCGAAGAGACGGTCGCCAAAGGAGTGCGGCTGATCGTGTGCGCGCCATCGCTCCCGTTGAACGATATGTCCGAAGAGGATTTGATTGACGAGGCAGAGCATCTGGTCGGCACAGCGTATCTCATCACCGAGGGATTGAAAGCCGATTTGGTGTTGACGTTCTGAAACGCGTTTACGACTGAATTTCTACTCAATTCGTACTTGTTGTTGATACACTGTTTACGACGACAAATCGTGTTTTGCTGACGACACAACGTTCGTCCTTCGTCATCCATCGTTCGTCATTTGTCGTTCGTCGCAAAGGAGCCCAATGACTTGGCTCCGTCAATTGTTCAAACGCGATCAGCCCACAACGGAACGCTGGCGCGTCCTGCAAATCGAAGTGACGAGCCGCTGTCCGTTGCGCTGTACGTTTTGCCCGAATAAATCACTCGGCAGAAATTGGATCTATGGCGATTTGCCCTGGTCGGTTTTTTCCGAGTGCATCGTGCCGCATCTGCCGCGATTCGATTTGGTGTACTTGCAGGGCTGGGGCGAGCCGCTGCTGCATCCGCAGTTGTGGGAGATGATTCGCGCGACTCGAGAGGCTGGGTGTCGCGTCGGCTTTACGACGTGCGGCAGCGCGCTCGATGAAACGAACGGCGCGCGCCTGCTCGACGCGGGCATTGACATTCTTTCGATTTCGTTCGCGGGCGCAACACCCGAAACGCACGAAGCGTTGCGCGTGGGTTCCGATTTTCGGAAACTCGCGGCGAACGTCGAGCGCATCGCGCGGTTGAAGGCAGGGCAGCGGCAAACCCTGCTCGAATTACATTTCTTGATGCTGCGCGCGAACATTCACGAGTTGCCCGAATTCGTGCGACTCGCGGCATCGCTGGGCGCGGACGAGATTGTGGCGACGAATGTGGTATACGCGCCGACGCGCGAAATCGAAGCGCAGCGCGTCTTTGCCGAATCGCCCGAGCCGCAACATCTCGCTTTGGTCGCCGAAGCGGAGCGCGAAGCCAGGCGGCTGGGCGTCACCTTCCGCGCGTATCCGCTGACGATGGATTACAACATCTTGGAATGTGACGCGCAACCGACCGAAACGGCGTACGTCAATCATCTGGGGCAAGTGACGCCGTGCGTGTATCTGGGTTTGCCCACGCGTGAGATGGCGCCGCGAATTTTTCAGGGGGAAGAGCATCCCGTCGCGCGCGTGCATTTGGGCAACATTTGTCTGGGTCTGCTCGAGGCGATGCAGGGGGCGGAACGCGCGCAATTTATCGGCGCGTTCCGCGCGCGCAAAGCGTTTGCGTATTCCGCGCTCGCGCTTTCCGCGGCGAGTGGCGCCAGCGAGCAAACTGAATTGCCCGCGCCGCCGCCCGCGTGTCGTTTTTGTTACAAAATGTATGGCGTGTAAAGTGAGGCGGAAATGTCACCCCGTTCGATTTTCGATTTGCAAGCCGAGTTGTGCAAGACGATGGGGAATGCAGCGCGTTTGCGCATCGTTCATTCGCTACGCGAGGGTCCCAAGCGCGTGACGGAAATTGTCGAAGCGACAGGACTGGCGCAAGCCAAAGTGTCGCAACACCTGGCGATTTTGCGCGCGTACGGCGTCGTCGCCACCAAGCGCGAGGGCAGAGAGGTGATTTATCGCATTGCCAATGCCAAACTGGTGCGCGTGTGCGACTTGATGCGCGAAGTGTTGGCGGAACAAGCGAGTGAACGGTCGGAAGTGTTTGAGGCGTTGCGTGAAGAGTGAGACGTGATGCGTGATGCGTGAAACGTGACACGTGATGCGTGAAACGTGAAACGTGATGCGTGATGCGTGAAACGTGACACGTGATGCGTGAAACGTGATGCGTGAAACCTTGAACCTCGAACCTTGAACCTTGAACCTTGAACCTTGAACCTGAAATCTGAAACTTGACTCAGGAGAGCTGCAATGAGTGAGTGGTTTTTGATTTTGTTTGGCTGGTTTGCCGCCGCGTTGTTCCTCGCGGTATCGGCGTATAAAATGTATCGCGTCGCTGCGGCGCCGCTGAATGTGCGCTGGGAAGTGTACCCCGTGCCGCACGAAGAAGGCGCGCGCCGTCACTACGGCGGGTCGTATATGGAAGAAGTGGACTGGGCGCGCAAACCGCGCGCGGGGTCGCTCGTCGCCGAATTCGTCGAGATGGGCGCGGAAATTTTTCTGCTTCAGCGCGTTCGCAAGTATAACGTGTACGGCGTCTGGCTGCTTTCGCTGGCGATGCACTGGGGCTTGTATCTGGGCGCGGGGTTGCTCGCGCTCCTCGTCATCGAGAATGTGATTGCGTTGCCCGCGCTCACGCTGCTCACGACGATTGTCGGCGCGGCGGCGTTCGCGCTGGGGACGTTGGGCGCGCTGGGACTCGTCGTCAAGCGCGCGACGGATCGCAACCTCAATCTCTACACCGCGCCGATTGACTATTTCAATCTGCTGTGGCTCGCGACGATTTTCGTTTTGGGACTCGTGTCCTTTGCGCTGGCGGGTTCGTTTGCCGCGCATCGCGCGTACATCGGCAGCGTGTTGACGTTCCAGCCCGCGCCGCTGCCGCCGCTTGTCGCGTTGACGTTCCTGGTGTTCGAGTTGTTCATCGTTTATATGCCGTTCTCGAAACTGATTCATTATTTCGCGAAATATTTTACGTATCACAGTCAATTGTGGGACGATGCGTTCAAGACCAGCGGCTCACCGACCGACAAAAAGGTGGTGGAGCAGTTGGCATACCCTGTCGCGTGGTCGGCGCCGCACATTTTGCCCGGCAAATCATGGCTGGAGCAGGCGCAGACCCCGAACGTCGAAGGTGAAAAGAAATGAGCGAACCCAAAATCATACGATTCAAAGATATCGCGCGCGCGGGCGATGAACCGCTTGTCACGCTCACGCGCGAAGAACTGATGGCGTTGCCGCAACTCGACGAGACGCCACAGGTGCAACCGCCGCAAGCGCGTTGGCTGGAGCGCTACGATTTTTCGCTAGATGGTTTCAGCGCGTTCGAAATGTTGAAACCCAAGACGAAGGAAGAGGAAGAGCGACTCGTCAACGGGTTTATGCGCGGCTTGGAAAAACTGTTCGACCCGCAGAGCAACTGGCCCTTTGTCAAGATCTTTCGGCTCTCGATGGACTATTGCGTGCGCTGCCAGACTTGCTCGGAGGCGTGCCACACCTACATCGGTAGCGGGCGGCAAGAAATCTATCGCCCCACGTATCGCTCCGAAGTGTTGCGGCGACTCTACCAAAAATATTTCACGCCCTCGGGCAAACTGCTCGGCTCGTTCGTCGGCGCGGATGTAGAGTTGAACGCCAAGACGGTGTGGCGTTTGCTGGAACTGTCGTATCGTTGCAATGTGTGTCGTCGCTGCGCGCAGGTGTGTCCTGTCGGCGTGGACAATGCGCTGATCGCGCGCGAGATTCGCAAGTTGTTCAGCCAGGAGTTGGGCATCGCGCCGAGCGAGTTGTTGAAGAAAGGCACGCGTCAGCATCTCAAAGCGGGATCGTCAACGGGAATGAATCCTGCCGCGTTCAAAGACACCATCGAGTTCATCGAGGATGATATTTTTGCCAAAACGGGCAAAAAGATTAAAATACCTGTTGACCAAAAAGGCGCGGACATTTTGCTGATTCACAACGCGGGCGAATTCATCAGTTGGCCCGAAAATCCTGCGGCGTTCGCGATTCTGTTCGACGCGGCGGGCATCCGTTGGACGCTGAGCAGCGAAGCGCAAGGGTACGATGGCGTCAACTACGGCGCGTGGTTCGACGATGTGGAACTGGCGCGCGTCGCGCTGCGCCACGTTTCGATTGCCAAAGAGTTGGGCGTCAAGAAAATCGTCGTCGGCGAGTGCGGGCACGCGCACAAGGCGTTGTGCGTGCTGGCGGATCGCGTGCTACCTGGCGAATTCAGTCTAGATGCAATACCGCGCGAAAGTTGTTTGCCGCTACTGTGGGAAATCGTCAAAAGCGGCGCGGTCAAATTCGATGCGAACAAGAACGATTTTCCCGTCACGCTGCACGATTCGTGCAACGTGGTGCGCTTGATGGGCATCGTGCAACCGCAACGCCAAGTCGTCAAGGCGATTTGCAAGCAACCGTTGCGCGAGATGACGCCGAACGGTGTGTGGAATTATTGTTGCGGCGGCGGGAGCGGTTTCGCGATTATGAACTCGCTCAACTTTGAGCAATGGCGCAAGAACGTTTCCGAACGGATGAAGGTCAAGCAAGTGCTGGACGCGTTCAACGACGTGCTGGATCCCAGCATCAACAAGTACGTTATCGCCGCGTGCTCCAATTGCAAGGGCGCGATGCGCGATGGGATTGATCACTACGGCTTGTGGGAAAAATATCACATCACGTACGGTGGGCTAGTGGATTTGATGGTCAACGCGATGGTGGATTTGCCGCAGCCGTACATTGATTTCAACAAGGACGGGTAACCTCGCGAAGGAGTTAGAGTCACAATGGATTTGAGTTTTTTGTACATCATCGTTCAGATTATCTTCCTGGAAGGTATTCTCTCGATTGACAACGCGGCGGTGCTGGGCGCGATGGTCTCGGTGCTGCCAAAGACGGAGATGGTGCCTTGGCCAGGTCCGCTCAAGTTCTTGGGCCCACCGATTCATCGCTTGTTGGGCGGACAGCAATCTGCCGCGCTCAAGGTCGGTTTGCTGGGCGCGTATGTGGGGCGCGGCTTGATGTTGGTGATGGCGAGCTTCGTCATTCACAACGATTTTCTAAAGTTCCTGGGCGCAGCGTACCTCATCAAACTCGCGTTCGAGAATCTGGGCGAACCAGAAGAAGGCGAAGAAGCGGAGATCCGTACCAAAAGCGTGGCGGGTAAAGGATTCTGGAGCGTCGTGCTGGCGGTCGAGCTTGCCGACCTTGCGTTTTCGCTCGATAACGTCGTTGCGGTGATCGCGCTGTCTGACGATTTGCTGATCGTGATGTTCGGTGTGGCAATGGGCATCCTCACGATGCGTTTCGCGGCAGGCATCTTTACGTGGATGATTTCCAAAGAACCGATTCTCAAGCCCGCCGCGTATATGGTCGTCTTCAACATCGGCGCGGAATTGATGATGAGCGAATTTCTGCATATCGAATTCGAGAGTTCCACCAAGTTCGTCGTCTCGGCATTGACGCTCATCCTTTTTGTCGTTTATGCGCGCATCAAACCGCTGCACGTGCTACGTCCCATCTTCGTCTGGGTGGCGCAGGGCATGGCGAACGTCAACGAGTTGTTGGATTGGGCGCTCGTGCCAGTCGTCGTTGTGTTCAAGATCGTGTTCAAAGCCATCTGGCTCATCGCAGGTCCAGTCGCTTCTTTCTTCTTGCCTTCGGTACGAACAGCGGCGGCTGATCCCGCGCCCGACCAACCCGAAAGTGTGGAATAGAATTTTTAAGGAGAATCACAAATGTACATCGTCACCATTGACACCGACAAGTGCAAAGGATGCGAGGATTGCATCAACACCTGTCCCAATCAAATGCTCACGCTCGTCGAAAAAGACGGCAAGAAATACGCGATGTTCAACGGCAGTCCCGATGATTGCTTGGGCTGTCTGGCGTGCCAAGAGGGTTGTCCCGAAGGCGCGATCAAAGTGACCGAGTTGTGAGGCGAAAGACGAAGGACAAATGACGAAAGACGAATGAGCCAATGTGCCAACTCACTCCTCTGGCTGGTTCGCCATCTGGTTCATTGGCTCATGCCTTCCCACCGCGTGTCGTCATTGCTGCGCCGTACGGTCGTTCTGGCAAGACCACCGTCGCGGTCGGTTTGTGCGCCGCGCTCGCTGCGCGCGGGTTGATCGTCCAGCCCTTCAAAAAAGGTCCCGATTACATTGACCCTTCGTGGCTCACCGAAGCCGCACGCCGTCCCTGCCGCAACCTCGATCCGTTCTTGATGGGTGAGGACGTGGTGGTGGCGGCGTTTGCGCGTGGAAGCCGCAACGCCGACCTCGCGCTCATCGAAGGCGCGATGGGGCTGTACGACGGTGCCGATCTCGATGGCACCGGCAGCACCGCTGCACTCGCGCGCTGGCTCGCTGCGCCGATTCTGCTCATCGTCAACGCGCAGCGCATCACGCGTTCCATCGCTGCGCTGGTGCAGGGGTATCAACGCTTTGAGCCGAACACGCGCATTGCCGGCGTGATTCTCAACAACGTCGCGCGCGCGCGTCAGCAGACGCTGATGACCCAAGCTATCGAAAAGTACTGCGGCATCCCGGTCGTCGGCGTTTTGCCGCGCGATCCTGCGCTCGCGATTCCCGATCGGCATCTTGGCTTGATTCCGCGCGG
>Ga0209018_1002118_pt1 | contig 14581 bp, 13 predicted proteins | sample YNPBryBLVA2012_FD_185814 | JGI IMG/M metagenome (GOLD analysis project Ga0209018, IMG submission 185814) | Anoxygenic and chlorotrophic microbial mat microbial communities from Yellowstone National Park, USA - YNP Bryant BLVA 2012 (SPAdes)... ...
CGAGGATCTCCCGGCAACGGGAAACGTCGCCGGCCCGCAGCGCCTCCGCGGCCCGATCCGCCAACGACGCCCCTTGGGCGCTCTGGCGCAGACGGAAGATCCTCAGCGGCAGCTCGAGGTCCGCCGGCTGGAACCGGAAGGCGGGATCGATGCGCCGACGCGCCGCCTGCGTCGCGGCCAGGTCTCGGTAGCCGAACTCCACGGACGGCTCGATCTGGGTTCCCTCCTGCCAGTCGTTCCACGTCGCGACCTGCACGGCGACGGGCTTCAGGGCCAGCGCGGCGTCGAGGGTCTCCCGATACGTCCGGCCGTCGTCGTCCGGCAGGTCCGGATACCCCTTCTGGCCGCCCTCCTCGTACCAGTCGCGGAACCGGGGGAAGGCGCAGGCCACGCGAAGGCCCCAGTCAGCCGGGCGCGCGCCGAACCCTCGGGTGAACGCCATGCCCTTGCCCGGCACGGGCCAGTCGAAACCCCCGTCCGCGTAGGGCTGCCGCTTGTGGAGCGTCAGCAGACAGATCGGGCCGGCGCCCTCGCGGAAGGCGGCCCAGCCTTCGGCCTGCAGGTGCTGGGGGCCGAACACCAGAACCGCCGGCTTGCCGCCGACCGTCCACCATCCCTTCCGGCCGAACCAGCGGCTGCGCAGGAAGCGGCCTGCCTCTCGCGCCTGGGCTGGCACTTCCTCGGCGCGCAGCAGCCCGTGGCGGACGGCGTTGCCGAGCGACTGGTCCTCGTAGACCACCCCGATGCGGAGGCCGGCCCGCTCGGCGGCGTCGAACAGCGCCTCGGTGCGGCGGTGGATCATGGGGTAGTCGAAGTCGGGGCGCACGCCGTACCAGTCGGCCAGCACCCCGTCGAACCCGGCGAGTTTCATCCACAGGGTGTGCGCCTCCAGCACCTTGGGGTCCAGCGAATCGTAGGCTCCGAGCAGCGGCCGGAAGTGGGAGGCGACGCGGCCGGACCGCACGTCCGCCGCGGAGCGTACGTTCATCGTCCAGTGCCAGCCGAAGCGACCGTCCGCGGCCTCGAACCACGGCATCACGTGGGCGAACAGCAGAGGCCTCGCCGACGGCTGGCCCAGGGCCAAGGCGAGCAGACCGCAGGCGACCCATCCCATGGCCCGTTGTGGCCTCCCCGAGCGGCGGCAGAGCGGGATATCGGGTCCACAAACGGAGGGCTGGGTCCACGCCGCCGTCCGGCTGTTGTCCGGGTCGGGCAGCAAACGGAACCGTAGGCGGGAAACGGTCTGGCTGAGCGATGCGCCCCTTGGAGATGCGACGGGGTTTCGGTCTGGTGGAGGTAGTCGGATTCGAACCGACGACCCCCTGCTTGCAAAGCAGGTGCTCTCCCACTGAGCTATACCCCCGCGACAGGGGGATTGTACTCGATCCACCCTCGGGAGGCGGGGCGAAAGAGAAACGGCGGCCGCCGTCCCCCTGCCGGCGGTCCCGCCGTCGTCTCGGACTTGTGCCGGAGCCGAGGGCCCCGGCCGGGTCGAAGCCTACTTGCCTTGGCTCTGAGACGGGCTCTCGTATCCGGGGTCGAGGCTGCTCGCGGGCCTGGCCTTCTGGCCGGGCGGCGGCCCCGCGCTGGCTTGGGGCGGCGGCTCCTTCGACGGGTTCTGCAGCCGCTGCATCTCGTCCTTCGTGAGAGGCTCGCTCTGCGAGCCGCAACCTGCGAGGGCAACGCAGGCGGCGAGCGCAACCAAGGCGATCCATCGCACGACGCTCATGCTTCCATCCCTCCTCGAGCGGAATCGGGGCGGGCCCGGAGGGACCCGCCCCCAACGGAGATCACTGGCGATAGGCGTTCCAGAGGTTGTCCTGCGGCCGGTTGGTCGGATCCGGGTTGGTCGACACCGGGTTGACCACCGACGCGTGCCCGTCGGCCCAGGCGAAGCAGGCCTTGTTCTGCCAGTTCGTGCTGACGGCGCCGTTGCGGTTGTCCATGTTGGCGATGAACTCCGCGCCGCTGCCCCAGTCCGTCCGGAAGCGGTACGGCGTGCCGTCCCGCGTGCCGTCCGGCCAGGCGCCGGGGTATCCCGCTCCGTCCCACCAGGTGACGCCGGCGAGGAAGTTGCTGGGACCCCAGGTCGGCGCGCTGTTGTTGCGCTCGGTGAACATCACGGTGGTCGCGACGTTGTTCACGGCGGACTCGGGCGTCACGCCCGGGCCGTCGAACCAGCCGCACTCCGTGCCGTTCTTCTGGTTGAGGCCCATCAGGCCGCGCATGCCCCAGTTGTTGTCCTGCCAGATCATCACGCCGTTCGAGGCGTAGGAGATGTGGACGAAGTCGGGATGCGTCTTGGTCCAGCCCTGCCACCCGGCCTTGTCCTTCGGATCGCCGGGCGAGCGCAGGATCTCCCAGTTCTTCATGTACGGCAGGATGCCGTACGTCCAGCCGCCGTCGCGGGGCTGCCACCAGCAGCTTCCGCACCCGACGGGATACACGTCGTCGTAGTCCGTTTGATACATCTTCACAGCCAGAGCCAGCTGCTTGATGTTGCTCAGCGACTGGGTCTTCTTCGCCGCGGCCTTCGCTTGTGCGAAGACCGGGAACAGGATGGCGGCCAAGATCGCGATGATCGCGATGACCACCAGCAGCTCGATCAAAGTAAACGCGCGCTTCATCTTCGAAATGCTCCCCCGCGCCTCGAGGGCGCGGCTCCGGCCGTCGGAGGCCGGCCTGCCTATACGTATACAACACATTTCGCCCGTTGGAGGTGATGAATATCGAAAATCGATGCAAATTGTCTGGAAGTCTGACGCAGATTGCATGGTCTGGAGCCTGCCGAGCGCGCCGCGGGCAGGTGTCGGACGGCTCTCCAGCCCCGTGCGGGTCGCAGCGTGCTACAATCGCCGATCGTTCGCCCGTTAAGGGAACGTTAAGAGGGGATGGGGAGGATGGGGCTGAGAACCTGGGTCTTGTTCGGGCTGGGCGCGTCGCTCGGCGCCCTCGCTTGGGGCGGCGAAGGGCGGCTGTCGGTGGCGATGTTCGGCGATCTGTACCGGGTGGCGGGCCACCACGATCCGTCCGTGGACGGCAAGCACGGCAGCTGGATCCGTCGCGTGAACGTGATCTACGACCGAGAGCTGGAGAACGGCCTTTCCGCCAGGTTCGTTTTGGAGGCCAAGGACCCCGGCGACTTCGCCACCTCTTCCGACCTCGAGCCCTTCGTGAAGGATCTGTGGGTTCGGTGGGAGCGCTCCGGCCACGCCGTGTCGTTCGGCCTCGTGCCCACGCCGTCGGTGTCACCCTCGGAGTCCAAGCTGGGCTATCGCCCGATCGACAAGCACACGCTGGACCTCTTCCACATGACCTCGACCCGCGACAAGGGGGTCTCCGTGCGCGGGCCCCTGGATCGGCGCGGGAGGGCGGAATACGAGCTGGCGATCGGGGACGCCAGCGGCACCAAGTCGGGCACCGGCGACACGCAGGCCGTCTACGGCCGAGTGGCGCTCCATCCGGTCAAGGGCGTCACGGTGGACCTGTACGGCGACTGGTGGGACCGCAAGGCGGGCGAGGAGTGGACGACGTGGAAGGCCGAGGCGGCGTCGCTCGGCCGGACCGGCAAGCTCGGTCTGCTCTGGGCCACGCAGCGCCGCACGGCGCCGGGCAAGGAGAGCCGGGACCTCGACGTCTGGTCGGTTTACGGCGAGTGGGCCGCCAGCCGGGACCTGCACCCGTTCCTCTGGGTTCACGTGGCCGAGGATCCGATCCCGGACGCGCAGAAGATCGAGTGCTACCGGATGTCGCCGGACGGCAAGCCCACGGTGTGGCTCACGGGGGCGCGGATTCGGCTCGCCGAGGGGCTGGAGCTGATCCCCACGATCGCACGGGTCGACTACCGCCGCGCGGGCTCGGCACCCAAGCCGGAGTCGGACACGTTCCTGAGGCTGACCTTCAGCGCGAAGTACTGATCCGGAGCTTGGTGCCCCCTCGGGGCAGGCCAGGGTGCCGAGGGTGCTGTATACTCAAGCTGGGGATGAAGAGCCACTCACCGTACCCTGCCTCCCTCCGGTTCGTTGACCTGTTCTGCGGCATCGGTGGGTTTCATGTTGCCGCACGCTCTGTCTCCGCGAAGACGGGCCTTGATCTGAGGTGTGTGTTTGCCTCGGACATTGATCCGGAGTGCCGTCGCACATATGAGGCGAACTTCGGTCTGAGGCCGGTAGGTGACATTCGTGAGGTTGTGGCGTCTGACGTGCCAGAACACGACCTGCTCTTTGCTGGGTTTCCTTGTCAGCCCTTCAGCATCATTGGAAATCGCGGAGGCTTTGAGGATGTTCGCGGTACCCTCTTCTTTGACATTGTTCGAATCCTCAACGAGCGTCGTCCCACTGCCTTTGTTCTTGAGAATGTCAAGACACTCATCGGCCACGACAAGGGCCGGACTTTGGCCCGCATCCTCGATGCACTAGGGCAGCTAGGCTACTATGCTCACTACCGAGTCCTAAATGCCCTTGATTATGGTCTGCCCCAAAAGCGTGAAAGGGTCATCTTTGTAGGTTTCAGGGAGCCCCTCCTCTTCCTTTGGCCCCAGGGAGGAGGCGAGCAGGTCTCCCTAGAGGCCTTGCTTGAAGAAGAGGTTCCAAGCCGATATTACGTGTCTGAGAGAGTGATGAGCAAGAGATCTCAGCACGGGCCTGGGCTTGACGGTCAAAAACTGATCTGGCATGAGAACAAGTCTGGCCATATCAGCAAACTAGCCTATTCGTGTGCCTTGCGCGCCGGCGCCAGCTACAACTATCTACTTGTCAACGGCGTGCGTCGTTTGACGGAAAGAGAAATGCTGCGCCTCCAGGGGTTTCCAGATGACTTCGTCTACACTGGCTCGTACTCGACAGTCAAGCGGCAGGCTGGAAACGCGGTCCCCGTGCCAATGATAGCGGCGGTGCTTGAAAAGGTGGTGGACACGTTGTTCCAGCATGCTCCTTCGGAGACGAGTGCCTCCTACGCGGATACGCAGGAGGTCGCAAATGCCTGAGCCCCGCATCAGGACTGCCCGTCGTGGATATGGGGTGCACAAGCTAAATGACTTGAGCCGGGATGTTTTGCTGTCCATCGGAAAATCCCTCACCTATTACCGGCTACTGAGGGGAGATGGAGGGCTTGCAGGCGAGGAGTGGGAGCGTATCTTTGCCAAAGCGGTGGGCGGTACGTGGGAAAAGAGCAATGTTGGATTGGAAGACGTTGTGAAGGGCAGCACGTGCTGGGGAGCCAAAACGGTCAAGTGTTCAAACCCTTATGGGCAACAAGTCATAAGGCTAATCGTTGGTAGAAATAGTTTGGACTATTCCCTGGGAATTAGTGACCCTAGGTCCCATGATCCCCAAGAGGTTGGCACTGGTGTCCTGGCAATCTGGAATATGCGCGTCAACACCGTTGGTAGCAAGTTTCACGATATACGATTTGCCATATTAGTACGATCTGATACTCTTGAGGAGAATGCTATCTTCGAGGACGAAGTTCGGGTTGTGGATCCACGCGAAGTGGAGTGGAGATGGAATAAGAGGAGCAATCTGGAAGGGTGGGCTGGAGGATCGCATCTTTTCACGTGGCAGCCCCACGGCTCACAGTTCACCATGATTCGACAGGTGCCTCCGAAGGTGCACAAGGTTAGGTTGCGGTTGCCAGCAAATGTTCGGACCCTTGACGAGGAGAGCTTGCTTGCGGGAGTCGGCTGGTCTGAAGAATGGGTGATCGTGGAGTAGCTACGAAACGTCACCTTAGTTTCGTGGTGGAGGTAACGGGACTTGAACCCGTGACCTCTTGCATGCCATGCAAGCGCTCTCCCAGCTGAGCTATACCCCCACGGATCAGCAGAAGATTGAACCCGGTTCGGCCCTCCGGTGTCAAGGGCGCCTGTTCTGGGCGTGGCGTGGAGGCCGGCCGGAGGCCCTCACCGACGCCGCAGGGAGCCTCCTGAGCCTGCGGCTCTCGCCCGACCAGGGGAGCAGCGTCAGGGACGATCGGCCACCGGCTTGGGCTGCGGCGCCGGCAGGTCCAGTGCGCGGACCGAGCCCAGCCTCCCGCGAAGGCAAGGCAGAGTCCAACCGGCGTCGATCTGAACCAGCCACGCCTCGTCCTGCTCGCCGCGCCGGCCGCAAACCAGGATCCAGCCGCCCGCCAGCGGCTCCATACGCCGGAACTCGAGGCCATCGATCTTCGCCACAGGCGTCGAGCCGCCGGAGAAGTGCGTCTTTTCGACCACGGTTTCCGGCGCGCCGTCTTTACCCTTCGCGGTGGAGACGCTCAGGCTGAAGCTGCGGTTCAGCATCATCCATCCCCGCTCGTCGTACTCGCTGGGCTCCGTGCCGACCTTCTCCCACCCGGCCTCCGTGCGACGCCACCAGGAGCGGCCGGAGCGCGCCGACAGCTCCCCGTTGTGGAAAGCGAGCCGGTCGATCAGGACGCCTTCGGGTCCGTCGAGCGTCTGGGCGGCACCCTTCGACGCATCCCCGACCACCACGTCCCAGCCTCCTCCGATGCGCGCCCGGGCCACGGCGGCCCACCGCGATCCTTGGTCGTCCAGCGCGAGCGGCCCGTACGAGGAGGCGGCGTGCAGCCTGCGGGCCTGCCCCGAGCGGCCGTCGGCGAGCCACAGCTCGAAGCCGGAGCGCGAAGTCCGCTTGGTGGCCAGAACGCGGCCCTTGCCTCCCGGCTCGAAGGACGACACGCCAGACAGGACCGTCTGCGGGTTCGTCCCCGCCACCGAGCAGCGCATCAGGTTGCCGTTCAGGTTCGCGTCCCTCTCGTTCGGCTCCAGATAGAGCAAGGAGAACCGGTCCAGCTCGATCGGCCCGCCGTACTTGACCGCCGAGCCCCCTGCGGCGTATCGGAACCGCCTGCCCTTGGCCTCCAGGGTGAGCACGGCGCCGGGCACCAGGGCCATGGTCGCCATCTCCCCCGGCCGTGGCAGGCCGAGGCTGCCGTCGGGCCAGGTGACGGGTTTGGACTCAACCACCCGAACCCCGGCGGGCTGGAGGCCGAGCTTGGCGGCCAGGTCGTTGCGGGCGAGGCCCTCGAGGTCGGGCGCCGGAAAGGCGGCCATCAGCGCGAGACAGGAAAGCAAGGCCATCGTTGTTTCTCCGCTATTGGATCGGCAGAACCGGTTCCAGCGAGTAGACGGTTCGAGGCCGAAACCGCTACGCCGCCGCTCAGGGGCCACCGATGCGGCACCGAACTTCGAGAACCCTCTGCCTTCCCCCGTATCCGCCGATGACCGCCAGCCGGTCCACCCTCGCCGTCGGGCTGGGATCCGGCGACCAGAGGACCGGCTTGCCGTCCAGCAGCAGCCACACTCCCGAGGCCCGGCGCGAGAGCTGCACCGTGTGGGGGCCCGGCGTCAGGACGGCGGCGGCGTCGCCGCGCTCCTCGCCGAAGAGGCGCAGGCGGGTCGCGGTGTTGCCGTAGCCGCCGACGAAGCCGATGTAGTCCTCCCCTGCCGAGGGGGTGCGGGTGCTCGGCACGAACGCTCCCAGCACCGCGTCTTGGCGGGCTTCCATTCGGACCCAAAGGTCGAACTCCACCGACGGAGCGACCGGGACCGTGAGCAGCGCCTCTTCGTCCCGTTCGCAGGTCCACGCGCCGCCCTCCGTGCGCCACCCCTCGCCGACCTGGAGGCCGTCCGAGCCGGGGCGGAAGGAGCGCGCGTCCGCCGCCGAACCGAGGTCGGTCGGGGCGCCGGCCTCCGGCATCGGCGTCTTGCCGGTCGGTTCCAGCATTAGGCAGTAGAACGGTCGGTACGGCTCGTGGACGCTGAACACCCGGCCGCGGTCGTCGGCTACGTAGAGCACCACGCCGATCTCCCGCCCGCCCCGGCTCCAGAACCACGGACCCTCCCCTCGGTTGGGGATGCTGAACTCGAACACCGTGTCGCCGCCGTCGCGGGACGCCCGCCAGACGATGCCCCTTGGCTCGTCGAAGTGTCTGCCCAGGCTGATGGACTCGCCGTTCTGAACCGCGAAGCCGAGCACTCCGGGGCCGGAGTACACGCCGTTGCCTTCGCCGTCGAGCGTCACGTAGGCGCGCTTCCAAGGCCCTGAGAGGCGCATCGCGCCGTAGTAGGCGGCCTCGTCGTGGGCGTGGCGGTAGATCCAGCGGATGCCGCCCCGGTCCATCTCGCCGGCGGGTGGAACGGCCCGCCACTCGGCGTCGTCTCCGTCGACCGAGGCTCGCATCGGCCATACGAAGTTGGGCCAGGGCTCCAAGGGCGCCGGGTCCACCGCGTCCTCCAGCCCGTCGCCGTCGGAATCCCGCGCGAGCGGCTTGGGCAGGCGGTACTGCGTGCCCTCCTTGACCCAGGTGGACTGCAGGGGGTTGGGGATCCAGTGGCTCAGCATCGCCTTCTCCAGGTCGGTGAGCACTCCGTCGGAGCGCCGGCGGTCCGCCCGCGAGCCGAACCTCTTCTCGTCGAGGGGCAGGCGCGGGTCGTCGTCGGGGAATCCGTCCTCATCGCGGTCGGCCACGACGACCGTCTCGCCGAAGTAGGTTCGCAGCCATTGGGCGTCCGTCAGGGTGCGGTCCCAAAAGGCCATGCCGTCCCAGTGCTCGCCGTGGCGCCCGGAGGTGCTCCACGCGTTCTCCTCGACCTTGCCGTCGGCCGTCTTCGTCCGACGGCGCGGCGCGTAATGGTTGAACACGATCCGGTCGTCCTCGCGGAAGGCGAGACTGAAGGCGCTGGAGGCCTCGAGCTGGTGGTGGAACTCGTGGCAGGTGAGCCAGGCGATGTCGCCGCCTCCGAAGTACTGCGAGCGGCCCGGCACGCCGCGCGGCCAGTCGTCGGGGCCGAACGTTCCCCCGCCGCTGTTGAGGAACTCCCACCGCTTCGAGGTCGGGTTCCATCGGCGGGGCCAGGCCATCTCGATCTGGCCGGCGTAGGGCACGTCCTCCTCCACGGGCTCGAGGCTGACCCGCTCGGCGTTCCTGGTGTCGACGAACGTGAACGTTCCTCCGCCCGGCGGCGCGTAGTCCACACCCGCCCAGCTGCGGCACACCGGCCACCCGCGGTAGAAGGCGCCGGCGTCCTCGGGCGCGGGTCCCCAGCTCTGCCACCGCCGGTCGACGAAGAACCGGAAGTCGATCCAGAGCCTCATGCCGCTGTTCACCCAGTAGAACAGGGCGGCCTGCCGGACCTCGTCCATCGCCTTGCGCAGCTGCTCGTCCGTCACCGGTTCGGGGTTGGGCGCGCCGACCTTCGCGCCCGATGCGACGTCGACCACGTTCGGCATCAGGAGCACCTTCACAGGGATGCGGATCACGGTCTTGCGCCCCTTTGGGGCGAGCGTGGAGACCGCGTACTCCCTCCTCCAGGGCGGAGCCGCCCCCCACAGCTTCTCCTGGCCGGTCGGTTCGGCGGCCGGGTCGAAGATCCGGTAGGAGTAGCGGGTCCCGGGCTTCAGCCCGCGGACGTCGAGAGTGTGGAATCGGCTGGGCCCGCCGGGGGCCTCGATGGTCCGAACGCCGGAGCCCTTCCAAGGGTCGGGCCTGGGGGTCTTGGCCCAGAGGACGGCCTGGGGGCCGCCCTCCCGCAGCTGGATCCGGGTCGGACAGGCGGCCGCGGTGAACCACTGCAACCGGAAGCCGTCGCGTCGCACCTCCGTCACGGGTCGCATCGGATCTCGCGCGGGAACCGAGTCGGGTTGGTGCAGGGCTGGCGCGCCCGCCAGCAACAGAAGCGACGCGAGGACCATGGCGCCAGTTTAGCGGGTCACGGGCGGCGGCGCAACGTCCCCGCACCTGGTCAGATTGCACACAGCACACGACCGAGGGTGCCAATCCAAACGCACAAATTGTGTCTCAGAATGTTGGCATTCAGCGGAACGGTGCGCTACAATGGGATGCAAGATGCCTCGCCGTTCGAGACGCACGAAGGATCTGAAGGGAGCGCCGCTGATCGCGCAGACGCTGCGCGATCGGATTCGTCGCGGAGAGGTCGCGATCGGCGCGATCCTCCCGACCGAGCGGGAGCTCCAGGAGGAGTTCGGCGTCAGCCGGAGCACGGTGCGCAGAGCCTTGGCGTCGCTGGTCGAGAGCGGATGGGCCGAGGCCAGCCCCAACCGGGGGGTGATCGCGCAGCACGGTCCGATCGAGGCCCGGACCAGGAACGTGGCGTTCATCGACCACGGCGACGGGATGCAGCGCGACCTGTTCTTCGAGGTGGGCCGCCGGCTCCAGATGCGGGGCTACCACCTGGTGCACCTGGACTCGCGCATCCACGGGGTCGAGGGCAGCATCGAATACGCGGCCGAGCACGGCTTCGCGGGCGCGCTCGTCTGGTCGAAGGTCGGCTATCCGGACGCCTCCCGGATCCAGCCGCTGATGGTGGACATGCCCATCGTGGCGCTCGACCACAGCCTGCAGACCGTCGCGACGGACCTGGTGACGGTCGACAACTTCGGCGGAGCGCGCGAGGCCGTGCGACACCTGGCGCGGCTCGGTCGCAGTAGGATCGCCATCACCGGCATGATGGACATGCTGGAGGTGAACCACCAGCGGTTCTCCGGATGGCTCATCGGCCTGTTCGACTCGGGGCTGGAGCCGAGGGCGCGGGACATCTGCTTCTGCCTGACGAGCGGCCTGCCGCTCAAGCCGGACACGCTCGCCCTGGAGCGGAGGCTGGCCGATCCCGACCGCCCGGACGCGCTGTTCCTGATCAACGACTTCCTGCTACCGGACGTTCTGGAGGCCGTTCGGCGGGTTGGGCTGCGGGTGCCCGACGACCTCGCGCTGGTGGCTTTCGGCAGAACGTGGCCGCCGGTCCGCGCGACCGAGGTGGGCATCACCATGGTGGACATCGACTGGGAGGAGATGGCGCAGGCGACGGTCGACAGGCTGCTGCTGCGCATCGCGCGCCCGCTGCTGCCGCCGGAAACGATCCGGCTGCCCGTTCGCCTCACCGTGCGCGGCTCGTGCGGCGCACCCCGCTCCGAATGGTCCGAGGAGGAACCCGAACCGACCTCCGTGCTGCCCGCGTGCGACATGCCCGCGGAAGCCTTCGCCCGGATGGATCGGACCATATGACGATTTGCAGACCGCGGCGTTCAGAAGCGCCCTACGACCGTTCCAATGGAGGAATCAAGAAGCAACGAGCGTTCACGCTGATCGAACTCCTGGTCGTGATCGCCATCATCGCGATCTTGGCCGCCATCCTGTTCCCGGTCTTCGCGCAGGCGAAGGCCGCCGCCAAGAAGGCCTCCAGCCTCTCGAACGTGAAGCAGTTGGCTCTGGCGCACCTGATGTACGCCGGCGACTACGACGACACGTTCGTGGCCAACGGAGAGCCGAGGCCCGACAACAACTGGGGCTGGCAGATGACGTGGATGTTCCACATCCAGCCCTAGATGAAGAACTATCAGATCCTGCGCGATCCGTCCGACAGCCACGCCGTCGAGTCCTGGTCGGGGCCGATGTACAGCTTCTGGGCGAACGGCGTGTACATGGGCCAGTGCACCCCCAGCTGGGGCGGCTGGAACATGCGCGGCATCGTGCAGACGAACCGCAGCTGGGTGAACAACTACAACGCTCCCCGCGGGGCGACCGAGGTCACGTACCCCGCGGAGACGATCTTTCTGTGCACGCGCATGAAGCCGGCGCCGGGTTCGTGGATGCAGACGCTGCACGGCGCGTTCAGCCCCTGGGGCGGCGTCATGACCCAGTCGGACGGCGTGGACATGGGCGTTGCCCTGCCGGGACAGAAGAACGGGCCGTGGTCCGCTCCGGTGCCCGGCTACAACGGCACGATCGCGGACATCTACGCCGGAAAGTCGAACTTCACGTTCGCCGATGGCCACGCCGCGACGCTCGATCCCGGCAAGACCGTCGACTGGACGGCCACCCAGGCGGGCGGCTGCCAGGAGTCGGGCTTCCTGAAGATGTGGGACGTTATCCGCAACTGAGGGTGAAGGCGGCGGCCGATGGGGCGGGGCAACACCCGCCCCAGCCGCACAACGACAGCGAACAGGGAGGAACGATGAAGCGATTGCTGGCAGCTACTCTGGCTCTGACGGCGGCCTTGGCCGTCGTGGGTTGTTCGGGCGAGAAGGAGCAGTACGGCGACAAGCCGGAGGACTGGAAGAAGACGGCCCCGCCGCCCGAGTACCGCGGACCGGGCCAGCCCGGGGGGCCTCCGGCCGTCGCGGCGACGACGCCCGGGGTGCAACCGCCCGCCAACCCCGCCGAGAACCTCAACCAGAGCGGCAACTGACCGGATCCGCAGGGATCCCAAGGACCGAGGGCCGACGCCCCCTCGGCGTCGGCCCTCGGGCGTCTGGTGGGCGATGAGGGACTCGAACCCCCGACATCCTCGGTGTAAACGAGGCGCTCTACCGGCTGAGCTAATCGCCCCCGGAAGGCGATTGTAGCCGATTCGGCCGTCAGCGGCCGAGAGAGCCCAGCCGGCGGGCGAACTCCAGGTCCAGCTCGGTGACCCCTCCGGCCGAGCGCGTCGAAAGCGCCACCCGCACGCGCCGATAGCCGATGGTCAGCTCCGGGTGGTGGTCCATCGCCTCGGCGAGCGCCGCGGCGCCGTTGGCGAACAGCACGCCGTCCGCGTAGGTCTCGAACGCCCGCTCTAGCACGATCTCCCCGCCTTCGAGGTTCCAACCGGGGAGTTCGCTCAGTGCCGCGAGGATCTGCTCTTCGGTCAAGGCTGCGCCCATGCCGGGTTCTACGGATCGGTCCGTTGCCCGGTTCGAGGGCCCCAAGCCATAATGCTTGCCATGCCCTCCGACATCAAGCGCATCGTCGCCACGGACTGCGGCTCCACCACCACCAAGGCGATCCTCATCGAGCAGAACGAGCAGGGCGAGTACCGGCTCGTCGCGCGCGGCGAGGCGCCCACGACCGTCGAGAAGCCGTTCGAGGACGTGACCATCGGCGTGCTGAACTCGATCACGGAGCTGGAGGAGCTGACCGAGACGGCGGTGCCGCAGGGATTCCCGCTGGGATGCCGCCGGCTGATCAAGGACGGCAAGGTGTGGCGCCTGCGCAAGAACGGCCGGATCGTGGACCAGCGCCAGGACCCGCTCGAGGCCTCCGACCTGTACGTCTCCACCAGCTCGGCGGGGGGCGGACTGCAGATGATGGTGGCCGGCGTGGTCAAGGCGATGTCCGCCGAGTCGGCCGAGCGCGCCGCCCTGGGCGCGGGCGCCATCCTCATGGACACCCTCGCCGTGGACGACGGCCGCAAGGACTATCAGAAGGTCGAGCGGCTGCGCCAGCTGCGTCCCGACATCATCCTGATGTCCGGCGGAACCGACGGAGGCACGAAGAGCCACCTGATCGACATGGCCGAGATCGTGCACCGCGCGGACCCCAAGCCGCGCTTCGGCGACATGAAGCTGCCGGTCATCTACGCCGGCAACAAGGAGGCGCGCGAGGAGGTCAAGCAGGTGCTGGGCGACTCGATCGCCGTCAAGATCGTGGACAACCTCCGCCCCTCGCTGGACCGCGAGAACCTCGACCCCGCGCGCGACGAGATCCACGAGATGTTCCTGGAGCACGTGATGCAGCAGGCCCCGGGCTACAGCAAGCTCCTAGAGTGGACCAGCGAGGAGGTCATGGCCACGCCGAACGCCGTCGGCAAGCTGATGAAGGCCTACGCCGACCAAGAGGGGATCAACATCCTGGGCGTGGACATCGGCGGCGCGACGACCGACGTGTTCTCCGTGTTCGGCGGCGTGTACAACCGCACCGTCTCGGCGAACCTGGGCATGAGCTACTCGATCTGCAACGTGCTCAAGGAGACGGGCATCGAGAACATCGCCCGGTGGGTGCCGTTCACGATCGACCCGGCCGAGGTGCGCAACCGCCTGCGGAACAAGATGATCCGCCCCACGACCATCCCGCAGACCTACGAGGACCTGCTGATCGAGCACGCGGTGGCCCGCGAGGCGCTCCGGCTGGCCTTCGAGCACCACAAGACGCTCGCGCGCGGCCTGACCGGCATGCAGCAGCAGCGCGACGTGGGCCAGATCTTCGACCAGAAGGCGTCCGGCGAGACGCTGGTCAAGATGATGGAGCTGAACATGATCATCGGCTCGGGCGGCGTGCTGAGCCACGCCCCGCGCCGGGCGCAGTCCGCCCTGATGATGATGGACGCCTACCAGCCGGAGGGCATCACGATGCTCACGGTGGACTCGATCTTCATGATGCCGCACCTGGGCGTGCTGAGCGAGCACTTCTACGAGGCCGCCAAGCAGGTGTTCGAGTACGACTGCATCGTGAAGTGCGGGCACTGCATCGCGCCGGTGGGCACGGGCAAGGAGGGCGAGCCGTGCGTGACCGTGAAGGGCGACGGCGTCAGCCTGAGCGTGCCGTTCGGCCAGATCGCGGTGATCCCCTGCGGCCGGGGCGAGTTCAAGGAGCTGACCATCGAGCCGGCGCGCGGCTTCAACGTGGGCGCGGGCAAGGGCAAGCCGGTGACGGCGAAGCTGGAGGGCGGCACGGTCGGCATCATCGTGGACGCCCGGGGTCGGCCGTTCCAGGTGGACCTGAACTCCCCCAACCGGATCCAGAAGCTGCGCGCGTGGCTGGCGGCGTTCGGCCTGCCGATGCCATCCTGACGGTCGGCCGTGGCACG
>Ga0209018_1002121_pt1 | contig 14549 bp, 8 predicted proteins | sample YNPBryBLVA2012_FD_185814 | JGI IMG/M metagenome (GOLD analysis project Ga0209018, IMG submission 185814) | Anoxygenic and chlorotrophic microbial mat microbial communities from Yellowstone National Park, USA - YNP Bryant BLVA 2012 (SPAdes)... ...
GGTAGAGCGCGCCCGAATCCACCAACGCCCGAATGATCTCCTCCATAAAAAAGGGATTGCCCCATGAACGATTCAAGACCATCTCCTGCACTGCCGGGGGAACATTTTCGACAGTCAGCAGGGCCTGCAACAGATGGTAACTTTGGGCCGGGGTCAATTCGTGCAACCGAAGCTCGGTGTAGCAGGCAGGACACTTCTGCAAGGCGATGGTCGCCAGGTGATGGCTTTTGTGGCCCGGCTGTGGGCGATAGGCGCACAGGAGAATAATCGGGCTGGCAGGGATCGCTTCCATCAACAGAGAAATCAAGTCCAATGATAGATCGTCGGCCCAGTGCAAATCCTCAAAAACCAGCACCAGGGGACGCTGACGGGACAACGCCACGAGAAAATCGAAAATCGCCAGGAAAGTCTGGCGTCGAATCTGGGCCGGACCGACGTTTTTCAGGCGTTCGCCCCAGTCGTTCTCCAGGCGCAGCGACAGTAAATTGCCCAACAGCGCCCCAATCTCTTCCAGGCGGGCCGCCGGCAGGTCGCCCCGCGAGACCATCGCTTGCAGCACTGTGACCAGCGCCCCGGCCCGGTCGCGTTCATCATCCACTTGCAGATAAAAGTAGGTGCGCAGCAGATCGATAAACAGCCAATAGCTGGTCGCCATGCTCAATTCCTGGCAGCGGCTTTCCAGCCACAGCAACGGAGCGCGGTAGTCTTGGGCAGCCAGCGCCACCTGTTTCAACTCGGCAATCAGGCGCGACTTCCCCAGCCCGGCCTCGCCGATCAAGGAGACGATCTGTCCCTGGCCGTGTAGCACCGCGTCCAGGGCAAACCGAAGCCGGTTCAACTCCTCATCGCGCCCGACCAGTCTGGCATGTAACCCTTCAACACCGCGCACCTTTTCGGGGCGCAGCAAAACACGCCGAACCAGATAGGCCGCCGTCGGTTCCGGCGTCCCTTTGACCTCGCTTTCATAGAGTGCGAACTCGAAAGCGCGCCGGGTGTGGCGGTGAGTCGCTTCGCTGACCAATACCTCATTCAACGGAGCCTTACCTTGCAGCCGCGAGGCCAAGTTGACCACCGGCCCGATCATGGTGGCTTCCTGGCCTTCTGTCCCCGGCGACTGGAAATAAACCTGGCCGGTGCTGATCCCGATGCTGACTCCCAATCTCTTTTTTCGGGCTGCTGCCTGGATTTCCAGAGCCGCCCGGATTGCCCGTTCCGGGTCATCTTCATGCGCCAGCGGAATGCCGAAAACTGCTTGCACACTGCCCCCAACGAAGCGGTTTACCTGCGCCTCGTATCTGAAAACTGCCTGCTTCACCAATTGCATCAGGGCATCCGCCGCGTCAGCAAGCTCGTCTAGACGGCTTCTCCCGTCGGAATCGGCAACTTCCCCCACCCCAGCACATAACACGCTGACTAACCGGATTTCATCTTCTGGATGGGCAAGGGATGTTCCCAATACCGGCGCCGGCAAAACAGGGAACAAGGGAGCATGTCCTGTCGGCACCTCCCGCCCTGCCACTGGCCCTTCCTCGCCCCGACGAATGCGTTCGTACAGAGCCGTCATCTCTCGATCCGGCGGAAGTTCCAGTTCGGTAGCAAGAGCGTGCAGGTATTCCTGGTATTGGCGCAATGCCGCTGCCCGTTGTCCCGTCCGGGCATACAACTGCATCAAGGCAGCGTGGGGTGCTTCCACCAATGGATCAAGCCCCAACCAGCGCCGGGCATAGGGGATCGCCTGCTCGTCGTTTCCGGCAGCCAACAGATATCGCACCAGCCGGGAAAGCGCACCGGCCAGTTCTCGCCGCAAACTTTCGGCCTCAAAGAACTGCCACTCATCAAAGGCCGGACAATCCGGCAGCGTGAAGCCGGCCAGAAAGTCGTCCCGGTACAACGCTGCCGCCTCTGCCAGCAAGGGAACACACGCCGCACAGGCCACATCGAGCGCATGGCCGTGCGTCTGGCAGGTTGCCAAAGCCTGCCGGAAAGCGGCAACATCTACCCACAGGTCCGCCTCAGACGGCAGGGCTACTCTCTCCCCGGAGACGTCTAGCCAGGACCTTCCCAAGACTTTATTGAGATCGGAGAGAACACGGCGTAAGGCAGTGCGTCCCCGGCTCTGATCGGCCTCCGGCCAGAGCAAAGCAGTCAGCCCGTCACGACTGGCTGCCTGCCGCCGCACCGCCAGGTAGATCACCAACGCCAGGGCTTTGCGGCGGCCCAACTCGACCGGTTCACCGTCCCGCTCAAAGCGCGGCGAACCCAACAACCACAGTTTTAAGCGAGACAAGATGGTTCACCTCAGGGGTGTTTGTATCCCACTGAAGCCTGTCCTGACCGGATCACGCCGCCGCACCCGTAATCTGCACACCATCCAGGATACGGCTGAACAGGCGACTTACGCCCGCCCAGGTTCCATCCACAACAACCGCCTGAATGATGAGGAGGTTCGCCTCTGTCGGCGCGAGAACGACAAACTCGGTTTCATAAGCATGCTCGGAAACGATCTGGGTAAAATGCGCGCGCGCACCGGGCACGCCGCCCACCGTCACGTCCGTTACCGCGCTGATCTCCCTCATACCACTGCGATTGGCCGCCAGGAATTGCTGAACAATCTCGGCGGGGGTCATCTGCATAGAAAAGCCACTCTGGCGCGCATAATTTCTGAACTCAATGGCGACCTGCCCCGGTTCTTCTGGCCCTCGAACCGATTGCAGTTGACCGTCTGAACCGACAGAAACCGCGTCGAAGTTAGCAACAATAAACCGTTCTGGGATCGGCGTGACGATCCAGCCTTCAGGGTGGCTAAAGCGGACACCGACGGCTGCACTTTCGTAAACCTGCGTCAGCTCCAGATCATTCAAATCCACCACGCGCCGGGCGCGGTCCACAGGAATGCGGGCGCCGGCAATGGCAAGAAACAACAGCGCCAAGGCGATGGTCAGGACAATGTATTGCCACGAAATCGCCTCTGGAAGTGGAGCCAGCGCCATCTGGTCGGAGCGGGTCTGTGGTTCGTCCATCAGGTCGAACACTCCATTTCTTTAAGTTCAGTTGTACACATGTTGCCGGGTTGGTGATGTGGAGTATAAGCCATCCTGTCGCTTTGCTCAAATTCTGGTCGAAGCCGCCCTGGGCCGGTATAATCATCCCCCGCCGCAAACATGCGGCGCAATTTTGCTGCCAACAGGAGACCGAATTTGCGGGCGCTCATTACGGGAGCAGACGGGTTCGCAGGACTGCACCTGATCCGCTATTTACGGCAAAACGACCCTCCCCTGGAATTACACGGTACGGTCCGTCTGCCTGCTGAAAATTACCCCCATCTTGACGATCTACTGCACAGCGTCACCTCGCTCGACCTGTGCGATTCCGACTCCGTCTTGCGCCTGCTCAAGGTCGTTCAACCGGACTACATTTACCACCTCGCAGCGCAGGCGTTTGTCCCCCGCTCCTTCGAGAACCCCTGGGAAACGCTGGAAAACAACATCCACGCCCAGTTGAACGTCTTCCAGGCCGCCATTGAACTTGGCCTGCGCCCGCGTATCCTGGTGGTCAGCTCCGGCGAGGTATACGGCCCGGTCCCCTTGGACAAACTGCCGATTACCGAAGATCATCCGTTCATGCCGCTGAATCCTTACAGCGTCAGCAAGATCGGGCAGGATATGCTCGGCCTGCAATACTACTTAAGCCACGAACTGCCCGTCGTGCGCGTGCGGCCCTTCAACCACATCGGCCCCGGCCAGAACCTCAGTTTCGTCGCGCCCGCCTTTGCCACCCAGATCGCGCGGATCGAGCAGGGGTTGCAGCCGCCACTGCTGGAAGTGGGCAACCTGCTGCCGCAGCGCGATTTTACCGACGTGCGCGATGTGGTCCGGGCTTATCACCTGGCGCTGACCCAGGGGCGTCCTGGCAGCGTCTACAACGTTTGCAGCGGCAGGGCCTATAGCGCCCGACAACTGCTGGATATCCTGCTGAGCTTCAGCCATATATCGGTTGAGGTTCGCGTTGATCCCACCCGACTGCGCGCCACAGATCGCCCGTTGGTACTCGGCTCTGCTGCTCGCCTGACCGCAGATACCGGCTGGCAGCCGACCATTTCCATTCATCAGAGTCTCCAGGACGTGCTTGTTGAATGCCGTGAGCGCGTAGCTCATGCCCAAAGTCAGCCTGTATCCAAGTGAAGGAATTACAATAACGTGACCAAAAGCGCATTGATCACCGGAATCACCGGGCAGGACGGATCGTATCTGGCTGAATTCCTGCTCGAGCAAGGCTACGAAGTCTACGGGCTGGTCCGGCGGACCAGCACGGTCAATTTCAGCCGCATCCGCCACATCCAGGAACGCATCAACCTGCTTTCCGGCGATATGCTGGACCAGACCTCGCTGGTCACAGCGCTTGAACAAAGCCAGCCCGATGAAGTCTACAACCTGGCGGCGCAGAGCTTCGTGCAAACTTCATGGACGCAGCCCGTCTTTACCGGCGATGTGACTGCGCTCGGCGTCACACGCCTGCTGGACGCCATCCGCACGGTGAATTCCAAGATTCGCTTTTATCAGGCTTCCAGCAGCGAGATGTTCGGCAAGGTCCGGGAAGTCCCCCAGCGCGAAACGACGCCGTTCTACCCGCGCAGCCCCTACGGCGTGGCGAAGGTCTATGGGCACTGGATCACGGTGAACTACCGCGAGAGTTACGGACTTCACGCGACGAGCGGCATCTTGTTCAACCACGAGTGCGTGACGGAGAAAACGCCAGTTCTGATAAAAAGGGATGGACTAATCGAGTTTCTCCCCATAGAAGACATCGTTCCACACCCCTCGGACTACCACACCCATTCCCGCTACACCACCGATGTGAAGCCTGAGGCTCGCTTTGAAGTATGGGACGCGAACGGCTGGACTGAAGTAACCTGCTTAACCGCAACGTGGAATGGGTCTCAAACAAGATCGAATAAGATCGTTCACCGGATTGCGGCTCGTGGAGCAGTGTATAGTGTTACCGGCGACCATGTCGTGTTTACCCGTCATGAAAACAGGGTCGTTGAAAAGCCCGCCGGAACAGTCGAGGTCGGCGATTCGGTCGCTTTGATCGAGATGCCAGAGGCAACGAACATCATCAGCATGACCGAAGACGAGGCATGGCTGCTGGGTATTCTGGTTGCCGTGGGAGGGATAAACGAAGAGGATGAAATAACAGTAACTCACCCCGACCCCTTTTTGCTCAATGAGGTGGCGATCTGCTGGCGCAAAGTGACCGGTGGTACTACGGAGCGTCACACTGTACCAGGCGATTTCGAGAATGGTCCGAATGTCACACAACTGCGGTTGAATGGAAAGCGGGCATACGCACGCTATCTGCGAGAGTCGATCTATACACGCTCTGGGGACAAGCGTATTCCTCTGCGCATCCTCAATACCTCATATGAAGCCCGCCTGGCGTTTTTGCGTGGTTTCAATGCCGGAGATGGCCTCAGGGGCGCTCCTAACGCTGACGAATTCCAGGGCTTCAAAACATCTTCGGCGGTACTTGCCGCCGGCCTTTACTGGCTGGCTCTCACGACGCTGAAACAACGCGCTATCGTCTGTATTGAGGAACGCGACGGAAATCTGGACTACCGGATCACCCTGAATGCCCCAAACGTGTCCGGTGAACAGGATCAATACCTGCAACAACCTTTGGAAGAGGTCATCAAGGCAGAGCCGACCGAGTACAAAGGCTGGCTGTTCGATCTTGCAACCTCCAGCGGCACGTTTCACGCCGGAATCGGACAGGGCTGGATTCATAATTCTCCCCGGCGTGGCCTGGAATTCGTCACGCGCAAAGTGACCAACGCCGTCGCCAAGATCAAGCTCGGCCTGGCCGATCATGTAGCGCTGGGCAACCTGGACAGCCGCCGTGACTGGGGCTTCGCCGGCGATTACGTCAAGGCCATGTGGCTGATGCTTCAACAAGACGAACCGGACGATTACGTGATCGCCACCGGCGAGACCCACATGGTCCAGGAGCTTTGCGAAGTCGCTTTCAGTTACGTCGGGCTAGATTGGCGGGATCACGTCCGGCAAGACGAGCGGTTCATGCGCCCGGCAGAGGTCGACCTGCTGGTCGGCGATCCTTCCAAAGCCGGGAGCAAGCTGGGCTGGGAGCCAAACGTCCAGTTCCGCGAGCTAATACAGATGATGGTCGATGCCGATCTGCGGATGCTCCAGGAAGACCTGGAAAGGGGGCGTGCGTGGCAGGACCGGTCTTACTGATCGACACACACTGCCACCTCGACTTCGACAGCTATGCGGGCGACTTGCTCGCTGTGCTGACCCGCGCAGCGGAGGCCGGGGTCATCGCCATCGTCAACCCTGGCACCGATCTGGATCGGAGCGCCACTGCCTGCGACCTGGCAGCGGCCCATGCGCCCATCTTTGCTGCCGTCGGGATTCACCCCAATAGCACCGCAGATTTTTCGCCGGAGCAGCTCGCTGTCGTGCGCGCCCTGGCCGCGCGGGAAAAAGTCGTCGCCGTCGGGGAGATCGGCCTGGATTACTACCGGGAGCGCAGCCCCAAAGCCGTGCAGCGCCGCGCCTTTGAAGCACAGCTTGCACTGGCCGGAGAACTCAGCCTGCCCGTGATCGTCCATAACCGGCAAGCCGACGACGACGTTCTGGCGCTGCTAGAAACGTGGGTCGGCGGGTTGAACAACGGTCCGTTGAAAGAGCGTCCCGGCGTGCTGCACTCTTTTTCCGCCCCGTTCCACGTCGCAGAGCGGGCGTTGGCGTCAGGTTTTTACATCGGCGTTACCGGCCCGGTGACGTACAAGAAAGCGGACGAACTCCGCCACATCGTGGCGAGACTTCCCGTCGACCGCCTGTTGATCGAGACGGATGGGCCGTTCCTGGCCCCGCATCCGCATCGGGGCGAACGCAACGAACCTGCTTACGTGCGCCACATCGCCGACCGGATCGCGGCGCTGCGCCTGATCGATCTGGAAACCGTCGCCGCCCAGACAACGGCAAACGCGCGGCGGCTGTTCGGGCTGCCCCAAAACGGGTAGAAATGCGCCAGGACGTTCGTCCGAACGCCCTGGCTCTTTCTGTGCAGCTATCAGAACAGCAGGCGGTTACACCGGGGGTTGCATGGGCGCCGGCAGGGCCTCCGGCACAGTGTTCATCGCCTCCAGCAGGTCAGCTTCCAGGGTGCTCAGGATTTCATCTGCCTGTTCCTGCGACAGATTGCCACTGGCAACCGCCTGGTTAATGTGCTCCGTCACCTGCGCCGCCACGTCGGACACGATGGCGTTCACGTCCGTGCCGTTCTCCTCAGCGATCTGGGCCAGCGTCTTGCCTTCACGGACCTGCGCCAGCACCTCGCGGCGACTCAGCCCGGTAGCCTCGGCAGTCGCGTTCAGCAGAGCCATTCCGGTCCGCACACGCGCCGTCTGCTGAGCGGGGCGGGACGGCGCGGGCAGTGGCCGGTTGATCGCCTCCGCGAAGAACGTCTCCGCCTCGGCCAGCAGGCGATCCGCCTGTTCCTGGGTCAGCCGTCCGTTGGCAACCATTTCGCTTACGCGCCCGCTCACGTTCGTCAGGGCCGCGTCCACGACAGCCTGCGGGTCGGCACCGTTCGCCTGGGCGATCTCGGCCAGGGTCGCCCCGTCGCGGGCCTGTTCCGCCAGATCGCGCAGCTGGAGGCCGGTCGCATCCGTCAGCGCGCGCAGCAACGCCGCTTCACCCAGTCCGCGCAGCGCCTGACGGGCGGCCTGCGCCGGGCGGCCCGCAGCCGGATGATCCATCATCGCATTGAGGTCTTCGGTCAAAGTCGCCAGAGCATCATCGGCCTGCTCCTGGGTAATCCACCCGTCGGCCACATCCTGGTTGATCTGCGCCGTGAGCGCCGCCGCCGCGCTCGAAACGACGGCTGTCGTGTCCACGTCGTGCGCTGCCGCAACTTCAGCCAGGGATTTACCCTCGCGCAATTCGGCCAGCACGTCCAGGGGAGTCATGCCAGCCGCGTCTGCCAGCGCCGCGATCAACGCGCGCTCATACTGTTGCACCGGCGCGCCCTGACGCGGCCCTTCCTGGGCAGAAACCGCCCCGGCGCCCAGCGCCAGAATCAGGACCATCACCACCACCAGAACCAGGCTCAACCGCTTCATCCCGTTCGACATCTCCTGTCCTCACTTTCTCACTCGACCGGATTGCCTTTATCTGCCCTGATGATGCGATCCGAATGTAAAAAATGTGTGATCGATTTGCACAGACCCGGTAAAATCCGGCATCGGATAACCTTCGCCCACCGAGGAAGTGATGGTCGATCTGTCGATTATCATCGTAAGCTGGAATGTCGCGGACCTGTTGGCAGCCTGTCTACGCAGCATCCTGGCCGGGCCGGTGATCGCCGTCCCGCCGGGCGAGAATGCGCCCGACTCCACCGACCGGCTGACGGTCGAGATCATCGTGATCGAATCCGGCAGCACAGATCACACACTGGACATGCTGCGCGCCTTCCCTCAGATACACGTATTGCCGCAGCAGAGCAACATCGGCTACACCAAAGGGAACAACCTCGGTCTGGCTACCGCGCGAGGACGCCATCTGCTGCTGCTGAACCCCGACACGGAAGTAATCGCGGACGCCCTGCCCCAGATGGTCGCCTACCTGGACGCCAATCCTACCGTCGGCATCGTCGGGCCGCACACGCTCAACACTGATGGCTCAACGCAGTCCACACGGCGGCGCTTCCCGACCTTTGTCACGGCCCTGTTTGAAAGCACCTGGCTGCAATCTTTTGCCCCGCCGGGCGTACTGCGGCGTTACTACGTAAGTGACCAACCCAACGACGGCATTTTCGATGTCGATTGGGTGCAAGGCTCGGCGCTGATGGCCCGTCGAGAAGTGTATACCCAAATCGGCGGAGAAGATGAAGGTTACGTGATGTATTCCGAGGAAATGGACTGGTGTCGCCGGGCTAAAAACGCCGGCTGGCGTGTGGTTTACTTCGGGACGGCGCAGATCATCCATCACGGCGGTAAGAGCACCGGGCAGGTGATAGCTAAACGGCACATCCACTTCCAGCAAAGCAAGGTGCGCTACTTCCGCAAGCATCACGGCAGGCTGGCCGGGGAAAGCCTGCGACTCTTTTTGCTGGGCATGTATGCTTACCAATGGCTGTTAGAATGGCTCAAAGGCCGCCTGGGGCACAACCCCGAACTCCGTCACGCGCGGACGGCGGCCTACCGCGAGGTGCTACGTTCCGGGCTGAAACCGGGGAAATAACCATGCGAATCGGCTTGATCAGCGGTGAATATCCGCCGATGCAAGGCGGTGTGGCAGACTACACACGCGAACTGGCCGTCGCGCTGGCGGCGCTGGGGCACGAGGTCTACATCCTCACGGACAGGCGGGGGACAGGCCGTGGCGACCCTGGCGTGGCTGTCGGCGCGCGGGTAAACAACTGGAACCGGGCTGCACTGTTGACGGTCCGGCGTTGGGCGCGGGTCAAACGGTTAAATGTGGTGAACATCCAGTATCAGGCAGCAGCCTATCGGATGGCCGGGTTGGTACATCTACTGCCGCGCCTGCTGAAAAGTATCCCCGTAGTAACGACCTTCCACGACCTGCGTGTGCCTTACCTGTTCCCCAAAGCCGGGGCACTGCGTGAAAAAGCCGTGTTGGAACTGGCGCGCGGGGCGCGGGCAGTGATCGTCACTAACCGCGAAGACGGAAAGAAACTTCAGGAAACGCACGGCATCCGCCGGTTGGAGCACATCCCCATCGGCTCGAACATCACCGCCGGGCCGCCGCCAGACTATGACCGCGCCGCCTGGCGGGAAAAACTGGGCATTCTCCCCGGCGAAATGCTGGTCGGCTACTTCGGCTTTCTAAACAGCAGCAAGGGTGTGGAAACGCTGCTGCATGCCACCGCACGCGCCCGTGCCGATGGCACCCCTCTTCGCCTGCTGATGATCGGCGGGCGCACCGGCGACAGCGATCCGACCAACGCCGCCTATGCCCGCCAGATCGATACCTTGATCGAGACACTTGGCATTGCTGGGCAGATTCTCTGGACAGGCTATGTGGATACACAGGAGGTCAGCGGCCACCTGTATGCCTGCGACTGCTGCGCCCTGCCCTACCAGGACGGCGTGTCGTTTCGGCGTGGCAGTTTTATGGCAGCCCTGGCGCACGGCTGCCCGACCATCACCACGACCCCGGCGTTTTACACGCCGGAACTGGTGAACGGAAAAAACGTCTACCTGATCGCACCGGGATCGGTGCGCGGGCTGGCCGTAGCGTTGCAGATGCTGGCGGCCAAGCCACACCTGCGCCAGCGCCTGTCGGAGGGCGCACGGGAGCTGGCCGAACACTTTACCTGGGATCGAATCGCCGCGCAGACTGCCGCCCTGTTTGAGGAAATCCTTTGAGCAGCCGATCTGTCCCGTCCACCGCGCCGGGCCAGATGGAGAATCCCAGAAGGCGCCACATCGTCCTGGGTGCCATCCTGGCGTTGAATCTCATCCTGGGGCTGTTCTACAGCGTCACAACGCCGATCCTGGAGGCGTCGGACGAAATATCGCACTACCCGCTGGTGCAGCACCTCGCGGCGAACGGCCTTTCCCTGCCCGTCCTCGACCCGGCCAACCCCGGCCCCTGGCGGCAGGAAGGCGGACAGCCGCCATTGTACTATTTTCTGGCGGCGCTGGCGACCATGCACATCGATGCCTCCGATTTGCCTCTCGTGCGCGAGACAAATCCCCATGCCGACATCGGCGTGATCCACGCCGACGGCAACGCCCATATGATCATGCACGACCCAACCCGTGAGGCGTTCCCCTGGCAGGGCGCAGTGCTGGCAATCCACGTTGCGCGGCTGCTCTCGGTGCTGATGGGCACTGCGACCGTCCTGACGACCTACCTGATCGGGCGGGAAGTGTTTCCAAACTGGCCGGAGGTTGCCCTCGGCGGTGCAGCGTTCAACGCCTTCCTGCCGATGTTTCTGTTCGTCAGCGGGTCGGTGAACAACGATAACCTCTCGAATCTCGTCTCCGGGCTGCTGATCTGGCAGTTAGCACGGCTGCTCCGGGCGCAAACCGCCCCCGGAAGCGATACTTACACTATCCTGGGTGTTCTGACAGGCGTCGGGATGCTCTCGAAACTGAGCTTCAGCCTGCTGTTGCCCGTCGTCGTGCTGGCGCTGTTGGCGCTCAGCCTGCGGACGCGCAGCTGGCGTCCCGTGATCGTCGGCGGGGTGATCGCCGGGGGGCTGACCATCCTGATCGCCGGGTGGTGGTACGGGCGCAACGGGCAGCTTTACGGCGATCCGACGGCGCTCAACGTTTTTTTGGATACGGTCGGCGAGCGCGCGCCACACGCGGACCTCGCCCAACTGTGGAGCGAACGCGAATCGTTCGTGCGGACGTGGTGGGGGCTGTTCGGCGGCGTCAATGTACCGCTGCCGGATGCCATTTACATGTTCTTGAATATCTTTGGTGGAGTCGGGCTGATCGGCTTCACGCTTTACCTGTTGAAAACCATCTTGTGGCAAAGAACGCAGGCAGGAACGCGGCAAGCTGTGTCTCTACTGCCTTTCCTGCTGATCGTATTCTGGCCCACAGCGACGTTGATCGGCCTGCTGCAATGGACCAGCGTCACCTGGGCTTCGCAGGGACGGCTGATGTTCGTCGCCGTCGGGCCGATCTGCCTGTGGATAGCGGTTGGCTGGGCGTGGTGGCTCCGGCAAAAATGGCAGGGGCTTATCCTGGCCTGTCTGAGCGGCGCTCACATCGTCATCGCAGCCGTTGCACCGTCAGCCTGGATTGCGCCCGCATATTCTCCCCCGGCGCTGGATCAATCCTTCCCGCCGGATTTACCGGGCGAAGTGGTAGACTTCTACGAACCGGGAGCCGCTCTGCCAACCCTACGACTGCTGGGCTATGCAGTCTATACGACCACTACCAGACCGGGCGGAAACGTTGAACTGACCCTCTACTGGGAAGTGATGCAGCCGCCGACCCGCCGCTGGAGCCTGTTCGCCCACGCCATCGACGGCGCCGGACTGATCGCCGGGCAGCGAGATCGCTATCCGGGGCGCGGGCTGCTGGCAACCGAACGCCTGCAACCGGGCCAGCGATGGAGCGAGTCACTGGTGATTCCCCTGCCGATGAGCGTCTATACGCCGGACGAATTGGCGATCTGGCTGGGTTTTTACGATCTGGCGACAGATGAGCGCATGGCGACTGCCGACGGCAGCGATTCGGCCCGGCTTGAAACAACCATTCGCCTGCTGCCGCTCGACCCCGAAAGTGATTTTCCCAATGCCCGCCAGGACAATTTCAGCGGCCTGATCGCCCTGCGCGGTTATGCCTACAACGCGCGGCGGCTTGCGCCCGGCGGAACCCTGGAGGTGACGCTATACTGGCAGGGGCAGCAGGCGATCCCGCATGATTACACGGTGTTCGTCCACGTCGTCGATGCGCGAACCTTCCACATCTACGGCGGTTCGGACGCCCAGCCCGCCGCGTGGACGCGCCCCACATCCACCTGGATACCCGGCGAAACCGTGATCGACGCGCACACGATCACGCTCGACCCGGTCACGCCGCCCGGTGTATATCAGATCGAAGTCGGCCTGTATACCCAGCCGCAGCCGGGTGTGTTCGAGCGACTGCGTATAACCACAGTGGACCAGCAAGGCGCCGATGTGCTCTACCTGGCGCCAATTGCAGTGGAGGCTGCTCCCGGAGGCGAAGAATGACACGAGGACTCTCCCATCGGCGCGCGGATGCCCTGGCTGTGCTGGTACTGGTCGCGCTGTGGGCGGCCTTCTTCTGGCGATTCCTGACGCCCATCCCGGAGGATCAGGCATCGCTGGCCGAAGGCGACTTTTCCGGCCAGTTCGTCGCCTTCGGCGCGTACCAGGCAGCGCGGCTGTGGCGCGGAGAAGTGCCGTTATGGGACCCCTATAACAACGGCGGGCTGCCCTTCCTGGCTGATACACAGTCGGCGGCATTTTACCCGCCGCGCCTGCTCACGGTTGCACTGGCCGGGCTAGCGGACGAATGGGCTTATCACACGCTCGAACTGGAGATGATAGCCCACGTCCTGCTGGGCAGCGTCCTGATGTACGCGCTTGTGCGGCGGCTGACGGCAGGACAGCCGGGCAGCATTTTCGGGGGACTGGTCGGCGCGATCACATGGTCCTACGGCGGCTTTATGACCGGCTACCCTCCGCTGCAACTGGCCGTGCTGGAAGCGGCCATCTGGGGTCCGTTGATCCTGCTCGGCGTCTATGAGGCCACCGCCGGGGAGCGCCTCCGCTGGCCCTGGCTGGTCGTGAGCGGGCTGGCGCTCGGCCTGTGCCTGATGGCCGGGCATCCGCAAATGGCCTGGTTGCTGATCGGCCTGCTCCTGGCGCTGCTGGCCTACCGGGTGTACCTGCGCCGCCGCCACTGGGTCATTTTCGTCTTCGCCGGGGCGCTGGTCGGCGCGCTGGCCGGAGCACTGGCGGCGGTCCAACTGTTGCCAGGCCTGGAATATCTACAGCATACCACGCGCCTCGGCTACACGTTCGAGGCCAAAAGCGGCGGCTTTCCCATCTACGACGCGCTCCAGTTCCTCTTTCCGCGCGTGGTCAGCGTATGGTCGCCGCTGTACGTTGGAATCGGCGGGCTGATCCTGGCAGGCGCGGCGCTGTGGCTGCGTGTGCGCGATTGGGCCTTTTGGGGTGGCGCGGCGCTGGTGGGATTGGGCCTGAGCTTCGGCGGGAACACGGCCCTCTACGGGCTGCTGTATAACCTGCTGCCGGGACTGCGCCTGTTTCGCGGGCAGGAACGTGCCGCCCTGATCATCGCGCTGGCGCTGAGCGTGCTGGCCGGGCTGGGCGCGGTCCGGCTGGCGGCGTGGAGTCAGGAGCACAATCCCCGGCGCATGTTGAAGTGGGCCTTAAGTGGCCTGCTGTTCGGGATAGGCCTGGTGACGGCGGCAGTTTTCGTGCTGTGGCTGGGGCCGGAGCGTGAAACCTATCAGGCGTCGCTCGGCCCGGCAGCCTTCTCAACGCTGCTGGCTGCGCTGGCGCTGGCGATCTTCCCCTGGTTGCTGGAGCGTCCTCAGAGCGCATGGAGACAAGCTGCCTGCATTGCGCTGATCACCTTCGACCTGTTCACGGTCGGGTTAGACAGCCTGCAAACCGATCCCATCTCGCCGACTGAACGCCTGGCCCGCCCGGCGCTGGTGGATGCGATCCGGACAGATTCAGAAGTTCCACCTTATCGCGTCGATGGACTGCGCGGCATCGGCGGCAATTTCGGCAGTCTGTGGCAGGTGCCCGACATTCGCGGCATCAGCCCGCTGTGGCTACGCGGGGCGCGCGCGATCATCCCTGAGGAAGCCATTGCGCCACGCGCCTGGGAACTGTTCGCCGTGCGGTACGTGATCAGCGATTGGACAGAATTACCCGTGCCAAGCGAGATCATCGCTCAGGGAGAGGATGCTCTCGGCCCGGTGAACCTGCACCGCCTGACCGACCCGCGCCCCTTCGCCCTGCTACTGGACGACGTGGCGCGC
>Ga0209018_1002125_pt1 | contig 14521 bp, 15 predicted proteins | sample YNPBryBLVA2012_FD_185814 | JGI IMG/M metagenome (GOLD analysis project Ga0209018, IMG submission 185814) | Anoxygenic and chlorotrophic microbial mat microbial communities from Yellowstone National Park, USA - YNP Bryant BLVA 2012 (SPAdes)... ...
CTAAGCATACAAAGGTTGACATGATATAGGTCGCTGGGCGTAGCCCCACATTGGTTTCTCAGAATCTTAAGGCGACAACCTTAACCTACCTAGCTATAATATACCACAAGGGCAACCCTATCGGTTGTGTGGGCAATTCTTTACCCAGAAGTTATCCTAAGTGGGGGTGTATTGGGAGGGGCGATGCAATTCACGATCCTGAGCCATGCGGGACTACTGGTGCAACACGCAGGCGTATCTCTGGTGACCGACCCTTGGCTGTGGGGTTCCTGCTATTGGCGGAGTTGGTGGAATTTCCCAGAGGCTCCCCCCGAGTTGATGAATCAATTACAACCTGATTACATTTATATTACCCATTTGCACTGGGATCATTTTCACGGCCCATCCCTACGCCATTTTCATCGGGAAACGCCCATCTTAGTCCCCCTGGTGCATACCCGCCGCATGGTCAAGGATTTGCAGAGTTTAGGGTTTAGAAATATCATCGAAATTCCCCACGGTGGCAAAATTAGGTTAGGTGAACATTTGTTTTTACATTCCTTTCAATTTGGGATTACGGTTGATTCAGCAGTGGTGATCACGAATGGGGAAATCACCCTATTGAATGCCAATGATTGTAAATTGTTTGGGTTGCCACTCCAGCATATTCAAAAGCAGTTTCCACAGATAGATTTTGTCCTGCGAAGTTTTTCGAGCGCCTCGGCAATTCCCTATTGTATTGAAGATTATCAACAACGGTTTGGGGAGTTCCGGTCTGCGGCACAATATATGCAGGAATTTACGGAATTTAGTTTAACCGTTGGGGCAAAGTATGCCATCCCGTTTGCCAGTAATCATTGCTTTTTACATCGAGAAACCCAAGAGTTTAATGCTACGGCAGTTTCTCCAGAAGCCTTAGCGACCTATTGCAATCAAGTCAGTCAGGAACGGGGGCTAAAAACCCAATGCGTTCTCATGCCACCGGGTAGTTCTTGGTCAGAGGCAGGGGGGTTCCAACTGCGGGAATTTGACTATCAAAAAGCCGATGAATATATCACTTATTTGCATCAGAAATATCAAAATACTTTGGAAAAACAATATGCCAAAGAAGCCCAGGTTAAACCGGATTATCCAGCCTTTGAGCGATATTTCCGGGAATTGTTGAACGCTCTGCCTCCGAAATTGCCGAGAATTTCTAAAATGACCGTTTTATTCCATATTCATCAGCAGGAACATTACTATTGGTTATTGGATTTTCGCAGTCGCAGGATTACGGTTTTGACTGAACCGATCACCGCCACCTTAACCATTCAAGTGCCAGCACTAGTGATCAATGACTGTTGCCGCAAACGGATGTTTTCCACTTGGGGACCCTCCAAACGATTGCGGATTCGCTTAGCTCCAGAGGCATCTTGGGTGGATGTGCGGGTGTTTTTATCCCTTTTAGATGCGTGGGAAAATGAGTATTTACCGATTTGGAATCATTTACGACCCCGTTATTTGGGAATTTGGCTACGTCGCTGGCGGGAATTTGTGGAAGCGGGACGTTTGGCGTGGCGATTACGCCGGGGAAAATTGGCGGTGGATGCGTTGTATCGTTCCCCATCTGCTCCGAGTGCAACCGGTAAACTTGTGAATGAATAGGCAAATGGTTCGCTGATGAATGCGCTTACTTGGACGGAATTGATGGATTTAGATCATTGGTCGCTTGACCGGGTGAATGGGGCGACAAATGCCCAGGCTCGTCTGCGTTTATTTGGGCAAAGGGAAGAGGCGGTGCGGGTGACGTTGTACCGGGATCATCATGCCTGGTGCCCCTATTGCCAGAAGGTATGGCTGTGGTTGGAGGAAAAACGGATTCCTTATCGCATCGCTAAGGTGACGATGTTTTGCTATGGACAAAAGGAGGTTTGGTACACCCAAAAAGTGCGTTCGGGGATGTTACCAGCGGTGGAATTGGATGGGCGGCTGATTACCGAAAGTGATGATATTTTAATTGCTTTGGAACGAACGTTTGGTCCTTTGGGAATTAGTTTGCAGGCACCTGAGGCTATCCCTTTGCGCCAGTTGGAACGGTTGCTGTTTCGGGCGTGGTGTAACTGGTTATGTCAACCGAGCATTTCATCCCGACAGGAACAGGTGAATCAACAGCATTTTCAACGGGTGCTTGACCAGGTAGAAGCGGCATTAACTCGCACACCTGGGGCGTATTTTTTGGATGATTTTAGTGTGATTGATGTGATTTTTACCCCCTATGTGGAACGGATGCACGCCAGTCTTTACTATTACAAAGGGTATGGATTGCGGGAGCAAAATCCGACTTTGTCCGCCTGGTTTGATGCCATGGAACGCCGGTCAACCTATCGGGGTACCCAGGGTGATTTTCACACCCATGTCCATGATTTGCCTCCGCAGATGGGTGGGTGTTGGGCGAATGATACGCCAGTGACCAAAGCCAACCAAATCCGGGTGGATCAGGGACCTTGGTGGGATTTGCCTGATGCCCGTTACCCGGAACCGGAAACCAGTCGCCAAGAAGCGTTGCATCGGGTGCTAAAACACCGGGGCAATATCATCCGGGTCAATCCCGCCCCCCCTGACTTGATGGATGAGGCATTGCGGTGTGCCCTGACCCATTTGGTGACGGGGAACCTGTGTCAGCCTCCCAAGGGTGCCGATGCGGCTCTGCGTTACCTGCGGGACCGGATCAGTGTGCCGAGGGATATGAGTATTTATGCGGCGAAGCGACTGCGAACCTCCCTGGAAGCAACGGCGGCACTGGCGGGGGATCGGCAGGGGATACCAATTCCGACCCAACACCGACGGGATCAGAACCCGGCTCAATTTGCGATGGTGGGGGAATTGCCTGGTTAGTTATCAATTACAAATAAAAAATGAGAGTTTCACCTTACTAATGTTGGCATGGGACATAATCTTAGCAAACCTCTCTCCCTGAAAGGATTTTGGGCGTTGATCACTATACGACATCATTACTTACTTGGAACTCTCCGATGAGGGATTCAATGTTAGCATTACTTACTTGAAACTCTCGGCTTATTTATTGGGATGGGCGGTACTGGGATCGAACCAGTGGCATCCTGCTTGTAAGGCAGGCGCTCTACCGCTGAGCTAACCGCCCCTAACCCTTTACCACCATACCAATTTTGGGCACAGATAATACGGATACCCGGAAGCGGCTCTCGCTCCAGTACCATAGGAAGCGGGCAGATTGATGAGGATGTGCATGAGCCAATCCCTATTGCTGGTGGAGCAAGTCTATGCCGGTTATGTGCCGGGTTTGGATATTTTGCAGGGAGCCAGTATCGAAATTCATCAGGGGGAATTGGTCACGCTGATTGGTCCCAACGGTGCCGGTAAATCCACCCTGCTCAAAGCCATTTTTAACCTACTCCCCCAGCGGCGGGGACGCATTGAATTTCAAGGACAAGAAACCAAGGACATTCCCACCCATGAATTAGTCGCCAAGGGCATGGGTTATGTGCCGCAACTTGCCAATGTCTTTCCCTCACTTACGGTGGCGGAAAACCTCAGTATTGGAGCGGCGACTGTGCAGGGCAAAATGGTGAAAAACCGCATCGAAGAATTGACTGCTTTGTTTCCTATTCTCCGAGAACGGTACTCCCAACGGGCAGGTACCCTATCCGGCGGCGAACGGCAATTATTAGCAATGGCACGGGCATTGATGGGACAACCTCAGCTACTCCTTTTGGATGAACCTTCGGCGGCACTGGCTCCCAAATTGGTGGGGGAAGTGATGCACCAGATTCAAGCAATTAACCGCCTGGGTGTAACCATATTATTAGTAGAACAAAACGCCCGCCAAGCCCTGAAAATTTCCCATCGGGGCTACGTGTTAGAAAATGGTCGGGAATGCTACAGCGGTGCAGGTGAAGAACTTCTGCATGACCCCCGCATCGGCGAACTCTACCTGGGAATCAAAGCCCCCCTCGAAGCCAGTGCCTAGGAAACCGGGGTGCCGTGGGTCAGGGGTTCCACCTGGGGCTTGGGGTCAAGCTGGGGATGCACCGGCGAACTGTGACCGGCACGCACAAAGGGTAAGGGCTGATGTTGTACTAACGCCATCACATTGGCATCCATGACGGTACGGGGTTGCAGACCCACCGCATCCCCCACCAGATGGTTCTCTCGGTCGAGGAAAATAAAACGGGGCACCCCATCCACCTCGTACTGCAGTAACTCAGGAATCCAGCGGGGATTGTCCACGTTCAGAAAGACAAAATTCATTTTCTGCCTGTAGCCCGCTTCCAAACTTTGCAAGTCCTTCGCCATTTGCTGGCAGGTCTGACACCAATCCGCATAAAACTCAATCATGGTCGGACGGTCATTCGCCAAAGCCACTTCCAGGGGCACCGACTGCGCCGCCAAACTGGCTAAGGAAACCGCACTTTGTTGTGCCCGCACGCCCAAAAATAGGGCTACCGCCAGCACCATTGCTCCCACCGCTAAGACCCAACGTTGCATGGGACACCCCCCGACATACAACTTCACTATATCAAGAAATGTAACGCTCGCTGGCAACTGGCGCCCAACAGTAGCATACTAGACAAAGGAAAGACTCGTAGAAACACCTATGGTTGCCACGCCCTCGGAAGCCCCGTTTTCAGAATTGCGCCCCGGTATCAAAGCACCAGCAAAGGAAACGATCCTAACGCCCCGGTTTTACACCACGGATTTTGAAGCGATGGCGGCGATGGACATCCGCGCCAATGAGGAAGAACTGCGAGCAATCCTCAAGGAGTTGCAGGCGGACTACAATCGGCATCACTTCGTCCGGGATGAGGATTTTAACCGCTCCTGGGATCATATTGATGGGGAAACCCGCCGGTTATTTATTGAATTTTTGGAACGGTCGTGTACGGCTGAGTTTTCCGGGTTTTTGCTCTTTAAAGAACTTTCCCGTAGGCTCAAGGGTAAAAACCCCATCTTGGCGGAATGTTTCTCCCTGATGTCCCGGGATGAAGCCCGTCATGCGGGATTTTTGAATAAGGCGATGGCGGATTTTGGGTTGAGTTTGGATTTGGGATTTTTGGCCAGCCACCGGAGCTACACGTTTTTTGCCCCTAAGTTTATCCTCTACGCCACCTATCTTTCGGAAAAAATTGGCTATTGGCGGTATATCACGATTTACCGGCACCTGGAAAAACATCCCGAAGACCGGATTTATCCGATTTTCAAGTTTTTTGAAAACTGGTGCCAGGATGAAAACCGGCATGGGGACTTTGTTGATGCGATTTTGCGTGCCAATCCCCAGTTGTTGAACGATTGGAAAGCCCGTTTGTGGTGTCGGTTTTTCCTGCTGGCGGTGTTTGCCACCATGTACCTGAATGACTTGCAACGGGCGAAATTTTATGCCGCCATTGGCTTGGAAGCCCGGAGCTACGATTTGGAGGTGATCCGCAAGACCAACTGGACGGCGGGGCGGGTGTTTCCGGTGATTTTGAATGTGGATCATCCCCAGTTTGAACGTTTGTTGGATGCCTGTGCCGCCGGACATTTACAAATCATTCGCATTGGGGAAAGTCAAGGGGCAAAACTCTGGAAACGCCTGCGGCAAATTCCCCATGCCCTGGGAATTGGGGTGAACCTCCTGCGACTGTACCTGATGCGTCCAGTGCGAGTCGTGCCGGGGCAGGTCTGCTAGGCTTAACCCAGGTTGTATAATAGGGGCAATGGTCACTGGGGGATAAATCAATGGGCTTGTTCGACCGCTTAAGTCGCCTGTTCCGTGCCAATCTGAACGCCGCCATTAGTGCCGCTGAAGACCCGGAAAAGATTCTGGATCAGGCGTTGATGGATATGCAGGAAGACCAGGTGCAACTGCGACAGGCGGTGGCGCAGGCGATGGCGACCCACAAGCGGGTGGAACAGCAGTACAGCCAAAATCTCGCCCTGTCGGAGGAATGGTACCGCAAAGCCCAACTTGCCCTGCAAAAGGGGGATGAGGAACTGGCGAAGCAAGCCCTGTCCCGGCGCAAGGGGTATGCGGATACGGCGGCGGCTTTGAAAACCCAACTCGACCAGCAATCGGCGCAATTGGAAAACCTGCGTCGGCAGATGACCGCCCTGGAAGGCAAAATTGCTGAAGCCAAGACCAAGAAGGATATGCTCAAGGCACGTCTGCGGGCGGCGAAAGCGACGGAGCAGGTGAATCAAGCCCTGGGGAAGGTGGGTACCAGCAGTGCGATGGCGGCTTTTGAGCGGATGGAAGACAAGGTGCTGACCCAGGAAGCCAAAGCCCAAGCGACGGTCGAACTCTCCGGCGACAAGTTGGAAGAGCAATTTAAGTTACTAGAAGGGAATACGGATTTAGATGCGGAATTGTTAGCGATGAAAGCCCAGATGGGGATGCTTTCCCCTGCGGAGGCTGCCCCCCCGCCTTTACCTTTGTCCATGAAGCAGGGAGAATTGGAGCAATCCTAGGGTATTCGCATTGGTTTCGCCCATCAATCCCACAGACCCCGCCGCTGTCCAGGCACTCTTTAACCAAATCGCCCCCCACTACGATACCCTCAACCATTGGCTGAGTTGGGGACAGCACCACATTTGGAAGCGGATGGTGGTGGGTTGGGTAAACCCGCAACCAGGGGAGGTGGCGGTGGATTTGTGTTGTGGGACGGGGGATTTGACCGGTCTCCTGGCGGCTAAAATTGGCACCACTGGGCAGGTGTGGGGGGTGGATTTTTCGGAACCCATGCTGGCGATTGCCCGCCGTCGCTATGCCCATCGCCCGATTCATTGGTGCGCTGGGGATGTGCTACAGTTACCTTTTCCTGACCAAAGTGTGGATGTGGTGACGATGGGGTATGGTCTGCGGAATGTCAGCGACCGCCACCACTGCCTGCGGGAAATTCAGCGGGTCTTGCGTCCGGGGGGACGGGGAGCGATTCTGGATTTTCATCAACCCCATAACCCCTGGCTACGGGCTTGGCAGGAATGGTATCTGCAACAGGTGGTGGTGCCGGTGGCGGCTAACCTGGGTTTGGGGGCGGAGTATGAGTATCTCTGGGCGAGTTTGCAAACCTTTCCCCCGGGGGCACAACAGGTGCAATGGGCGCAGGACTGCGGGTTGAATGCCTGTCATTATCCGATTGCCAATGGTTTAATGGGGGTATTGGTTCTGCACCAGCCCTGATGGAACGCATTGCCTATTTTGACTGTCCCACCGGCGTGGCGGGGGATATGTGTCTGGGAGCTTTGCTGGATGCGGGTTTGCCTGTGGCGGCACTCCAGGGGCAATTGCAGGGGTTGCCTGGGGAGTTGGACTTTACCCTAACCGTGCAGACGGTGCAACGCCAGGGGCAACGGGCGACCCAGGTGCAGGTACACCCCCAGGGGGAACAGCCCCACCATCGCCATTGGGAGGAGATTCGCACCCTTTTGGAACGAGCCACCCTACCGCCCCAGGTACGGCAGTGGAGCCAGGCGATTTTTGAGCGGTTGGCAGTTGCCGAAGGGACGGTGCATGGCATTCCCCCGGAAGCGGTGGGATTCCACGAGGTGGGGGCAGTGGATGCCATCGTGGATATTGTGGGCACTTGCATTGGTTTGCATTACTTTAACATTACCCATTTTTATTGCTCGCCTTTGCCTTTGGGGTCAGGGATGGTGAAAACCGCCCACGGCATGATGCCCGTCCCCACCCCGGCTGTATTGCAATTATGCGCACAAAAACAGGTGCCCGTTTACGACAATGGGATTGCCCAGGAACTGGTTACACCGACGGGAGCCGCCATTGTCACCACCCTTGCCCAGGGGTTTGGTCGTCCTCCCGCCTTCAAACTGGAACGGGTAGGTTGGGGTGCCGGGGGCTGGGAGTTGCCGATTGCCAATATCCTGCGCCTGTGGGTGGGCAGTGTACCGTCTATCCCCCTGACTGAGCCGGTGGTGTCGCTGGAAACCCAGGTGGATGACCTGTCCCCCCAGGGGTTGGCTTATGCCTGTGAGCGATTGTTGGCGGTGGGGGCATGGGATGTGTGGACGCAGGCGATCACGATGAAAAAGGGGCGAAATGGGGTTTTGGTGCGGGTGCTGTGTGCCCCGGAACTGGTCGCTGGTTGCGAAGAAATTTTGTTTCAGGAAACCACCACCCTGGGGGTACGCAGGAGTTGGCAGGAACGGCGGATTTTGCCCCGGCGGCTGGTGACGGTGAAAACCGAGTGGGGTGACGTGGCGGTGAAGGTGGCGGAACAGGGGGAACGCCTGGTGAATGTCCAGCCGGAATACGAGGACTGTGCCCGCATTGCCCGCCAGCATGGACTACCCTGGAAGCAGGTGCATCAGCAGGTCCTATACCAGTTTTGGCAGGAACACACCCATGATCAAAACCCTGGTTAATATCGGAATCGGGTTGGCGACCTTTGCCGGGGTGGTCAGCTTACAGATGCAGAGGCAAAACTTTTTGGCGACCCAACAGGTTAATAATCTGCCCCTTTGGCAACAGCAGGAGGCGATCACCAGCACCCAACTGCGCCTGTGGCGGGATATGCCCGGCTTTGGGTTTGATAATATGATCGCTAATTTTTGGTTGATCCAATTCAATATTTATTTAGGGGATGATGATGCCAGGGATGCCCTGGGCTATGGATTGACCCCGGATTTTTTCCGAGTGATCCTGGGGCAAGACCCCCGCTTTATTCGGGCTTATTTAATCCTATCCACCATCGGTTCCCTCTATGCAGGCGAGCCGGAAGAGAGTATCCAGATTGCCGCCCAGGCGATGACCCACCTTACCCCCCAGGTGCCCGATTCCTACTTCCCCTGGCTGTACCGGGGTACGGATGAAATGCTGTTTTTGGGGGATGGAAAGGCGGCACTGAAGTCGTTTCAAACGGCGGCGGCTTGGGCGAAACCCTGGAACACCCCAGAGAGTGAGGCGGTGGTGCAACGGGCGGAGAGTTTGGTGGCTTCCCTGCGGGAAAACCCGGATAGCCGGGTCGCCAAGACCATTGGTTGGCTGAGCATTTTGGGCTATGCCACCACACCCCGGGTGCAAGCCATTGCCATTCAAAAAATCCTGGAGGGCGGCGGACGGGTAGAACGGTTGCCCAATGGTCGCCGGGTCATTATTCTCCCCCGGGAAGTGCAGGAGCGTTTGGGGGGGAAGTCCTAACTCAAGCCCCACTGGGACAGGTATTTTCCCAGGTGACTTCCACCATCACCGCCTGGAGCGTTTCTGCGGCTTCCTCGGTAAAGTCATGGGTCATCACCGCCTGCCGTGCCTGCTGGTTGAGGGTTGCATAGCCCGCCGAACGGAGCAATTCCGGGGTGCCCTCGATTTGCCCCTGGGGATTAACCACCACCCCCAAGACCGCCGGTTCCGCTTGCGCCCAAGGACAGCCCCGGGGAGGCAGAGTACGGGTCAGGCGCAGGAGTTTGGGAGAGCGGGTGAGTTCCGGTTGCAGGCTGGCGATCCACCGGCTGAGATTGCCCAAACCATCCGCAGTGCTGGTGTTGGCGGGGTCAAAGGCTTCCTGCGGGAGGGTGGGGGTATCCACTGGCGGCGGCAGGGGGAGCGGGGGGGGTGCCGCTGGGGGAGTAGGGGTCGCCTCTGTGCGGGGGGGTGGCGGGGTGGGAACCGGCTTGGCAAAGTCCGGCGGCGGCGGTAGAGGCGGCAGGTTGGCGACCGGGGGCACATTCCCCACCGGGGGCGGGGGCGGCAAGGGTTTGCCCAAGGGTGGGGGGGGCGGCGGATTGTTACGAATTGGGACAGCAGGCGCCGGTTCTACAAAAGTCACCTCAATCGGCGCAGGCAACGGCACCGGAGGTTCCGGCAGGGGGTCAAGCCAGCGCAACCCATACCACAAACCCGTATGGGCTAACCCGGACGCCAGGAAGCACCACAGCAGGGGAGCCGTCAACCGACTGCGCAGGGACGGGGGTAAAAAACCTTTCTGGAACATGACAGCGGGTCCAAGTAACCCCAAGACGCACCCACACCGCCCATTGTGGCATACCCAACCGCACCTTGAGATTTTCTGTAATCTAGCGGTAAATCTCCCCACCTGGTTTAGGCTAATGCCAGCGCATCGGGGCTAAATTATGGTTTCTCTACGGGAAAATCCACTGCGGGTCGGGCTACAGCAGGAACGCCTACCGGAACCCTTTACCATTGTCATTTTTGGGGCATCCGGGGACCTGACCCAACGGAAATTGGTACCCGCATTGTACAAACTGCGCTTGCAGCGACGTTTAGCCCCAGAAACTACCATCATCGGGTTTGCCCGTCGTCCCTGGAGCCATGATTACTTCCGGGAACAGATGCGGGAGGGGGTGGAGCAATTCGGGGGCGGCATTGATACCCCTGCCCTCTGGGAAGAGTTTGCCCAGGGCTTGTTCTACCACGCTGGGGACATGGACAATCCCGCCAGCTACCAGGCATTGGCGCAGTTGATCCAGGAATTAGAAACCCAACGCCCCACCCGTGGCAATCAAGCCTACTATTTAGCCGTGTCCCCCAATTTCTTCCCAGAGGCGATCCGCCAGTTGGGGCAAGCAGGTCTGTTGCAAAACCCCCGCAAACAACGGCTGGTGATCGAAAAACCCTTTGGGCGCACCCTGGCAACGGCGCAGGCACTCAACCGGGTGGTACAGGAGGTGTGCCACGAGGAGCAAGTTTATCGGATTGACCATTATCTGGGCAAAGAAACGGTACAAAATCTGTTGGTTTTTCGCTTTGCCAATGCCATTTTTGAACCCCTGTGGAACCGGCAATTTGTGGATCACGTGCAGATTACCGTAGCCGAAACCGTGGGTTTAGAAGACCGGGCAGGCTATTACGAAAGTGCCGGTGCCCTGCGGGATATGGTGCAAAACCATGTGATGCAATTGTTATGCTTGACCACGATGGAACCCCCCAGTTCCCTGACTGCCGATAGCATTCGCAACGAAAAGGTGAAGGTTCTCCAGGCGACCCGCTTGGCTTATCAAGGGTTCAATCTGTCTAAAGCCGCCGTCCGGGCGCAGTACAGTGCGGGGTGGATGCAGGGCAAACCGGTGGTGGGCTATCTCCAGGAACCCAAGGTGAATCCCCAGTCCGTGACCCCGACCTACGTGGCGATGCACCTGCAGGTGGACAACTGGCGCTGGCAGGGGGTGCCCTTTTTCCTGCGTACCGGCAAACGGATGCCCAAAAAGGTGACGGAAATTGCCATCCAGTTTCGGGAGCCGCCCTTGAGTATTTTTCCTTCCGTGGCGCAACAGGCGAACCCCAATGTGCTCACCCTGCGGATTCAGCCGGATGAGGGGATTTCCCTGCGGTTTGAGGCGAAGATGCCAGGGCCGGATTTACGGGCACGCTCGGTGGATATGGATTTTCAGTATGGTAAAACCTTTGGGATGGCCAGTTCCGAAGCCTACGAGCGGTTGTTGTTGGATTGTTTGCTCGGTGACCAAACCCTATTTACCCGGGCGGATGAGGTGGAGGAGGCGTGGCGGGTAGTCACCCCGGCGTTGAATATCTGGGATGCCCCCCCGGATGGGCGCACTATTCCCCAGTACGAGGCAGGCACTTGGGGACCTTTGGAAGCGGAGCAAATGCTGACGGATTTAGGACGACACTGGCGGCGACCTTAGGGGTTTTATCTAAACGTCGCCATGCTGATAATTGTAAATATGTCTGCATTGTTTTGAAATTGTTGAAATAGGCGCAGAGTCATTGTCCCGCTGGGATAATTTGTTCTCTCTTGAATCATTATCAACGCAACAATGACGAGGAAAAATTTAGTAGAGTAATCTCCATATTGGTTCAGCCCATTAAATGCTTGAGAGTGGCTTAATGTAAAAACTTGTAATACTGGCGGAAACTGAGATACCGGCGTAACCTTCTGTATGATATTGTTAATAATATGACTAACAAAGGCGTGACAAAGTTGTGGATTCCCTGCTCGTTTAGCAAAAAGGTCAACTATTAAATGGATGTGCTTGGGGGTTCTTTGTCTTTTACCTGGTTCTTTATATGTTACGACAAAATCCCAAGCTGATTTAGAACCAGGTTTTACATAAATTTCAACTTAATTCTGTGTTGTATGCAACAGCATAAATTGTCTCTCTCAGCAGAAACCTCAAAAAAGTATTCAGTGTACATTGGTGGAATTACTAATTGGGAGAATAATTAATAACTAACAATTCACTGATTTTGCCACGGCGTTCAGCGTTAGAATTGATGGCACGGGATGCCTTTAATTCAATGCAGTGGAAATTCTGATAAAGGTTTATGACTGATTCTGACCAGGAATTACTCAACATCAATTTACATCCACGGTCATTTAATGTGTGAAACACTTCTGCTAACTCTCTTTGTTGTTCTTGTCCGAACGGATATTTTGTGTAGCTAGTGAAACTTGCCGTTTTTGAAAGTGGAACATACGGTGGATCAAAGTAAATAAAATCACCGGGTTCCGCCCAATCTAATACAGTTTGAAAGCTAGTGCACTCAATAGCTACATTTTGGAGGGCGTAGCTATTTCTAATCAGCTGTTCGGCAGAAAAAATCCTCGGGTCTTGATAGCTACCCATTGGCACATTAAATTTTCCAGAGCGATTAACACGATACAAGCCATTATAACAAGTCTTATTGAGATAAATAAATCGAGCGGCTCGCTGAATAGAACTTAAATTTAGCGGATTCAATTCTCGAACTTTATAATAATTTTCTGGATTGTGGTTTCTCTTTAGAAAATCTAATTCCTGTATCAAAGTATCTAAATTGCTACGAACATGAATGTAGCAATTAATCAGCTCTTCGTTAATATCTGATAACCTCACTCCATCAAACAAAATAGTCCCTTTTTCTTTGAGACTAAATAAATACCAATACACTGCTGCGCCCCCCAAGAAGGGTTCATGGTAACAATTAAACTTTTTGGGAAACAGCGGCAATAATTGTGCCAGAAGCTGAGACTTTCCCCCGGCCCACTTCAGAAATGGCTGTGGGGGTGGCTCCAGACTAATAGATTCGTTAAGTTGTAGTATTAACTGAGTCGCTAACGTGGTCACAACCATAACATAAACAGTGGTATAGTAATTATTGCATACCCTTAGTCCAAAACGGAATAGAGTTTCAAGAATACCATACTGGCTCTCAGTATCGTTGCCACAGATTAGAGTGAGACTTTTTGACTATCAACTCCCCCTGCCGCTTTTGGGAAAAGGGTAAGATGTCGAGTGTAAAAAGTTTAAGTGGTGTGTGTCATCATGTCCCATATTTATCTAGCGGCTCCCTTATTTAGTCTGGCAGAACGAAATTTTAATCAATCACTTATGGACTATCTAACTGAGCGAGGATTACAAGTCTTTTCACCATACCAAGAATGTGATGGACTGGTGGGTATTGATATTTATAAAACCTGTCTTAGGGGAGTCTCAACCGCTTCTATCTTAGTGGCTATTTTAGATGGAGCTGATGCCGATAGTGGCACCTGTTGGGAATGCGGTTATGCTTCAGCAAAAGGTATCCCCATCGTAGCAGTGCGTACTGATTTTAGAGGCACTGGTGATACTAATGGTTTTAATGCCATGCTTTACTACAGTGCTACCGTTGTTGTGGAAGGTACCGATAATCTGTTTGCAAGAATCTTCCAAGCTGTAGAACAATTGCGACATCCTAGTTAGTATTCAAAAACACTTAAACCAAATCCAAAACTAAATCTAATGCTTGAATTTAATCTTTAATTTATGATGTACTACTGACTTGTGGAGTATTTTTGATCCCAACAGTATCAAGAATTGTTACAACCCAATGCGGTTTAATTGATCCATTAGTAACTTATAGCTATAGGTGCCAAAAATGAGTCGCTAAAAGCTCTTGCCAACGTAGTTTGGATCGTGACATGGATTCACTGCCTAAAAACTCATTGACCAAATTTGCTTTGTGGACAGACAACAAACCTCGCTGGTGGATTGGATTATCTATACCGTTTGCCGCCGTAATGACTTTAATAACAGCCGTAACCCCTGGATTGCCAACTAGAGAAATTTACAAATCATATTATGTCCATATGCTCCCAAGAGTACAAACAGTTGATTTCAATATGTTGTTCTATACGTTACCTGCCGCCTTGTCGAATGCGATGGCTGGGCATCATGTTGAGGAAATAAAGAATAACCCATCTCAATACAGGCAAATTTCACAGAACATCCAAAATATACTTGATAGCAATTACGGGGTCTTTGACCTTTTGGTGACCCACGAAAATATCAAGCTTAGTAACCTTGGAAATGATAAGGATAAAAATATTCTATACCAAACTAAAAATCAAGGACTTACTGATGTTTTGGATAGGGGTTATATTGTCCATTCGGATTTGATTTTATATCCACAGCCTGCCTGTAGCACCGTAAGTTATCCTGATCCCAAAGCTGAACGTCCAGAAGTCAATAGGGAATGTCAAGCGAAAATTGAGAAAGCAGAAGTGTTGAAAGGTAGGTAAAGGCAGAAAAAGAGGGGTCAAAATATGGTATTCTAATCCATATAAACCAAAACATGAAACAACTATGAAATTCA
>Ga0209018_1002126_pt1 | contig 14519 bp, 18 predicted proteins | sample YNPBryBLVA2012_FD_185814 | JGI IMG/M metagenome (GOLD analysis project Ga0209018, IMG submission 185814) | Anoxygenic and chlorotrophic microbial mat microbial communities from Yellowstone National Park, USA - YNP Bryant BLVA 2012 (SPAdes)... ...
CAGCTCGCTCACGCGGCCGAGCGTTTCCTGCCGTTCATTCACCACCTTCAGGCCGATCAGATCGGCCCAGTAAAACTCGTCGCTCGCGGTCGCCGGCAGTTCGCTGCGCGGCGCGCCGAAAAAATGCCCGGCCAGCCGTTCCGCGGCGCTCCGGTCATCGATGCCCGCCAGCTTGACGATCCAGCCTTTGCCATGCATGCGCATGTCCTGAACGGCGAAGGGCTGCCAGTCGGAAAACGCCGCTGGATCCTTGCCCAGCCACCAGCGGGGCATGGCGCGCCAGCAACCAGGATCATCACCGTGAGGGTGCAGCCGCAACCAGCCTTTCACCCCGTATGGGGCCGTGATGCGCCCCAGAATGATCATCCAGTCAAGCAGAGGGCGCAGACTGCGCGGCTGCGGCCGCCTGCTTGACGAGGCGCTTGGCGGTGGGCGACAGCTGCGCGCCCTGGCTTTGCCAGTAGGCGAGGCGTTCGGTATTGATCGACAGCGCCTTTTCGTGTTCGGCGGCCTTCGGGTTGTAGTAACCGATGCGCTCGACGAAACGGCCGTCCCGACGGCTGCGCGAATCGGCGACGACCATGTTGTAGAACGGGCGCTTCTTGGCGCCACCGCGGGCAAGACGAATCACGACCATGGGATTTCCTCGAAAAAGCCGACTCTGAAAAGGCGGTGATTTTATTGGCTATTTCTTCCGGCTGCAAGGGCATTGCTGCGGACAGCCCGCCGTCCGCCGCTGACGCGCAAGATGCCAGCGAGATCCGGCCATTGCCCGATGTCTTCGAAACCCGCGGCGGCGAGCAGCGCGCGCGCCGCGTCGGCCTGATCCCAGCCATGTTCGAAGAGCAGCCAGCCGCCCTCGTTCAGCCAGTGCGGCGCCTGCTGGGTGATGTGGCGGATCGCGGTGAGGCCGTCCGCGCCGTCGGTCAGCGCCTGCGCGGGTTCGAAGCGGAGCCCGTCCCGCTCAAGGTGCGGGTCGCCCGCGGCGACATAGGGCGGATTGGCGACGATCAGGTCGAAGGTCTGCGGCGGCAGCGCCGCGAACCAGTCGCTGAGAATGAACTCGACGCGCGCGCCGAGGCGCTCGGCATTCTCGCGCGCAACCGATAGCGCCGCTGCCGAGACATCGACCGCGCAAAGCTGCGCCGCCGGCCGTTCCAGGGCCAGCGTGATCGCCAGACAACCGCTGCCGGCGCCCAGATCGAGGATGCGTGCCGTCTTGCCAGCGCCGACTTTTTGCAGCGCGAGATCGACGAGCAGCTCCGTCTCGGGGCGCGGAATCAGCACGTCGGGCGTGACGCGAAACGCGCGGCCGTAGAACTCCCGCCAGCCGGTGAGGTAGGCGATCGGCTCGCCCGCCGCCCTTCGCTCCACCAGCGCTGCGAAACGCGCCGCGTCTTCCGCCACGATGGCATCGTCCCGGTGGGCCTCCAGCCAGGCGGTATTCCGCCCGAGCGCATGCGCGAGCAGCAGGCGCGCTTCTCGGATCGGTATCTGCTCGCCTGCTTCGCTGAGCAGCCGGGCGATGGTCGTCATGCGCCGCCGGCGAGCTGGGCGAGCTGCTCGGCCTGATGCGCCGCCGTGAGCGCATCGATCAGCTCGTCGAGATCGCCGGCCATGATCGCGTCGAGCTTGTAGAGCGTCAGGTTGATGCGGTGATCGGTCACCCGCCCTTGCGGGAAGTTGTAGGTGCGAATGCGTTCGGAACGGTCGCCGCTGCCGATCAGCGACTTGCGCGTGCTGGCCAGCTTCGCCTGCCGCGCGCGTTCCTCCCGATCCTTGAGGCGCGCGGCCAGCACGGCGAGCGCCTGCGCCTTGTTGCGATGCTGCGAACGGTCGTCCTGGCATTCGACGACGATGCCGGTGGGCAGATGGGTGATGCGCACCGCGGAGTCGGTCTTGTTCACGTGCTGGCCGCCGGCGCCGCTGGCGCGGAAGGTGTCGATGCGCAGATCGGCCGGGTTGATCTCGACCTCGCCGACCGCATCCGCTTCCGGCAAGACGGCGACGGTGCATGCCGAGGTATGGATGCGGCCCTGCGCTTCGGTTTCCGGCACCCGCTGCACGCGATGCCCGCCGGATTCGTATTTGAGCCGCGCATAGACGCCGCTGCCGGAGATGCGCGCGATGATTTCGCGGTAACCGCCGAGATCGGATTCGTTCTTCGACACCACCTCGACGCGCCACCCGCGCCGCTCGGCATAGCGCGCATACATGCGAAACAGGTCGGCGGCGAACAGCGCCGATTCTTCGCCGCCCGTGCCCGCGCGGATTTCCAGAAAGACGTCCTTGTCGTCATCGGGATCGCGCGGCAGCAAGGCGCGCTGCAGCGCTTCCTCGAGGCTGCCAAGCTGCGCTAACGCCGCCTGCGCCTCGGCGTGGGCGAGCTCGCGCAGCTCGGGATCGCTCTCCAGCGCACGCGCCGTCGCCAGATCGGCCTCGGCGCGCCGCCAGGCGTCGTAGAGCCCGACGATTTCGGCCACTTCGGCGCGCTCGCGATTCAGGCGACGGAAGGCGTCGATGTCGCGCGCGGCCTCCGGTTGACCCAAGAGCGCATCCAGTTCGGCAAGGCGCTCGGCCAGCCGCTCAAGGCGCTGGCGGATTTCGGGCGCCATCACGACTCGCTCGGCAGGCGCCAGATGCGCGCGATCAGGCGCGCCACCTCGCCGTCTTTTCCGCCAGCGGCGAGATTGAGCGCCTCGGTGGGCGGGTGCAGCAGCTTGTTGGTCAGTCCCTTGGAGAGCGCTTCGAGCACCACGGCCGGATCCTCGCCGCGCTGCAGCCGTTTCAGCGCATGTTCGAGCTCGTGACGGCGCATGCGTTCGCCGCTGTCGCGCAGCGCCCGGATCAAGGGCACCGTCTCGCGCGCTTCCATCCAGTGCAGGAAATCTTCGACGCGCTGGTCGATGATCTTTTCCGCTTCGACGATCGCCGCCTGGCGCGATTCCTGGCCGGATTCGACGATCTCGGCGAGATCGTCGAGCGTGTAGAGGAACACATCGTCGAGGCGCGCCACCTCGGGTTCGATGTCGCGCGGCACGGCCAGATCGACCATCACCATCGGCCGGTGGCGGCGCGCCTTGATCGCGCGTTCGACCAAACCGAGGCCGATGATCGGCAGCGTACTCGCCGTGCAGGAGACGACGATATCGAATTCCGGAAGCCGCGCACTGAGCTCGTCCAGCCGCATCACCTCGCCGTTGAAGCGCTCGGCGATCGGCTGGGCGCGCGCCGGCGTGCGGTTGGCGATCGCCAGGCGCCGCGGCCGGGCGTCGGCGAAATGCGCCGCGCACAGCTCGATCATCTCGCCGGCGCCGACGAACAGCACCGACTGCTCGTCGAGACGCTCGAAGATGCGCTCGGACAGATGCACGGCGGCAGCGGCCATCGAGACGATGTTGGCGCCGATCGCGGTCGTCGAGCGCACCTCCTTGGCCACCGCGAAGGTGCGCTGGAACAGCTTGTTGAGCAGCGTGCCCAACGCGCCGGCCTGTTCGGCGATACGCGCCGCCTGCTTCATCTGGCCGAGGATCTGCGGCTCGCCGAGCACCATCGAATCGAGCCCGGAAGCGACGCGGAACATGTGCCGCACCGCCGCGCGCTGCGGATGGCGATACAGATACGGCTCGAGGCGCTGCGGCGGCAATGCGTGGTATTCGGCCAGCCAGTCGATCGCCATCGCCGGCTCATCGGTGGTGCAATACAGCTCGGTACGGTTGCACGTCGACAAGATCGCCGCCTCGCGCACCGGGCCCGCGCGCAGCAAATCGTGCAGCGCTTCGCCCAGACGCGTCGGCGCGAACGCCACCTGCTCGCGAATCTCGAGCGGCGCGGTATGGTGATTGATGCCTAGAGCGTAGACCTGCACGGGTCGGCCTGATCGGGTAACCGCCTGAGAAAATACGCCATTAAAGACGAAAAGCCGCTTTCCGGCAAGCCGCGGCGGGCGCCGAGAAGCCTTTCCGCCGCATCGCAAAGCCGCTTGCGCATCTGCGCACGAATGCCCCTTGCGACAATCTGTCGCATTCCGCTTGCGTCGCCATCGGCGTAGATTTTGCCCGACGAAATACCGGGAGAAGCGCGATGATGACCCAGACGCCTCGAGAAAAGACCGCCGCCCAGCCGGAGATGACTTCATTGCTGCTGGGCGCCGGTTTCGCCCTCGCTTCGCTGATCCTGTTGCCCGCCGTCGCACAAAAGATCGGTCTCGGCTCGAGCCTGACGATCGCGTTGCGCGGCGCGCTGATGCGCGCAGCGAACCGCTTTTGAACCGCTTTTGAGATAATCCCGCCTGATCGAATTTCAAACGCATCCCCGCAGGATGCGCGTCGTTTTCGTGCGCCCCGCCAATTTCGCCCTGCTGCTGCTTGCTGCCGCGCTCGCCGCGTTTCTGCTCAGTTTCGCCGATGCGGCGCGACTGCGCTTAGCGCGCGCGACAGCCAGCGCCGCGGCCGCGGCGCTGGTCACGCAGCTTAAACTGACCGATCCCGTGCTATTCACCGAGGCGCGCTATACGCGCCATTTGAGCCAGGCCGATCTGCAATCCGCTTTTCAGGATCATCCCGTCGCTTTCGAGCATTTCCCCAGCGGCTCGTTGGTCATTCCGCCCGCTGGCGTGATCGCCCCTTATGAGAACCTGGATCGAAAAGCAAAAGCACCTGATTGACTTCACGCTCGCCTCGCTGATGCGGCGCAAGGCGAAGAATCTCGGCCTGCTCTTCATCTACACGCTGCTCGTCTTCGTGCTCGCCTCAGCGGCGCTCTACACGCACGCACTCAGACAGGAGGCGCAAAAGGCGCTCGCCGGCAGCCCGGAAATCGTCTTGCAACGGCTCATCGCCGGCCGCCATGACCTGATCCCGCCCGGCTACATCGAAAAGATCGGCCGCATCCGCGGCGTGCAGAAGATCGAAGGCCGGCTGTGGGGCTACTACTACGACAGCGTCGTAAAGGCGAACTACACCTTCATGGCGCCGCGCGATATGCAGATCGAGCGCGGCGAGATCATCGTCGGCCCGGCGCTGGAGCGCTCCCGGGGCTTGGCCGCCGGCAACGGCATCTCGTTTCGCGCCTATACCGGCGAGCTGTTTACCTTCATCGTCGCCGATGTGCTGCCGCAAAGCTCCGAGCTCGTCAGCGCCGATCTGGTGCTGATGAACGAGGAAGACTTCCGCGCTTTCTTCAAGATTCCGCCAGGCTACTACAACGACATCGCGCTGAGCGTCGCCAATCCGCAGGAAGTGCGCAACGTCGCGATCAAGCTGCTCACCGCGCTGCCCGATTCGCGTCCGATCCTGCGCGACGAAGTGCTGCGCACCTATGCGTCGATCTTCGATTGGCGCGAAGGCATCATGCTCACGCTGCTTGCCGCGGCAATCCTCGCCTTTGGCATCTTCGCCTGGGAGAAGGCCGCCGGGCTCTCGGCCGAGGAGAAGCGCGAAATCGGCATCTTGAAGGCGATCGGCTGGGAGACCGGCGACGTGATCAAGATGAAGTTCTGGGAAGGGCTGCTGATCTCGCTGACGGCTTTCCTCGTCGGCTATCTGGCCGCTTACCTGCATGTGTTCTACTTCTCGGCGAGCCTCTTCGAACCGGTGCTGAAGGGCTGGGCGGTACTCTATCCGCGCTTTACGCTGCCGCCGCACATCGACGGCCTGCAGGTCGCCACATTGTTTTTCTTCACCGTCGTGCCCTACACGGCCGCCGTGCTCACGCCGATCTGGCGCGCGGCGACCACGGATCCGGATACGGTGATGCGCGCATGATCGAGCTCGTCGGCATCCGCAAGGCCTTCAACCAGGGCCAGCACAACGAAACCTGGGCGTTGTCGGGCATCGACCTGACGATCCCGGCGCATCGGGTGACCGCGCTGAAAGGCCCCTCCGGCTCCGGCAAGACGACGCTGCTGACCATCCTCGGCTGCCTGGCGCGACCGACCGCAGGGCGCGTGCGACTGAAAGGCGAGGACATCTCCGGCTTGCCGGAACGCTTCCTGACCGAAATCCGCCGCCAGACCTTCGGCTTCATCTTCCAGCAGTTCAATCTGGTGCGCGGCTTGAGCGCGATCGAGAACGTGATCCTGCCCGCCTACCCGACCGGTCGGCCGCGCAAGGCGCTGCTGGAAAAGGCGGAAGCGCTGCTCGCAGATGTGAACCTCGCCCACCGCCGCAACGCGCGGGTCGAATGGCTCTCCGGCGGCGAGCAGCAGCGCGTCGCGATCTGCCGCGCGCTGATCAACGATCCGGAAATCCTGATCGCCGACGAGCCGACCGCGAACCTCGATTCGCAGCTCGCAAAAGAATTCCTCGCGATCCTCGAGAAGCTCGCCGACGCCGGCCGCACGATCATCCTCACTTCGCACGACCCGCTGGTGGTCGAAGCGGCGCTGGTCGACCGGCTCGTCACGCTGCGCGATGGGCGCATCGTCGAAACGGTCGACAAGCCTGAACGCCGCATCCGGCGTGCCGCATCATGAGCGCCGAATTTGCGCCGATCATCGGATGATCTTCCAGCCCGCCATCATCGCCCTGCTGCTCGCCGCGAGCTTGAGCCTGTTCATGCTCCTGGCCGCGGCGCCTTTCGCGGTGCGCGTGATCCGTCATTGGGACATCCGCAGCGGGAGCGAACGGCAACTGAAGCTCGAACGGCTGACCTATCTGTTCTCGACGCTGATCGCCTTCGTCTGCCTGCTGCAGATCCTCGCCGCGCTGCTGTTCGTCTTCAACGCCGACAAGCTGTCGGTGATGTTCGTCGGCGCGATGTGCGCGGTCGGCGCGCTCAACGTGAATGAATTCGGCTTTCCGGCGCTGTATGCGCAACTGACGCTGTTCTTTCTCGCCAGCATTTGGCTGATCATCAATCACGCCGACAGCCAGGCGCGCGACTACCCGCTGGTGAGACTCAAATACGCGCTGCTTTTGGCGGCCATCCCGCTGTTCGCGCTGAGCCTGTGGCTGCAATGGCGTTATTTCAGCGGCCTGAAGGCGGACGTGATCACCTCCTGTTGCGGCAGCATGTTTTCGGAAGGCGCGGCGAACGTCGCGAGCGAAGTTGCCGCCTGGGATGCCAAGCCCGCGATGCTGGCGTTCTACGGCGCGCTTTCCGGCGCGTTCGCCATCGCCCTCTGGCACGGGCGGCGGCGCGACGATGCGAGCGGCTTCGCCCTCGGCGCGGCGGGCCTCTGCGCCTTCGTCGCCGCGATCGTCGGCATCCTCGCCTTCGTCTCGCTGTATGTCTATGAGCATCCGCATCACCACTGCCCGTTCTGCCTCCTGAAGCCCGAATACGATTATCAGGGCTACTGGCTCTACCTCCCATTGTTCGTCGCGACGGCCGCCGCCCTCGGCGCCGGCGCACTGCGCTTCTTCTCGCGCCGGCCGAGTCTCATCCGCGTCGTGCCGACGCTGACCGGCCGGCTCGCCTGGGTCGCGGCCGGCGGCTATGGCGCGTTTCTGCTCGTCGCAAGCTTCATGGTCATCACTTCCCGTTTGGCGCTGTTCGAATGAAGATCGGCTACGTTCTCCTGTGCGCGCTCGTCGTCGCCGGCTGCGGCGGCGACGCGCCGCCGAAGAATCTCAATGTCGGCGACATCGCGCCGACCTTCCAGACCCTGCGCAGCGATGGCAGCGCGGTGCACTTTCCCGCCGCCTGGACCGGCCAGCCGGTCGTGGTGCGCTTCTGGGCCGACTGGTGCCGCTTCTGTGCGCCGGAGATGAAGCTGCTCGACGGCATCGCGAAACGCTACCAGGCGCAGCGCCTGGCGGTGATCGCGATCAACGTCGGCCAGGACAGAAAGCGCATCCATGCCTTCATGGAAAATCTGGGCGTCGGCTACCCCGCGTTGCTCGACGAACAGGGCAAGATCGCAAAATCCTGGGGCGTGGTCGGCCTGCCGACGACGTTCTTCGTCGATGCGCGCGGCGTCGTGCGCGGCAAGATCGTCGGCGAAGCCAACGAGGCGCTGTTCGAACGCCACGTGCAGGCGCTGCTCGAATGATCCCCTGCGACCTGTGCGCACTCGATTGCGGCGCGCAGCCGTTCGAGCTGGCGCTTCCCGACCGCACGCTGCATTTTTGCTGCGAGGGCTGCCGCGGCATCTGGATGATGATCCACGATATTGCCGAAACGCCCCCGCCGGCGCAGAATGATCCCGTGACCTCACCCGATGAAAGGAAAGCGCGATGAACCCCACGATGATGGAACAGGCCGCCTGCCAAGCCCCGCAGATGATGGGCGGCATGATCGAAAGCGCGCGACAGATGCCGCAGATGATGGGCCAGATGTTCGCGCACCCGATGTCCGCCGGCGCGCTGATGACCGCCGGCGGCCTGGCCGCCGGCAAGGGCCTGCTGGGCGGGCTGACGAGGAATCCGCTGGTGATCCTCGCCGCCGGCGTGGCCGCGGGTTATCTGTTGTGCCGTTACCAGAAGGAGCTGATCGAGGCGGCCGCGAAAATCACCGGCATCGGCCGCGATTTCGTGCTGCACCAGAAAGAAAACCTCGCCGATCTGCTCGCCGAGACGCAAGCCGAAAAGGGCGCCGCGGCCGCGCCGACCGAGGCCGCGGCGGCGGAAAAAACGGAGTGAGCCGATGGATGCGCACAGCATCGAGGTGCTGCATCGCGAGACGGGCTATTTGCGGCTGCGGCTGCCGCCCGCCTGGCGCAGCGCCGCCGTCGGCGCCGCGCTCGACGAGGGCCTGCGCGCGCTGCCCGGCGTGCTGCGCATAAGTTGGCTCACCGTGGAGGGGAAACTGGCGATCCGCTTCGATCCGCAGCGCCTGAATCACGCCGACCTCGCGCGGCGCCTGACCGCCCTGCTCGCCGAACGGCCCGCGGCGCCGGCCGAGCCGGCGGAGCCCGCGCCGACCCTCGCCGAGCGCCTCGAGGATCTGCGCGCGAAACTGATCGCCGCGACGCCGAAACGCTTCCAGTCGCTTGTCGAGAGCGCCACGACCGATAAAGCGCTCACCAATTTCCTGAACGACGTCGTCGCTTTTTATCTGATCAAGGTGCATTGGGACCTGATCGTCGAGCGCTGGCTGAAGGACCCAGTCAAATACGCGAACGCCTGGCTGACGGTGTTCTACCTCGTCTATCTGCTGGTCAGATACCGCAAGACGTGAAGCATTACCGCATCGTGCATCGGCTGCCGGGGCGCTTGCGCCTCATTGCGCCGGCGCTCGTCAAGGACGAGGAGCGCTGCTATCTGATCGAAATCCTGCTCAGAAAGCATGCGGCGATCCTCGAGGTGCGCACGGTGCGGGAAATTGGCTCGGTGACGATCCAGTACGATGCGCAACGGCTGCCGGAGAGTCGCCTCGTCGCGCTCGTCGATGCGGTGCTCGGCAACCTCGTCGCCGCCAGACGCAGCGCCGCGCCACTCGCATCGTCGAGCGCCGCTGCCGAACTGCCGCTGCAGGAATGCCATGCCGCCATCGAAGGCATGACCTGCGCTTCCTGCGCGGCGTTGATCGAGCTGTCATTGAAGCGTGATCCGCGCGTCGAAACCGCCGCGATCAATTACGCCGCCGCGACGCTGACCGTGCGAGGCCGGCTGACGAAAGAGCAGGTTTTCGAGGCGGTGAAAAGACTCGGCTACCAGCCGCGGCCGATGGACACGCTCTCCCAGCGGCGGCTCATCGTCGCCCGCGAACGGGAAAGACTCGCCGCGGCGCGACGCAAGCTGCTCAACGCCGCGCTCGCGACCACGCCGGTGATGATCTCCGGAATGCTGATGCATCGCTCGCTGGCGCTGCGCATCCTCGAGCTCGCGTTGTCGACGTTCGTCCTCGCCGGCCCCGGCGGCGACATCTTCAAGAAGGCCTGGGCGCTGGCCAAGCAGCGCGAAGCGAACATGGACACGCTGATCGCGCTGGGCGCCGGCGCCGCGTATCTCTACAGCCTGCCGGGCGTATTCTCCCTGCATCATCACGTCTATTTCGAATCGGCGGCGGCGATCGTCAGCTTCGTGCTCGGCGGCCGCTATATGGAAGAGCGCGCGAAAGGCAAGGCCTCGGAGGCGATCCGCAAACTGATCGAGCTGCAGCCCGCGACGGCGCTGCGCATCACGCCGACGGGCGACGAGATGGTCGCCATCGACGCCGTCCAGGTCGGCGACATCTTACGCGTGCGCCCCGGCGACAAGGTTCCCCTCGATGGCGTCGTCATCGAAGGCGCAGGCGCCGTGGATGAGTCGCTGATCAGCGGCGAGCCGCTGCCGGTCAAAAAAGCGCCGGGCGACAAGGTGGTCGGCGGCGCGCTGAACACACAGGGCGCCTTTACGCTCCGCGTGACGGCCACCGGCGCCGACACCGTGCTCGCCGGCATCGTGAGACTCGTCGACCAGGCGCAGGGCTCGAAACTCCCGGTGCAGAAGCTCGCCGACCGCATCTCGGCGCGTTTCGTGCCCGCCGTCGGCATCACGGCGGCGGGGACGCTGCTCGGTTGGCTTGCCGCCGGCCATCCGCTCGCGCGCGCGCTCTCGCACGCGGTCGCGGTGCTGCTGATTGCCTGCCCCTGCGCGCTGGGGTTGGCCACGCCCACCGCGATCATGGTCGGCATGGGCGAAGCCGCGCGGCGCGGCATTTACATCCGCAACGGCGAGGCGCTGGAAACCGCCGCGACGCTCGACACGCTGGTTTTCGACAAGACCGGCACGATCACGGCAGGCAAGCCCGTCGTCACCGATTTCCTGCCAACCGCCGGAATCGACGAGACGCAACTGCTCGGACTCGTCGCCGGCGCCGAGCAGCACTCCGAGCACTTCCTCGCCCGCGCGCTGCTGGCCTACTGTCAGGAACGTGCCGCCTCGCCAGCGCCGACTTTCGACTTCCTCGCCGCGCCCGGTCAGGGCGTGCAGGCGATGAGCGCGCAAGGCCGCGTATGCATCGGCAATGCCGCCTTCCTCGAAGCCGCCGGCATCGCCGTGGATGCGAGGCAGGCGCAGGCGGATGCCTTGGCCGCGCAAGGCAAGACGCCGGTGTTCGTCGCGCTCGACGACCGTTGCGTCGCCCTGTTCGCCATCGCCGACGCGCCGCGCGACGGCGCGAAGGACGCGGTCGCCCGGCTCCATCGGCTCAGTCTGAGAACCATCATGTGCACTGGCGATGTCGAAGCCGCTGCGCGCCACGTCGCGCACGAGGTGGGCATCGAGGAAGTGGTGGCGCGCGCCACCCCGGCCGACAAGCTGGCACTGGTCGAGCGCCTGAAGAGCGAAGGCCGCAAGGTCGGCATGATCGGCGACGGCATCAACGACGCGCCGGCGCTCGCGGCGGCCGCGGTCGGCTTCGCGATCGGCGGCGGCGCCGACATCGCGCTGGAGGCGGCCGATGTCACGCTGGTCGGCGGCGACATCGCGCGGGTGGCCGCCGCGATCGAGCTCTCGCGCCGCACGCTGGCGATCGTGCGCCAGAACCTGTTCTGGGCCTTGGGCTACAACGTCGTCGCGATCCCCATCGCGGCGGCCGGCCGCCTGAATCCGATGATCGCCGCGGCGGCGATGGCGCTCTCGTCGGTCTCGGTCGTCAGCAACTCGTTGCGCCTGCAGACGCGCTCGTGAATCACGCCCCTCCCGTCGCCGAGTTTTCCTACGCGCTCGCCTTCATGACCGGCCTGTTCGGCGCCGGCCATTGCCTAGGCATGTGCGGCGGGTTGGTCTCGGCCTTCTTCATGAAGCTCAAGGCCCGCGGGCCGTGGCCCTATCTCGTCTATCACCTCTCGCGCATCGCGATCTACGCTCTCGTCGGTCTGTTCGCCGCGCTGCTCGGCGCCGTGTTCGTCTCGACCGGTCGCATCGGTCTCGCGCAAGGCGTTTTGCAGATCGTCGCCGGCGCGTTCGTGGTCCTGCTCGGCTTCGACCTGCTGGGGCTCTCCCCGATCCGCAACGCCTGGGGCTTCGCGCCGCTGGCCTGGCTGCGCAAGCATTTCGTCAGCGCGACGCAAAAGGGACCGCTGATCGGCGCGCTGATCGGCGGCGCGATCAACGGCCTGATGCCCTGCTCGATGACCATGGCGATGGCCGTGCAGGCCACCACCGCGCCCTCGCCGCCCGAGGGCATGCTGCTGATGCTCGCCTTCGGCGCCGGCACGCTGCCGGCGATGCTGCCGGCCTCGCTGCTGTTCGGCAAGCTCGGCCCCCGCTTGCGCGGCTGGCTGCTGAAAGGCGCCGCGCTGTTCGTCATCGCACTGGGCATATCGACCTTCTGGCAGGGGCTGCGCTTTTTCCTGGTGATGTGGAAGCTCGTCGGCTGAGCGGCTCGGCGCGCGTCAACCATCTTGAGCGCAGGCGCAGAGCAGCGGCTATCTTGGGGCCGATTGGCGGCGACAGCAGGGGTAAGGAATGCAGAGTATGCAATCCCTTGTAATGCTCTCCTTACCAAATTAAACTTGAAAGGCATAAGCAACCTCAAAAGGAAATGACGATGCTCGCCACACTCACCAGCAAGGGACAAGTCACACTCCCCGCGCCGATCCGCGCCGCGCTCAAACTCGAAGCCGGCGCGCGACTCGATTTCGTCTTGCAGGACGACGGCTCGATCCGCGTCGTGCCGGTCTCGCGCGACCCGCTCGCCGTGAGCGCGGTTCTGCCCAAGCCACCACGCGGACCAGCGAGCGACGCGGAGATCCGCGCCGCCATCGCCGGGCGCGCCGCCGGGCGCTTCGCGCGGAGCGGGTCGTGATCGGCCTCGACACCAACGTGCTGGTGCGCGTGCTGGTCGACGACAGCTCGCCGGACGTGGCGAAGGCGCGCGATTTCGTCCGTGCGCGGGCAGCCGATGGCCAGGACTTCCATATCGACGCCGTAGTGCTGGCGGAGGCCGTCTGGGTGCTCGAAACGGTGTTCGGTTACGGTCGCGCCGACATCGCGGCGGCCATCGACGCGCTGCTCGGCAACGCCGCCTATGTCATTGACGCTCGCGAAGCGGTCGCGGCGGCGCTGGCCGGTTTCCGCGCGAGATCAGCGGATTTCTCCGATTGCCTGATCGTCGCGCGCAACGCGGCAGCCGGTTGCGCCGGCACCGCCAGCCTCGACAAGGCCATGCGGTCTTTGCCAGGCGTTATCGCGCTCTGACTGTGATCCTGCCCGGCGTCTCGACCTTCTGGCAGGGGCTGCGCTTCTTCCTGGTGATGTTCAAGCTGGCGGCCTGAAAAATTCGGCGCTGGCAGGACGGCAGTCGAGGCGAGACTCTGCTCGCCGCTAGCGGTAGTTCCCAGCGGCATTGGCAGCGGCGGTTCGCTGCACTGCGCGGTGTCGGCTGCGAGGCGGTCGTCGCCCTATCCGGTGACTTTAGCGTGGAACGCCTTGACAGCCGACCGCAACCGCTCGCGTTCCATCGACCGCGGGTGGCCCGAGGTCGGCGATGCGGCGTTAGCGCGCTGTTTGCGTCTGTGCCAGCGCGACGCGAGGCGCCCCTTCCGGCGCGAGGCCGGCGCGACGCTTGAGCGCAGCGATCACCTCATCGGCGGAAGCGCGCGATGCGGCATAAGCCTCGCGGCGATCGCGCTCCTCGATTAGCGCACGCGCCTCGCGCTGCCATTGCTGGAACTGCGCATCATGTTGGTGATGCAGCGCATGTTCGCGGCGGTGTTTCGTAAACCACTTCTGCGCCTCTACCGGGTCGGCCGGCGCGCCTTCGCCGCGCTGATACATCAGGCCGAGCATGAATTGCGCTTCCCGATCGCCGCGCTCGGCAGCGACGCGATACCAGGCGAGCGCTTTGCCGGGATCGTAGGCCACGCCATCGGCATGGTGATGCACTGCCGCGAGGTTATAGGCGGCATTCACATCGCCGCGGTCGGCAAGGCGCTGCCAGATGACGAGCGCCTGAGAGGTTGCGCCCTGACGATGCAGCCGATAGGCGGCGAGCATCTCCTCGGCAGCGTCGGCGGCGCTGCAGGGGGCCGCGGCGCACATCATCATCAAGCTCAGCGCATATAGGGTCTGTTTCATCGCTTGTCTCCTCGAACGCGTCCGCAAGCTTAAGGCGCTGCGGCCAAAGAGAAAATGTGACCGATTGCCGCGCGGCATCCTGCCGCAGGCGCGGCAGTGGCTTGATCGGGATCAAGCCAACCCGCAAAAAATCGGCGTTCTGCGACGATATGTCGCAGGGTGCGGCGCCGCGCGCTTCATACAATGCGCGCATCCGATTCGCAACTTGACGGAGATACGTATGTCATTGAAGCGCGTGACCCTCGCCGCGGCCATCGCCGCCTTGCCGTATGCCGTTCAGGCGCAAACGGCCCTATCCACGATCGTCGTCACCGGCAGCAAGGAAGATGCCGCCGCCCGCGTCGATACGCCCACGCTGCAAAGCCTGCGTCCCGCGACCAGCGATACGGCGAGCCTGCTGCGCGACGTGCCCGGCGTTTCGCTCTATGGCGCCGGCGCGGTCTCCAGCCTGCCGGCCATCCACGGCCTGGCCGACGAGCGCCTGCGGCTGACCGTCGATGGCATGGACCTCTACGCCGCCTGCCCGAATCACATGAATACGCCGTTGTCCTACATCGACCCGACGCATGT
>Ga0209018_1002127_pt1 | contig 14517 bp, 10 predicted proteins | sample YNPBryBLVA2012_FD_185814 | JGI IMG/M metagenome (GOLD analysis project Ga0209018, IMG submission 185814) | Anoxygenic and chlorotrophic microbial mat microbial communities from Yellowstone National Park, USA - YNP Bryant BLVA 2012 (SPAdes)... ...
TCCGCGGAATTTCACGTTCAACGACCACCTGCTGCGGTTCCCAAGCGCGCGCCACACGGAGTACCAGGACCTGCGCGCCGATCCGCGCGGCCGGTTGCCGGACGACGTCTGGGACGAGTTTCCGCGGGTCTGCGGGACGTTCCGGGAGCGCGCCGGCTTCCACGGGTGCCAGATGCCGGAAGCTCTGCTGATGCGGATCGTGCTGGCCAGCAGCAATCCCGGCGATATCGTGCTGGACCCCTTCGTGGGCAGTGGCACGACGGCTGTGGTGGCCAAGCGACTGGGCCGGCGGTATGTGGGCATCGACATCTCGGAAACGTACGTGGAGCGAGCGCGCCAACGCTTGGCACTCACGCCGGTCGAAAGTGCGGCCCGACCCGTGAATGACCGGTGGCCCGGACTGCATGTGGACTTCTTGCTCCAGCTCTACCGCGAGACGGGCGTGGCACTGCACAATCTGTTGCCGAACGAGGTGGCGCTCCGCGTAATCGCGACGGCGCTGAGTGCGCGTGCCGGGTACCCCTACAGCGTGGCGGACGTCCGGAGTCAGCTGGAGAGGTTGGCTCAAGCGTCGTCTTTTCCGAAACTGCCCAATGACAGGCCGTTCACACCCCGCAACCACGTGACCAGCACCGGGAAGCGGTACCAGCGGATCATTCTGCGGTGGCGACCACGGAGGAAGTCAGCCGTGGGGGCGCGGAAGCGGCGCCAGACCGGATAGCGGGCATCCGATCGCGACCGCTCGGCGGGATATCCCGCGGCGCGAATTGCCGAGCGCCCTATGGTCGGCCTTCGGTGCCGCCGGGATAAGATAATGGGCCTGCGCTGGAGACTGTGCGTATGCCGGACACAGACAACGAGGTCGGGCCGCCTGCGCGCGGCAGCCGCATGGTTGTTCTCGCGATGGGCACCGTGGCGGTGCTCTTGGCGCTGACGGCGCTGGTGGCTGCGGTGGCGGGGTTCTTCTGGCTCGGCGAGACCGGCCCGCCGACGAATGTGGTTTGGCCCGTGGCGGCGGGTTTGGTGTTGGGACTGCTGAGCGCGTGGACCGGTTCGCTGTTGCTGGTCGGAGGGGCCTTGCTGTTGTCGCGGGTGGATGAGCTGCTCGACCTGTCGCGGAGCTCCAGTCGCGGTTCCAGCGGCGGTTCGGCCGGCTGGACGGCGACCGGGGAGATGTCGCTGCTGGAACAGATTCTTCAGAACACGCGCGACCTGCGCGACATCGCCCTGCTCAGCGAACACGAGCGCACCTTGCGTGTGCAGGTGGAGCGTGCCGCGCTGCTCGAACAGCTTGAACGCGAGGTGCCGGCGCTGTTGCGCGAGCACGAGTGGCAGGAAGCCCGGCGGCGGGTGGAGCAGGCGCGGTTGCGTTTCCCGTCCTTTTCCGCCTGGGATGTCTTGGCCGAGCAGGTCGAAGAGGCTCGGGCCAAGTTCGAGCAGCATGAGGTCGAGACGGCGACGCGCGAGATCAACGACCTCGCGACGTTGGGCGCCTGGGACCGGGCGGCCGCAGTCGCGTACGACTTGCAGCGTCGCCATCCGCGGTCCGAGCAGGTTGCGGCACTCGTCCGGCGGGTGGAGGCGGGCTTGAATAAGGCCGGGGCGGAGGAACGAGCTCGGCTGATGGCCCGGGCGCAGGAGGCGACCAACCGTCGCGATTGGAATGAGGCTTTGCAACTGGTGGAACAGATCATCGGACGCTTTCCGACCTCCGCCGAGGCGCACGATCTGCGTCTGCAATTGCCCACCTTGCGGATGAACGCGGAGATCCAGACGCGTCAGCGGCTGGAGGCCGAAATCCGCGAATACGTGCGTCGAGAGCAGTTCGACGACGCGCTGCGGCTGGCACGCGAAGTGATGACGCGGTACCCGGGTTCGCCGCAGGCGGCCGCGCTGCGCGAGCAGCTTCCGCGGCTGGAGCAGCGGGCAGCGCAGGCGCGGCGTCGCACGGGCTCGGGGGCACGGCGCTCCTGATCGACGGCGCCGGCCACCCGCGGACGGCGCCGAAGGAAATCGCGGATTACTCCTGGGGCATCGGCACGATGTGCAGCCAGCCGTAGCGGTCCGGCACATCGCCGACTTGGATGCCGCGCAGTGTGTCGTAGAGCTTCGTGGTCAGCGGCCCGGCGCGGCCGTCCTTGGAATAAACCACCTTGCGGTCGCGGTACGTGATCGAGCCCACAGGCGTGATGACGGCGGCCGTTCCGCAGCAGCCGGCCTCCACGAAGTCGAAGATCTCCTCCACATGCACATGTCGCCGCTGGGGTCGGAGCCCCATGTCCTCCGCGAGCTGGATGAGCGACTTGTTGGTGATGGACGGGAGGATCGAAGGACTGTCCGGCGTGACATACTGGCCGTCGGCCGTAATGCCGAAGAAGTTGGCCGGTCCGGATTCGTCGATGTACTTCTTCTCTTTGGCGTCCAGATAGAGGACTTCGGTGTAGCCCTTTTCGCGGGCCGCTACGGAGGCCCGGATGCCGGCGGCGTAGTTGCCGCCCACCTTGACGTCGCCGACGCCCAGCGGTGCGGCCCGGTCCACGTTCTCCTCGACGATCAGGTCCACGGGCTTGAAACCAGTCTTGAAGTACGGCCCCACCGGCGTGACGAACACGATGAACATGTACTCCGCGGCCGGTCGCACACCCACCTGCGGCCCCGTGCCGATGACCAGCGGGCGGATGTACAGGCTGGCCCCCGATCCGTAGGGCGGGACGAACCGTCGATTGGCGTTGATCACGCGTTCCACGGCGTCGATGAACATGGCCTCCGGCACCGGCTGCATCAGAATCTTTTTGCACGAGCGTACGAGGCGCTTGGCGTTCTCGTCGACGCGAAATACGGCGACGTCGCCGGTGCGCGTTTCAAACGCCTTGAGCCCCTCGAAGCATTCCTGTCCGTAGTGCAGGCACGTGGCCGCAATGTGGATCGGGATAGTTTCGTCGGAGGTCAGGACCCCGTCGTCCCAGGCGCCGTCCTTCCACGTGTAGCGAATGTTGAAATCGGTCTTCTGGTACCCGAAGGGCAGATTGGCCCAGTCCAGATCGGCCTTCACGACCTTCCGCGGTGCGACATTCGGACGACGACCCGGAACGACGCTCATGATGAGTCTCCCAAAAACTGACAGCTCATCCCCCGCCGGGGCCACTTGCTGCCCCCGTCCGGACCCACGCGCTGAAAACGCCCATGTTCCACCGGCAGCCTCCCCGGGCGTGCCCCGCACTGTGATGCCCCACTGCCGGCATACTTTCAGGATAGAGAGTCGTCGCACCCAAAGCAAGCGAGGACGCGCGCGGTGCCACGCTTTCTGTCCCTGTCCCTGGCCAGCGATACAATTGCGTCATGGTCCCTGACGAGAACCCGACGCCGCGGCTGCACCTGCTCGGCTCCGACCAGGCCGGTCTGCGCGACTGGCTGGCGGCGGCCGGCCAGCCCGGATACCGCGCCGACCAGTTGCTCCAATGGATCTACGAGAAGCGGGTCGAGTCGTTCGATGAAATGACCAATTTGCCCCGCGCCCTGCGCGCGTGGCTGGCCGAACGTGCCGATATCGGTCGTGCCCGGCGGGAGGCCACCGCGGTCAGCCAGGACGGGACGCGCAAGCTGCTGCTGCGCTGGCCCGACGGGGCCGCCGTCGAGATCGTCTGGATTCCTCAGCCCGAGCGCCACACGGCATGCCTCTCCTCCCAGGTGGGGTGCCCGGTCGGCTGTCGGTTCTGTGCCAGCGGCCTGGAAGGCGTCGAACGCAACCTGACCACCGGCGAGATCGTTGAGCAGGCCTGGCGGATCGCGCGGCTTATTGATGAGGAGATTAGGGCTGGTCAACTTCCTCCAGCGGCGCGGTTGTCGCACATCGTGCTGATGGGCAGCGGGGAGCCGCTGGCCAACTACGACGCGGTCGTGGCGGCGATCCGCATCCTGAACGCTCCCTGGGGGTTGGGCATCGGAGCCCGTCGCATCACCCTCAGCACGGTCGGGCTGCCGCAGCAGATCCGTTGGCTGGCCCGGGAGGGACTCCAGCTCAATCTGGCGTTGTCGCTGCACGCAGCGGACGAGTGTCTGCGGCGTGAGCTGATTCCGTGGGGCAAGGTGCCGCTGAGCGAACTTTTCAGCGCCTGCGAGGAGTATTTTCGGCAAACCGGCCGAGAGGTGACGCTGGAATACGTGCTTCTGGACGGGGTCAATACGCGGCTTCAGGATGCGGTCAAGCTGGCGGCGGTCGCGCGGCGTCTGCGGGCGAACGTCAATTTGCTGCGGTACAACCCTGTGCCGGGGTTGCCGTTCCAACGCCCCAGCGCGGAGACGGCCTGGCGATTTCAACAGGAGCTTCAGCGGCGCGGAGTGAACGCGCATATTCGGACCTCGCGTGGGCGCGACGTGGATGCCGCGTGTGGGCAGCTTCGCCGCCGCGTGGCAGGCTTGGGTTGCGCGGCGGAAGCCCACGGCAAAAGCGCGGAGTAACAGCGTGCGTGGCCGATATTGTGTCGCGGCCTGCGGGTGAGTAGCATCACCCGCTGGCGCCCGTTGCGGTAGACGTGTCGGACACGCGATCCGTTTGCGTACGGGCGGGTTGTTGAATGGAGGAACAGAATGCGGTCACGGGATGTTATGCACAGCGTCTGTGCTGGACTCGTCGCGCTGGTGGTTGAGGGGGCCTTGGCTCAGGCTCCGCCTGGCCCCGCGGCGAAGCAGCCGACGCCTCCGCCCACCACGCAACCCACGAGTGGACCGGCTGGTCGCATCGAGGTGGACACGCGGGTCTTCGATTTCGGGGAAGTGTGGCAATACATGCCGCCGAAGAAGGACGTCACGATCCGCAACACCGGTGAAGGTCCATTGACGCTGGAGGTGTCGGCCTCTTGCGGGTGTACCCCGGTGACCAAGCCGAAGAGCCCGCTGTCGCCCGGTGAAAGCACGACGTTCACCATTACCTACGATGCCCGGGCAGCCGGGGATGTCAACAAGACGGTGACCATCCTGTCGAACGACCCGACGCAGGCGTCGGTGGTGATCAACGTGAAGGGCAAGGTCAAGCCGATGCTGAAGTTCGACCCTTCGGAACGCATTACGTTCCAGGACCTGGAGCCCGAGTCGCCGCCGGCTACGCAGAAAATCCGGATTACGAACAGCTATGAGCGCCCCGTCCACCTGAAGCTGAAGGAGAACCAGGATTTCGGGCGCTTCGAGATCGCGTTCAAGGAGATCACGGCGGGCCAGGAGTACGAGCTGACCGCGACGACGCGGCCGCCGTTGAAGGTGGGGCAGAATCGGCTTTCCGTTGTGCTTCAGACGGACGTGGAGCACGTGCAGTCGATTCTGGTGCACGTGTTCGCGAATGCCCAGCCGCGCGTGTTCCCCATGCCGATGACCCTCGCGGTGGACGAGAGTCAGACCAAGGCCCATGAGCAGACGCTGAGCATCGTGCACCGGCTGGAATCGCCCGTGAAGGTGACCGATGTCAAGTCCGAGCTGCCGGGTTTCAAGTACATGTTGTTGCCGCCGGAAGCGCCGCCTCAGGGTTCGCGACAGGGGTACATCCGGCTGCGCGTGACGTTGCCGGGCTATCAGGACGTACCGGAGACGGGCGGCAAGCTCTACGTGTACACGGATGATCCGTCGCCGACGTATCAGAAGCTGGAAGTCGACGTGATTCGACGGCCCAAGCCGACCACGATGCCGGCCGCGACCGGGCCGATCCTCAAACCGGTGCCGCGGCCCGTGCCGGTGCCGCAGCCCAAGCCGGACGAGAACAAGCCGTAGCGACGGCTGCGGTGCACGGCGCCTCGCAGGGAGGTTCCCGCGGCCGGCGACAATGGCCCCTGGCGCATGCCCAAGGTTCTGTTGGTGGAGTCGCTGTCGGAGGCGGCCGAGCGGCGGCTGGCGGCCGCCGCGGACGTGCTGCGCGCCCCGGACGACAAACCGCAGACGCTTCGGAGGCTGATCGTCGACTGCGACGCCCTCATCGCCCGTACGCACACGCGCGTCTCACGCGAGATCCTGGCGGCGGGGCGCCGGCTTCGTGTGGTGGGAATCGCGGGTGTCGGCCTGGACCACGTCGATGTGCAGGCCGCACGCGAGCTTGGCATCGCCGTGTTGAACACGCCCGGCGCCGCCACCGATGCCGTCGCCGACTTCACGCTGGCCCTGATCCTCCAGTTGCTGCGGCCGGTCGCCCGTCTGGCGGACGAATACCGGGCCGGCCGCTTCCGCGAAGCCCGGGCCACGCCACACGGGCGGGAACTGTGCGAACTGACGGTCGGCATCGTCGGCATGGGACGAATCGGGTCGGCCGTCGGGCGAAGGTGTGCCGCGGGTTTCGGTGCGCGAGTGCTCTACAACGACATTGTTCCCGTCGGACCGTTCGACTTTCCGTGTGCGGCGGTGGATAAACCGACCTTGTGGGCGGAAAGTGACATCGTGACGCTGCACGTGCCGCTGACCGACCAGACCCGGCGACTCGTCGATAGCGCCGTTCTGGAGGGCTTCAAGCGCGGTGCCTGTCTGATCAATACAGCGCGCGGGGCCGTGGTGGACACGGAAGCGCTGGTCGCTGCGCTGCGTTCCGGCCGGCTGGCCGGCGCGGCGTGCGACGTCGTGGATCCGGAGCCGCTGCCCCCCGGACATCCGCTGCTGGCCTGCCCGAACTGCATCGTGACGCCGCACGTGGCGGCCCGGACCCACCGCGGCTGGGAGCGGATGTGCGCCGTGGTGGACGACGTGCTGGCCTATTTGGCGCGGTGCCCCTGACCGGCCGGGGGGAGTCGACCGGGGTACGGGTGACCGGGCGGTTGTGGGCGCTGGGGTGTGTCAGGCCACGCCCGCGGGTGCACTGAAGGCCACCCGGGTGGTCAACCGATTGAGCGCCTGATCCAGGTCCGCAATGATGTCGTCGGGGTGTTCCCCGCCGACGCACAGCCGGATCATGTTCGCGGGGATGCCCGCCAGTTGTCGGCCGGCTTCGCCCTGCTGAAGGTGCGTGGAGATCGCGGGGATGGTGGCCACGCTCTTGACGCGGCCCAGGTCGGTGGCCCGCCAGATCCGCTGCAACCCGTCGAAGACCTTGCGGGCCGCTTCGTGGCCGCCTTTCACGCAGAACGACATGAGGTGGCCGTAGCGGTTGACCGGCCGGCGATACTGCTCGTCGTACTCCGCATCCACCAGCCACATATACTTGCTGGCCAGCTCATGCAGCGGATGGTTGGGCAGGCCGAGGTAGTCCACGCGCTCGACCTGCGGGTGGTTGCTGAGAAATCGCGCGACCTGCATGGTGTTTCGACTGAACAGGTCCATCTTCGACCGCAGCGTCCGCATGTCGTTGAGCGACATGATGGCCTGCAACGGATGCAGGTTCGGCCCGTAGTCACGATTCGGGAGGTACTTCACGTACAGCGCAAAATCGCGCCGCATGTCCTCGTTCGGGATGTTCGTCACGATGTTCTTGCGGGCGATCACCGCGCCCGCCACGCCGAAGCCGCTGCTGGTCAGCGATTTCGTCGCCGACTGCACCACAATGTCCGCCCCGTGACAGATCGGCCGCAACAGAGCCGGCGTGGCGACGGTGCTGTCGACGATCAGCGGCAGATTGTGGCTGTGCGCCAGATCGGCCACGGCCGCGATGTCGAAGAACCCCTGCTGCGGGTTGCTGGGCAGCTCGCCGTACAGGAAGCGCGTGTTCTCGTCGATCCTGGATGCCCATTCGTCCAGGTTGGTGGGGTTCTGGATCCAGCGGCACTCGATATCCCGCTCCTGCATCAGCCGGACGCTGAATTGCTGAAACGTTCCGCCGTAGCACTGTGCCGTGGCCAGGAAGTTCCGCGGCTCATGGACGTGGTGTCGCTTGTGCACGAGGAAGGGCTGGACGGCGGTCATGATCGCGGCCATGCCGCTGGAGGTCGAGCAACACGAGGTGTCGCCGGGAAAGCCGTAGCCCTCCAGCAGGGCGAGCGTCCATTCGTAGTAGTAGGTGGACGGGTTGGCGATCCGCGAGTAACACCAGGTCGGAATCAGGTAGGCCAGCGCCGCAGCCATCTCGTCCGAGTCGCGGTAGGCCTGCGAGCTGCTCATGAAGATCGGTTCGACGATCGCGCCCTGATAGTCGTCCAGGGCATCCTGGACGGTGTAAAGGCCGTGCACCGCGATCGTGTCGAACTTCCACTTCTTGACCACCTCCTGAATGTACCGGTCGCGCTGGGCCAGATACTCGTTATTCCGGTCGATATACCTCTGCATTCCGGGGGTGATCTTGACTTCTTCGCTGCCGAACATGGGCCGGTCTCCTCGTACTGCGGGCAGGCTCCTTGCCGGTCCAGAATATCCGAATCGGCGGCCTCATGCCAACGTCAAAGTGCATCGCGGCTAGCGCAGGCCGGGCCCGCGCGCGGACTGGGAGGTCGCGTGCCGCTATGTACGCCACGCGCGGCGCGCCGCCGCACTTCGCTTACACCCGGGGACGCTGAAGGTGCGCGCTGTTCATTTCACTTCGGCGACAAAGGACAGTGGCGCGCCCGCCGGGTCGGTCAGGGCGGCGTACGCGCTCGGCTGGTCTTGCAGGCTGGCCCGGAAAAAGGTCACCAGCAGACCGGCCATCGCTTGCCGGGCCGCGGCCCGATTCGGGCCGCTGGGACATACCAGGCTGGCCGCCAGAGCAGGTCCGTCGTCCAGCATGTCCGCATGGCCGGCGTCTGCGATCACGACATGCCACGCCGGCGGGCGACTGGCCGCGTAAAACTGCTCGTGGTTATCACCGGCGGGGGCACACGCGCCCGCCATACCGCAGCCGATCACCAGCGTAGAAAGCTCAAAGGGGAACGTACCCTGCACGACGCGCGCCTGGTCGCCCCGCGGCCCGCCCCGCCCGTCGACCGGATCCACGCCGGCGACGGCGCGACAGGGCAGATCAGCCGCGAGCGGCGGTTCTTCGGGTGCGCTGTCGGTGGTACTCTGCGCAGCTGCCGCAGCGCGCGTCAGTACCAGCCATGCGACTTTGGCACCGCGCGAATGGCCCGCCAGCCCCAGTCGCGCGGCCTGGAGGCTGTAGCCGAGGACAGCGGGCAGCCCGGCGGGCAGCCAGCGGAGCAGCTCAGCCGCTTTGACCGCTTCCTCCTGTGCAGTGGGGTTTCCGAACAGCACCGACAGTCCCGGCTCGTACATCTGGGGCGCCACTACGACGAAGCCGTGCGTCGCCAGGTGCGTAAGCAGAGCGGAGTACGCTGTATTCCTCGCCATGAAACCGTGCTGGAAGACGACCACGGGGTAGGGACCGGGCGTTTGCGGGGCGATGATCAGCAGGGGAACAGGGTTGCCTGCGGCCTGTGCATTCAGTCGAATGCTGCACACGGACAGCGGCCCAGGGCTGTATGGGTCGCTGCTGCCGCGATACACAGACTCAGCGCTGGCCGGCAGGACCTCGGTGCTGGGGTCAGGCGCATGCGGACACGGACTCAGCTGTCCGCAGCCGACGATGCCTGACACCAGAATGGGCGGCAGCAGGAACAGTGGCAGAGGGAGCTTTTCGAACATACTTCACCGTGCCTCGTACGTTAACGTTGCTCAAGTATAGCGCGTGCCGCCGCCTTTGACGGTCGTAGCGGGGGCGCGGCCCGTGGGAATCTTCGTAGGTGGGTTTAATCAGGGCCTTGACCGCGGAGATCGCCGGCCTGCCAGCGATCAACCCGCCATCGAAGAACTTCGGCGCGGGTTTACCGCGGGTGCTCGGTGGCGAGAGCTTCTGAAGGCAGGGCCACCTCCTCGCCAGCCCGTAGGCCGGAAAGCACCTGCACGTCATCGCCCAACGGTCGGCCGAGCTGCACAACGCGGCGCACGAGCCACTTCTGGCCACTGCTGTCAGACTGGGCGACGTCCACGATGTCGAGCTGGCCGACTTTGCGGACGGCTCGTTGCGGAACCGTGAGGACTTCCTCCTCGTCCAGCGGGATCAGCAGCCGCCCGAACATGCCCGAGTAAACCCCCGACGGGCACGGCCCAGTGACCTTGACGGCGAAGGTCCGGCTGGCGGATTCCGCCTCGGGAACGATTTCGCTGACACGCCCTTCGCAGGTCAGATTCAGCGCGTCAATGTGCACGCCGATCATCTGGCCGGTGCTGAGCCGGTGGGTGAGGGATTCGCGCACGCTGGCCACAAGCTGCATGCGGGTCGGATCGAACAGGGTGACGACGGTTTGGCCCGGGGTCACGGTGTCGCCGACCTCAACGCGTTTGTCGATCACTTTTCCATCGATCGGGCTGCGGATGGTTGCGTATTCGAGGCTGGCCCGGGCATGCTCCAGGGCCTGTTCGGCCTGTTCCAGCTCGGCCTGCGTCGTCTTCAGGGCAGCCTCGGCCTGGTCGTAGGCCGACTTGGCCTCTACACCGCGCTCGTACAGCGGCTTGATGCGGTCGAACTCCGTCTGGGCCAGGTCGCGGGCCGCCCGGGCGGCGTTGACCCGCGCCTCAGCCTGCCGCACCTGGGCTACCAGGTCCCGGTCGTCAAGTCGGACCAGGACATCGCCGTTCTTGACCTCCTGGCCGGCCTGCACGTGCACGGCGACGACCTTGGCCAACAGCTTAGAGCCGACCGCCGTCTCGTGGACGGCGCGAATCGTCCCGACGGCGGACTCGATCGTCGGGATCCGACGAACCGCGACGGGCACAAGGGTTTCGCCTTTCAAGGGGCGGCCCGGAGCCGCCGCGGTGCCCATACGCTCTGGAGCGATCTTGCGTGCGAATTTACCGGCCAGTGCGAGCAACAGCACGACCACTACGACCGTAAAGCCGACGGCTACGACGATCTTGCGGACAATGACTGCGAAAGTTGCGGCAGGGAGGTTTGGCGTGTGCGCCATGACGGCTGCTCCTGTTATTACCTGTTCTCGCGCTGCGCCCGAAACATCTGCCCGAAGGACATCGCGTGGGCGGTTTCGCGACACCAGCCGGTCAGATAGTCTACACGCGCTACCCGATGGTGGCAGCGCCACGCCGTTTGTTGGAAGCTCCAGGCCAGCGGTATGATGCGGCGGGGCGGCGCCCCGGCCGCCGGGCCGGGTCGGTGGTGACGCGGATGTTTGCGACGGATCGGGAACGTTTCTCACCCAGCGAGCTGGCGGTCGTCCTGAGTCACTATGACGTGGGCGTGATCGAGAGCGCCAAAGAGTTTCCGCGCGGCTCGCGGCGTGCCCCGAAGCTGCTGCTCAAGACGCCCCGTGGCCGCTTTTTGCTTAAGCGCCGGGCGACGGGGAAGGACGATCCGTTTCGGGTGGCGTTCTCCCACGCGCTGATTGCACACCTGCGCAGCAAGGGGTTTCCGGTGCCGGCGCTGATCGGCACGCGGGACGAGAACAATTCGTTGCTCCAGCTTGGCGGACACGTGTACGAGCTCTTCGAGTACGTCGAAGGCGAGCGCTACGACAGTTCACTGGAGCAGACGACCAGTGCGGCGGTTACGTTGGCGCGGTTTCATGTGGCGGTGGCCGACTTTGTCACCGAGTGGACGCCGCCGGCGGGCAGCTACCACGATTCGCCGTCAGTCCGGGCCGGGCTGAACGCGATTCCCACGACGGCGTCCGGGCATGACTCGGTGATCGGACACGAGGCCGAGTTGCTCAAGCTGACGCAGGACCTGCACGACCGCTACGACGAGGCGGCCGAACGGGTCAACCGGGCCGGCTTTCCCGACTGGCCCGTCACGATCATTCACGGGGACTGGCACCCGGGCAACATGCTGTTTTGCGGGCCCCGCGTGTGCGCCGTGCTCGACTTCGACGCCGCCCGCCACCAGCCGGCCATCATCGACGTGGCGTACGGGATGCTCCAGTTTTCCATTCTGCGGGGCAGCGCCGGGCCCGAGGAGTGGCCCGACTTCAGCGACGAATCGCGGACGCGCCGGTTTCTGGCCGGCTACCTGTCACAGTTGCCGCTACCCCCTCCGCAGCGCGCCATCGTGCCCGACCTGATGATCGAGGCGCTGATCGGCGAGACGGTCGTTCCGATCGCGGTTACCGGGACCTTCGGCCGTCTGCCCGGGTTTGGTGTGCTTCAGATGGTGGAGCGCAAAGTATCCTGGTTGCTGAAAAACACGGAGCGGCTGCGAAGCTGGCTGATGGAGTGAGCGGCGACGGCCGTGCCGCGGTCGGACGCCACGCGGGAGAAGCGTGTTCCATGTGTGAATTCGTTTCGCCGGCGTCCGCGGCAGGTGACGGGTAGGGGCGCACTGCGCCTCAGATCGTACGATGTAGCCTGTGCGAAAGTGCGCAACCTCCTACGTGGCGTTCCAGGGGATTGTCATGGCATCGTCAGTTCAGCGCCGCCGCAACGCAGCCAACCCGTCGGGGCCGATGGTGCCGCGCAGACATCGCTTCCTGCCAGGGCTGCCGATGCTGATCCTGCTCGGCGGGAGTCTGTTGCGGCTGGTCTATACCGTCGGCAGCGACCCGCGCAACGTGTACGACGATCATTTCCACGTGATCCGCATCATGGTGCGGGAAGGGCGCTGGCCGCGTCCGGACGAGGGCTGGGAAACCTACCAGCCGCCCCTGTATCACTGGCTCGGAGCGGTGGTCTATCGCGCCGTGGCGGGTCCCGGAATGCCTCCGCCACCCTACGTCGCGACGCCCGAGGCGGCCAGCTCGCCGCACGGAGTGCCCTGCCCGTACCCGCGCCATGTGGCCGGTCGGAAGGCCGCTCAGCTCATCTCGACGCTCGCCGGCATCGCGACGCTCGGACTCGTGTGGCTGGCGCTGCGGCGACTGTTTCCCAACGATTACGGGGTGCAGTCGGTCGGGCTGGCCTTCGCGGCCCTGCTGCCGCGGCACATTTACATGAGCGGGATGGCAACCAACGACGCGCTGACGTACCTCTGGACAGCGCTGTGCGTGTACAGCGTGCTGCGGGCGCTGCCCCTGTCGAGCGACTATTCGCATGCTGCACCGCCGGCGCGGTCCGCGAAAACGCCTGGCGACCGAGGGCATCGGACTGGCCCGCCGTCGGCGCAGCGTGCCAACCCGTATGGCTGGTGGATCGCTGCGGGCCTGGCCGCAGCATTGGCGTTGTGGACCAAGCAGTATGCCGTGCCGCTGCTGGGCGTGCTCGCGCTGCTCATTCCGGCGGCGGCGTGGGTCCGACAGGCTGAGGCGCGACGTGTCCAGATGCGCGGCGCCGCCGTGGCACTGGCGCTGGCCGTCCTGCTCGGCATGTGGCCCTACGTGCGGTTGTACCGGTATACCGGCGACCCGCTGGCGAGCAACGTCACCTTGCGGCCGAACAACATCCGGGACCAGTTGCCCGGCACCGTCGCCAACACTTCGTTCGTCTCGCTACGCCTCGGTGCCCTCCTGCAATATCCCTGGACGCACGTGGAGACGGTCAACTCTTTCTGGACACAGATCTACGGGGAACTCTGGTTCGACCACGGAACGGCCAGCACGATCTATCAATACTGGCCGTGGCTCAATCATCTCTGGCCGATCCTGCGTGACCGGTCGCTGCCGGGCCCCGAACGTGATCGCCGTGGCCTGACCTGGACGACGGACGTCGTCCAGCCGGGCCTGCTGCGGCAGGGACGTGTGCTGATCGCCCTCGGCTTCCTGCCAACGTTGCTGTGCCTGCTCGGTCTGGTGACGATCTGGCGGCAACCGTGGTTTGTGCCCATCGGACTGCTGATCGTGGCGACCTTCCTGGCGGGGGTCGCAACCCCCTTGCTCCAGACGCTGCGGGTGCCGCACCGCTGCTCGATGAAGGCCACGTACGCGTTGTGGGCGTTCGCAGCGTTCGTGGTGCTGTTTGCCGCGGGCTGGTCTTGGCTCGGTCGGCAGCGATACGCGGGCTGGCTGCGCTGGGTGGTTGCCGTCAACCTCGGGCTGCTGGCAGTCGCCGTTTGCTGGCACTTCGTCGATCTGGCGGTGTTCTTCCCGCGCTCGCCGGGCTACTTCACGCGCCGGGACCCACTCTAGGGTGACGCGGACGTCCCGCGGCCCACAGGCGACAAATGGCACAGGGTGGGCTTTGCAGCGCTCAGCCCACCCTGCGTTAGCTCAAGTGTGCAAACACGCTGGACCGTGGCGGCCGACGGTCTAACGCCGCCGCGGGAAGAGGGCCAGCGCCAGGCCCAAGCCCAGCAGGCTGGCCGGCTCGGGGATGATCCACATCAGCGCCTCGTTGCGACCGGTGTAGCTGTTGTAGCCGATGCCCACGACGTAGGTGAAGCCGTTTTCATGCGTGATCCCGAGCGCGGCGGACGACGTGAACTCCGGGCCGAGGAAGTTGTGCAGGTCGACGAACGAGCTGGCCGAGCCGATGTGCGGACGGGGAAGCTCCGTGGTGTGTTGCCAAGCGTTGCGTGGCCATGAATACTAGGCGACGCTATACGGACGGTCGCGCTTGCGATCGCCGAGCCCGATGCGCATGCGGCGCGAGTGCGGTGTTTTCTGCGGGTCGGCAATCGACTTGGGCATCGTCCTCCGAGAGGCCGGGTTGAGATTCTGAGTTCGGCTGGCAGACGCGGGAGACCGCATGTCACGACGCAAGACG
>Ga0209018_1002128_pt1 | contig 14516 bp, 8 predicted proteins | sample YNPBryBLVA2012_FD_185814 | JGI IMG/M metagenome (GOLD analysis project Ga0209018, IMG submission 185814) | Anoxygenic and chlorotrophic microbial mat microbial communities from Yellowstone National Park, USA - YNP Bryant BLVA 2012 (SPAdes)... ...
GCGTTCGCCGCAGCGCAGGCATACATCCGCACGCACCTTGAGCACGGCGGTATGGATACCGCCTTTGAGCAGTTTCTCTACGTCCTTCTCAACTAATTCGCCACCGCAGACAGGGCACTTATCAAAAGGCTTCATTTCTTTCTCCTGATGCGCCAATCCATCCATCGCTCAGGGTCAGGTCGGTACACCGTGATCAACACCGCCCATTGTGTTGCGTGATTGTAAGCCCAAACACTGTGAATGGGCTCGCCAGCAAAACTGTCACCATAGATCAGGCAACTCGGATAAGGCTTGTCGGACGGATAGTCTTCGATGATCTCGCCGTGCAGGACATTGTAGAAGATTTCATCGAAGGAAAGACGGTCGCCTGGGCTTCTTCGTCGGCGTGGTCGGTGATCCGAACACGATTGTAACGGATAGCGTCAATAATGGCTTGGATGTCCACAAGATAACCTTGCCAAACGGATTCTGCTCACCATTGTAGCGCGACACGCCGAGATTGCAAAGGGCTGGCTAACACGGATCAGGCAAACTCAGCAGGTCAGGCGGAGGGGGTGGGATTCGAACCCACGGTGACCGCAAGGGCCACAACGGTTTTCGAGACCGCCCCGATCGTCCACTCCGGCACCCCTCCGGCGGCACTCACAGATTATAACACGGAGTAGCCGGTCACACAACTGCAATGGCCTCTGCCCCCGCTTGCCTTTCGCCATCGTTCTGTTATCATTCACCTCGATGGCCGAAACGCTGGAAGGAAGCGTCGAGCGGGTCACCTACTACAGCACCGAGACGGGCTACACCGTCCTACGTCTGGCCGTGCCCGGGCGGGCCGACCTGGTGACGGTGGTCGGCGCGCTGCCGGAGGTGCAGCCCGGTGAGCGCCTGCGGCTGGAAGGGGTGTGGACCAGCCACCCGCAATATGGCCGACAGTTCAAGGCGGAGCGGTGCGAACAGGTGCTCCCCGCCACTGCTGAGGGTATCCGTCGCTACCTGGGCTCGGGCCTGGTGCGCGGCGTGGGCCCGGTGACGGCGCAACGCATCGTCGAGCGCTTCGGCGCGGATACGTTGCGCATCCTCGACCAGGAGCCGCAACGCCTGCACGAGGTGCCAGGGGTGGGCCCCAAGCGCGCCGCCGCGATCGCCCAGGCCTGGGTCGAGCAGCAACAGGTGCGCCGGGTGATGCTCTTCCTCCAGGAACATGGCGTCACCACCGGCCTGGCGGTGAAGATCTACAAGACCTACGGCGACGAGGCGCTGCGTGTGGTGCAGGAGGAGCCTTACCGGCTGGCGCGGGACATCTGGGGAGTGGGCTTCAAGACCGCCGACAAGATCGCCCGCGACCTGGGCCTCCCGCCCGACAGCCCGGCGCGCATCCAGGCCGGCGTGGCTTACACCCTCAGCCAGCTGGCCGACGAGGGACACGTCTATGCCCCTGAGGATGAACTGGTGGCCGAAGCAGCCAGGCTGCTGGAGGTGGAAACCGTTCTGGTGCCGCCAGCGATCACCACGCTGGACAATGAGCGCGTGGTGCGGCGGGAGCGGTTGGTCTACCCTCTCCCCGGCCAGGCTGCTTCGCCCGCCCCCGCCGTCCGTGAGGAACAGGCGGTCTACCTGGCCCCCTTCTACCAGGGCGAGGTGGGGGCTGCGGGACGGCTGCAGGCGCTGATCCACAGCCCGGCCACGCGCCTGGGCCGTTTCCATCGCGTGGACTGGGGGGTGTTGCTGGAGCAGTTGGCCCATGAGGCGGAGGTGGACCTCTCCCCCGCCCAGCAGGAGGCGGTGCGCGCCGCACTGACGCACAAACTCACCGTGCTGACCGGCGGGCCGGGCACGGGCAAGACCGTCACCGTGCGCACGGTCATCGCCGCGCTGGAGACGCTGGGCGGGCGCTACGCCCTGTGCGCCCCAACCGGCCGCGCCGCCAAGCGGCTGAGCGAGGCCACGGGCCGCCCGGCCCAGACCGTCCACCGCTTGCTGGAGTACTCCCCCCAGGAGGAGTTCCGCCGCAACGAGCACAATCCCCTGCCGGTGGACCTGCTGATCGTGGACGAAGCCTCCATGCTCGACTTGCTGCTGACCCACCACCTGCTCAAGGCGGTGGAGCCGGCGACGCATCTGCTGCTGGTGGGGGATGTGGACCAGTTGCCGTCGGTGGGAGCGGGGGACGTGCTGCGCGACATCATCGCCTCTGGCCAGGCGCACGTGGTGCGGCTGACGCACATCTTCCGCCAGGCGGCGCAGAGCGGCATCGTCGTCAACGCCCACCGCATCAACCAGGGGCAGATGCCGCTACTCAACGAGCACGATGATTTCTACTTCTTCTCGAAAGAAGAGCCCCAGGAGGCCGCCGACCTCTTGGTTGACATCGTCGCCCGGCGCATCCCGGAGCGCTTCGGGCTGGACCCGCTGGAGGAGGTGCAGGTGCTGTCACCGATGTACCGCGGCGAGTGCGGCGTGGCCCGCCTGAACGAACGCCTGCAGGAGCAACTCAACCCGCCCGCCCCCAACCGTCCAGAGCGACGCATCGCCGGGCGCCTCTTCCGCGTGGGCGACCGGGTGATGCAGCTGCGCAACAACTACGCCCCGGGTAAGGAGGTCTACAACGGGGACATCGGCCGGATAGTGGGCATAGACGGCGTCAATCAGACGCTGACGGTGCGCATGGACGAGCGGCAAGTGGTGTACGACTGGAGCGAGGCCGACGAACTGGTGCACGCCTTCGCCATCTCGGTGCACAAGAGCCAGGGCAGCGAGTATCCGGCAGTGGTGGTCCCTCTCCTCACGCAGCACTACATGATGCTGCAACGCAACCTGCTCTACACCGCGGTGACCCGTGCGAAGCGGCTGGTGGTGCTGGTGGGCACGCGGCGGGCTGTCGCCATCGCCGTGCGCAATGACAGGGTGCGGCAGCGCCACTCTGGCCTCCGCCTCCGTCTCTGCCAGTAACCCCTCCCCCCCGTCCCCGCATCCCCGCGTCTCCCTATCGTCGGACAATCACCACCTAAGCGTCTCCTTTCCGTCAAGCCCTCGTCTCCCATTTGTGGTATGCTCTATGCGCCGGTAGAAACCGGGCCTCAGGCTGTTCCCAACGCCGGGCCTGGGTACCGATATCTGGTAAGGGTAAACTGGTAAACTGGTAAACTGGTATACTGGGCAGGTAAGGAGGGAAGCGATGAAGCACAGGTGGATCAGGGTGCTATCAGCGGTCGGATGGCTTCTCCTGGGATTGATGGCGGGATGGCTGTTCCCCAAGCCGAAACTGTACGCTCTGGAACAGATCGCCCAGTCGGCGCGTCCCTACCGCGTCGTTCGGACCACCGTTCTCTTCCACCGGCTCTGCACTGAACTTCTCCCCACTACCCCCCTGGGGCAGCATTATCTGGACCTGGGTTACACTTATTGGGACGAGTTGGGGACGCTGATCTGGTACGACGAAGCGATGGCGGAGCAGACCTGGCGCGTGATTGACCTGTACTCGCCCGCCGTGGAGGCGTTGCTGGATGGGGAGGGAGCCACGTACCGCGTGAGCCAGGAGATGGTGGACGAGTTGCTCCGCTTCCTGGAAGGAATGGAGAACCGGGCCACCCCCGAACTGAGGCGCGTCATCCAGGACGAGCGGGCGCGGGTGCCGTGGGACGATCTGGCCGGGCTGACGGTGGAGGAAGCCTGGGCGAAATTGCAGGAAGCGGCATCGGAGTGAAGAGATGGAACACGCTGAGGAACAGACGCCAGCACGCTCGGTCAGCGGGGTGAGCCTGATGGTGGCAATCCTCACCTTTCTGGCGGTGTGGGGCGGGGTGACGCTCCTGCTCACCGACCCGACCGGCCTCCATTTTCCGCCGTCCCCCTCTACCCCGCGCGGCTTCGTGACCAGCCTGCTGCTCTTCTGGCTGCCCGCCCTCACCGGCTCTCTCGCCTGCCTGGCCGGCATGATCGGCCTCTCGGCCAACCGCGGCAGGCAGGCGGACGTACAATACCGGGCGGCGCTTGGCCTCATCCTTGGGCTGATCCCCTTCTGTCTGGCGGCAGCCTGGTTGGGCTGGGTGCTGCTCTCCTCAACCCGGTGAAGAAGCGTATGAAGATATCTGTCGTGGGTTATGTGCTGTGTGGCGGCGTGACTGTCGTCATACTGCTGATGATGATTCTCTCCGCTGCGGCGGAGGAGGGTCCGACAGCCTGGCCGGCTCTGGTCCTGGTCAGCGGCACGTTGCTGCTGGCCAGTGTGGCCTGGGGGATGGCCTTCCGTCGCCGCTCATAGGCCGTTTCCGACCTCTATCTCCACCGGCAACACGGGCCGGTCATCCGGGATGGGCACGCCGGCCGCGTCGCGGGCCGGGAGGCGCGGCGCAGGCCAGGTGTAAAGTCCCACTGCCAGACGATACCTTCCCGGCGGGACATCGGCCAGGGAGAGCGTCACGGTCTCGCTGACCACTTCCCCTTCCGCCCACCAGGAGGTCGGATAGGCGCCGCCGCGCGGCATCGCGTCACTCTGCGCCACCACCGCCTCGCTGGCCGGGTCGAACAGGTGGACGAAGACCGTGTAGTCCCCCCGTGGCGCGCGCAGCGCCTGCCACCACAGCGTCAGCCGCAACGCCTCGGCGCTCTGCTCCACTTCGTACCCGGCAAGCCGAATCTCGTCCCCAAACTCGACCCCTGAGGGATGCTCCAACGGCGGCAGCACGAAGTGGCGGGGCTGCGGTTGTGCCTCGAACGGGCCGGTCATGGGCAGTGTGAACTCCCCCAGCACCGTCTGCCCCAGCGGCTCCAGTGTGGCGGCCTGATAGAGCACCACCTGCAGGCGGTAGCCGTCGCCAGGCGACAGGTCGTCCGGCAGCGCCAGCAGGTAGCGGTCGGTGACGAGTTCACCGGGCCGCCACATCCCCGTCGGCAGGAAGCCGTATCCCGGCTGCGTGTCCAGGGAGACGCGCAACTGGCCCGCCCCGTCGAGCAGACGCAGGGAGATGGCGTAGTTGGCCGCCAGCGGGCGCACGGCCGACCAGTCCAGGCGCACGGCCAGACGGTCGGGTACCGGCTGGCTCACCACGGCGGCGTGCAGGCGGATGTCCGCTCCGAACGCGGCCAGTACGGTCAGGTCCGCTGGCACCGGTGGACCCTGTACCACGCGCACAGGACGGAGGTAGAGCGTGCTGTAGGTGCGGCCCTGGGGGGTGAGCGCGGGCAGTTCCCCTTCCGGCCCCCAGAGGCGCAGTTGCAGCAGGTAGAGGCCGCGCGGGGTGTCGGGGGGAAAGACGAGGGCGCAGGAGCCGCCGTGCGGATCACAGGTCGCGCTGGCGAGCGGCAACACGTCGTAACGGATCGCCGCAGGAGAGACCAGGTCGAGAGTGGCATGTGTCCCGCTGCCGCGCTCCTCCCAATCCAGCGTGACGGTGAGCGGGTCGCCAGGGGCGAGCACCTCCGCCGAGAGGGTGTAGCCGCACACCCGCCCGCCAGGCCCGAAATCCACCCCGCCGGGGTTGTGGTGCAGATAGGGCATGTGCTCGAAGTCCATCGTCAGGTCTGATGGGTCCGCGGGGACGGAGCGGGGGAGAAGCAGCATGAGCGAAAGTCCCAGGATGACGGGCAGGGAGCAGACGAGAATGGGAAGGAGAGGGATCGGCCGCGGCCTGCGCCAGCGCCAGAGCAACCCGGCAAGCAACCCCACAGCAGCCAACAACGAGGTCGTCTCGGCGACAGCGCGCACGGGCGTGCGCCCCAGCCACAGGAGGACCGTGTGTTCGCCCGGCGGCACGGTCAGGGCCAGGTAGCCGGAGCCCGTCACTGGCTGCACCGTCACCGGCGCGCCGTCCACCTGCGCCGCCCAGCCGGGCCAGTACAGGAGCGGAAAGGCGATGCTGCCGCCGGCGCCCGTCACGCGCCAGACCTGACGGGCAGGCTGCCGTTCCAGAAGCGTCGCCTCCAGCGCGGCCCCGTCCAGCGGGATGGCACGCGGCGGCGCGTCGGGCTCGACCAGCGCGTCGGAGGTGAAGGGACGAGGCACCACCTCCCGGTAGAGCCACTCGTAGCGGATGGTGGTGCCGATATTGCCGCTGAACAGTTCGTAGAGTTGCAGCCGCTCGACGGTCACGTCGGCAGCAGAGACAGGCAGGCGTTCGGGGTGCAGCGGCAACAGGACGGAGAGGGCCAGCAGCGCGGCGATGAGCGCGGCGGTCAGCAGGGCGACACGGGGCAGACGACGGGGAACCAATGCCCCGGTGACCGCGGCGGCCAGAAGCGCCTGCACGGAGAGGAAGCGCCAGGGGAACTGCACCAGCGGCAGGAGCGGCAGATGATCCCACAACGGCCGGGAGAGCGGCGTGATCATCCCTGTGGCCAGCAGCAACCCCACCCCGATGAACCCCCAACGCGCATCCAGCCGTTCAGCGGGCGGACCGGGCGAAGCGCGGGGGGCTGTCGGAGGGCGCTGGCGCGCTGCGCGGACCAGCAGCACGATCATCCCCAGCACGGCGAAGAACGCCTGCGCCAACCCCATCGCAAAGGGCGAGCGGTCCCCCAGGCTCGCGGCGACGGCGTAATCGAACAGCGGCTGCCACTGCACCAGGTTCAGCGTGCGGAAGTGGCGGCTATAGTGGAAATACCCCTCGGTGGAGGGGCCCAATTGCACCAGTCCGGTCTCCGCGATCGCCGGCAGCCAGAACCAGGCGGAGAGGAGCGCCCCCAAGGCGAAGCCCACCAGTCCATCCCGTACCGTCCGCCAGCGGCGCTCCGTCCGCCAGCACAAGGCCACCAGGTACAGCAGCGCGAAGGGGGCGAAGATGAAGGCAGAGAGGTTGTGGGTGAGCAGCAGCGCAGCGGTGCAGAGGACGATCGGCAGGATGCGGTCGAGCGTTATCCGACGCGGCTCCCGTAGCCGGTCCAGCGACCAGAGCAGGAGCGGGTAGATGGCGAACGCGGTGAACTCCGAGAGCGAGTCGCCGCGCACGTAGACGTTGACCAGATGGAACGGGGCGAAGGTGTAGGCGGCAGCGGCCAGCCACGCGGCGCGGTCGTCGCCGGTCATCCGGCGCATCCAGCCGAACATCCCCAGCGCCGCCACGACGAAGCCCAGGGTCTGGGTCACCTTGAGCGCGGTGAGGATGTCGAAGCCCAGCAGGACGAGCGAGGCGGCCAGGTAATAGGGCAGGGCGGCGTAGTAACTGAAGAACGGGTAGCCCAGGCCGTAGGCGGCGTCGGGCATCCAGCGCACGGGGAAGACCCCCGCCCGCAGGCTTTCCGCCATCTGCTGCGTGCGCAGGAGCAGGAAGGGACTGTCGCCGCCGCCGCGCGTGTTGACCATCCCCGGCCCCCATAGCGGCATGGCGGCGAGGAAGGCGACCAGCGAGACCAACGCGACGAGAAGCGCCGGGCGAAGGTGGCGCGTCACGGAGCGACCTCCTCCACGTCCACCACGATCCAGTCTCCCGCCGGATTGCCTGCCGCGTCCAGCAGGTAGAGCGTCGCGCCGCTGGCGGGGTTCCACAGGCCAAAGCGCAACGCGTCCCGGCCCGGCTGTGGCGCGCCCACACCGGTGATGATGTGGTCGTCGTTGACCACATCGCCAGCGCGCCAGCGGGTGGTGGGGAAGCGCCCGCCTGCTGGCAGGCTATCCCCCTGAGCGATGCGTTCCCCGTCCCGCAGGTAGTGCAGGAAGACGGTGTACTCCTGATCCAGCGGCGCGGTGGCCCGCCAGCGTAGCCGGACGCGCAACCGGTCCGTATCCAGCGAGGTGACCGTCGCGCCGAGCAGTTCGACGCCGCCGGAGAAGCGGGCCAGCGCCGGCTCCGTCGGGTCGGGTGGGCTGGCAAAGAAGGCCAGGTAGGTGGTGTAGGGAGCGGGGTCGCGGTCCCCCTGCGATAGCGCACCTTCCTCAACGGTGATCTCCGCCGGGGCCGGCAGCAGCGCCCAGACGCGCTGCCAGTCGTCGTAGGGCCAGAGGAAGAAGGCGGTTTGGAGGGTGGAGGTTGGAGGTTGGAAGTTGGAGGTTGGAGGCAGGCCGATGGTGATGGCGGGGGAGGGGGGGACGAGGAAGCGCACCTGGGGCCATCCCTCCCACAGCACCGGGTCGAGGTAGACCTGCCTTGCTGCGCTCTGCGGCTCTCGAACCATCCGCGCGCCGTCCCAACCCGTGCCCAGGAAACCGTTGACCCGCCCGGCCAGCGCCGTCGCGCCGCGCTCGAACCAGTAGCCGGCCAACGGCGCGCGGGCGTACTCCCCGAAGTAGGCCCAGGCGGTGCTGCCCAGACCGTACAGCAGCACGACGGCGGCCGCTGCCCGACCAGGCCACAGACTCTTCTGCTCCGCTCTTTGCCCGATCAGCGCGTCCAACCCCAACGCTGGCAGGAGAGCGGCCATCGGCAGCACGCCGACGGCGCGCAGGAAGTGGGGTGTGTCCTCAGCCAGGATCGTCGGCAGGAGCATCACTCCCGTCCAGATGATCAGGAGTCCGGCCGCCGGCTCCTGGCGGGCGCGGCGCAGGGCGATCACCAGACCCAGGACAAAGGCGGCTCCCAGCAGCGGGTCGAAAACGGGCCGCCAGGGGACGTTATGCCGCCAGATGCGGTCCCCGCGCACGAAGAACATCTCCAGCGCGCGCAGGACCTGCCGGCCCAGAAGGCCCCACGGGTCGCCGCCGCTGATCTGGGGGTTGAACACCCACACCTGCCCGGGCCGGCCCAGCACGACGTCGGGGTGTATGAGGGTGTAGACACCCAGCGGGACAAGGGTCAACAGCACGGCAAGGAGAGCCAGGAGCAGAGAGTGCCAATGGGGGAGGTATGAGCGCTCTTTCCGGCTCATCACCAACAGGTAGACAGCAAAGGCCAGCAGCGCCACCGGGGTGAAGCGCGCGGCGGTGTAGGTATAGAAGGACAGGCCGTAGAACACCCCCGCGGCCACCCAGTGCCATCGTCCCCTCTCCCTCTTGCGCCACGCCAGCGCCGCCTGCCACACCGTCAGGGCGATGAACAGGGGAAGCATAACGGCGCGAAAACCGACCCGGCTGAGGTGGACGTGCCACAGCGTCACCGCCAGCACCGCCGCGGCCAGCAGCCCCACCCGCCGCGAGAAGAGCGCGCGCCCTGCCGCCGCTGTCGCCGCGATGGTGAGCACCCCCACCGGGAAGGCAGCCAGCCGCACCGCCAGGGGACTCCGGCCCACCATCGCCAGGGTCGCGGCAACCAGGTAGATGAACAGCGGCTCCCGTCCGTTGTTGGCCGGAAAGTAAAGGGCGAGCCGCCCCTGCAGCAGGCCGAGCGCGTCCAGCCCGTTGAACGCCTCGTCGTGGTAGAGGCCCGGCGGAACCTGCCCGCAGGCGACCAGGCGTAGCGCGGCGGCCACGAGCAACAGGAGGATAGGGGCCCAGGCCCACAGCCATGCGACAGGCGGCCGAGACGGCGTGGGGCGACCGGTCATGGCCTCTCCTCCAGCGGGACGGGCCAGCGGTCCTCGGGCAGCCGTTGCCCATCCCGGAAAGCCGGCAGGCGGTCGCCGCTCAGCGCGTCGTAGAGGCCGGTGACCAGCAGGTAGGGGCCGGGCGGCGCGTCGGCGGGAATGACCATCGTGTAGGTGTCCTCGATATACTCCCCAGGCTGCCACTGGGTGGTGAGCATGCGCCCGCCCTGCGGCCAGCCGTCGGCCTGGGTCACCGGCTGACCATCGGCGGTGAGCAGGTGGTTGAAGACCGCATAGATGGCGGCGGGCCGGGAGCGGGCGTGCCAGACGTAGTCCAGGCGCAGCGTGCCGCCAGGCCGTGCCTCCCCTTCCACACGATAGCCGCGCAGGCTGATCTCCGCGCCGAAGTCCACCTGCGTCGGGGTGTACCCCCGTGGCATCCGCCGCAGCACCGGTCGCGGCTCGATGGTCAGATCGAATAGCGGAAGGCGCGCCAGGCCGTCCGTCGTCGCCCAGGACACACCGTCGGGCCCCAGCACCTCCAGCGTGACGCGGGCCGGGCCGGTGCGCGCGTCGGGCGGCAGGCTGATCGAGGTGACGAGCGTGACCAGCCGCCCAGGGAACCACTGCGGAGCCGGGTAGCCGGGTATGATGGACTGGGTCTTGCTGACGATGAGGGTGGCCTGCAGGCCGGGCAGGGCGAGCCACGGGCGATGCTCGACCCTCAGTCGAAGCGAGAGTTCTGGCAGTGGCGTGGTCGGCGACCGCCAGTGCAGGCGCAGGGGGATGGGGTAGCCCGGCTGGAAGCGCCGACCCCCCGGCTCGACCGCGGCCAGGGTGACGCAGGGAGCGCCGCTCGGCGCGCAGAAGGCCGTCATGCCGGGGGCGGGGGCTGCGGCCGTCTGGCCATCCCCCGCCGTCTCAACCGCCACCAGGGGCAGGTAGAGCAGGTTGGCCATGCCTGCAGAGGGAGCGCCGGGCAGGGGATCGGACAGCGAGACCGAGAACAGGTCCGCCGCCGTGCCGTCGCCCACGGGCAGCGCCTCCCCGGTGGCGACGTCCGTCACGGCCAGGCGCAGGGTGTATTCCCCCGGGGGCGCGCCGGGCGGGACCATCAGCCCCTCGTAGTCGGTAACCGTCTCGTCCGGTTGCCAGTGGGAGGGGGGGTAGGCCCACGCACCGGGCAGCGGCTCCGCCTGCAGCCAGACGTATCCCCTGGCATCCACCCACTGCAGGGCCAGGCGGACATCGCCCTCGAGGGGGCGCAGCGGGCGCCAGTAGAGGGTCACGCGCAACGGCTCGCCCGCCGTGGGCTGCGGCTCCCAGGCCACCCGCTCCAGCCGCAGCCGCTCGCCGAACGTGATCCCCACGGCGCGGGCGGGGGCGTCAGCGGGCAGTGGCGGCAGGTAGAGCGAGAAATCCACCGTGTCCCACACCGCGTGAGCGTGGGTGCGCAGCCAGCCTTCGGCGAAGTGCGCGGGGTCCACGCTGTCCACCGCGGCGGGCAGCACCCAGAGCCGCCCGTAGCGGGCCAACAGGCCTTCCAGCACCGGGCGGGCCTCGTCGGGCGAAAGGAGCGGCGGAGCCTGCGGCGGCAGGAGGGTGATCGGCGGCAGGCCGCCGGGGTCGTAGTACTGGAAGGGGATCCACTGCCACGGGCCGTAGAAGAGGATGGCGTCACCGGGGCGAGAGTATGCCCGTACCGTCTCCAGCGTCCGCCCGTAGTGGGAGCGGTCGAAGGTCACCGTGGGCCACAGTCCCCCCGCAGCAAGCAACCCGGCCATGCCCACGGCGAGGAGCAGGGACACAATCCTGCCGCACCCCCATCGCAGCGGGAACGTGACCAGCCCTCCCAGAGCCAGGACGATGAGCGGGGCCATGAAGAGCAGGTACCGTTCCGCCGGCGGCTGGGGCAACTGGAAGGCGAGGAGGAATGGCACCAGCAGGGCCAGCAACAGCCAGAGGGCCGCCACCTGTCGGCGCAGCAGACCGATGAGGAGACCGAGGCCGGCCAGGGTCAGCAGGACGTAGAGCAGGCGGAACCAGACCCGCATCGCCGGTCCGAAGAGCACCTTGCCCAGCAGGTGAAAAGCCTGAAAGCGCGTTGGCAGGGTGAGGGCGATGTCCCGCCACAGACCGGCGGTCGTCGCCTGCAGGCCGCTGGCCAGGTAGAACCAGACCAGGCCGCCCAACGCCGGCACCAGATGGACCGCCAGCCAGGCCGCCAGTGGCCGCCAGCGGCGGCACACCAGCAGCGCCAGCGGCTGCACCAGGATGGGCAGGAGGAGGTAGTAATGGGTCAGGAGGGCCAGCAGGTGGACGGCGGGCAGGGCGACAAGGGCCGCGCGGCCTGGCCAGCGATTGGCCGGCAGCCAGTCGCGCAGGAACAGACCCGCCGAGAGCAACACCCAGGCCATGGTCAGCGGGTACATGCGCGCGTCGCGGGCGAAATAGGCCATCCCCGGCGTGGCGGCCAGCAGCAGCGCCGGGATCAGGCCGCTCAACGGACGGCGGCCTACGACTGCGCCCTGAGCCTGCCAGAGGCCACACCGCGCCACCCAACCGATCAGCACCAGAACGACCAGTCCGCAGCCCACGGAGAAGAACCGCAGGCTGAACTCGCTGCGGCCGGCAACCGCCATCCAGCCGTGGATCAGCACGTAATAGAGGGGCGGGTGCTCGCGGGAGGCCTGCGTCAGGTAGGACAGCATCTCACCCAGCGGCCGGCGGGCGACGAAATCGGTGGCGGACTCGTCGAAGGTCAGATCGCTGGCGTCCAGTTGATAGAGCCACAGACCCCAGGCAGCCAGCAGGAGGGCTGTCCAGGCGAGGAGGCAGAGTCGGCATCCACGGCTGATGCGAGCGGTCTTCATGTCTTCTCAGCGCACCCGCACGCGGGTCAGGACCACGTGATCCTCTAACTGCGCCCCTGTCGCCGAGATGAGGGGCAGGCGGACGATCTCCTCACCGCGCAGGACGTAGACCGTCACCCGGAGGTCATAGGAGCCGGGCGGGGCGTCGGGATAGACGGTGAGCGCGCGCTGTTCCACCACCTGCTGGCCGGTTTGCCAGGAGGCGGTCGGCGCGGCCCCCTCCAGTGGCCAGGAGTCGTGTTGCGCTGCCTTGCGCTGGGCGTCGTCCACCAACTGTGCGGAGACGGTGTAGTTGGTGTCCATCGGCCGCTCTCCACGCCAGTAGAGGGTCAGCGTGACCGTCTCGCCCGGGCGCACGGCCAGCGCGCTCAGGTCGTACCCCACCAGCGCCATCTGCCCGCCGAAGTCAAGGGTGATGGGGTTAGGCACGTCATCGGGGCGGGGGCGCAATTCCACCCGCCCGAAGCGCAGGCTGTCCCCGCCGTCCGCCAGGGGCAGGCGCACGCCGCTGACGGGGTCGTACAACCCCACCTCTACCTGGGTCACATCCGGGGCGTAGGCGGTGGCGGGCAGCCGCAGCACCGTGCGGTCGGCCCAACGGAAGCCCGGCGTCAGGCGAGTGGCGGAGAGCCGCCCCAGGCCAGGGAGGGTATCGCGCTGCGCCACCAGACGCTCCTCCAGGCCCAGCAGGTGGACGAAGACCGCCGTCTCCTGACCGGCAGGGGCCAGCGCCTCCCAGTACAGCGTCACCGCCACCTCGCTGCCCGGCCCGGCGGCCCCGGTTTCCAGGTCATATCCCAGCAGCCGCATCACCCCGCCGAAATCGGCCTGCAGGGGATGAGGGATGGCAGCGACCTCCTCGTCGGACAGCGGCGCGGGAGGGGCGTAGGCCGGGGCGATCCAGGCTGGCAGCGCCGCCGTCGAGAGGCCCAGCAGGAGGAGCGCGCAGGTTGCCAGCGGCCACCCTTCCCAGCGGTGCGGCAGCCATCCCGCCAGCCCCAGCGCCAGCCCCAGTGACCAGACCGGGATGGCGGGGAAGACCAGCCGCCCCTGCGATGACCAGGTCACCTGCGCCCATCTGAACCAGCCAAAGACCACCGCTCCCGCCCACAGCAGGAGAATCAAGAGTGAAAAGGCCCCCTGAACCCCTCCCGCAGGCTTCGGCATCCTCTTTCTGAGCAGCCCGATGGCCAGGCCGGCCACGGCGACGACCAGCAGCCCGTTGAGGAGGGTGTAAGCCCAAGGGGGCATCGGCACGTTCAGGCCGCCGAAGTTGCCCCAGTAGCCGGCCAGGAAACTGTACCGCTCCCGCCACAACTGCGCCAGGTCTGCCGGCACATCCCGCTGGCCGAGAATCTCGATGAACGCGCTCCAGCCCAGCAGGTCACCGTACAGGTGCAGGTTGCGCAGGTACCACCAGCCAGCGACGGCCAGGACGGGAAGGAGCACGCCGAGGGAGAGGCGAAGGACAGCCAGGATGCGCTGGGACATTCGGGCGCCCGGCGCCTGCGCCCAGCCACGCACGGCGACGGCCAGCAGCGCCAGCGGGAGCAGTCCCAGCGCGCTCTCCTTCGTCAGCGCGGCCAGGCCGACGAGCAGGCCCAGGAAGAGGGCGTCGCGAATGCGGAAGGACGGGCGCATCATCCCCAGCAGCGCCATGCTGCACAGCGGCACCACCAGGTTGTCGTTGTTCACCGAGCCGCTGATGAAGATGAACATCGGCGTGAAGGCGTGGATCGCCGCGGCACCCAGCGCCAGCGTTGGGTGGTGGGGAAAGAGCGTGCGGACCAGCCGGTAGGTCAGGTAGACCGCCGCCGCGCCCATCCCGACGGAGAGCAGACGAATGAGATGCACGGCCAACACCGTCCCGCGCCAGGGGAAGGCCTCCCGCGCCGGGTCGTGGACCACCAGGTTGACGTTCCCGTCAGGAGTGGCGACGCCGAGGTCCGCCTGGGGGTTGAGGTAGCGCACCTGCGGCATATCCGACGTGTCGATCCAGGACGTGATCGCCGCGGCCAGCGCATAGTAGAGCGGCGGCTGGCTGCCCTCCTGTCGCCACGGTCCCACGTTGGCCGGGTCCTGCACGGGCAGCGCCCAGTGGGTGGCGATGAACTGCACCATCGGATAGTGCCACAGTTCGTCGGAAGCCTCGAAGGGGGGCACGACGACGCTGTAGGCCGCCCCCAGGAGCACGAAGAGGGCCAGGATCAGCAGGAGATAGGTGTCAGGGGGTCTCATAAGTGGTGGTCATTGGTA
>Ga0209018_1002131_pt1 | contig 14509 bp, 9 predicted proteins | sample YNPBryBLVA2012_FD_185814 | JGI IMG/M metagenome (GOLD analysis project Ga0209018, IMG submission 185814) | Anoxygenic and chlorotrophic microbial mat microbial communities from Yellowstone National Park, USA - YNP Bryant BLVA 2012 (SPAdes)... ...
CGGCCTGACCGCTCAGCAAATCATAAACTTTGTTGACTGCATCCCAAAACACGGCCACGCCGGTGGTCATCACGAACGCGCCTACCACCAGCGCAGCAATGCTTTCGAGCTGGCGGTGGCCGTAGGGGTGTTCATCGTCGGCAGGCTTGCTGGCCAGGCGCATGAAAACGCTTGCCACCACGTAATAGGCCACGTCGGAGGTGGAGTTGATACCCTCTGCCAGCAGCGCCGGGCTGTGACCGACGATGCCAATGGCCACCTTGAGCGCCGAGAGCAAAACATTGGCTCCCAGACCCAGGTCGACCACCTGGATACTGCTGCGATCGCGTTGTTCTAATTCCATAAGGCCCTCAGGAAAAATAATGCAAGCCGGATGCTTGCAAACGGGCCTATTGTACCCCTCTTTTTGGGAGAAATGTCACCGGTTTATCGAAACTGTCCGGGTTTTCTTGAAGCCGGGCCGGCAAACAGGCTGCGACGCGGCGTCGAGCTTGTTGAGAGTGCGTCGCAGCCTGCGGGAGATCTTCGTCTGCCATGACCGGAGCGGGCGGACTTGAAGCAAGGTGTGGTCAAGCCTGTGGGGTTTTGAACAGTCCTTGGGCGTCCCAACGTTTCTGCAGTTTCCGCATCCAGGGCCGGGCGGGGGAGGCGTAGCCCCAGGGTTCGGCCCAGCCAACGGCGTAACCGCCCCGTTCCTCGGCCAGGCGGCGCAGCCCGGCGGTGTCATGCGGGGCGTGAACGTAGAGCAGCCCGCTGGCGAGATCGGCGATCCAGGCGGCCTTGCCCAGCAGGGGAGCGGCGTTTTCCAGCAATGCGGGCAAATCTTTGGCGGCCACGCCCACCCGCAAGAAGGGGCCGCCCTTTGCACGGGCAGCGCGCACCCACTCAGCCCAGGCCTCACTGCCTGAAGACGGTAGCGAAGCCGTCCCTTTTCCAAGCACACTTTGCACCAACACCATCTCGGCGGCCACATCTTCGGGCATCCCTTCGGCGGTGTAGATGAGCGAGTCCCCCGCCAGGGGAGAAGAAGCCTCGGGAAAATGGCACAACAGCAGGGCGGAGGCGATGAGCGCATTTTGCAAAAGCTGTTGCCCCCACCCCAGCCCTTGCCCCACGCTGTCCAGCCCCACGATTATCGTGGAGACAGTGCGCGGGCGCGGGGCCAGCTTGAGGGTCACATCGGCGATCAGCCCCAGCGTTCCCCACGAGCCGACGAACAGCTTGGGCAGGTCGTAACCGGCCACGTTCTTCACCACTGGCCGCCCGGCGCGAATGCGGCGGCCATCGGGCAAGACCACCGTCGCTGCCAGCAGCAGATCGCGCACCCCGCCGTATCTCATGCGCAAGGGCGCGTTGAAATTGGCCGCCACGATGCCGCCCAGGGTGGCCTCCGGCCAGGGAGAAACGAGCGGCACCCACATATTATCCTGCGCCAATTCGGCTTGCAGCGCTTGCAGCGACGTGCCTGCCCCCACGGTGACGTACAGATCCTCGAGGGCATACTTGCGGATGCCGGTCAAGCGCCGCGTGTCCAGCGTGCGCGCCGCAGCCGCCTGCGGCCCAGATTTCGTCCCCGCCCCGCGGATACACGCCGTTTCCCCCGCCGCCGCCAGGGCGCGCATCATCTCCACCGCTTCTTCCACGTTCTCGGGGCAAAGGGTAACGGGGGCCGGTTGACGGCTCTCCACGGTCGCCGTCTCTCCGTCCCCGGTCTGCCCTTCAGGCAGCACCTTCCCTGGGTTCAGGATTCCCTGGGGGTCGAAGATCTCTTTGATCTCGCGCATCACTTGCAGTTCGGCCGGGCTGTACATCAACGGCATGAAGGCGCGTTTCTCGATGCCCACGCCGTGTTCGCCGGTGATACTGCCATCATAACCAACGCAGATTTCCATGATCTTACGCCCGGCCTCGTGGACGCGCTGCATCAGGGCGGCGTCGGAGGGGTCGTCAATGAGAATGAAGGGGTGCAGGTTGCCGTCGCCAGCGTGGAAAACGTAGCCCACGCGCAGCCCGATGTCATCGCACAGGGCGTTGATCGCCTCGAGCGTGCGCGCCAGTTGACTGCGCGGCACGGTGCCATCCAGCAGGTAATAGGCCGGCGAGAGGCGCGCCATGGCCCCGGCGGCGCTCTTGCGCCCGTACCAGATGCGTTCACGTTCTTCGGCGCTCTGGGCCACGCGCAATTCACGCTGGGTGAAGCCTTTCAGGATGGCGACGATTTCGTCCATTTGCGGGTCGAGGCTTTGCGGATAGCCATCCACTTCGATAATCAGCGCCGCTCCCGCGTCCACCGGCAGGCCGGCGTGGGCATAGGCCTCGATGATGCCCATCATCTTCTGATCCATGAATTCCATCGTCGCCGGGGTCAGGCCGCGGGCAATGATGGCCGAGACAGCGTTGCCGGCGTCGGCAATCGTATCGAAGGCTGCCATCATCGTCTTGACGGCGGGCGGGTTGCGCAGCAGGCGGAAACTGGCCTGGGTGATGATGCCTAGCGTGCCTTCGCTGCCGGTGAACAGCCCGGCGAAGTCGTATTCTGGGTAATCGAGGGCGCGCCCGCCCAATTGGAGACGCGTGCCATCGGCTAAAACGACTTCCAGGCCGGTGACGTAGTTGGTGGTCACGCCGTATTTGAAGCAGTGCGGGCCGCCGGCGTTTTCGGCTAGGTTGCCGCCAATGGTGGCCGAGCGCCCGCTGGCCGGGTCCGGCGGAAAGTAGAGACCCGCCTTCTTGACGGTCTCATCCAGCTTCAGGTTGACCATCCCCGGTTCAACGACAACGCTGCGCCCGGCGCGGTCGAATTCCAACAGGCGGTTGAGCAGCGAAAACTCGAGGATGATTCCGCCTCGCTGGGCCACCGACCCCCCCGAAAGCCCGGTGCCGGCCCCGCGGGCAATCACCGCTACGCCATGTTCGGCGGCCCATTTCACCACCTTTTGCACATCTTCCACCGAGCGAATCAACACCACGCCGTCGGGCAAACCACGGTCGTTGGCGGCGTCCACTTCGTAAGTCAACAGTTCTACCGCATTGGTGATCAATTGCCCTGGCTGAAGCAGGGCAGCAAGTTGAGCAAGGGACTTGGCATCCATGGCATCTCCTGGTGTAGAGAAATAGAGAACAGGGAACAGGGAGCAAGACTGAGATGCTGCTCTTTACTCGCTGCTCTCCGCTTTACGATAACTTTCATCCAAAACTTCGACCACGTGCTTCACCCGCGCCTTCAGGTTGGCGCGGCGCACACCGGCCACGAGCTGCATGTGGCAGCCGGTGTTCGAGGTGACAATCAGGTCTGCGCCGGTGGCGGCGATGTCGGCCATTTTGGCGTCCAGCACGGCATTGGCGGTGTCCACCTGGGCAATGTTGTACACCCCGGCGCTGCCGCAGCAACGGTCGGGAGCAGCCAGCTCGACCAATTCCAGCCCCGGCACCATTTTAAGCAGGTCACGCGGCTGGCGCACGACCTTTTGGCCGTGACGCAGGTGACAGGAATCGGAGTAGGTGGCGCGAGCGCGCACCTCGCCGCGCGGCGGCAGACGCAAATTGGCCGCCAGGAACTCGTTCACATCTTGCACTTTGGCCGAGAACTGGCGGGCGCGGGCGGCGTACTCGGCGTCGTCGGCCAGCAGGTGCGGATATTCTTTGAGCGAGACGCCGCAGCCGCCGGCGTTGGTCACCACGGCGACGCATTCCCCGGCGGCGGTGAAGGCGTCAATGTTCTGGCGGGCCAGCTTCTTCGCGCCGTCCTTGTCGCCCAGGTGCAGGTGGGCTGCCCCGCAGCAGGTTTGCGCGGGCGGGGCGATGACTTCGTAGCCGTTGCGCTGTAACACGCGGATGGTAGCGGCATTCACCTCGGAGAGGAAACCTTCCTGGATACAGCCGGTGAAGAACAGCACCCGTCCCTGTTTTTGACCCTTCGCCGGCAGCGGGCGGCCAAAGGGGGTGAACTTTAGCCCGATGGGCGGCAGAATGGCTTCCATGGCCTTCAGCGTCTTGGGCAGGAAATTCAAGGCGCGCACCAGCTTTTGCAGGCCGCTCTTCTCGTAAATCCACATCAGCCGGGCGACGAACTTGAGCAGCCCCAGGTGGGTCATCAACTGCTGTGTGCCTACCCAGCGCAGGAAGCGTTCGGCCCAGCCGATGCGGCGGTTATGCTCGACGACGATGCGCGCCTCTTCCACCAGCGCCCCGTATTGCACGCCGGAGGGGCAGGCCGTCTCGCAGGCGCGGCAGGCCAGGCACAGCATGATGTGACGCGTGAAGGCGTCTTTGAATTCATCGGGGGCAATGCGCCCCTCCGAAGCCGCTTTCATCAGGGCAATTCGCCCGCGCGGCGCGTCCATTTCCACGCCGAACACGGCGTAGGTGGGGCAGGCTTGCAAGCACAAGCCGCAGTGAATGCACTGTGAGAGCTTTTTCTGATAATCGGTTGTACGCAGAGCATCGAGGTCTTGGATCATGACACACTCCATGGGATAGGGGACTAGCCGCTGACAACCCAGGCGTACAGCGCCTTGGGCCCGTGGACGCCAAGCGTCACAGTCAGTTCGATGTCGGCGGTGCGGCTGGGGCCGGTGATCAGGATGAGATAATCGTGCTGCCTGGCCTCGGCGAACACCTGGAGCAGGTCGGCGCGCAAGGCCGCCGGGGAGACAAGCGCCAGGTGGACGCGCGGCAGCAGCGAGACGGCGCGCGGCTTTTCGGGCGTGGAAAGCAGCCCCAGGGTGCCGGTTTCGGGCAGGGCGAAATCGGCCTCGGTGACGCCCAAATCGCAGGAGGCCAACAAATGTTTGTCTGCGTTCGGGGGGACGACTTCCACTCCCAGGGCCTGCAGGGCCGCGGCGATCCCGAGGGATTCCAACCCCGCGGTGCGCCACAACGCCGCCCGGTGGACATCCTGCTCGGCCACCAGGGCTTGCAGGGCAGCGGGGATTTCGGCGCGGGTCATCTGCCGCGCCGTGCCGGAGAGCTTGCCGATCTCCTCGATCAGCAGGGCGATCTCGGCGGCCTGGCTGCCAGGGGTGCGCGCCGCCACGATGGGCGGGCGGTCGGCCAGGGGCGCGCCGGCGGTGCGCCCCAGCGAACGGCGGATATTGTCGAGGATCGGGTTGGTCGTCATGGTTTTCCTCCGCGCAAGGGTCGTTTTCCCCACCACTGGCGGAAACGGGCGGCGAAGGCGGGGAAGGGGCGCACCTTCGTCCAGCGGTTGGCGGGCGGCGGCAGGGCGGGGATCCATTCGCCGCGGCGCAGAATGGCGGTGAGGCCTGGCAGCAGGCGCGTCCCCAGGCGGTATAGCCAGGGAACCCCAAAGGCCAGCGTTCCCAACCACGCCCCCAGGCGAATCGTCGCCGGGGCGCTTGGCCCGCCGAAGGCATCGCCTTCCACCACGCGGCGGCGCAGGTGCAGCAAAATATCGGGGATGGGAATTTTCACCGGGCAAACCTCGGCGCACGCCCCGCACAAAGACGAGGCAAACGGCAACTGTCCGGCAGCCCCCACGCCCAAAATCTGCGGCGAGAAGATGCTGCCCACCGGCCCGGAGATGAACCAGCCGTAGGCAAAGCCGCCCACATTCTTGTACACCGGGCAGACGTTCAAACAGCAGCCGCAGCGGATGCACTTCAACGCCTGGCGGCCCAGCGGGTCTTGCAGCACGCGGCTGCGTCCGTTGTCCAGCAAGATCAGGTGAAATTCTTTGGGGCCAAATTCGCCCTCGGCGCGGCGCGGCCCGGTGATGAACGAGGTATAGGTGGAAAGCTTTTGCCCGGTGGCCGAGCGCGCCAGCAGCTTGAGCAGCACGGTGAGTGATTCCCAATCTGGCACCACCTTGTCAATGCCCACCACAGCCACGTGTAGGTCGGGCAGGGTGGTGCACATGCGCCCGTTGCCCTCGTTGGTCACGGTGATGAGCGTGCCGGTCTCGGCCACCAGGAAATTGGCGCCCGAAATGCCCATGTCGGCGGCCAGGAATTTCTGGCGCAGGGTGGCGCGGGCGATTTCGGTGAGCTTGATCGGGTCGGCGGGCGCATCCACGCCCAATTTCTGGCGGAACAGCTCGGCGATTTCCTCTTTCGTCAGGTGAACTGCCGGGACGATGATGTGCGAGGGGCCGGTTCCGGCCAATTGGATGATGAATTCGCCCAGGTCGGTCTCCAACACCTCGATGCCGGCCTCCTGCAGGGCGTGGTTCAGACCGATCTCCTCGGTGGCCATAGATTTGACCTTGACGGCCTGGCGCACGTTGTGTTGGCGGGCGATCTCCAGGACGGTTTGACGCGCTGCGGCGGCGTCAGCGGCCCAATGCACCTGCCCCCCGGCAGCCGTCACCTGGGCGGCCAGTTTCTCCAGGTAGGCGTCCAGGTGCATCAGCGTGTGCAGGCGGATGTCGGATGCGGCCTGGCGCAGCGCTTCCCACTGCGGCATCTCGGCCACGCGTGCCTGGCGGTTGCCCAGGAAGCGCCCGGTGGCTTGCTGCACTGCGGCGGGGATATTGGCCGGGACGTGTTCGCTATATGCGCCGAAATTGATGGAAACAGGCGTCTGGCTCATGGCAAGCTCCTATTCCCGCTCTGCCAGCACTTCGATCAGGTGCATGGCGCGGATGGGGGAGGCGGCCTTTTGCAGCCCGCCGCTGATGTTCATCAGGCAGCCGGCATCGCAGGCCACCACGGCCTCGGCCCCGCTGGCGATGATGTTGCGCACTTTGGCTTCCATCATTGCCCGGCTGACCTCGGGGTACACCACGCTGAAGACGCCGCCGAAGCCGCAGCAAGTCTCTTCTTCGACCAGGGGGATCAACTCCAGGCCGCGCACCGCGGCGAGGAGCTGCTTGGCCTCCTGGCGCAGTCCCAGGCCGCGCAGGTAGTGGCACGAGGCGTGGTAGGTCACCTTGTGGGGGAAGCTGGCTCCCACGTCGGTCACGCCAAGCTGGTGGACGAGGAATTCGCTGAACTCGAAGGTGCGGGCGGCTGTTTCGAGGGCCATCTGGTGTTCGGGTGTGCCTTCGGGGAACAGTTCCGCGTAGTGGTGGCGCACCATGTCCACACACGACCCCGATGGAGAGACGATGGGCGCCTGGCTGCGGCTGAAGGTTTGCAACCAGCGGCGCGCCAGGGGAAGTGTGCGTTGGCGGAAGCCGCTGTTGAAGAAGGGCTGCCCGCAGCAGGTTTGTTCTTCGGGGAAGATGAGCTGCACCCCCAGGGCTTCGAGGATACCCACCATCTTTTCGAGCATCCCAGGGTAAAACTGCTCCCCCAGGCAGGTGATGAAGAGTTGCGCTTGCATGAGGCTGTACTCCTTTCAGCCGCCCCACAGGTAGCGGGGGATGTTGAAGAGAAACCCTTTGGCCGGGTCGGGCCATAAGCCGCCCGCCAGCCACAGGTACACGAAGAAGCCGTAAAAGATCGCCATGGCAACCAGCGTCAGCCGCCGCCACAAGGGGGGGCGCAATTCGGGCGGCAGGAGGGTGGTGTTGATACGTAAGATGTGCAGGGCGCTGACCACGGCGGCGATACCGGCCATGTTGGCCCCCAATTGCAGCAGAATGATGGGTTGGGTGAGGCGCAAAGCCAGCAGGCCCCAGGCCACTGCCCCTGCCAGGATGCCGTAATAGACATAACGCACGTCGTCGTGCTGCCACAGACGCAGGCGCTTGCTCCCCGTCCACAGGATGTCGGTGACGGCGCGCACCATGCCTTCGAGGATGTCCAGTTGGGTTTTGAACAGCACCCAGGCTCCCATCAGGGCCAGCAAAAAGGCCAACACTGCCTCGCCGCGCAGCATCATGGCGTTGGAAAGCTCGGCGGCAATGGCCGGGCCGCGGATGTCGGCCCCGGCGGGCAGGTAAGAGCGGTACAGCAGCGCCGGGAGCGCCATGCCGGCCAGCGCCCCGGCGAAGAAGATGCCCCACTGGTCAAGCGCCACGATACGCCACCACTGTTTCCAGGCGCGCAGGCTGTCGGGCGTGACGCGGAACACGCTGCCCACGTGCGCCAGGTGTACCTTGCGCCCGCCGATGGCCGCCGGGATGAAACCGGCCATGCGCGCCATGCCCAGACCCTTATCGCGCGCCCAATTGGAAACCATCAGGTTGACCACCCCGCCGGCCCCAGAATAGGCGGCAAAAGCGCTGAGCAGAAACCAATCGGCCCCCTCCGGCAGAAAGTTGAAACGGCGCAGCGCCAGATCGTAGCCGATGAAGCCTGACGCCGCCTCCAGCCAGCGGGTTGGGGATACCAGCGTGAGACACAAAATCAACATGCCGCCCAGGATGAAGATGACCAAAATCCAGTTCAAGATTTCCAGGGTGCGTTCGATCCGCTGGCCGACCAGCAAGATCAACACGCAGGCCAGAAAGGTGAACGTCCCTAATCCATAGATGGCATTGCTATCCCCCTGCTCTGCCATGCGCCCGGCGAACAAGTAAAAGATGGCCCCTGCCGAGGCCCCCGCCCAACCCGGCCAGCCCACCTGCACAAAGTAGAAAACGGCGTAGATCACCGCCCAAAACGACGAGCTGGGGCGGGTGCGCATGAAGCCGGTCAACGCCGGTTCCCCGCTGTAAAGCGTGTAACGCAGCAATTCGGTATTGAAGACCGTCTGCAAGAAGACGGCCACCGTGGTCACCCACAGCAGCGAGAGGCCATAACGGACAAAAACCGCCGGTCCCAACAGCCATTCCCCGCTGCCCACCGAGACCCCCAGCACCACCGCTCCGGGGCCAAGCACACCCAGCAAGCTCAGGCCGCGACCCTGCGGCGGGCGCGGCAATTCGCCGGTTTGCCAGCGGCTCAGGCCGGAGCGCGCTTCGCGGGCTGAATGGCCTTCGGGAGAGTCAGGAGGAAGCGAAAGGGACGCGGACATGAGTAAGCCTAGTGTAGCACGCCATACCCTTGCGCCCAATGTCTCGGCGCGGGAAAACAGGAACGAATGGCGAACGATTTTGCCCTGCCGGCGAACTAGTTCCCCGGCGAATGCCGCGCCAGGCGGGCGGCCTCGTGCCGTGTGGCCACCTGCAATTTCTGCAAGATCGAGCGCACGTGTGATTTGACCGTGTACAGGCTGACGGTCAGTTGATGGGCAATTTCGCGGTCGCTCAGGCCGCGCGCCACCAGCGTCAGCACCTCGCGCTCGCGCGGGGTGAGCAAATCGGCGGAGGGGCTGCCTTCTGCCGGCCCGCCTGTTGGCGACAAACGGCGGAATTCGTCCATGATGCGCAAAGCCAGCAGGGGGTTGATGGCCGCCTCGCCCTGGTAAGCGGCATGGATCATTTCGACAAGTTGCCGGGCGCGGATGGTTTTGAGCAAATAGCCCTGTGCGCCATAACGGATGGCATCGAACAATTTGTCGTCTTCATCATGCACGGTGAGCATGACGATGCGGACTTCGGGTAATTCCTGCTTGATTTGGCGGGTGGCGTCAATCCCGTCGGTGCCGGGCATACTCACGTCCATCAAAATCACATCTGGGCGGAGATTGCGCGCCATGACGATGGCTTCCAGGCCGTCGCTGGCCTCGCCGACGACTTCCATATCTGGCTGACTGTTGAGGACACTGCTGATGCCCTCGCGGAACAGGGCATGATCATCTGCCAGCAAAATGCGCACTTTGCTCATTTGCCTGCCTCCAACGGCCAAGTCAGCGTGACGGTCGTACCTTGTCCCGGCAGGGAGTGAATGGCCAGGTGACCGCCAATGCGCGCCGCCCGCGCCCGCATGATGCTCAGGCCAAAGTGTTCGCTGCTTTCTTTCGATAGGTTCTCAACCTCGAAGCCGATGCCATCATCCTGGATTCTTAGCTCAGCGTTTTCGGCGGCGATCACGCACGTCACCGCGGCGTGGTGAGCCTGGCCGTGACGGGCAGCATTGAGCAAGGCTTCGCGGGCAATCCGCACCACATGCGTCACCTGGTCGGCCTCCAGGCGGATTTCCTGTGGGCCGCTCATCTCGAAAGTCACTGCCATGCCGGCCTCCGGCCAGAATTCAGCCACCATCTCTTCGAGCGCCGAACGCAGCGAACGGGAAGGGGAAGGAGCTTCGCGCAGTTCGGAGATGAAGCGGCGGATGTTGCGCGAAGCCTGCTCCAACACATCCCGTTGATGTGCCAATTCACCAGCCATGTCGGGGAAACCTTTGGCCAGCGCCGCGGCTTCCAACTGGTCGGCTTTGAGATAGAGATAGCCCAGCATTTGCAGCAAGCCGTCGTGTAGCCCGGCCCCAATCCAACTGCGTTCTTGCAGCACGGCCACGCGCTCGGTTTGCTGGCGGATTTCCTGGATGAGGCGGGCGTTTTCCACACCGATGCCAATTTGCTGCCCCAGGGAAGTGAGCAGGGTAATTTCCTCGCTGGTGAAGAGGCGTTTCTGGCGCGTCATCACATCCAGCACGCCCACCACCTGCTCGTGTGCCTCGATGGGGATAACTGCCAGGCCGCGTATCCCTTCTTGCAAGGCGGCATGCTTGACCCTTGAGGCAATCGAAGAGATGTCGCCCAACACTACCGTCTGCCCGGAAATCAGTGCTTGGCCGGTTATCCCTTCGCCGGGCTGAAGTACAGCCACGGCCTGGCGGAAGCTCTCGCTCATCCCCAGGGCAGCAGTGAGACGCAGTTCACCGCTGACCTCATCCAACAGCCACAGCCCGCCGCTTTCTACGCCCACAATTTGCAGGGCTTGTTCCAGAGCCGTGTGCAGCATGTCGTTCAGGTTGTTCGACCCGCCTGCTGTGGCCACCACGCGAGCCAGTGCCGCTAGCTGACGGGTGCGCTGGGCGACGCGCCCTTCCAACTCGCTGGTGTAACTCGAAGAGCGTTCACGCGAGGCGCGCAGTTCCAGACGCATCGCCTCGAAGCTATTGGCCAATTCCTGGTACTCATGGCTTTCGCTCAGCACCACCGGCGTGTCCAGGTCGCCGGCAGCAATGCGCGAAGTGACCTGCACCAGTTCTTCCAGCGGCTTGGCGATCAGCTCTTCGGTGAACCACAGACCGATGAGCAAAAAGCAGGTCGTGCTGATGAACAAAGCGGCAAACAGGCCGCGCGCTAACCCCAGGTTTTCGGCACGGCGGATGCGAAGGTGTTGGCTGGCTTGTTGCAGACTTTGCTGGAATTTCTGCTGAGCTTCGCTTTGTTCGTCGGGCGCTGCCACAAGCCCTTGCTCTGCCAGCAGATGTGCTTGCTGCAGCAGCGCCGCCGTTTGGGGATCCTTTTCGGGGGAGAAATTCACCTGTTGGTATGCCCCAAGCGTTTGGCCTCCCTCCAGCAGGGTGCGTAACTCGCCTTCGGCTGCCTGCCAGTCGTTGGAACTCGCCTCCAGGCGTTCCAAAACAGCCAGCTGATTGGAAATCAGGTTGATCCAGCGGTTTACCCACATCGTCACGCCCAATGTGCTCAAAATCAGCGCCGACATACCGGCAAAGAAGATCAAGCCAATGCGGGTGCGGATGGCGCCTGCCGGCAAGAGCGTCTTGGCCCACAAGAAAACGCGCTGAAGAAGGGGAAAGGAAGCCATGCGGCTATGATTCTATCACGGGCACCTATGGAATGGCCTCCCTGTTCGAAAGCAGGGAGGCCATCGAAGGAGAAATCGTTGCGTCCTAGAATTTGATCAGCGGATTGCCGGTGGTGAAGACAACCAGGAAGTTGACGAAGAAGAACCCAAAGAACAAGACGTTGATGATCAGCGCTACCGTGCTCCACCAGGGGGCCTTGGCCGGCTTGGGCAGCTTGCTGTTCAGGTAAATCATGGCGGCCGGGAAGATGATAGCGGCAAAGTTTGCCATGTTGGCCGAAATCTTGAGCAGCTCGGTGGGCAGCGCCAGGTGGATGATGATGCCGATCACGATGACAAAGGCCAGCGCCACGGGGTAGTAGAACTTGCGCATATCACCACCCGTCCACTCGTGCATCTTGGGGAACATGCTGTAAGCGGCGTCGGCGGTGTTGCGGATGAGCATTTCCAGGATGGTGGCCTGCGTCTTGAAGAGCGTAAAGGCGCCCACAGCCAGGGTGACATAGAACAGCCAGGGACCGTACAGCCTGCCTAGCTCTGTGGCCGCATAGACGGGCATATTGGCCGAGCTGGCCTCCGCCGCACCGGGGCTGGTAGCCAGATGAGCGACCATCAGGCTGGGGATGAACATGCCCAACATCGCACCGATGAAGAAGACACCCCATTGATCCATCGCCAGGAAGCGCCACCAGCGATTCCACTGCTTGGTGTTCTTTTCGTTCTCGCGGAAAGTCACGCCCGAGGTCTTGACTTCGGATTTGTCGCCGCCGATCAGACCGGCAATGAAGCCCACTTTGTGGCCCATGCCATAGCCTTTATCGCGGTAGTAGTTGATCAGCATGAAGTTGAAACCCGCGCCAAAGCCGGTATAACCGATGATGGCGCCCAACAGGGTGACGTCCATCCCTTTTGGAATGCTGGCCGGAATGATGGCCGAGGCCAGCGCCGTGCCCCATTCGGTAAGCGGAACAATGGCAATAGCCACGATGATCACGAAGGCCAGCACGAACCACACGGCAAAGGTGTTGAAGATTTCCAATGTGCGTTCGATCTTCTTGCCAAACAGGTACATGATGAACGACAGAACCATCAACCCAATGCCGATCAGGCGCACAGTCTCCAGTTGAGTGGCGTCTTTCATGTTGGGCGCTTGGCCGGCGATCAGGGCATAGAGGCTTTGCCCGGCCGAGGAGGCCCAACCGCCCCATACCCAGCCTAAGTAGATGATGATCAGGGTGAGCGGTACCCAAAGCGCCTTGCCCGGCGGTAGGCGCATGAACGCTACCGAAGGCACTTCGCCGGTGGCCACGGTGAAACGGGCGACTTCCATGTTGTACAATGTCTGCAAAATGGCCGAAATGGTGATCAGCCAGCCAACCCCCATGAAGCCATATTTGGCAAAGGCCAGCGGGCCAAGCAGCCACTCGCCGCTGCCGATGGATACCCCCAGGGCAATCATGCTCGGCCCCAAAACGTATTTGATGATGTTCTTCCAGTCTAGTTGAGGACTCTTGAAGACTTCCTCAGGGGTCGGCAGGTCGTCCAGCGGCAGAGCTGGCCGACTGACGCCAATTTGGATACTTTCGGGTTGTGTAGCCATGCGGGACTCCTCCAGGTTTAGGATATGGTTTCGAGCTTTGAATGACAGAACAGGGGACGAACAGATGGGAATCGCAGCCAGCAGCCTCCTAGGGTAAGAGTTTGCAATAGTGTTCTCATCTTAGCAGGTTCTGCTCAACTAGCCTATTACTCTGAGAATGAAAGCAAGGATGATTTTGGAGTGAAATAGGCGCAAGACGAACTAGTTCTCGATGTCAGCAAGCGGTGTTTGACGCCGTGATAACGGCCTTCTAAAAAAAGCATGAGCGGGTTGCTCGCCCGCTCATCTACCAGCGCCTGCTCCACCCCCTCGGCGCTCACGGCGTTGGCAGGTTGTAGAAATTGTACACGGCGCGCGCCAGGTCGGCCACTAGCTTGTTCGAAGGGTCGAAGACAAGTTACAGCGGATGCCACAAGTACACCGTCATCACATAATCTCCGCCGGGCGTGAAAACAATGGCCGCATCGCTCATATCGTGAATCACCCCGTAAGCATCGGTCACCCAACCATGCTTGTGCGCCACCTTGGTCCCGTCTGGCACGCCCGCCTGGATGAGCAGGGCAATACGGTCTTCGATGAGATACTTGATCATCGTCTGGCATTTGGCGGGCGTGATTTCCCACGGAAAGACGGCCACGAGCGAACCGCCGCCCTCGTTGGCGCACAGATAAATATCCTGCAGCAGCATGCCGATCTCGTCGGGCGTCGTCTGGCTGTAAGGGTCTGGCTCGGTCGAAATGTCCTGCCGCTGATTGGCAGGCGTCTCGAAACGGTAGAGCAAGGGCGCGCCGATGTAGAAATAACCGGCCAGGAAAGTGTTTTCCAAGCCCAGCGCTCGCATGTCTTCGGTGACCTTCAGCGGGCCGCGCAGCGGGTCAATCACATTTTCCATCAGCCAGTCGGTGGCCGGGTTGACCGATTTGCCAATCATCTCCACCAAATAGCGGTTGGTTTCATCGTCGGGATTTTCGGGCAGGCGGCGCATCACCGACACCATCACCGGGATTTTGATCGTACTGCTGGCGCTGAAAGCCACATTGGGCGGCATGCTCACCGGCTCGCCGCCTTGCAGGACGAAATAAAAATCTTGCCCGTTGCGCAGATCGAGGACATAGACGCCTGCCACGCCATCGAAGCAGGACAGACGCACCGTCTGTTCGAGCAAGATTTGCAAGTTGGCGAACGCCGGCCGGGTGGGGTCGGTGCGCTCGAGGGGCAGATTCACCACCCGCTGGTTGGGCGAGCGCAGCGCGTTCTCGATGAGCGGGGCGGCCAGGTCAATGTTGAGGGCCGTACCTTGCTGTCCAGGCTGAAAATTGACCGTCCCCGGCACGGGCAAAGGCGGAACAGGCGGCTGGTCATAGCGGGCGGCAATCTCGTTCGCCAGATAAAGGCGCAAACGC
>Ga0209018_1002132_pt1 | contig 14509 bp, 12 predicted proteins | sample YNPBryBLVA2012_FD_185814 | JGI IMG/M metagenome (GOLD analysis project Ga0209018, IMG submission 185814) | Anoxygenic and chlorotrophic microbial mat microbial communities from Yellowstone National Park, USA - YNP Bryant BLVA 2012 (SPAdes)... ...
ATCGGCGGCGGTCAGCGCGCCGGGCACGACGTGGTAGCTCAGGATGCTGGCGAGCAATTCAGGGTTGCGGCCCAGATAGTCGGTCACGATCTGGGGCAGGGCGGCGAAAGCTTCGTCGGTGGGGGCGAAGACGGTGAAGGGGCCTTCGCCGTTCAGCGTTTCCGTGAGGCCGGCGGCATCGACGAGTGCCAGCAGGGTGGTGAAGTTGCCCTGCGCGGCAGCGACTTCCAGGATCGTACCGCCCTGGGCGAAGACGCCCGCCAGCGGCGCGACCAGCGCCACCAGCAACGCCAGGGCAATCATTTTGACGGCAAGCGAATAACGGCTCATATGCAATGTTCTCCTATAGGCTCCGTGTGCAATAGGGCACACCCCGGTCAAGGTTGGTTCCTTCCCAAACCGAAGAGCACTATAACGCAGGCAAATAAAGCCCCAACTAAGGAGACTTTAAATTTCCGCTGAAGGCGTGTTAAATTTGCTTAACAATGCGGGGGACGTAAACGCTTTCAGGGGAACCGGGGCGTTTTGCCGGGGATACACGTGAACAAAAGGCGCACAGGCAGAGCGGCAGACGGACAAACGGCGGCAGGAGATGCCCACCGCCGTCTGCGCCGTCCGACGGAGTCATGCGCCTGCCGGGTGGCTGCGGCAGTATTGAATATAGTTCATGGCGAACTCGTCTTTACCCAGCAGCAGGTCGGTCGCCAGGATCACGTCGCGCACTTTCGCCACATTGACGATAGGGCAGTTGACCCCGGCCATGAGCACCAGCGGCAGAAAGGCGCGGTTGATCGTCTCGCGCTCCGGCAGGCCGAAGGACACGTTGCTGGCTCCCAGGGTCATGTTCATGCCGAGTTCGTCGCGCACGCGGCGGATCGCTTCCAGCGTGATTGCCCCGGCGCGCTGATCGGCCCCGACGGTCATCGCCAGGCAGTCGATCAGCAGGTTTTCGCGCGGGACGCCCATCGCCTCGGCGCGGGCGATGAGATTACGCGCGATGTCCACGCGGCGGCCCGGATCGTCGGTGGGGATGCCCCGGTCGTCCATCGTCAGGCAGATCACCGCCGCGCCGAACTCGGCTGCCAGCGGCAGCACGGCGTTGAGCGATTTTTCCTCGCCGTTCATCGAGTTGATCAGGGCCTTGCCTTTGCCGCCGCTTTTATCCCGATAGACCGTCAGCGCCGCGCGCAGGGCGACCGGGTTGGCCGTGTCGATGCTGATCGGCGCATCGACCGTGTCCATAACCGCTGCGACGGCGCGCGGCAGCAGGGCCACGTCGTCCACGCCTGCCGCGCCCACGTTCACGTCGATGATGTCCGCCCCGGCGGCCACCTGGGCGGCGGCTTCCTGGCGGACCATCTCCAGGTCGCCCGCCAGCAGCGCGGCAGTGAGCTTCTTGCGCCCGGTGGGGTTAATGCGTTCCCCGATCAGGCGGGTGGGCTGGTCGTCACCGATGATCACGGTGCGCCTGCCGCTGGAAAGAGTCGTTTGCATTCCTGGCCTCCCTGTCGAACAAGCCGTTGGCTGTTAGCGAACTCAATGGGCAGGTTTTCAACGCCGGGGATTGAAATCCCCGGCTACGAATGTAAAGTCCACTGAAGTGGACTGCCGGCCCCGGTCTCGTCCGGCATTGTAGTCCGTTGAAGCGGACTTTGCAGATTTAGCCGGAGGGTGAACCCCCGACGAGCGGGGCAGACATGGCCGTTGTTAAAACGCGCATTGGGTTAGCGATTAGCCGTTCGCCAGCGTATGGGGCCTGCTCATGGCGTTAGCTAGCCGCTACATGCCAACCGCCGCTTTTGCGGCTGTGGATCGCGGGGATTTTATCCGGCTTGTTGAGGGCGCCCCAGGCCGAATGCCGCCGACTCCGATGCAGAAAATCACCCTGTGGCCGGGTGATGTATCCCGTTGCCGTTCGACGGGGGTAGGTCCGGCTGGATAGGGTAGGTGGCCCAAAAAGTGGTGCCCGCTTCCGGCGAGGTGGTGAACGCTACTTTGCCGCCCAGATAGCGTTCGGTGAGCAGCTTGATGCTGTAGGTGCCCAGGCCGCGCCCGGCCCCTTTGGTGGAAAACGACCGCTGGAACATTTGCAGTTCAACCTCGCGCGGCATCCCCATCGGGTTGTGTACCTCGAACCGGACATACTGATCGCTGGCCTGGCAGGACAGCGTGACGACCTGGCCGGGCAGGCTGGCCTCCAGGGCATTCTTGATCATGTTGCCCAGCACGCGGGTGAGCAGGCGTAAGTCGCTGATGAAAACCCGCCCCTGCGCCTGAGGCGCGATCTGGATGCGGCGGTCGTGGGCGACTTCGTGTCCCTGGTAGAAGGACTGCAAATCCTTCAGCAGTTGCAGTGAGTCCACCGTGCCCCAGTGCAGGGCCAGCTCGCCGTTTTCGGCGGCGGTCAGGGCGCGCTGCATTTCGATCTCGTCGATCAACCGCTGAGAGGCGCGGTAGATGGTGTCTTTGAAACGGGTGATCTCCTCCGCGTCGGTGGCAAATTGCAGCATCTCGGCGTAGCCCATCAGCACACCGGCCACGTTCAAGATGTCGTGAAAAAAGATGCGCTCTAAGGCCTGGCGGCGCTTTTCGTCGCTGATGTCTTTCATGGCGACCATGCTGAAGACATCGCCGTCGATCACCAGCGGCGTGCCCCACACCCGCAGGTCCAGCGCGTCACCGTTTTGCAGGGTGATACGGCATTCATTGGTGGAGCGGAGGCCGCGCAGGCTGGTGAGGATGGTCTGTGCCGCGCCGCAAGTGCGGCAGGCCTCGGCGGTGCCGCAGCCGCCTGGGTTTTCGGCAGCATGAATGCAACGGAGGGCTTCGCCGGGCCGCAGCCCCAAGACCGTCTTCGTATCTTCGGAGCACAGCAGATTCAACAGGGCCTGGTTGGCGAACACAATCTGGCGCTGCCGGTTGACGATCAGGAACACTTCCGGCACGGCGTTGAGGAATTTATCCAACTGAGGAATAGCGCAAATCGCGCCGTGCTGGTGATCGATATCTTCTGGTGCGGCCCGTTCCGCAGGCGCAAACCGGGTTGTCAGGCATGTTGTGGTCATGTTGTCCTCAAAGAATGGTGTGGCCGAGGCCGCACACTGACGTCTTGAGCGTTGATCCTGAAGAAATAATATACCTAAAATATACCATGAGATTTACGATCTGACAATTATTAAGGACGGGAAAACTGCCCCAGACAGGTCCTATCGGCAGTAGCGCCGGGATGGGGTATCATCTGCCCGGCGTAAATTACGTTCTTCAAACAAGTTAAGGCCGGGCAGGGGCAGGCTGGAGATGGCGCAGACGGCGGTTCACATTGACTTTCAACCTATCGGGCGACGCATCCAGATCAGGTCGGGCGCGACGCTGTTGGAGGCGGCGCAGCAGGCGGGCGTGGGGCTGGTGGCGGTGTGCGGCGGATCGGGCGTGTGCGGCACGTGCCGCGTGCGCGTCCTGGCCGGGCAGGTGAACCCGCCCACACCGACCGAGGAAGACGAACTCCCGGCAGAGGACCTGGCGGCAGGGCTGCGGCTGGCCTGCCAGGTGCAGGTGCAGAGCGATGCCCGTGTGGATGTGCCACGCGAGTCGCTATCGGCCCCGCAGCGCACGCAGGTGGAAGGCGAATCGCTCGCTGTGCCGCTGGCGCCTGCCGTGATCGCCTGCGATGTGGCTTTGGAACCTGCCACGCAGACCGATCTGCGCAGCGATTGGACCCGGCTGCTGGACGGCCTTGCGGCGGCAGAGGTGGAAGCGGAGGTTCCCCAGGATCGCTTTGTGCTGGCTGCGCTGCCGCCTGTGCTGCGCGAGCACGGCTGGCGGGTGCGCGCCGCCGTGCGTGGCCGCGAGGTGATCGCGGTCGGCCCGGTGGAGCGCGCGCCGCTGGGCTTTGCGGTGGACGTGGGCACGACCAAGCTGGCGGGTTATCTGGTGGACCTGACGACCGGGCGTACCCTGGCAATGGACGGGCGGATGAACCCGCAGATCGCCTATGGCGAAGACGTGATGGCCCGCATCAGTTATGCCATTCAAGGACCGGAGCACGCCGCCACGCTTCAGCGCGCCATTGCTGAGGCGCTCAACGCCCTGTTGATCGACCTGTGCCGCCGGGCCGGCGCGCGGCTGCCGCAGGTGGTGGACGCGGTGATGGTGGGCAACACGGCCATGCATCATCTGCTGGCCGGGCTGCCGGTGATGCAGTTGGGCACCGCGCCCTATGTGGCGGCGGTGTCGGACGCGCTGGACCTCAAGGCGCGCGACCTGGGGCTGGAGATGGCCCCCGGCGCATACGTGCACCTGTTGCCGAATATCGCCGGCTTCGTCGGCGCGGACCACGTCGCCATGCTGTTGGCGACGGACACGCCCGGTAAACCGGGGGTGACGATCAGCCTGGACATCGGCACAAACACGGAAATTTCGCTCAACGCGCACGGGCGGCTGCTGGCCTGTTCGACCGCATCCGGGCCGGCCTTCGAGGGCGCACACATCCGCGACGGGATGCGCGCCGCCGTCGGGGCTATCGAGCGCGTGCGCATCGCCGACGGACGGCTCAACTACCAGACGGTCGGCGGGGCGCGTCCGGTGGGCATCTGCGGCTCCGGTATCCTGGACGCCATCGCGCAGCTCCGCCTGGTGGGCGCGCTGACCGAGCAGGGCGCGTTGCTGCCGTTCGCCCGCGTGCGCGCCGCCGATCACGGCCCGGAATTCCTGCTGGCGACGGCGCAGGAGAGCGGGCACGGGCGTGACGTGACTCTGAGTCGTTCCGACGTGGGCGAAATCCAACTGGCGAAGGCCGCCATCCGCGCCGGGATGCGTATCCTGTTGGAAGAGGCCGGGCTGACCGAGGCCGACCTGGACCGCGTGATCGTGGCGGGTGCGTTCGGCACCTATATCGACGTGGACAGCGCGATCACGGTGGGCATGTTCCCGCCGCTGCCGCGTGAGCGCTACTTTCAGGTGGGCAACGCCGCCGGGATGGGCGCGTGCCAGTGTGTGCTGTCAGTGCAGCAGCGGCGGCTGGCGCAGCAGATCGCGCGCCGCGTGGACTACCTGGAACTGACCAACGACCGCCGCTTCACGGATCGCTTTACCCAGGCGCTTGCCCTCAGGCCGGACTGCTGGGATGAGGGGTGAGAAAACGCAGTGAATGTGACAACTCTGATCTGGACGCAGTACAGGGTGGTAAAGATAGATGAAAGAAGTCCGTTTCAGCCAGCACGCACTTGAGAAGTTTGCAACCCTGGCTCGGAGAGGGTTCTTTATTACTCGTGAGGTAGTTGCTCAGGTCGTGTCGTCGCCTGATCGAGTCGAAACGGATGTCTATCCGCCGATTGCTCAACGGCGGATCAGTGAAAATACTGTTCTGCGCGTCGTGTTTGTCGAGGACGATGCTGGTTATCTGGTAATCACGTTTTATCCTGGGGAGAGAAAACGCTATGAAGGTTAAATACAGCCGTGACGTCGATATTTTGACCCTGGAACTGGATACAGATGCCCCGATCAGCCATGCGGAACACGTGGGGCAGATGATCGTCCATCTCAGCCCGGATCACGAACCGGTCTTGATCGAAATATTGCAGGCGCGTGCGTTCGTGACGGGGGTCGTAGAGGCGGTGATGCAGCCAGAATCGGCGTCGGCATCCCTGGCAGCGCGGTAGGGATAGATGGCCCATTCCCCTTCTTACTCCGTGATCATCCCCGTCTACAACAGCGAGGGCAGCCTTACGCCACTGCTGGAACGACTGGCGCAGGTCCTGCCGACCTTGAGCGACGCCTACGAGGTGATTCTGGTCAACGACGGCAGCCGCGACCGTAGCTGGGAGGTGGTGCAGCAGCTGGCGCAGACCTACCCCTGGGTGCGTGGCGTCAACATGATGCGCAACTACGGCCAGCACAACGCCCTGCTGTGCGGCATTCGGCTGGCGCGGCACGAGTTCGTCATCACGATGGACGACGATCTCCAGCATCCGCCGGAGGAGATCGCCCGGCTGGTGGAAAAACTGGCCGAGGGTCACGACGTGGTCTACGGCACGCCGCTGCACGAGCAGCACGGCCTGTTCCGCGACCTGGCCTCGCAGGTGACGAAGCTGGCCCTGCAGGGGGCGATGGGCGCAGAAACGGCCCGCAACATCAGCGCCTTTCGCGTTTTCCGCACCCAGGTGCGCGATGCCTTCGCCGGCTATCGTGGGCCGTTCGTCTCCATCGACGTGCTGCTCACCTGGGGCACGACGCGCTTCGCCGCCGTGCCTGTGCGCCACGAGCCGCGCCGCATCGGCCGGTCGAACTATACCTTCCGCAAGCTGGTGGTGCACTCGCTGAACATGATGACCGGCTTCAGCACGCTGCCGCTGCAACTGGCGAGCCTGGTCGGGTTCGCCTTCACGCTGTTCGGGCTGGCGGTGCTGGTGTACGTGATCGGGCGCTATCTGATCGAGGGCGGCAGTGTGCCGGGTTTCCCGTTCCTGGCCTCGATCATCGCCGTCTTTTCCGGCGCGCAGTTGTTTGCGCTGGGGATCATCGGCGAATACCTGGCGCGGATGTATTTCCGCTCGATGGAGCGCCCGACTTACACCATCCGCGCCACAACAGTTGAGCAGAAGCGCGACCCGGAGTAAACTCCGGGCCTGCGAATGCGAAGGAGAAGCCCTCCGGTCGGGGGACACCGGCTCCGGGGGGCTTTTTTGCGCCGGACCGGGAGGGAATGGCCCGGTCAGGACGAACAAGACACAGGTTTGCGAATGTTACCGACCGCTCCCTGCACCTATCTGGACTGGGACTCCGACTTTTTCGGAGTCCGCATCGCCCGCGTGAACGCCAGCCGCCTGTCTGAGGAAACCGTCGCGCCGATCCTGGCCTGGTGCGCCGAACAGGCCATCGACTGCCTGTACTTCCTGGCCGACTCCAACGACTACGAAACCAGCCGTCTGGCGGCACAAAATGCCTTTCACCTGGTGGACCTGCGCGTGTCGCTGGATCGTTCGCTGGCGAATGGCCTCCTCAACGGCGGCAATGGCAATGGCAGCGTCATCCGCCCGTGTGAAGCCGCCGACCTGCCCGCGCTCAAGGCGATTGCCCGCGCGGTGCACTGTGATACGCGCTTCTACTTCGACCCGCGCTTCCCCCGCGACCGCTGCGACGCGCTGTACGAGACCTGGATCGAGAAAAGCTGCGGCGGCTACGCGGACCTGGTCCTGGTGGCCGATCAGCACGGCGCGGCGGTGGGCTATTGTTCGTGTCACCGGCGCGGCAGCGAAGGGCAGATCGGGCTGTTCGGCGTCCACGCGGACTATCACGGCCAGGGCGTGGGGTCGAAGCTGATCCGCGAGGCGTTGCGCTGGTTCGTCGATCAGGGGCTGGAGCGCGCTTCGGTGGTGACGCAGGGGCGCAACATCGCCGCCCAACGGCTGTATCAAAAGCACGGCTTCATGACCCAGGCAGTGCAACTGTGGTATCATCGCTGGTTCACCGCTCGATAGAAATGGCAGGTTAAATAGACATGGCGACGATTAGTATTCCGTTTAACAAGCCCGGTCTGGCGGGCAGCGAATTTATTTACATGGCCGAGGCGGTCAAGAGCGGCCACCTTTCCGGCGATGGCGCCTATACCAAAAAGTGCCACGCCATCCTGGAACAGGCCCTGCGCGTGCGCAAGGCGCTGTTGACGACTTCTTGCACTCATGCATTGGAAATGTCGGCCCTGTTGCTGGACATCCAGCCGGGCGACGAGGTGATCGTGCCGTCCTTCACCTTCGTTTCCACCGTCAACGCCTTTGTGCTGCGCGGCGCGCGCCCGGTTTTTGCCGACGTGCGGCCTGACACGCTCAACCTGGACGAGACGCGGCTCGAAGGGCTGATCACGGAGCGGACCAAAGCCATCGTGCCGGTGCATTACGCGGGCGTCGGCTGCGAGATGGACACGATCCTGGAGATCGCGGGGCGGCATGGCGTCCCGGTGGTGGAAGACAACGCGCACGGCCTGTTCGGCAAATACAAGGGCAAGTATCTGGGCACCTTCGGCGCGCTGGCGACGCAGAGCTTTCACGAAACCAAGAACTTCCAGTGCGGCGAGGGCGGCGCGCTGCTGGTCAACGATGAACGCTACGTCGAACGGGCCGAAATCCTGCGCGAGAAGGGCACCAACCGCAGCCGTTTCTTCCGGGGGCAGGTGGATAAATACACCTGGGTCGATATCGGGTCCAGCTACCTGCCGTCCGACATCCTGGCGGCTTTTTTGCTGGCGCAGTTGGAGGCGCGCGATCAGATTCAGGGCAAGCGGCAGCGCATCTGGGAGACGTATCGCGCAGGTCTGCAAAACTGGGCAGACGAGTTCAACGTGCAGTTGCCCGTCGTGCCGGATTACTGCGAGCAAACCTATCACATGTTCTACATGCTGATGCCCTCGCTGGCGACGCGCTCGGCCCTGATCGCCTATCTCAAGGAGCAGGGCATCCTGAGCGTGTTCCACTACCTGCCGCTCAACCTTTCTGGCATGGGGCGCGAGTTCGGCGGCAAGGAGGGCGACTGCCCGGTGACGGAAGACGTCAGCGACCGGTTGGTGCGCCTGCCGTTCTACAACGACCTGACCGAGGACGAACAGCAGCGCGTTATCGCGGCGATCCGGTCCTTTGACTGGCGGGTGGGGTAAAACGCGAACCGCCAGGAACGCCGGGATCAAAAACGGCAAAGACACACAAGGCCCGATGTTCTTAGCATTGAGGCCTGTGTGTCCTGGTCTTTTGACCGGCTTTTCCTGGCGGGCCTGGCGTCTTGGCGGTTAGTCTTTCAGCGCCTGGGCGATGGCGCGTACGTGGGCGGGGGTGCTGCCGCAGCACGCCCCAATGATTCGCGCGCCCGCCGCCCGCACACGCAGCGCATAGGCGGCCATGTCCTCCGGCGTCGCCGCGTAGACGGCCTGCCCCTCGACCATGCGCGGGACGCCCGCATTGGCCTTCGCCACCAGCACCGCCTCCGGCGCGGCGGCGTGCATGTTGGCGATGGCGGCTGCCAGCTCGTCCGGCCCGGCCCCGCAGTTGCCGCCCAGGGCCAGCGGGCCATAGCCGCCGAGGGTCTGCGCGGCCTTTTGCGGCGTGACGCCCATCATCGTGCGCCCGCCCGTGTCGAAGGTCATCGTCGTCACCATAGGCAGGTCCGGCGCGCCGCGCCGCGCCCCCTCCACTGCCGCGCGCACTTCTTCCAGATCGGACATCGTCTCGATCCACAGCACGTCCACCCCGCCTGCCGCCAGCGCCCGCGCCTGTTCCTCGAAGGCGGCTACGGCTTCGTCGAAAGGCAGATCGCCTAGCGGTTCGAGCAGCGCGCCCGTCGGCCCTATCGACCCGGCCACCACGACCGGAGCGGGAGCAGCGTCGGCCTCGGCGCGGGCGGCGCGGGCGGCGGCCTGATTGAGTTCGGCGGCGCGATCTGCCAGGTCATGGCGCGCCAGGCGCAGGCGGCTGCCGCCGAAGCTGTTGGTCAGGATCACCTGCGCCCCGGCCTCGATGTAGCCCCGGTGCACGCTGCGCACGGCGTCGGGACGTTCGACGTTCCACAGTTCCGGCGAGTCGCCCTGTTGCAGACCGAGGGCAAACAGCATCGTCCCCATCGCGCCGTCGGCCACGATGGGCCGACCCGAATCCAGCAGAGCCTGTAGTGTGGTGCGCATCGATGCCTCCTTAGGAAGTAAGCAGCGTCAGAACCGTGATGATAACCGGTTTGCCGCCAGCCGGTGTAAGTTTGGGAAAGGGGCGCCCCGGCGTGAATTCCGGGGCTGACAGGTGAAACCGCTATAGCCCGGCGGGCTTGTTGTTTGCAGGGGGGGACTCAAGTTCCCGGCTGAACGGCTGAGTTTTTCCACCGCAGGATCGCCCCGGAGCGGCAATTGGGCTGCCCCTGCCGGGATGCGAGAATTTTCGCGTGGTTTACACTGTCTATTCTAGCACAATGCCCGCCGCAGGCCCAACTATTCGGGGTTTACGCCGCGCAATCGGGATTAGAATACCCACCGTCGTAGGGGCCGGGCGTGTCTTGCCCCTATCCACAGTCGCCTTACAGAAAGGACGGCTTCCCGTGCACTACGGTATCTACCTCCCGAACTTCGGCCCCTTTGGTGATGCGCGCGCGCTGGCGCAGCTGGCCCGTGACGCCGAAAACGCCGGGTGGGACGGCTTTTTCATCTGGGATCACATCGCCGGATGGGGCGCGCTGCCCATCGTCGATCCCTGGGTCGGGCTGGCGGCGGTGGCCCTCGCCACGCAGCGCATCCGCATCGGGACGCTGGTCACGCCCATCCCGCGCCGCCGTCCCTGGAAGCTGGCCCGCGAAACCGTCTCGTTGGACCGCCTCTCCAACGGGCGGCTGATCCTGGGCGTGGGGATCGGTCTGGGCGAGGACGAATGGGACAACCTGGGCGAAGAGGCCGACCTCAAGGCGCGCGGCGCGATGCTGGACGAAGGGCTAGAAGTTCTGACCGGGCTGTGGTCCGGCGAGCCGTTCAGCTACGCAGGAAAGTACTACCACGTCAGGAACGCCCACTTTTTGCCCCGGCCCGTGCAGCAGCCGCGCATCCCGATCTGGGTCGGCGGCTTCTGGCCGAACAAGGCACCTGCCCGCCGCGCCGCCCGTTGGGATGGCGCATTTATCCTGTACAACGCGGAGGGTGACGAGGAACTTGCGCAGGTCCGCGAACATACCGCCTACCTCAAGGCACAACGCGCGGGCCGCGCGGGGCCGTTCGACATCATCTACGCGGGGCGGCCTACCCCGGCAAACAACCGTGCCGAGGCCGCCGAGATCGTGGCCGGGTATCGCGCCATCGGCGAATTCACCTGGTGGTTGGAGAACATCAGCCCTTACGCTTTCGGCCAGGACCCGGTCAAGGACTCCTGGCCGGTCGAAGCGCTGCGCGAGCGCGTGCTGGCCGGTCCGCCGAAGTAGATCGCCGCAGAGAGCGCGGAGGGCGAACATTCCGGTAGCGTCGGCTTCGGGCTGACGTTACAATGATTCCTGGCAGGCTTTGCTTTTACCTCTCAAGGATGGCCTTATGCCTCTGCTCCTGGGAATCGACATCGGCACCTCCAGCGCCAAAGCGGTGCTCTTCGACTCCGACGCGGCGGCGGTCCTGGCAACCGCCGGATGCGAATACCCTATCTACCGCCCGGCCCCGGACCGCGCCGAACAGGACCCCGACGACTGGTGGCGCGCCGTCGTGGAGACGGTCCGCCGTGTTACCGCCCAGGCCGGGCGCAACGACGTGGCCGGGATCGGCTTCAGCGGCCAGATGCACGGCGTGATCCTGCTCGGCCCGGACGGCGCGCCGATCCACCCGGCGATCATCTGGGCGGACCAGCGCAGCGCGTCCACCTGCGCGGCGGTCGTGGAGACGGTCGGGGCGGAGCAGTACCTTGCCACCACCGGCACCTTGCCCGCCGCCGGGTTTCAAGGCCCGACCCTGCTGTGGCTCAAGCGGCACCTACCGCAGGTGCTCGACCGCACGCGCGCCGTGATTCTGCCCAAAGACGACGTGCGGCGGCGCATGACCGGCGAGATCGCTACCGACGTAAGCGATGCGGCGGGAACGGGCCTGTTTGACGTGTCGCGTCGGGCCTGGGCGCAGGAGATCATCCGCCGCGCCGGGCTGCCGGAGGCGATCTTCCCGCGCGTGCTGGGATCGGCGGAGATGGCCGGGCGGTTGACCGCACCGGCTGCCGCCGAACTGGGCCTGCCTGCCGGAATCCCAGTTGCTGCCGGGTGCGCCGACCAGCCCGCTCAGGCCACCGCTAACGGCCTGAGCGCGCCGGGCCGGGCGTCGGTCACGACGGGCAGCGGCGGGCAGGTGTTGGTGCCGCTGCGCCCGGCAGATGGCCGTGTGCCCACCGACGGGCGGCTGCACGTCTTCAACCATGCTGCGCCGGACACGTGGTACGTGCTCGGCGCGATCCTCTCGGCGGGACTGTCGCTGCGCTGGCTGCGTGGCATTACCGGGCTGGAAGGGCGCGCCGACGCCTATCCCACCTTCAGCGCGGAGGCGGCGCAGGTGCCCCTCGGCGCGGACGGGCTGATCTTTTTGCCCTACCTGACCGGCGAACGCACGCCGCACATGGACCCGCTGGCGCGCGGCGCCTTCGTGGGCCTGGGCGCACACCACACGCGCGGACACCTGGCCCGTGCCGTGATGGAAGGCGTGGCCTTTGCGCTGCGGCAGGCGCTCGAACTCAGTTTGAAGCTCAGTGGCCCGGTGCAGACCGTGATCGCCGCCGGGGGTGGGGCCGAAAGCGACGTGTGGCGGCAGATTCAGGCGGACGTGTTCGGGCTGCCGCTGCGAAAGTCGCTGCTGGTCGAGCAGGCCGGGGTCGGCGCGGCGCTGCTGGGCGGTGTGGCGGCGGGTGTTTATGCCGACCTGGACGATGCCTGCGCGCGAACTGCCCGCTACGGCCCTCCGACCGAACCCGACCCGGCCCGACACGCCCGCTACGACGAGCTATACGCGCGCTTTCAGGACCTGTATCTGCACCTCAAGGACGATTTTCACTGGCTGGCCGGATTCGGCAGGACGGATTCTTAACCGCGAAGCGCGCAAAGGACGCAAAGGGCCGTTCGGAATCCTGGCCTTTGCGAACCCGGCGTCCTGTGCAGGATAAAAAACGTCCGGCGCGCGGCGAAGACGGGGACCTGAGATCGAGATCGTGATGACATCACCAACCGCTTACGAAGTCCTGGTGATCGGCGGCGGGCCGGCAGGCCTTTCCGCCGCGCTCCAGCTGGCCCGCTTCGACCGCCGCGTGGCCCTGTTCGACACGGGCCAGGGCCGCTCCAGCGGAGGGCAGACTGCCCACAACTACCTGGGCTTCCCCGGCGGCGTGCGGGCGCGCCGCCTGCGCGAACTCGGCTACCGCCAGCTTGAGGACTATCCTCAGGTGGAAGTTTTCGTCTGCGAAGTCGAAAAGGTGGCGCGCGCTGGCGATCACGTTCTGGCGTGGGCCGGGCCGGGCGCGTACCGGGCGCGGGCGATCATCCTGTGCACGGGCGTCGTGGATCACTTTCCGGCGTTCGAGCACTGGCGCGATTACGTCGGACGCAGCATGTTCTGGTGCATCACCTGCGACGGCTACGAGGCCAAAGGGCAGCGCGTAGTGGTGATCGGCAGCGCCAACGACGCGGCAGCGACGGCGCTGCAACTGCAACGTTTCACCGACCGCCTGACCGTGCTCACCAACAATGAGGATTGCCGGATCACGCCGGAGTTCCAGGCTCGCCTGGCGCGGGCGCGCATTCCCCTGATCCACGACCGCGTCGCGCGCGTGATCGGGCAGGACGGGTACTTCGAGGCGCTGGTGCTGGAGTCGGGCGCACGCCTGGCGCTGGATCAGGTGTTCAGCCAGCACATCCTCACGCCGCGTGTCGAACTGGCCCGCCAGTTGGGCGTGGCGCTCGCCGACAACGGCTATATCCTGGTTGACGAGGAGCAACGGACCAACATCCCCGGCGTCTATGCGGCAGGCGACGTGACGCGGCTGCACTCGCATCAGGTCTCGACGGCGGTCCACGAGGGCGGGCAGGCGGCGTGCTCGGCCAATTACGACCTGTATCCGCCGGACCTCAAGGACGACTGAGTGATTAGCGGTTAGTTATTAGCAGTTAACGGTTCAAGTCGAACCCATCGCGGGCGCGTCGGTTGGCTTCCGGCTTGGGTCAATCGCCAAACGCTGGTGGCTGACCCAATGGGCAAGTTTCAAGAACGACCGTGTCTGCCCCGGTCGCCGGGGGTTCAAAACCCCTGGCTAAATCGGCAAAGTCCGCTGAAGCGGACTACAATGCCGGGCGAGACGACGAATGTCAGTCCACTTCAGTGGACTTTACGTCCGTAGCCGGGGACTTCAGTCCCCGGCGCTGGAAACCTGCACATTGGGTTGGCTGACCGCCTGTCCCTCATCGGGCCGGTAGACGTAATCGCCACTCTTGCCGCCCTTTTTCGAGAGCAGCCGGATATACCGGATTTCCAGCGCCTGGGTGTGTGGCTTGAGCATGTCGTACAGGGTCAGCGCGGCGAGACTGGCGGCAGTGAGGGCTTCCATCTCGACACCCGTCGGGGCAACGGTTTTGACCGCAGCCCGCACGCGCACGCCGCCCGGCTCGAACTCATAGGTCACTTCGGCGTGGGTCACGGGGATGGGATGGCACAGCGGGATCAGTTCCCAGGTGCGCTTGGCCGCCAGGATGCCCGCCGCGCGGGCGAGTTCCAGGGCATCGCCTTTTTCCAGCCGCCGCTCGCGCAGCAGGGTTTGCACGTCGTCCGGCATGGCGACCCACGCCTCGGCGACGGCCTCGCGCCGGGTGGCGCTTTTGTCTGTCACGTCTTTCATGGCTGCTCTTTTCGCTGCAACGGCACGCCGTCCAGGTAGCGGCTGCCGCCCTCGACGTAGTGCTCCTCTTTCCAGATCGGCACGCGCTGCTTGAGTTCGTCGATGGCGTACTCGGCGGCGTCGAAGGCCTCGGCGCGGTGGCCAGCGCGCAC
>Ga0209018_1002133_pt1 | contig 14505 bp, 8 predicted proteins | sample YNPBryBLVA2012_FD_185814 | JGI IMG/M metagenome (GOLD analysis project Ga0209018, IMG submission 185814) | Anoxygenic and chlorotrophic microbial mat microbial communities from Yellowstone National Park, USA - YNP Bryant BLVA 2012 (SPAdes)... ...
GTGGCGCTGAAGCGCTGGATGCGGTGGTTGCCGCTATCCGCGACGTAGATGGTACCATCGGACGCCACGGCTATGCCGGACGGCGAAGAGAACTGCCCATTGCCGCTGCCCGACACTCCCCACCCGCCGAGGAACTCGCCGGTGGCGCTGAAGCGGTGGATGCGATGGCTGTCCTGATCCGCCACATAGACGGTGCCGTCAGGGGCCACCGCCACATCAGAAGGTTTGTTGAATTGCCCTACCGTCGCCTGGGCGCCGATGGCGAACTGGAAGACGCGGTACGGCTGTGTCTGCTGTGTCGTGACACCGCCAGCAGGTGCGGCGGCAGCGATACCATCATCGGTGATCAATCGCCCACTGGTTCTTGAGTGACCCAGACTTAGCCCGACGACTACCAGAATGATAGAGAGAGTGACGATGAAACGATCCCCTGACTGCATTGCGATCCTCCGTTGAAGTCTGAGTTGATGCGAACTGACCTGAAAGCGAAATCCATCCGAGCACATCAATTCACGGTTGGCGACCGTCCTGTACTGATTTCAAAAAATCAATCCTCACTTATAAGAGACGCAGCAGGAAAAGCAAATTTGGCAGTTCGGAGAAGATGGCTGACAATTGGGCCTGATGTGGTTCTGGCAACGAATCGCTTTCTTGCCCGATCTCTCTCAGCTTTCGCTTCGAAAAAAATTGCTACAGGTGAGAATGAGTGCGATTTGTTATCTAAATACACTACCCATAACATCTTGTACGTTACCAGTACTGGATTACCCGATCATAACCATCACCGCCTTATCAGGGCGCGGCCCTGGCGATGGGCGGTGGACTGCCGATACGAGGCGGGACATAGCGACGCTGCGCCTGACGAAGTTGATCCGTCATTTACAGGCGTGATGCCGACGCGATGGCGGAGTATTGAGGCGCCGAAGGATAGGTGGGGTTCGACCGACTAATGGGTGCGCTACTTACAGGCAGACTGTTCTTCCACCATGACTGCCAAAAGTCGGTATATCCCGCCGTCTCTTACAATAGACAGAGTAGCGTATCAGATGTAGCTCACCAGCTTCTGCATCGGGTCGGGATTCTTACTCCTGGAGAGGGAGAACATCATGAAAACATACCGCCATCCCATCAGCCGCGTTGCCATCATCGTGATGGTACTCGCTATTCTAATGTCTTTTCATTCGCCCGTACATAGTACATCACCAAAAATACCACCAATGCCGGTATCCGATCTATCCGACGAGCCACCTGTGCCTCTACCTCGTGGTTGTGGTGGTGTCACACCGCCAGGGGGATCAATAGCGACGTGCTGTCTCAATGGCCGAGTCTATGTTGACGGTGAAGCGGTTGCCGGTGCAGACGTTATTATCACCAGTCCACGAGGAGATCGCTTTTCTACAGTGACTCGTATTATAAGTGTGGCGAGTGGTTCGCCCTATTACGAACTTAATTTGAACAGTGCACCCTTGAACATTCAGCCTGGTGAAACCATCACGATCACCGTGCGTTTTGGGCAGCGTGAACGCACACTGACATACATCACGCAACCGGGGAGTCAACAGGTTGACATCGTTTTCCCGCGTCGTCATGTCAGCGATTATGTCATCATTCAATCATTTCCGCTGAGAGACGAGCCAGGTCGGTTTGATGGCGCCAGTGGGATCGCAGTTAGTGCGAATGGTACGATTTTTGTCGTTGAGCAAGAGGGTCATCAGGTTCAAGTCTTCGACCGTACGGAAACTCCTGTTCGCCAATGGGGCAGGTATGGTCGTACTGAGGGACAATTTAACCGACCGGCCCGTGTTGTCATCGATCCGACCCAGAATGTTTACATCCTCGATGTCGGGAATCGACGCATTCAGAAGTTTGATCAGCAGGGAAATCGGGTTTCTCTCTGGTCATTATGCCCGAACGTTGAGCAATGCCCGCTTGCCAACGATATGGCGATGACTCCCGACGGTGATATTGCTGTCGTTTATGATCGAGGTGTCTCTTTCTTTTCGACTGCCGGAACATTACGACGACAGTGGCAGTGGCCGACCAGTCTCAATCTCAATGGCAGCGGGATTGCAGTTGATCGCAACAACAACGTCTATATCACCGGAGGCTTTGATAAGATTTACAAATTTGCCCTCAACGGTTCCTTGGTCGGAGTAATTTCAACGTCACTGAGCCACATCCAGAATATTGCTGTTGATGGCGACAACAAACTCTGGGTGACCGATCCAACCATCGGTGTCGCACGTCTGTCGGCAAGCGGTACCCTTGAACGTCAGTGGTCTGTTGCAGGGGCAGTCTTTACCGATCTGACAGTGGCTGCGGATGGCAGGCTTTACCTCACAAGTTTCGATAACAAGGTGACGATAGTAGACCCAACCACGAACCAGATTCGCTCGTGGGGAGCAGCGAGTCGCTATCGCGACATCGTGGGGATGGTCGTCGTTTCCGCGACAGGCGTCCTGATAGCGAACCGCGATCCGGCTCTGGTTGCCCGGCTAGATAACCAGCAGATTACCCATTTGCAGCTTGACCCACCACCGCAAAAGATTATCGACATGACGCGAGGTCTGGATGGATGGATTTACATCCTCGATCAGTTGAGTCTCACGTCAGGGAGGGTGTATCAATTAGACGCCAATGGTGCGCAACGTTCTTCATTTGCTTTCACGAACGTTACTGCCGGTGCTATTGCAGTCGCGGCAAACGGCACAATCTTCCTGACCGATAAGCAAGATGGGAAGGTGGTCTCATTCTTGTCAAACGGTCAACGTCAGAGTGAATGGAGGGATGATCGGATCTTTCTGCCGGTGGATCTGGCGATTGATGCCAATGGCTATGTCTACGTTGCCGATGCCGGTCTCAATAACTTTAGCCGGATTCACAAATTCACGGCTAACGGGAATCATGCCGGTACGCTGGCGATCACGTTCGATCCCCTGACCGATGATGTGTTACATGTCTTCGAGAGCAATGTGTATGTGTATAACGCGAGTGCACTGCACATTCGTCCAGACACCTTAGCGAATAGTCCGGCGACTACGATTGATCTCGATGGACCGGTTAGTGGATGGGACATTGCGACGAATGGCAACATTTACACTTTCAGCCCGAATACGAAACAGGTGCTCATCTTCCAACCGATGCGCTACACCCAACCGATAGCAACCATTACGCATGTGAATTTGTCTAGTCTGGAGGGTAGCGACACACTGATAGTTCGGGGTATGGCGCAAGACAGTGATGAGAGTGACAGCATTGTCGAGTGGCGCTGGACTTCCAACCTGAATGGTACTATCGGTAACCAACCGGTACTGGAGATCCCGGCGAACCGTCTACAGTCGGGGATGCACAGGATCAGCCTGTCAGTGCGCGATAATGAAAATGAACAGGCAACGTCTGAAAGCATCTCGGTGTTTGTAGTTCCCCAGCCGCAATCGCTACCAGCATGGACGATACTGCTGTACCTCAATGCAGATGACCGTGAAGGTGGTCAAAACATCTTGGCCTCCTACAATCGGGCATTGGAAGAGTTGCGATCGCTCGCATCTCGTAATCCGACGATTCGTGTTGCTGCACTTGTCGATGGGCCAGGCGCGAATGACACGTATCGCGTGCTCATACCGGGTCAAACAGAGCATTTTGCCGAGCAGCAGATGGATGATCCGGCCACACTCAGAAGTTTCCTGCATTGGGGGCAAAGTCAATTTCCAGCCCGACACTATTATCTGGCGATTGCCGATCATGGACAAGGTGTGAAGGGTATTTCCTGGGATTCGACCAGTGATTACCTTGATGATGGAGTGAGTAATGAAAGTGCTTTTTTGACTGTCAAAGAGCTTGGCGAGGTACTTAACACGGAAGATATTTTGCCCATTGACGTCATTCACCTCGATGCCTGTTCGATGGGTCTCCTGGAGGTTGCCTACGAGCTTCGCCCCCGCAGTGAGGTTCCGCCCCGTTCCCGGTTCTTGATCAGCTCGCAATACCTGGGATGGTCATTCTTTGCCTATGAAGATTACTTTGCCAACATCAGTGCCAACACTACACCTGAAATGGTAGCACGAACGGTAGTCGAGAAGTACGCCGATCGTGCAAGTTCTTTCGGATACCCATTTACCATTACCGCTCTTGATCTAGGGCGCGTTCCTACCGTTGCGCAAGCAGTGAGCAGGTTGGCACGCGAGCTGGCAGCATACGCGAACAATAGTGTTGCACAACAAAATCACCTCAATGATATTCGCAACCGTAGTGCTCATATCGAGAGTAATGGCGATCGTATCAACGATCCTGAAGATGCATACCTTGATTTGCTAAGCTGGGTACGAATCATCCGCAATGAAATCCAGGATCAGGCGATCCGGCAACGAGCGACTGAACTGATCGATGAATTGACCGGTACCCAGTCGTTTATCCTTCCCAATGTTCACCGTGCTAGAAGTGGTTTTCTCCCTAGCGAGTCTGGTGCTCCCTACGTAGATATGACGGACGTTAACGGGATTTCGATTTTCTATCCGTATCAAAAAGGTGATGTATTCAACAGGTACACTCAACATCGTCTCTTTCAGTTTACGAGAAATACCGCCTGGAATGAATTCTTGACCGCCGGTATCGTCCCTCTCAATCCAGGATCGGAACCGGATGAGAGGTTGGGACCGCTATCAATGCTGCCTGTTTTCTATAGCGTCTATGTGCCGGCAGTTATCCGATAGCAGATTCTGGACACTGTTTCTCGTCATTTCCATCACGTCCGAACATGATCTGTCCGGCAGTGGTCATGGGGTATGAAAGGGCCGGGGCGGGTGCCAAACCCGCCCGTCGACTGTGTTCGGTAGCGCTGTATCACTTCTCGGAAGACCAATCAATAACCACGTACACATCGTCGTCGATGATTTCAACCGGGTACGTTGCGATGCGCAACCCAACCGGCGGCACAGTACTCTTCCCACTACGTACATCGTAAGTCCACCCGTGCCACGGGCAGGTCACGGTGTATTCGATGAGTACGCCTGCTGAAAGAGGACCGCCTTCGTGGCGACAACTGTCGCTGAAGGCGTAAATGGTTCCCTGCACGTTGGCTAAACCGATTGGGAGTCCGTCGATATCAACGTAGCGCATAGAACCAGGCGGCAATTCACTGCGATGACAGACTTTGAAGCGTTCCATCTTCTCAACTCATCTTGTTTCGATCACCACCAATGATCATCTGATCGGGTGAGGAGGAAGTTCCTATCCCTAACGGTGTGAGTGATGTATAGTTTATCGCAAGTGGGTATGTCTTGGATGGGTTGGTTCTTGCGTTATCAGACGTGATAAAACCGTTCATCGCCTACGGCTGAGTAGATTGTTGGGAGTGCATTGGGAACTTGATCTTCCCCATGTTTCTATCTCTTTTTTCACTTCTCATTGCAGGGGCGGTATAATACGCTATAATAATTATTATCAGTCTAAATCTTTACGTATTGCCACAACTCGAGGTGTCCTATGCCGCCGCTTGCGATTAATCAGCGCCAGCTTGAAACGCTCAGTCAATTGCTTATTGCCGGCGGTCACCACGAAGTGGCTGATCTGCTTCAAGCATCACTTGATCGACTGATTTCCTTCTGGCCGGCGCAAGCTGGCGCACTGCTGTACGTCTCACCGTATGGTGAAACAACGAAGGTGAGTCGTGGCAAACTTGATGCCGATACATTGCTGTTGATTGAACAGGCGCGTGACGGGTTTACCCGCCGTGAAGATAGTGGTGAACCGATTGTCGGTTCTTATTCGATTGACGAGAGCCGCGATCTGATAGAGTTGCCCCTCCAGAGTGGTGGACAGGGGGTTGGCCTGCTCCACCTGGTGGTCAGTCGAAACGACCAGCAAGCTGGCGGTCAGCCACCACTCGATGAAGAGCTACTAGTATTGCTGGTACGCGCAATTGGCGGTGAAGCCGATAAGCTGGCAATGCTGCGCCGTGCCGAGCGTGATTTACGTGAACTTCACCTGCTGTACGAGATCGGTCAATCGCTGGCGAGCAATCTTGATTTGACCAGCCTGCTCAACGACATCAAACTGCGGGTGCCTAAAGTAGTTGGCGCGGAACGTTGTTCGATTTTTATCCTCGATGAAGAGAAGAACGAGTTAGTGCTCGAAATCCCCGGCGAACAGCGCCAGTTCCGCATGCCAGCAGATCGTGGCATTGCCGGTTGGGTGGTGACGCATGGTATTGGGCAGATTGTGAATGATGTCGAACACGATCCTCGTTGGTACGATGCGATCAGCCGTGAAGCCGATTTTGTGACCCGCTCGATCGTCTGTGTGCCAATGCGGGTGAAGGATCGGGTTATCGGCGCGATGCAGTTGCTGAACAAAGTAGATGGACAACCGTTTACCGAGCAAGATATGCAACTGCTCACCACGTTGGCTGTGCAAGCTGCGATTGCGATTGAGAATGCTCGTCTCTATCAGCGTTTGAAGGAAGAGCGCGATAAACTGTTGCAAAAAGAGGCTGAAGTTCGGCACGCAATTGCCCGTGATTTGCACGATGGCCCAACCCAGAGCATTGCCGCAATTGCGATGAATATCGAGTTTATTAAGCGTCTCTTCAAGGCAATGCCTGAACGAGTACCTGCTGAGCTGGATACATTGGCGGAGCTGGTTCAGAAGACGACCCACGATATTCGCAACTTAATCTTCGAGTTGCGTCCGCTTGGTCTCGAAACACAGGGGTTATTGGTGACCCTCCAGCAGTATGTTGAGCGCTGGCGCGATCCTTCAGGGAACGATATTAAGCTGCGTCTCGAAGCACCGGCGCAGGTGCCACATTTACCACCTGAGATTGAAGCGGCGATCTTCATCATCTTACAAGAGGCCATCAATAATGCCCGTAAACACGCGAAAACCGATAGCATCACGATCTATCTGTACGTTGAAGAAGATCACTTTGTCGCCAGTGTGCGTGATCGTGGGCAAGGCTTTAACGTCGCTGCGGTCGAGAGTAGCTATACGAACCGAGGTTCTCTTGGCTTACTGAATATGAAAGAGCGGGCCCGCCTGATCGGCGCCGATCTCCGTATTCGCAGCGAGATAGGTCAGGGAACAACGGTTGAATTGCGCATTCCCCTGTCTCAATCTCGTTGAGAGCTGATGAAAGAGCGGGCCCGCCTGATCGGCGCCGATCTTCGTATTCGTAGTGAGATAGGTCAGGGGACGACGGTTGAATTGCGCATTCCTCCGTCTCAATCTCGTTGAGCGCTGATGTGGGCCAGTGGATGCATTTGCCGTTCTGTATCTGAAAAAGTATCTGCTCCTGTCTGAAACCTCTTTTTTCCCGGTCGTTTTTGGTTGTTTTTCCTTTCCTCGCACATCGGAAGAGCAGGGGGTTGTCCACTCGGTGATCCGAATCCCTACCGTACCCTCTGACATACCTTCCCACATTGCAAGGAGGTGATGACGATACACCATCAAGTCTCACCCTTTGCCTAACAACGGTACGTCCTACCTTACCTCAGCCCAGTCTAGTTGAAATGACAGAATCCGTAGCTGACCGACCTGTGGCCCTTGCCGACGTACCAGATCGAGGGCGTCGGGAATAAATCCGGGGCCGGTGATGGTAATAACGTAATCGGTGCCAGCCGGTTGGGCTGGTAACGGCAGGCAGAACTCTTGCAGTTGCGGTTGAGGGCGGAATCTTCCCAGCATCGTATCGTAGAGCCAGACGTTGAGCGTCGGCGGCGACAGATCAACCGGCCAGTTGGCGGCTGCACGCAGGCAAAGCTGGCGTTCCCGTCCTGAAGCGGCTGCCGGGAAACGAAGGTGTGCGGTTTCACCTGCCCACCGTACTGTTGCCCCTAGTATGGGATCGAATTCACCCAGATAAAAACCGTCGATATAACCGAGATCGTTGTCATCGGCTAGATCAATCCGGTCGTTGGGCAATGGTGGTGGGTGGAGCCAGCGCCATGCCCAGCCGGTCGGATTCCAGTCGTCAACCAGAGTTTGCCCCAATATCTGACGGGCAGCAGTGAGATCACCCATGTGACGGAGTAGTTCACCACGAATAACTGCGGCTTGCCATAGGTAGAGTGGTTGCTGTTGGGCTAAAAGTTCCAGGCCGATGGTTGGTTGGCCATTTCGCGCTGCTAACAACGGCTCGCCAATCGCACGGGCATATGGTGGTAAATCGGGATCGGCAAGTGCTTGCGACCACGCTGCCAGATCGTCGTTGGCAACGGCCTCGGCGAGACGCTCAAAAGCGTGATACTGTGGGCGGCGCTGCCAGGCAATCTGTGTGGCTGCCAGTGCCGATGGATAAGGGCCGAAGTACGATGCCCATTGTGATGGCGCGCCGTCGGCACGTGGTTCGAGGTAGGCATAGGGCGTGGCAGCGATGAGCCATGTAAGCACTGCGAACGTGGCGTAGAGCAGGCCACGTCGATCAACTAACCACATTCGCCAGCGCGGAGCGGCTGCCAGCGTCGTTGTTGCCATAATAAACAAAAAGGGCAACAGCGGAGTTCGGAAGCGATTAATTGCAAACAACAACGGTGCTGCGGCCAGGTTGTAGAGCAACCACAGCCCAATCAGCCAAGCGAGTTCAGAGCGCCCTCGTTTCAGGGTAGCCCAGCCCAACACGGCGAGCGGTAACGCGACGATGTACAATGTATCATCAAGCACAAACAGCGCGAGTGTGTACCACTCGGGTAAACGGCCCAAAGCAAACCCCTCGACCAACCGTTCATCGCCACTATAATTGATTTGGAGCAGATCGATCAGCTCCATCAGCGTTTTTGCGACAAACGCCCACGGCTTTGCCCGAATCAGACACCAGCCTTCGGCGCTAAGCAGTTGCTGTCGTTCGGCCTGGGTGATGCTCGTCACCGGTCTGGTCAATACCGTCTGCAAACGCGGATCTCCATTCTGCGCCAGACACGAATTGGCAGTGAGTGCAACACGGGTGGCATCATCAAGCGTTGGATCGAGGAGGGCCAACACGAAATTGCGGGTTGGGGCATCGCTGCGACCATCATCGTAGGCGGTACGGGCGCCTAAAGCCAGGTTGTAGGCGCCAGTCGTGTCGATGATGATCAGGCCACCGTATGTTCGTGAGGCGTAGACCGCCCATGGCCCAATCAGACATCCTGCACTCAACAGGGGGAGCAGCGCCGTGATGGCGCGCTGGCGCAAGTTGCCGGTGGTGTGCCAGAACAGCCAGAGCGTGACCAGCGGCAAAAAACCAAGTAACAACCCGCGTGTGAGTGTCGCCAGGCCGAGGAAGAAACCGGCGATGAAGATTCTGTATCGGTGATGCGGACGAGCCAACAACCAGAAAGCTGCCAGCAGCAGGCAGATAAACAAGGTTTCGCTCAACAGCAGTTGCGGATACATTGCGAGTGGTAACGACAGCGCACTCAAAAGCGCTGCACCACCAGCAGTACGCGAGGACGCGCCCAGTTGACGGCTTATCACGTACACCAGTCCAACGTTCACCAAACTCAGCAGGCTCTGGCTGGCAAAAATAATGGCTTCGTTGCGACCAAACAAGACGATATGCGCCGCCAGGAACAGCGGGTAAAGTGGTGCGCGTGTCCAGAGATAGCCGGTATGCCAGGCAAACCCACGCCCGTTGGCCAGCCAGTCGGCAGCGGCCAGATACTCGGCTTCATCGGAAATGAGACCGAGACGCGGCAAGTTGCCCCAAAGCGCCACTCGTAAGCCAAGACCACAACACAAAGCCAGTATGAGAGGCCAGTGTTGTTTGAACCAGAGACGGCTATTCATCACCAGCAATAACCTCAATCGTCGCTAACCAGAGCCGTCCGTCGCCAAGTGATCGCTCACTGTATACCGGTAAACGGCCGGCTGGAGTGGGATCGGTTGGTTGATACCAGCCTATCAGGAGACGGTACTGACCGGGTGCGAGATCGGGTGGAAGGTAGACTGCTCGATCATCGCGCGCCGGTTTGCCCGGTAGCCATGTGCTGGTAGGGAGATAGCCGGTTAACGGTTGACCATCATCACCGGCAACCGGCGGCTGTTCACAATCGCGGCAAAGATGAATAAAGAGGCTGTAATCCTCGCTCAGCGGCTGCTGTACATCCCAGAAGAGACTCAGCGGAATATTGCTGCCGGCCCGGTATACTCCTGGTCCGACTGGGGTGGTTGCTTTCAGGGTATAACCCAGCAATTGCAGGTGATCGCCAAACAGAGCTGTGAGTGGCGTCGTTGGTCGTACAATCTCACCGGTGATGTAGGCTTCTGGTGCTTCTTGACAGAAGAGATGAACACCTTGGAAACGCCAGATACCGCACGGCCATGTCCGCTGCTCACGGCTAAAGGCCCAGAAGTTACCGACCAGCCCATATTCATCGCCAGGGAGCGGTGGATCAATCGTTCGCGCATGATCTGGTGCGATGATCAGCCAGCTCCGAGTATAACCGGTTAATGCCTCGCGCCGCTCAACATCCCACTCGCGCTGACTGTAATCGGTTTCGCCGGTCCAGAAATTGGCGAACGTGATCGGTTGTGGCATCGGATCAACACTGAAGCGGGCTGTGTAGTAGTCGTACAATGGACGCAGATAACCTGGGTGAATCACCACAGCATCGTCGGGATGAACCCGTCGTGCCAGTTCCGCGATGGCGTCGCGGTATTGTTCTTTGACCGGATCACCCGAAAAGAGGCCGAAATGAGGTTGCGTCATGGCAAGACCGGCAGTAGTTATCATTCCGATGAGCATTAACCATCCCACCGAGCGTAGCCAGCCAGTGTGACCTATCCCTAAAGCCAGAATAATGATCCATACCGGAAAGATAATCATCAGGTAGCGGGTTTCATAGAGACGGGTAACGAACAGTTGTAACGAGAAGAGGATAAGCGGTAGACTACCCGTCACCCCCAGCACGAGTCTGACATTTGGTGAGACGTGACGTAGACTAAGCAATCCTAGGCCGAACATCAGCAACCACGGTAGCAACCAGAACCATTCGAGATCACCCGGCCAGCGGTCAAGACTGAAACGAGTTATCGTCAACCAGAGGGCCATAAGCGGATCGGCGGCAATTGAAGCGCCGCGCGCTGCCCGATCACTCCCCACACCAGCAGCCATAGCCGCAATCATCCCGATGCCGGTGGCGAGCAATCCTGCGGCGAGTGCAAAGCGGTACCGCCGCGGTCGGCTGAATAACCAAATCAGCGCAATACTCAGGCTCAGTAGCGCCGTGAGGCGATGAATAAAGAGTGCAATCAGTGCCAGCCCAATCAACCAGAACCATGCCTGTGAGTGGTCAGCTTGCACAGCCCAGAGCGTCAGCCAGATCATCGCCGCGCTGACTGCCAGCACGAGTGCGTACACTTTTGCTTCCTGAGCATACCAGATCGCGAAGGGTGAGAGTGTACTGATCACCAAGGCCGCGATTGTGATACCCTCCCGTCGGGGAGATGTACCGGCTGCCGTGCGTGCCGCCAGCGCCACGAATGCAACGCTCAGGGTGCCGGCCAAGGCCGATGGTAAGCGCAGCGCCCACTCACTCATCCCGGCTACGCACATCCATCCCTTCAAAAGAATATGGTAGAGTGGGTAGGCCGCGCTCGGTTGCAGCAGATCACGAAACAGGATACCCCAGGGTTGCATCGCCATCGCCCAGCTATTCCCTTCATCGAGCCAGAGACTCTGGGCATCGAGGCGATAAAGACGGATCGTCAGAGCGGTAACGCCGATTATGAGCCAGATCACCAACGGTCGCCACTTCATAGGCTGACATTTCCTCGCCATGCCGTGGCAAACGCCGCCTCATAACGTGCCGCCGTATTTTCCCAGGTCAGTTCATTCACAATCCGTTTGCGTGCTGCTGCCCCCAGCCGTTCTGCAAGTGCCCGGTCGGTGATCAAACGGGCAATGGCCGCGGCCAGTGCGCCTGCATCGCGCTCGGGCACAATTAACCCATGCACTCCATCTTCGATTACATCAGGCACCCCTGCTACCCGCGCTGCCACAATTGGACGGGCGGCGCCCATCGCTTCAAGCAAAACATTCGGTAAGCCATCAACTCCTTTACGTACAATGGGAAGTGCAAAGACATCGGCTGCGGCCATCGCCATTGCCGTGCGTGCCCGATCGAGTTGGCCGGTAAACAGCACATTCGTTGCGATCCCCAGCCGGGCTGCCTGCGCTTCCAGTTCTGGTCGCAGATCACCGTAACCGACAATCACCAGCCGGGCTGTCGGATGCATCCGCAGCACTGCTGGCCAGGCATCGAGAAGCACACTGAAGCCTTTTTTGCTCACCAGGCGTCCTACGCCCAACACCAGCGGAGCATTTTCGGGAATACCCCATTCGGCACGGAAGTGCTGTGCAGCCGTCAGATCGGGGCGAAATTGATCTGGATTGACGCCGTAGGGGATCACAAAGGTGCGCGTCGGATTTGCACCTAGTCGTACTCCCCGCATACTCAAATCTGCACTACAGGCAGTTACTACTGCTGCCTGGCGAAACACGAGTCCGGCTATCTTCCCCATAATGGGTTGTGTTTCCGCCAGGTAGATGTCACTCCCATGCAAACTAACCACTAATGGGAGACGGGCACCGAGTGCTGCCAGTGCTGCCGGTGGGCCGTTTGGCAATACCCAATGGGCTTGCACCAGATCGAACGGCGTTCCGCGGGCCTGGGCCTGTCGTAATTCGCGTTGTAATGCTAGCATCGAGGCTGTGAGCGCAAAGGGGGCCGCAATCCATGCCCGATCACGCACCTGAGTGTCACTATGGAGTGACTGGGCATAGCCCCAGATATTCAGGGTGGGGTGGGGTGCATAGCGAAAAAAGCGCAGTTCAATGCCACGTTCACGGGTCTGGCGGCGCAATTCGGGATGCCATGGTGCGACTAACGTCACCTGATGACCACGGGCCGCGATCCCGGCGGCAATCTCTTCGATAAACGGTGCGGTTGTTTCTCGTGGGTATTTTGGCAGTGAGGATGCCAACATTAAGATACGCATACGACGAAAGTTCTATTTTGAAGTAGGAATCCGATAGATAAACGCACGAAAATCAGGTGTCGGACTAGCATAGAGTAATTCAAAGCCGTCAATGATCATCCCCGGCTGATTAGCGTGATCCATCAGCGGTGCTAATAGCCGACCGACATCACCTTTCACCCGCATCTGATTTTCCAAGACTAGATACTTTGCCCCATAGTGGTGGGCAATATGCAACAGCAGTTCACGGTCATCGGTGTTGGGAATCATCACCGCCGGTCGTTCGGTATGCCAGTTAACCTGCCAGGGCAGACGGGTCATAATCACTGCATCGGGTGGCGTATTGGCGCGTAACCATTCATAAGCGGCCAGGTCTTGCTGCCAGATACGAGGCTCGTTGCGTACCTTGTCGGCAATGTCGGCTTGTGAACCGGCGACAATAGTCACAATGGCGGTCAATGCCAGAATGAGACCTAACGGCGCCCACCGTCGATCACCGATGGCTGCCAATCGATCATAGCCGGCCCAGATAATCCAGGATGCTAGAAGCGCCAGCCATGGAATAAGTGCCACCCAATAGCGCTCTTCATTGGTACGCCAATAGGTGAGCATAAAGAGGATGTACGGCGTATACGTAAACCCTATTAGGCTCATCCAGTTTCGGCGATACGCAATTGCCGCCAGGAAACCGGTCAGCGCAAGCCAGGCACCAAGGGAGGTCAGAATGTTCTTCTGCGCATCGTGACTGAATAGGGCAGCGATTGGGTCTGGTGCTCCTGGCCACGCCGGCATCAGATACGCTCGCAATTCACGCACCTGGGTCTCGAATTTGGTTATGGTTGCATCAAATCCCCAGCGCAAGATCCAACTGCGGTTGGGAAGGCCGGGTCCACCCCATTCTGGTGCGAACACGCGGTAGATCTCGGCCCAGGCATCACCACTTACACCACGATAGTCGAGCACCCAGGCATCGTAACTTTCAGTACTGTAGACCGGTTTTCCAAACAGTATCATATTACGTACCAGGTATGGCGAAAGGATCATGAGTGCAATGAGTGACCAGACGACAATCGGTGTCAGTTCAGTACGTAGCCGGTGCCAACGTTGTTGCCAGGTTGGGATAGGACGGAGATGGTTTAACAGTATTGTCAATTGCCAAAGCCCCATCCCCAGCGCAAACATCGCCCCACTGGGTTTCTGCAACATCATCAGACCGGTACAGATTGCCGAAATCAGGAGCCATCGCCAGCGCTTTCTCCCGTCGGTATGGCTGCGCAGCAACGCAGCAGTTGCGGCCAGACTAAATACCACAAATGCCAGATCGTTTGTGACATAAATTGACAGCCGGAAGAAGAGGTAATTGGTCAACACGATGATGGCCGCCGTCACTCCGACTCGCCGATCCCATAGCCAGCTTCCAATGTTGTACAGGAGAACAAGTAGGATAACATCAAAAATGAAATTGGGAATCTTTGCTGCCCAGGCGGTTGGCCCGAACAATGCAAAAAAAGGCGCAATCCAGACTGGTTGTAACAGCGGCCAGGTTTCTTGTGG
>Ga0209018_1002135_pt1 | contig 14487 bp, 10 predicted proteins | sample YNPBryBLVA2012_FD_185814 | JGI IMG/M metagenome (GOLD analysis project Ga0209018, IMG submission 185814) | Anoxygenic and chlorotrophic microbial mat microbial communities from Yellowstone National Park, USA - YNP Bryant BLVA 2012 (SPAdes)... ...
TGCCGCTGTGGATGGCCGGCCCGTCCATCATGGCCACCTGGTTCGCCGCCGAGACGCTGATGGGCTCCAGCGCCAGCGCCTATCGCTTCGGCTTCCAGGGCGTGGTCTTCGATCCCTTCGGCGCGGCGCTGTGCCTGATCCTCTCCGGCTTCCTGGTCGTCCGCCTGGCCCGCCGCGCCAACTATCTCACGCTGATGGACTTCTACGAGCGGCGCTTCGGCAAGGCGATGTCGGTGGCCGGGGCGGTGATCCAGATCATCACCTACTTCGGCTGGACGGCGGCGCAGATCGTCGCCGGCGGGAGCATCCTGCACGTCCTCCTCGGCTGGCCGGTGCAGACCGGCATGATCCTGGTCGGCACCGTCGTCACGCTCTACACGATGATGGGCGGCCTGTGGGCCGACACCGCGCTCGACTTCCTGCAGATGTTCCTCATCTGCATCGGGCTGTCGGTGACCTTCGGCATCATCGTCAGCCGGGTGGGCGGCCTGGGCGAGTTCCTCGGCCTGGCCGGCGCGCAGTACGGCTCCGAGCCGTTCGCGCTCTGGCCCGTCCGTGACGAGGGCTACCTGGGCTACACCGGTCACATGGGCATCTTCTACTACCTGGCCGCCTGGATGGCGATCGGCCTGGGCAGCATCCCGGCGCAGGACTACCTGCAGCGCACCTGCGCGGCCAAGAACGAGGGCGTGGCGGTGAAGGCGACCTACCTGGCGGCGATCCTCTACCTGATCTTCGGCGTGCTGCCGCCGCTGCTGGGCCTGGCCGCCTACGGCACCGCCGGGATCGGCCCCGACCTGGAGGTCGAGCAGACGGAATTCGTGCTGGTCTCCATGGCCATGCACTATTTGCCGCCTCTCCTGGTCGCCATCTTTGTCGCCGCGCTGGCCTCGGCGCTGATGAGCACCTCCGATAGCTCCATGCTCGCCGGGGCGACGATGTTCACCGAGAACATCGTCAAGGTCTTCAAGCCCGACCTGTCCGACAAGACCCAGCTCTGGCTGACGCGGTTCAGCCTGCTGGCGACCGGCATCATCAGCCTGCTCATCGCCCTCTTCGCGGCGACGATCTACCGGCTGGCGGTGCTGAGCTGTACGGCGATCCTGGTCGGCATGGTCGCCCCCTACCTCATCGGCATGTACTGGAAGAAGGCCAACCACATCGGCGCGCTCAGCTCCATGATCGTCGGCACGGTCTCCTGGGTGATCCTGACCTTCGCCTACTACCCCACCACCCTGGAGATCTGCGAGGGCTTCGTGGAGGACGCCACCTGGGACGCGGTCTACATCGCCTCGTTCCCCGCGTTCCTGCTCTCCATAGTCGTGCTGATCGTCGTCTCGCTGCTGACGCAGAAGAGCGACCCACCGAAGGCGTTGACCGACCTGGACGGCAAGCCGGTGGACATGCGCAATCCGTTCGGCTTCCGGCTGGGGAAATGAGGTGAGAGAATGAAGGTGTTATTGGTTGGCGTGGGCGGTGTGGGCGAGGCGATCGCCGTCGTCGCCAAAGACCTGCCCTGGGTGGAACAGATCGTCCTGGCGGACTATAACCGCGAGCGCGTCCGCGAGGTCGGCGAGAAGCTGGGTCGTCCGGACAAGTTCCCGCAGGAGTGGATCGATGCCAGCGACCGGCAACTCATTGTGGACATGGCCCGCAAGTACAAGGTGGACCTGATCCATAACGCAGTTGACCCGGTGTTCAACGAGGCGATCTTCGACGCGGCGTTCGAGTACGGCTGTACCTACATGGACATGGCCATGACCCTCTCGCAGCCGCACCCGACCGCCCCGTTCGAGCAGTGCGGGGTCAAGCTGGGCGACTACCAGTTCGAGCGCGCCGCGCAGTGGGAGAAGAAGGGGCTGCTGGCGCTGTTGGGGATGGGCGTCGAACCCGGCATGGCTGATGTCTTCGCCCGCTACGCCGAGAAGCACCTCTTCGACGAGATCGAGGAGATCGGCGTGCGCGACGGGGCTAACCTGGAGGTGCGCGGCTACGAGTTCGCCCCTAACTTTTCCATCTGGACGACTATCGAGGAATGCCTCAACCCACCGGTGATCTGGGAGAAGGATCGCGGCTGGTTCACCACCGCGCCCTTCTCCGAGCCGGAGGTCTTCGAGTTCCCCGAAGGCATCGGCCCGATCGAGTGCGTCAACGTCGAGCACGAAGAGGTGCTGCTGGTGCCGCGCTGGATCAAGTGCAGGCGGGTCACCTTCAAGTACGGCCTGGGCGATCAGTTCATCGGCGTGCTGAAGACGATCAAGATGCTCGGCCTGGACAACAAGGAGCCGATCAACGTCAAGGGAGTGATGGTGGCCCCGCGCGACGTCGTGGCGGCCTGCCTGCCCGACCCGGCGCACCTGGGCGACTGCATGTTCGGCAAGACCTGCGCCGGCACGTGGGTCAAGGGTGTCAAAGACGGCAAGCCGCGCCAGGTCTACATCTACCAGGTGGCCGATAACGAGACCTGCATGCGCAAGTACGGCGTGCAGGCGGTGGTCTGGCAGACGGCGGTCAACCCGGTCATCGCCTGGGACCTGCTGAACAGCGGGGTCTGGAAGGGGACGGGGGTGCTGGGGCCGGAGGCCTTCGATCCCGACCCGTTCATGGCCAAGATGGCCGAGTACGACTTCCCGTACGGCATTCGCGAGATGTAATGTGCAGTTGTAGCCCTCACCCCACCCCCGGCGGCTTCGCCGCCACCCCCTTCCCCTCTCCCGCTTGCGGGAGAGGGGAGGGGTAGGGGGAGAGGTGAGGGCTACACCATGGCCCCGTTACCGCCCGTAGGTGACGGTTAGCTCGCGCAGGCGGGCAGCGATGCGCTCGTCGAGCGCGCCCGGCAACAGCCGCCAGCACCAGTTCGGCGGGCCGACGCTGCCGGGATTGTTCATCCGTGCCTCGTGCCCCAGGCTGAGCAGGTCCTGCGCCGTGGTCATCGCCGTGTGCGCCACCGAGCCCCAGGCCAGCCGGATCATGTCCCAGGCGATGCCCGTCCCGTCGCAGGCCATGTAGCGGCGGGCGAAGTCCCGCTCCGCCTCCGTGGCCATCTGCCGATACCAGCCGACCACGGTCTCGTTGTCGTGGCTGCCGGTGTAGACGACGCACTCGCGGCTGTAGTTGTGCGGCAGGAACGGCGCGTCGCTCCCGCCGCCGAAGGCGAACTGCAGCACCTTCATCCCCGGAAAGCCGAACTCCGCCTGCAGCGCGTCCACCCCGGCGCGCGACTCGGCGTCGAAGTCGCCCAGGTCCTCGGCGATGATCGCCACCTCCCCCAGCGCGGCGGTGACGGCGCGGAACAGCGGCGCGCCGGGGCCGTGCAGCCAGCGCCCGTGCACCGCCGTTTCCGCGCCCGCCGGCACCTCCCAGTAGTTGTAGAAGCCGCGAAAATGGTCAATGCGCACCACGTCGGCCTGGGTGAAGGCCATGCGGAAGCGGGCGATCCACCAGGCGTACCCCTCGTCCGCCATCACCTCCCAGCGATAGAGCGGGTGGCCCCACAGTTGCCCGGTCGGGCTGAAGTAGTCGGGTGGCACACCGGAGACGACCGTCGGGCGGAGCTGCTCGTCGAAATGGAACAGGCGGGCGTGGACCCACACGTCGGCGCTGTCGTTGGCGACGAAGATGGGGATGTCGCCGATGATGCGCACGCCGCGCTCGTTGGCATAGCGCTTGAGCGCCAGCCACTGCTCGAAGAACTGCCACTGGCGGTACTTCTGGCTCTCGATCTCCGCAGCCAGTCGCTTGCGCCAGCGGGTCAGGGCGGGCGGCCGGCGGGCGGCGACCTCCGTCTCCCATTCCGGCCAGGGGCGCAGGCCGTGTGCCTCCTTCAGGGCCATGAACAGGGCGAAGTCGTCCAGCCAGGCGGCCTGGTCGGCGCAGAAGCGCTCGAAGGCGGCCCGTTGATCGGACGGGGCGTGGGCGCGGAAGCGCTCGAACGCCCGCTCCAGCAGCGCCGTCTTGAGGCGGATCACCGGCCCGAAATCCACCGTCCCGGCGGGGAAGTCAGGGCAGTCCTCCAGGTCCGTTGGCTCCAGGTGGCCGCTCTCGACCAGTCGCTGCGGGCTGATCAGCAAGGGATTGCCGGCGAAGGCCGACAGTCCCTGGTAGGGCGAGTCGCCGTAGCCGGTCGGGCTGAGCGGCAACACCTGCCAGTAGGACTGTCCGGCGGCGGCCAGGAAGTCTACGAAGCGGTAGGCCGCCTCACCCAGGTCGCCGATGCCGAAGCGACCGGGGAGAGAAGTGGGGTGGAGCAGAATACCGCTGCGACGTGGGAATCTCATCGTGCGGTGGCTATGTACTATCCGCCGTCGGCTGCTAGCCCATGGCGGTGGGCGGTGGGGACTGCCGTCGCCGCAGGAGCAGCAGCACCGCGGTCAGCCCGACCAGGGAGAGCGCCGAGCCCAGGGCGGCGGCGCCGATGAGCAGGCCACGCCGCGTCCGGCGCACCGCGTCCCGTTGCCGCCGCGCCGCTTCGATCAGCTCCTGTCCCAGGCCGCGCACGAACGGGAGTGGCGGCTCCACCGGGCCCATCGCCCGGCGGAGCTGCCCGGCCAGCTCGACCAATCGCTGCACATCGCTGCCGCCATCGGACGGGGCCGACGAGCGACGTTCCATTGAGTCACCACGCATCTGAACCGTTACTCTTCTATCAACTGCTGGCGCAGGGCCAGCAGCGTACGGTGGTAGAGGGACTTGATCGCCCCCTCGCTCTTGCCCAGGACGGCGCCGATCTCCGCGTTCGACATGCCGGCGACGAACTTGAGGGTCAAGAGTTCCTGACGGTCCTGCGGCAGGCAGCGCACGGCGGCCAGCAACCGTTCCTGCTCTTCGCTCTCCTCTGCCGCGGCGTGCGGCTCCTTCTCCGGCGCGGCGGTCGTGGCCACGGCATCCAGCGCCACTGTCGGACGGCGGCTGTGATCGCGCAGCCAGTTCGCTACGATGTTATGAGCGATGCGGTAGAGCCAGGCGATGAACGGAAGTCCCCGATCCTGGTAGCGGGGCAGCGCCTGGAGCGCCCGGTAGAACGTCCGCGCCGTCAGGTCCTCGGCGTCCTGCACGTTGCCGGTGCGGTAGTACAGGTAGCGGTAGACCTGGGCGACGTGCCGCTCGTACAGCGCGCCGAAGGCTTCCGGATCCGCTTTTGCCCGTGCGACCAGTTCTGCGTCGGAAAGCTGTTTCACAGAAGATAACACCTCATAGTTCTGCCGGGTTGCGGTCAGGGTCTTGCGCCTCGGAGCGTTGCAGAAACTCCAGGATGGCCGTGGCCGTCTGTGCCGGGCGTTCTAACGGCAGCATGTGACCGGCGTCCGGGACGACGGCGAAGCGGACGTGCGGCGCGAGCCGCGCCATGTGCGCCTGACTGCGCGCTGGGAAGGTGTTGGAGCGTCCGCCGCGGATGACCAGCGTCGCTGTGTGCAGGCGGGGCGCGATCTGCCAGACGTCGGTGGGGGTGGTGGCGAAGATATGCGCCTCCCACTCCGGCGGGTAGACCAGTTCCACCTCGCCGTCGGTGCGCAGACGGGTTCCCGCCTCGATGTAGGCCCACAGGCTATTGTCGGGCCAGGCAGCGAAGAACGATTTACCCCGCAGGTATTGGTAACTCTCCTGTCGGCTGGGCCAGGTACGCCGGCGACGCAACGCGCCGCGCACCAGCGGCATCTGTCGCTGCAGTCGCAGCAGGCGGATCAGCCGCACCAGCCACAGCCAGGAAGGCGGCAGCATCACCGGATCCACCAGCACGATGGCGCGGAACAGGTCGGGGCGGCGGACCGCGTTGTACAGCGTCAGCACCCCGCCGATGGAGTGGCCGACGCCGACGATGCCGCGCAGTCCCCGCTCATCCAGGCCGCGCAGCAGGTCGTCGGCCAGGATGTGCCAGTCCGGTGCACTGTCCGGCTGACTGCCCGCCCACAGCGCCCGCAACGGCAGGCTGATGACGTGATACTCGCCGATCAACCGCTCCACCAGCGGGCGATACGTCCCCGGCGGAAAACCGTTGGCATGGGCCAGATGGAGGGTCGGGCCGCTGCCGCCGAAATCGTGAAGCTGGGTCGGCTGCATTCGCGCTCTCGACAGGCAGGTGCGACGCACCGGTCGAGCGCGTCGCACCTTTCGCGTCTCTCGTGCCTCTCGTGTCTTGGCGGTCCTACCGTGCCCGTTCGAGCACGGCGCGCACTTCCGGCTGTTCCAGGAAACGGGTGCGCATCTCGGGATCGTTCAGCGGCTCGACGGTCTGCTGGATGAAATCGGCGGCGATGCGAAAGTGGATCTGGGCCAGGTTATGGTCTTCGCTGGCACGGCCCAGCGCAGCGTGGAGCTGCCAGAGGAGGATGCGACTGGGCAGGGCATGGGCCTCACCGAGGGCATCCTGCAGCACTGCCTGGGCTGCGCCGCGCTCGCCGCGGGCCAGGTGTGCGCGGCCCTGCAGATACTTCGCCCGCGCCGCGTGGAACTCGCTCTTCACCGCCTCGGCCTCGGCGGACAGTTCCTGGGTGAGCTGCATGGCCCGTTCGACGTCGCCCTGGCGCAGGCAGGCGTCGCCGAGGCTGTAGAGCGCCTGCAGGATATGGTCCTTATCGCCCAACTGACGCGCCTGGGCCAGCGATTTGTCCAGGGCGAGCATTGCCTCACTGTAGCGGCCCAGTAGCAGCAGGTCCACGCCGATGTTGCGGACGATGTCGATCTCCATGCGCTCCGCGCCGACCTCGATGGCCACCTTGACCGCTTCCTCGTGGTACTGCAGGGCGCGGTTGAGGTCGCGCAGCTCCTGGTGCAGCTCGCCCAGGTTGTTCAGCACTGCTGCCACGCGGTGACGGTCGCCGAGCGTGCGGAAGCAATTCAGCGCTTCCTCGTAGGCAGTGATCGCCTGGTCGAGACGGCCGGCAAGCTGCTGGGCGATGCCGAGGCTGAGCAGCGTGTGGCCCAGTTCGCCGACGTCCGGGCTGCGTTGCAGGATCGCGCGCGCCTGGGAGACGGCCTGGACCGCCTCGTCAATGCGGCCCTGTTTCCAGTACAGGGATGCCAGGCCCCGCCAGCCGCGGATCATGCCCAGGTCGTGGCCGACGTTCTGTGCCTCCTCGATAGCCTGGCGGTAATGGCGCTCCGCTGCCTCGTACTCGCCGGTGCCGCTCTGGCAATCGGCGACGCCGAGCCGGGCGAGGATCTGCTGCAACGGTTCGCTGGCCTGCTCCTGGATGGCCTCGAAGTCGGAGCAGGCCGCGTAGTCGCCCATCAACACGCGGGCGTGCCCACGTTCGAGCAGCAGGTCAAGCCGCGTCCGTTCCCGTTCCACTCCCCGCGAACCGGGTGGGAGCAGGGACAGGCCCTCATCGGCCATCTCGATCGCCTCGCGGTAGCGCCCGCTGACCGACAGGTCGCGGGTCCGCTGCAGCCGCTGCCGGGCGGCCATCAGCGCCGATGTGCCGCTTCTGTTGGATGAGAGGGATGAGCTACGGGTTTCCATGCGTTCTCTGTCGTAACTGCCTACCCTCCCGCAGGTTTGGGCGCCATCTCCGCATGGGAGTGCGCCGCACAGATCTGCTCGTCCTCTTGCCAGTCACTGTCTAACCTGCGGGGGGTAGCCAGGTAATCATTGGCGCGCCGATCTCGCACCACTGCGCCAGGTAGATTATAATCCTTTTGTCGGGCGCGTCAATTCGGGCTTTCGGCCCGCTGCGCCGCGCAGGTGGAGGAGCTGTCAACGGATTCCCAGAGCGGATTGAACGAATTCGGCACGACAACCCGTCCAATCCGCTCAAGCCGTTCCGGGAATCCGTTGACAGCTATCCCCCAGCTTGTCATGATTCCCCTTCTGTGCTACACTACCGCTTCGCACACGCTCGACCCAGATGAGGGATCTTATGCGGACCTGGCACTCGTTCGTCGTCAGTATGCTATTGCTTGGGGCGCTCGCCGCCGGGGTGCGGGCATCTCCCCCCGCCGCCCCAGCGCAACAGGACGCCTACGTCATCACCTATCCGACCAACGGCGCGACCGTCAGCGGGTCAGTGGAGATTCGCGGTTCGGTGGCCCACCCGAATTTCGCCTCCTACGGCGTCTTCTACGCCCCCGGCCCCACGCCGACCGGCGATTCCCGCTGGGTGCGCATCGCTTTCGAGAGCCAGCCGGTCGTGGACGGCGTGCTGGCAGTTTGGGACACGACCGCGCTGCCCGACGGTCTCTACACGCTGGCCCTGGCCCGTTATCAACAGGGCAGTGGCGGGCCGGACGAGCCGCTGTTCTTCGTGACGAACATTACCGTCTATAACCAGGGCGCCGTACCCACGCCCACCGAGACGCCCACCCTGCCGCCCATGCCCACCGCCGTGGACACCACGCCCACTCCCGTCCCGATCGAGCAGCCGCCCACCGCCACTCCCTACCCCACCGCCACCCTCGCGCCGGGCGAGACGCCCAGTGCGGTCGAGGAGGAGGAAGAAGAAGAGGGCGGTTTCTCCCTCGATATGACCCGCCTGCGCGGCGCGTTCATGGACGGGGCCAAGATCACGCTGCTGCTGTTCGGCCTGTGGGGACTGTACACCCTCAGCCGGGCCATCATCCGCTACCTGATCCGCACCCGGGGGGCTCATTTGATCAGGCTGTTGGATGTCCTGAAGAGGAAGTGATTGCGTGAAACGTGAAACGTGGAACGTGGAACGTGAAACGTGAAACGTGAAACGTGAAACGTGAAACGTGAAACGTGGAACGTGAAACGTGAAACGTGGAACGTGGAACGTGGAACGTGGAAGCCGAGATGTACCTCATCGTGGGTTTGGGCAACCCTGGCGCGCAGTACGCTCGCAACCGCCACAATGTCGGCTTCCGCTGCCTGCGCCGGTTGGCGGCGGAGCACGGCCTGAGCTTCGACCGCCGCCAGAAGAACGCCCGCGTTGCCCCAGGCACTGTCGCCGGCCACCGCGTGCTTCTGGTTCTCCCACAGACGTATATGAACGACAGCGGCCGGGCGGTCGGCCCCCTGGTCCAGTTCTACCAGGTCGCTCTGCCACAGCTGCTGGTGGTCAGCGATGACCTCGACCTGCCGCCGGGCGCGCTCCGCCTGCGGCCCTCCGGCAGCAGCGGCGGGCACCGCGGTATGCAGTCCATCATCCAGCGGCTGGGCAGCCAGGACTTCCCCCGCCTGCGCATCGGCATCGGTCGCCCGCCGGGACGGATGGACCCGGTGGACTTTGTCCTGCAGAACTTCTCCGCCGACGAGGAGCCGGTGATCGAAGAGGCCCTGGAACGTGCCGTCGCGGCCATCGAGACCTGGCTGGCTGAGGGGATCGAGGCAGCGATGGAGCGGTACAACGTGAAACGTGAAGCGTGAAACGTGAAGCGTGAAACGTGAAACGTGAAACGTGAAACGTGAAACGTGAAACGTGAAGCGTGAAACGTGAAGCGTGAAACGTGAAGCGTGAAACGTGAAACGTGAAACGTGAAACGTGAAACGTGAAACGTGAAACGTGAAGCGTGAAACGTGAAGCGTGAAACGTGAAGCGTGAAACGTGTTCCGTATCTCACACGCAACACAGAACACATAACACGCACTACGCACCACGCGATAGGCGATACGCGATACGCGATGTACGAACTCACCCAACTACAAGTCTCTGCTTTCCGCCTGACCCGTCATCACCTGGCCTGCCGCGCGCCGCTGGAGTCGCTGGCGAGCGTGGCATGGGACATGTGCGGAGTGCAGGCGCAGGTGATGACGGCGGCGCAGATGGCCCTCTGGGCTCGTGTGCGAGAGTTGATGCCGGAGGACGTGGAGCGGGCGCTGTGGCAGGAGCGCACGCTGGTCAAGACCTGGTGCATGCGCGGGACGGTGCACCTGCTGGCGGCGGCGGACCTGCCGCTGTTCATCGCCGCGCTCCGCCCCAGCCGCCTGCCCGGCGGGTGGGAGTGGCTGGAACGACGCGGCCTGCCCCGGCGCCAGGCCGAGGCCATGGTGGCGGCGACCGTCGCTGCGCTGGACGAGGGGCCCCTGACCCGCCGCGAGCTGAGCGACCGCGTCGTCGCCCAGGTCGGTCCGCAAGCCAGGGAGTGGCTTGAACACGGCTGGGGTGTCCTCATCCGCCAGGCGGCAGCGGATGGACAGGTCTGCTTTGGCCCCAACCGCGGCCAGGAGGTCACGTTCGTCCGTACGGCGCATTGGCTGCCCGGCTGGCACGATCTGCCGGCAGCAGAGGCGCAACGCATCCTCCTGCACCGCTACCTGCACAGCTATGGCCCGATGTCCATCCAGGATTTCGCGTTCTGGACAGGGATGAAGGTGAGCGAGGCCACATCGATCTGGGAACAGCTCGGCGACGAGGCCGTGCCGGTGACCGTGGACGGTAATCGCAAGTGGCTGTTGCGTCAGGACCTGCCGCTGCTGCGCGAACCGCTGCTGAACGGCCTGCCGGTGCGCCTGCTGCCCGGGTTCGATAGCTACCTGCTGGCCCACCGCGACAAAGGCCACCTGGTGGACGCGGCGCACTACAAGGCCGTCTACCGTAAGGCCGGGTGGATCTCGCCGACTGTGCTGGTGGACGGGCGCATCGCCGGCATCTGGTCGCACGAGAAACGCGGCCGCCGGCTGCGCGTCACGGTCGAGCCGTTCGCCTACCTTCCTGCCGCCATCCGCCAGGAGATCGAGCTCGAAGCAGCCGACCTGGGACGCTTCCTGGGCTGCACCGGCGAGACCGTCTTCCTGGGCTGAATTGGTCATTGATCATTGGACATTGGTCATGTGAGCGCGTCGCTGAACGTCTCCGGATTGCTGTACTTGTTCGACGCGCTCCCGGCCTACCGGGCGCTGCGGGACGACCTGCGGGTTGGGCAACCCCCGCCGCCGCTGGGCCTGCTCCGCTCGGCCCGTCCTGCCCTGCTGGCCGCCCTATCCGCCGACCTGGACGGCCCGCTCCTGGTCGTCGCCGGCAGCGTCGAACGCGCCCGCGCTCTCTACCAGTCCATCCAGCACTGGCACCCCGATCCGGCGCGGGTATTGCGCTTCCCTGAACCGCCGGTCCTCTTCTACGAGCGCGCTCCCTGGCCGCGGGAGACCATCGCCGGGCGGATCGGCGTGCTCTGCCGCTTGGCCATGCAGCCAGAAGAGGCGCGCGGGGTGGTCGTCGTCGCCTCCGCTCGCGCGTTGATGCCGCTCACCCTGCCACTGCAGCAGTTCCGCTTGGGCACGCGCACGCTGCACAGCGGGCAGCGGCTCGACCTAGAGGAGACGTTGCGCCGCTGGAGCGGCCTGGGCTACGACCCAGTCAGCGTGGTCGAAGCGGCGGGCCAGTTCAGCCACCGCGGCGGCATTCTGGACATCTTTCCCCCGCTCGACCCGCTGCCGGTGCGCATCGAGCTGTTCGGCGACCAGATTGACTCAATCCGCCGCTTCGATCCGGCCACCCAGCGTTCGCAGGCCCGCCTGGAGGCGGTGACGATCCCCCCGGCTCGCGAGCCGCTGCCCCGTCACGGCCCGCGCGTCGCCGCCGCGCTGGCCGCCTGGTTCGACCAGCCTCATCCCGCCGAGGTCGCCGAGGAACTGAACGCCCACCGCCAGGGCCTGGCCGCAGGCGTGCCCTTCCCCGGCCTGGAGTTCTACCTGCCGCTGTTCTATACCCAGTCGGCCAGCCTGGTGGACTACCTGCCCCGCGATGGCCTGCTGGCACTGGACGACCCGGCGGAGCTGGCGGACGCCTGGTCCGGATTTGAGGAGGAGGCGGTCGGCCTGCGCGAGACGGCGGAGCGGGACGGGGTGTTGCCGCCCGACTACCCGCTGCCGTACCGCACCTGGAACCAGTGGCAGGAGGAGGTCGAGGATCGCCCGCTCCTCGTCCTGGGCCACGCGGCCGCGGAGCCGGAGGGGGAGCTGGCCACGCACTTCCATGCCAGCCCGCGCTACGGTGGGCAACTGATCGGCGTGATGGAGGACGTGGAGAAGGCGCGGCTGGCGGGGGAACGGGTGGTCGTCGTCAGCCGGCAGGCGCGGCGATTGGCCGAGCTGTGGGCCGAGCGGCACGATCCGCTGCTGCCAGTGGACAACCTGACGGAGCCGCCCCGCGCCGAGATCACCTTCGTCCGTGGGCCTCTGGAGGAAGGCTGGCTGCTCGGCGGCGTGGACGCGCTGGCCGGGCTGCCCCCGCTGCGCTTGCTGACCGACGCTGAGATCTTCGGCTGGCGCATGCCCGAACCGCGCCGCGCCACCCGCCGCCGCCCGGCCCCCGAATCCCTCTACGCCGACCTGACCCCCGGCGACGTCGTCGTCCATGTGGACTACGGCATCGGCATCTTCCGCGGCCTGGTCACCTATCGGCTGGAAGAGGAGGAGCGCGAGTACCTGCTGGTCGAGTACGCCGGGCGCGACCGGCTATACGTCCCCGTCTACCAGGCCGACCGGCTCTCCCGCTACGTCGGCGCCGACGAGACCGTCCCCGCCCTCAGCCGCCTCGGCTCGGCCGACTGGGGACAGGTGAAGGCCCAGGCCCGCCGTGCCGTCGAAGAGGTAGCACGGGAACTGCTCGAACTGTACGCCGCCCGCGAAGTCGCCCCCGGCCACGCCTTTGGCCCGGACACGCCCTGGCAGGCGGAACTGGAGGCCGCCTTTCCTTACGTGGAAACCCCCGACCAGGAGAAGGCGATCGTCGAGGTCAAGACGGATATGGAACGCCCGCGGCCGATGGATCGCCTGATCTGCGGCGACGTGGGCTACGGCAAGACCGAGGTCGCCCTCCGCGCTGCCTTCAAGGCAGTGATGGATGGCCGACAAGTCGCCTTGCTGGTGCCCACCACGGTCCTCGCCCAGCAGCACTACACTACCTTCCGTCACCGGCTGGCCGCCTTCCCGGTCACCGTCGAGATGCTCTCCCGCTTCCGTACCCCCGCCGAACAGGCGCAGGTGCTGGAGGGATTGCTCAGCGGCGCGGTAGACATCGTCATCGGCACGCACCGGCTGCTGCAGAGGGACGTTGCGTTCAAGGACCTGGGGCTGGTGATCATTGACGAAGAGCAGCGCTTCGGGGTGACGCACAAGGAGCAGTTGAAGAAGATGCGCACCGAGGTGGACGTGCTGACGATGACCGCCACGCCGATCCCGCGCACGCTCTACCTCTCGCTGACCGGCGTGCGCGACATCAGCATCATCGAGACGCCGCCGGAGGAGCGGCTGCCGGTCGCCACGACCGTCGGCCCGTACGACGCGCAGATGGTGCGGCGGGCGATCCTGCGCGAACTGGAGCGTTCAGGACAGGTCTTCTACGTCCACAACCGCGTCCAGACCATCGAGGTGGCCCGTCAGCGGCTGGCCCGCCTGGTGCCGGAGGCGACCGTTGCCGTGGCTCACGGTCAGATGCGCGAGCGCGACCTGGAACGGGTCATGCTGCGCTTCGTCTCCGGCGAGATAGACGTCCTGCTCTGCACCAGCATCATCGAGAGCGGGCTGGACATCCCCAACGCCAACACGCTCATCGTCGAGCAGGCTGAGCGCTTCGGCCTGGCGCAGATGTACCAGCTGCGCGGACGGGTCGGACGGGGAGCGCGGCGGGCGCACGCCTACTTCCTCTACAGCCCCGGCCGCCTGAGCGGCGACGCCCGCCAGCGGCTGGAAACGATCCGCGAGGCCAGCGACCTGGGGGTCGGCTACTCCATCGCCATGCGCGATCTGGAGCTGCGCGGGGCGGGGGAGGTGCTGGGGACACGCCAGAGCGGGCAGATCGCCGCCATCGGCTTCGACCTGTACACACGGCTGCTGGCGCGGGCGGTCGAGGAGCTGCGCGCCCGCCGCGCCGGTCAGCCCCCGCCGCCGGAACCGCTGGACGCCATCCGCCTCGACCTGCCGCTGCCGGTTGGCCTGCCGCCAGAGTACCTGCCGGACACCCACCTGCGGCTACGCCTATACCGTCGGCTGGCCAGCCTGGGCGACCTGAAACAGATCGAGGAGATGGAAGCAGAGCTGGCAGACCGTTTCGGTCCGCTGCCAGGCCCGGCGCGGAACCTGATGCAGCAACTGCGCCTCAAAGTGCTGGCCCGCCAGGCCGGGGTGCGCAGCGTGCTGGTGGAGAATGGGCGATGGGTGCTCTACGCCGACTGGCTGGACCAGGCCGACCGCCAGCAGGTGCAGCAGCAGGTGGGCGACCTGGCCCACGTGGGCCGGCGGACGGTCAGCCTGGAGATGGGCGAGGACTGGCCGGAGCGGCTGCGGACGGTGCTCGAACGGCTGGCGCGGACGAAGGATGGATGGTAACTGCTCACCCTCCCGCAGGTTCAGAAGTGACTCCCTGGCGGGAGAGGGGCGGGGGCAGAGGGGTGGGGTGAGTTGCGCCCGAACTGCGGGAGGGTAGACAGTTACGCTTTCGCATTGAGTACAGGGGGCACAGGGGTGAAAACCTCTGTGCCCCCTAGCTTGGAGGCTCCCGGGTGTTCTAAGCAGAAGCGATTTAGGCTACGGCGATGCTGCTTTTCCCGCCCGGAGTCGAGGCTTTAGCCGGTTTGAGCCACGTTTGCGCCGGC
>Ga0209018_1002136_pt1 | contig 14482 bp, 15 predicted proteins | sample YNPBryBLVA2012_FD_185814 | JGI IMG/M metagenome (GOLD analysis project Ga0209018, IMG submission 185814) | Anoxygenic and chlorotrophic microbial mat microbial communities from Yellowstone National Park, USA - YNP Bryant BLVA 2012 (SPAdes)... ...
CGCCCCAAAACTCAAGCCTCCAATGATACACTGAATCGGTAGCTATAACGACGCCCCGCCTGACGAAGGCTCTGGCCATCCATTTTCCGCGGGTGCAAGGCGGCATGGCCTCAGAGCCGGCCGCTACGCTCCATGTGTGGGACGTCTGCCATGTGTAGCCGAGGATGCCTTCCGCGTAAGCCTCGAGGGCTCTGCGGATAATACTTTGCCCATTTCTGATCCCCGCTGCAAACTGAAACTGAAAAGAGCGGCTGTCGCTGACCTCCAGCGTTTCGACGCAATAATTGTTGTAAGGCACATCCTGACAACACTGGCTACAGAAGTCGCAGGTCAGAATTCCGCCAGAAATCCAAGTACCTTCTGGCCAGCTTACAACCCGCGAGTTGACGCCGTCCTCGCGATACAGAAAATAACGGTGCCGACAGTGACCTGGCATCAAGGTGTTAGGGACGTAGGGCCGGCAACCCGGCGGGGCCTCTTCGTCGCCGACCCTCACCTCTACGGGTTCGCTCGGCTTATCCACGAACTGTTGGGCTGCCCCCGGCCTAACCGCGAGCATGGCGGCGCACGCCACACAGGCAGGTAACAACGCTCTCATGGTTGCCGTTCTCCTCAGCGTTCCAGGTCGTCCCGCTCGTCGGAGCGCGAAATATACTGGCGTCCCCAGCTTTCGCGTCCGCCGTTGAAGATGGAGAGAGCTTCGGTACCGACCCCCGAAATATCCTGCTCCATCCACGTCAGCAGCTCGTCAAGAGTGGAAGCCCGGGCCACAACGTGCCACGGGCTGACCGCGCGCATGTATCGCGCCCCCACGGCCAAAGAATAGGCGTTTCGAATAGTGTGTGGCCCGCCTTCGACGCGGTACAGACTGATCGTGCCGTCCGCCTCCCGCGCGACGGCAAACGCCGCCCCCCACCCCCGCTCATAGACGGTGCGTGCCACGGCGTACGCCAGCACGCGCGTGCCCTCGCGTGCCGGTTCCCAGCGCGCCGCACGCTCTACCTCGTCCCACGGCATTCGCAATAGCCGCGGATCCGGGAGCGTACAGTTGGGATCAGCCGGAACAGAGAGATCGTCGTCGTCCGGCGGTGACACGAGCGGCCCAGCTTCCAGTGCGTTGAATCTCTGCGGCGGTAGGTATTCATCCAAAGGGGGACCAGCTGCCCACGCGCCCATGAGAATTGCTGCGCCGATTCCGGCCGTTAGAACATGCTTGCCCCTATTGCGCATGACGTGCTCTCCGCTGCGGGCCTTACAGAAGCGGAGCCGCTCGGTACGTGGGAACTGACGCCTCATGCTTGCGCCGAGCGCCGCCATCATGAACCATAAATCGTACATCGGCGTGTGTCAAACGTAACTTGTTTTTTTTCAGTGACTAATCTCGTCGCCGTCACGCGTCCGCCGTACTTCGCATCCAATGCGGCGGCTGATGAGCGCCGTGCGCGCGCACGGGCAGTGCCATGCGACGCGCGGCTTAAAGGAATCCTCGTGGGCTGGGCTTCGGCGCGTGCCACACGGCGGGGTCAGGTGGCGGGGAAAAGAACAGCCGGAGCGGCCGGCTCAGGTGTGGCGCGTTGCCGCCACTGGACCCCGCAAAGAGCCAGTGCGCCCCCCTGTGTCAGTGGGACGTTGTGTGGCCGTGGGGGTTGGCTCGTTGCTCGGCGCCTGTGTCGGCCCCGTCAATCGCGGTAACGGAAACGAACGTGGAAGCGGCTGTCGGAGGGCCGGCAGCGGTCGGAAGCCCAGTACGTTCGAACGGTCGGGGGCCGGTAGTAGACCGGGTGGCTCACGTAGTATCGCCGCGGGCCGCAATCAGAGTAGACCACCGTCGTGCGCGGCGCACACGACCGATACACGACCGCCGGCCGCTCATATACGACCACCGGCGGCGGCTCGTAGACCACGATGTCCGGCGTGTAATCACGATAGTAGATCACCGGGCTGCGGTCGTAGTAGACATAGGTCGCGCCATAGTCGCCGCAATAGTACCGCCCACTGTCATAGCGGAAGCTGAATCCCCAGTCGCCGGCCCACGCGGGGCAGGCCAGCATCGTTCCGATCAGCGTTACGATCGTGAGTTTCCTGGTGGTCATTGCTGCGTCCTCACAGAAGGCCGCCCGAGGTTTGTCCACTGTCTATTCTACCACTGTGGACAGCGTCTGGGCGTCTGGGTTAGCGGCGCGACACATCGCCGAGATCGGAAGGCCGAATCGTGCGCGCGCACGGATGTCGCAGAAACGTCCTATAATCTGAGTAGTTTTGGCTTATGACGGCATCGACGGCCGGACGTCGAGCGGAACGCCGCACGTCAGCCGACGTCGGCGGAGCCAGGAACGCGGTGCCCCCGCCTGGCGTGCGGGGTTCGGGAGGGCGCGAGGACCGTCGGAGACGACCACGCCGGTGGCGCGCTGGTGCGCCCCGCACTCGCGTGCGGGGTTCGGATAGGTGCCGTGTGCCGCGTTTGTGTGCAGGGTTCGGATGGGCGTCTGCTCCGCACTCGCGTGCGGGGTTCGGATCCGGGGTACGCGTTGCTCGCCGATGGCGTGGTGGGCCGTGTCAGGGACTTGCAGCTTGCGGCGGTTCGCGGCTGTGTCCTGCCGGTGGGTAAGGGCGGCGTACGGGGTCGCCTTGGCGTGATGCGCCATGTGACCCGGAACCTCGATCGTGACAAGTGGGTATGATCCGCGTACCGGGTCGCTCTGGCGCGCGTGGACGGCAATGCGGCGTGTCCGGATCGGCGGTGGTGGCTGACCGGTGACCGCATCGGGTCGCTCGGGTGCGAGCGGGCGGCGATGGGGCGTGCATCGTGGTCTCGTGGAAGGTCCAAGAGGTTTCCTGGTTCGCGGATCCGCTGGTCGCGGCTGCGCGCTGTATTGCGGACTCCGAGGTTGCGTGGCTGGACGCGGCGACCGAGTCGGCGGCGGGCGGCGCTCGGTACAGCATGTTCTGTACTCGCCCCGTGGCCGTTCTGGAGCAGTACGAGCAAGAACCCGCATACCTTTTCGTCGGCGGCCGCGCCGTTGCGGCTGACCATAGCGGGTGGGACCTGTGGCGACGGGTCAACGAGCTGCTGCCTGTGGCCGGCGAGGCGCCCACCGGTCTGACGCCGGGCTGGGTCGGATACATCGGATTCGAGATGGCCCGCCTGCTCGAGCGATTGCCGGCCACGCGGCACGAGGACCTGGGTTTGCCACTGATGCGGCTGGCACTTTTCGACGCCGGTTTCGTCCTTGATCATCGCGAGCGACGCACGGTTCAGGTGGTGGCCGGGGGAATGCCATCGGCGGAAGACGTGGCGTGCGGTGCGGCGCGTCGCATCGGGATGGGTGGTCTGCCGGGGCCGCGACCGCGCGGCGCGCCGGAGACGGAGCAGGCCCGGCAGGGGATGTGCGGGACCGGCTCCGCACGGGTGGTCGCGCGGGTGCGCCCTGAGCTTTCGCGGCGCGCGTACGAGCAGATGGTGGTGCGGGCCTTGGATTACATCGCGGCCGGCGACATCTATCAGGTCAATCTCGCGCAGCGTTTGTGGATCGAGGGGGTGGGAGATCCGTTGTCGCTGTACGCCCGCGTGCGCCGATCCAACCCGGCGCCGTACGGGGCCCTTTTGTGTTGGGCGGACGGCGCCATCGCGTCTTTCTCGCCGGAGCTTTTTCTGGAGCTGCGCGGCGACGGGGTCGTTACCCGGCCGATCAAGGGCACGCGTCCGCGTACGGGGGATCCGGCTCGCGATCGGGAGAATTGTTGCGAGCTGCTTGCTTCCGCCAAGGAAGCGGCGGAACTGGCCATGATCGTCGACCTGCATCGGAATGATCTGGGCCGCGTTTGCGTGCCGGGCAGCATCCAGGTGGCGCAGCCGCGGCGTCTGGAAGCCCATCCGACCGTGTTTCACACGGTCGCCGATGTTGTGGGGTGTTTAGCGCCGGGGCACGACGCGCTGGATTTGCTGCGGGCGTGTTTTCCGGCCGGCTCGATCAGCGGGGTACCGAAGATTCGGGCGCTTCAGATCATCGACGAGCTCGAGCCTGTTGCACGCGGGGCCTACACCGGCGCCGTCGGCGTCCTCGGGCTGGACGGACGGATGACCTTCAATGTCGCGATCCGCACGTTGCAGATCCATGGTCCCCGCGCGACACTGTACGTGGGCGGCGGAATCGTCGGCGATTCCGAACCGGCGGCGGAGTACGAGGAAACGCTGGCCAAGGCCCGCGGGATTCTGCGTGGCATCGGCGTGTCGCAGTCCGTCCCCGGCAACGATGGTGGGGACGGCCGATGCGGGGCGGGCCAGACGGACGGTGAACGCCATGGAATTGCGTCATTGGGTATGCCTGAACGGAACCCTGTTGCCGGCCGATGAAGCCCGCGTCAGCGTGTTCGATTCCGGCTTCATGCAGGGCATCGGCCTGTTCGAGACGATGCGCGCCTACAATGGGCAGGTCTTCCGCCTGCGGGCGCACCTCGATCGGCTGATCGGCTCCGCGCGCACACTCGGCTGGACGGTACTTCCAGACGTTGCGGAACTCGAGGATAACGTGCGGCAGGTGTTGCAGGCCACCGGGGCGGCCGAAGCCCGCGTCCGGCTTACCGTCACGACCGGCTCTTTGCATCCGACTGCGTCGGACACGCCAAGACTGACGGTTGTCGCGACGGCTTCGCCGACGGAGAAGTACCCCGACGAGTGTTACACGCGTGGCGTGACGGTGTTGCTGTCTGACTATCGGCAAAGCCGTCACGACCCCACGGCGGGCCACAAGACGACCAGCTACTTCGCGCGGCTGGCTTCGCTGCGTACGGCCCACGCCCAGGGAGCGATGGAAGTGCTCTGGCAGACGCCGGAGGGCTATTTGGCGGAGGGTGCCATCAGCAATCTGTTCATTGTGCGCGACGAGCAGCTTTGGACGCCGCCGGTGGATACGCCGGTTCTTCCCGGCATTACGCGTGCGGTGGTGATCGAGCTGGCGCGGCGCCGGAATCTGGCGGTGCACGAAAGCGCGGTTACGGTTGACGACCTGCGGACGGCCGACGAGGCTTTTCTTACCAACAGCATGATGGAGATCATGCCGGTGGTGCGTCTGGGGCGGGAGCGGATTGGCAATGAGCAGTTGGGGGATGTGACGCGCGCCCTGGCCATTGCCTATGGACATCTGATCGACGAGGAATGCGGAGGCTGACACGTGCGGCGTGCGACGCGTTCTGCGACCGTAGCGGAGGTGCTGCGTGCTCTAGACCGGATCGCGCCCTTCGCGCGGGCGGCGGACTGGGACAATGTCGGTTTGTTGGCCGGTTGGCGGGACGCCCCGGCCCGCCGGGCTCTGCTGGCGATCGACCTCACCGCCGCTGTCGCCCGCGAAGCGCTCCGCCGGGGTGCGGATCTGCTCATTGTGTACCATCCGCCGATCTTCAAGAACGTGCGGCAGGTGACGTCCGACAGCGCGGGGCCGGTGGCGTGGCTGCCAGAGCTGCTGGCTCGACGGGTGTCGGTCATCGCGCTGCACACGGCCCTGGATGCCGCGGTCGGCGGGACGAACGACGTGCTGCTGGACCTGTTCGAACCTGTAGAGCGCTGGCCGCTGGAGCAGGCTGTGTGCCGGGATCAACAGTACAAGCTGGTCGTGTTCACGCCGGCCGGAGATGTGGACCGCGTGCGGCAGGCACTCAGTGCGGCCGGTGCCGGTGTCATTGGGCATTACACGGAGTGCAGTTTCGAGCTGGCGGGTCGGGGTACGTTTCGGGGCGACGAAACGACGAAGCCGGCGGTCGGGCGCCGGCTGGTGTTGGAACGTGTGGATGAGGTTCGACTCGAAATGGTCGTATCGCGCCCGCGGTTGGGCGTGGTGGTGCGGGCCCTTTACGCGACGCACCCCTACGAGGAGCCGGCTTTTGACCTGTATCCGCTGCACGAGCTTCCCGGTCGCGGGGCCGTCGGGATGGGGCGCGTCGGGCGGCTGGCGGCGCCACAGCGGGGTACCCGTCTGGTCCGCCGGCTCGCGCGGCGTGTGGACCTGTCCGCGGCCACCGTGGTGGGCGACCTCGACCGGCCGTTCACGTCGGTGACGACGGCGGCCGGCGCGTTCGGCGTGGCCGCGTTCCGTGATCCCGATTCCCTGGTCGTCACTGGCGAGTTCAAACACCACGACGCACTGGAACTTCAGCGCCGCGGCGTGACGGCCATTCAGCTTGGGCACTGGGCGAGCGAACGGCCGGTTCTGGCCGTGGTCGCACAGAAGCTATCGCGTCTGGTTTTGGGGCTGCGCGTTGACGTGGCGGCCAGCGATTGCCCGCCTGTGCGTCCGCTGCGCGGCAGGTAGCCGGGGCCTGTGCGCGCCCGCGCCGTGCGTTTCCGGTCGTTTCGCGCCGCGCACGGGTGCGGTATATTCCGACCGGGCTGACCATCGCTGAAGGAACGAGCTATGTACGCACGCTTTTCGCACCTGTGCCACGCGCTGGTCGTCCTGGTGCTGGCGACCAGCAGTGCCCTGCCGCGGGGTTGGGCCGACGACGGCGACGCCGTCGCGCTGGTTAACGGGCGACCGATCAGCAAGCGGCGCATGACCGAAATCCTTTGGGAGGCGCACGGCCTGCAAGTCATGCAGCAGCTCATTGTCCTGGAGCTGGCGAAAGAACAGACCGCGCGGCTGAAGATCGAGGTCACGCCGGAGGACGTCGAACGCGAGTTTCAGCGGGCGCTGGCAGCGATCGCGCCGGAGGTCGACTCTACCGGGCAGCCGGTCGAGGCGGAGGCGCGTCGGCAGGCGCTGGATTTTCTGCTCCAGCAGAAAGGGATTTCGCTGGCGGAGTTTCGCATCGGCATGGAGCGGAACGCCCATCTGCGCAAGCTTGTCGAGCGGAACTTCCGCGTCGACGAGCCGACGCTCCGCGAGGAGTTCGCCCGCCTGTATGGCGAGAAGGTCGAGGTACGCAGTATCCAGGTGGATGAGGTGGGACCGCTGCACGAGGCGCTGAACCTGCTGGACCGCGGCGTGGAGTTTGCCGAGGTCGCCCAGCGCGTCAGCCGCGACGCCGACTCCGCGGCGCGCGGGGGTCTGCTGGAGCCCTTCGCCTTCAATGATGATCGCATTGCCCCGGTGCTGCGCGACGCGGCGTTTGCGCTGCGACCGGGCGAGGTCTCCAAGCCGATCAAGGTGGGGCGCTGGTGGTTCATCTGGCGGCTGGAGCGGCGGATTCCGCCGGCGGAGGTGCGTTTTGAGGACGTGCGCGAGGAGGTGGAGCGCCGGCTGCGTGAGCGCGTTATCCCGCAGGAAATGGGGCGTCTGGCGACGGAGCTGTTTCGCAAGGCTGACGTGCGCGTCCTCGACCGCGAGCTCAAACCGAAGTACGACGAGCTGCTGAAGAAGAACGCCACGCTGGAGACGAATCTGCGCCCGTAGCGTGCGTTGGCTTTCAGGACCGCGGGCACCGCCACGAAGGCAGTGCGGGGGCGGCGTCTACGGCGGCCCCGCTTCTGTTGCGTGACGTGCCGCGCGCTGCGCAGCCGTGGAACGACAGCCCCCCCTATGACCGCCCGAGTCCCGCGCGGTCCTGCGTACCCTGCCGGCCTCCGTGGCGGAGGCCGATGTACCCCCATAACGGCGGGCGAACGGCGAAGTCCGCTACGACAGCGCGCGCACGATCAGCGTGTCGTTCTGACCGCCGAAGCCGAAGCTGTTGCTCAGGCACGTCCGGACCGGAACGCGCCGCGCCTGGTTCGGCACGTAGTCGAGGTCGCAGTTCGGATCGGGCTCCCGGTAGTTGATCGTCGGGGGGACGATTCCGTCGCGAATGGCCAGCACGCAGGTGATGAGCTCCACCGCGCCGGCGCCGGCGATCAGGTGGCCGAGCATGCTCTTCACGCTGCTGATCGGGACCCGTCGGGCGTACTCTCCGAAGACCACCTTGATCGCCAGGGTCTCGATCTTGTCGTTCTCTTCGGTCCCCGTGCCGTGGGCCGAAATGTAGTCGATTTCTTCCGGGCCGACGCCGGCATCTGCCAGCGCCCCGCGCATGGCCGCGATCGCCCCGCGCCCGTCTTCATGCATGTCGGTCACCCGGAAGGCATCCGCCGTCGATCCATATCCGATGATCTCCGCCAGAATCCGGGCCCCGCGCCGGCGGGCGAACTCCAGTTCTTCGAGGATCAGAATGCCTGCGCCCTCCCCCAGCACGAAGCCGTCGCGCGTCCGGTCAAAGGGCCGCGACGCCGTTGCGCACTCGTCGTTCCGCGTCGATAGCGCCGTCAACCGGTTGAAGCCCGTTACGCCCAGCGGATGGATCATGCTGTGCGCGCCGCCGGAAATCATCACGTCCGCGTCCCCGCGGCGGATGAGCGACGCCGCCTCGCCCAGCGCCTGCGTGCTGGCCGCGCAGGCCGTCAGCGTGTTGAAATTCGGCCCCTGCGCATTGAACCGGCAGGCCAGATGCCCCGCCGCGCAGTTCGGCTCCTGCTCAAACTCCATCACGGCGGTCAGGCGCTGCTTGGCGACTTGCGCCCAGCGGATCGCATCGAGGGCGCGCTGTTCGGGTTTCCAGCCCGCGATCGCCGCGGCGACGAAGTTGTCGAAGTCGATCGGTCCCTCGCCGCTGCCCAGATACACGCCCACGCGCTCGGGGCGCAGGCCGGCGGCCCCGTCGAGACTGGCGTCGCGCCAGGCCATCTCGGCGGCCGCCAGGGCAAAACCGCTGTTGCGGCTGCACGTCCGGTGCTGCTCGTAGTGCGGTCCGAGGAAGCGCCGCAGGTCAAAGTTTTTCACCTCGGCGGCGAAGCGGGTCGGAAACGTGCGTGCGTCGAAGATCGTGGTCGGGGCGATGCCGCTTTCTCCCGCCAGCAGCCGTCGCCACACTTCCTCGATATCGTGACCGAGCGGCGTGACCCAGCCCATCCCGGTAATCACTACCCGGCGGTTCATGCTCGTGCCCCTGTCCACCGGCTCACCACGGCCCACGTTTGCCTGCACATGCGAAGCGCTTCCTTTCTGCTGCGGCTAGGCCGAGAACTTGCGGATCACCAGCGCGGCGTTCTGGCCGCCGCCCAGGGCGTAGGCGGTCGAAATCGCGGTTGTCACCGGCAGCGCGCGGGGTCCGTCCACCGGCAACGTCAGTCCGCAGGCGGGATCGACGGGGTTGCTGTTGAAGGCCGGCGGGATGACGCCGGCGTGGACGGCGAGCACGGCAGCGATGAAGTCGATCGCCCCGCTGCCGGCGCCGTTGTTACCCAGGCCCGCCTTCACATTCATGACCGGCACGTCCTCGGTCCTGGGCCCCAGCACGCTGCGGATGGCCGCCGCCTCCGCCCGGTCATGGGCCTCCAGACCGCAGGCACATGACGCGACCAGGTCCACCTGAGCGGGCGCGATCCCCGCTTCATCCAGCGCTTTCTGCATCGCGACGCGCAAACCGCGGCCTTCCGGATGGGGCGGACCGGGCTGCGCTGCGATGTAGGCGTCGTGACCGGCGCCGAAGCCGACCAGCTCGGCGTAGATGCGGGCGCCGCGCGCCAGCGCGTGGCCCAGCTCCTCCAGAATCACCAGTCCCCCGCCCTCGGAAATCACGGTACCGTCGCGCCCGGTCGCAAAGGGACGGCAGGCCTGTGCCGGGGTTTCGTTGCGTCGGCTGAGCCGCTGGCCCAGTTCCTGGCGCAGCAGCGCCATGGGATTGTCTTTGCTCTCCGCGCCGCCGCAGATGCAAACATCTGCGGCCCCGCGTGTGATGGTGCGGAACGCCTCCCCGATGGCCAGGTGGCTGCTGGCCTCGCCGCAGGTGATCGTGTTGCTGGGTCCCTGGGCGTCGTGCACGATGGTCACATGACAAGCCAGCATGTTGGGGAGGAACTTGAGCAGCCAGAGCGGCGTGAGATTGTTCATGGCTTCGGCGCCCCAGCGGGCGAAGCTGAAGCGGCCGTCTTCGACGGCGCCGGACAGGGCTTCCGCCAGCTCCGGGAGGTCCGCGCAGATCAAGCCGGCGCCGATGTTCGCCCCGAAGCGCGTGCTGTCGACGTTCGGCTCGCCGTCTGCCTCGCCGCGCTCCAGCAGGCAGCGGGTGCGCAGCCCGGCATCGCGGACGGCCTGGTGGGCAGCGACCACCGCCAGGACGATGTCGCGGGCCATGATCTTGGCCGCTTTGCGGTAGCTTTTGGGGACGTAGTCGCCGATGTTGATCCCGTCGATCTCCCCGCCGATCTGGGAGGAGAAGTAGCTCGGATCGAAGGCCTGCAATCGCCGGATGCCCGAACGTTTCTCCAGCAGCCCGTTCCAGAAGGCGGCCACGCCCACGCCGATCGGCGTGACGGGCCCCAGACCGGTGATGACGACGCGACGGGGATTCACAGCGGGATGTTCTCCGCGGCCGGCTGCGTGTAGGTCTTCAGCAGGGCCATGAACTCTTCGGTGAACACGAAATTCTCGTCAGGGAATTCTAGACCGCTGATGTTCTGGTCGATGTGGGAGAAGACCAGTTCGACTTCAGCGATCAAATCGTTTCCGCAGCGGATTTCGCCGCGGGTGGAGGCGGCCGCGTCCGTCAGGTGTTCGATGCGGGCTTCGAAGCGGATCTGCTGCCCGGGACGCACCAGGCGGTGGAAGGCGGCCCGCTTGATCTTCGCCAGAATCACTTTTTCGGTGAAGTTTCGCGCCTGACCGACGAGGATACCGGCGGTCTGGGCCATGCCTTCGATCATGAGGCTGGCTGGCATGACCGGAAACGCCCCGAAGTGATCGTGGAGATGGTCCTCGGCGAGCGTGACGTTCTTGACCGCCACCGCCCGCTCACCCGGGACGAACTCCGTGAACCGATCAAACCAGATCCACCGCACGGGCTGTCTCACCCGCACGCCGCCGGGCGCATCGGCTGGGCGGCGCGTCCTTACGACTGGCTGGCCGCCAGCTTCTCTTCAATGAAGCTCACGATCGTGCCGACCGTGAAGACGTCCAGAATTTTGTCGATGTCCGGGTCCTGTTCGAACTTGGAGAAGTCGGCGTGCTTGACGCGCTGCTTGAGCGCGGCCAGCCCCGCCGCATTGAGCTTCCGGTTGTTGACGTACTCGGGGTTGCTCAGGATGTCGCGCGGGGTCAGTTCTTCCTGAGAGATCTTGATATTGAACGCTTTCTCCAGGCGGAACACGATGTCGAGGATGTCGATGGACTCGGCCTGGAGGTCCCGCGTGAGCGTGGCCTCCTCGGTGACCTCGTTTTCCTCGACGCTCAGCGCGTCCACCAGCGCCTGCTGGACCTTCTTGAAAATCTCCTGTCGGGATGGTGCAGCCATAAACGGCTCCTTCCACTCGAGTACGCGTGTCGGTCCGGCATCCAATCCGCGCCCGGTCCGGCGCCCGCTCAGACCGCAGCCCGGTCCGCAGCGGCCGGGCAGCCTTTCCACAGCAACGCGAACCGCGCGCGCTGCTCGGTACGCAGTCGTTCGTCCGTGTCGGCCCAGCCGGCGTCGTACTCGGCGAGCGTCAGATGCCGGAGGACCAGACGGCCCTTGACGATCTCGCGCCCGGCCAGATGCCCGCGGGCGGCAAAGGTGCTTTCCCGCTGCGTTAGCTCCAGGCACTCGGCCTCGACCGTCAGCACCTGTCCGGGCGCCACGAAGCTCTTATACGTAACGTTCCGCGCCTCCTTGAGCAACACGAGGCTCGGGGCGAAGTCCAGACGTTCCCGCACGACCCAAGCGGCCGCCTGGACCATCGCCTCCAGCATCAACACGCCGGGAAGCACGGGAAAGCGGGGAAAGTGGTCGGCCAGGTACTCCTCGGCGAGCGACAGCGCTTTCTCCGCTACGATCCGCCGCCCGCTTTCCAGCTCCACAATGCGGTCGATCAGGACAAACTTCACGCTCAGCCCCTGCGGACCTTCAGCCAGAGGGACACAGGCCCGAACCGGACGTTGGACGCCCTGCCCGGCCCGGGTCGGGCAGGATTCTAGCGGCCCGAGCGATGCGCTGCCAGTGCCCCCGCCGCTGACACGCGGCCCCGCCGGGCGCCGCCTTCACGCGCGACTGATGTGGTCCGGATGGGCCCGCACGTGCGCCGCGATGCCGTCGGCGTATTGCTGCATCAGGCGCCGGACCAGCTCTGGACTCTCACGCTGTTGCGGACCTTCAGGCACGTAGAGGGGCGGGTTGACGATCAGCCGGAAGTAGAAGTTCGGTCGCGACACGACGAAGGCCTGACAGATAGTCGCCCCGCACCGCAAGGCCACTTGCAAGGTCCCCGTCAGGAACTCGCGCGTCTGCCCAAAGATCTGCACCGGGCAGGTCTTCAACTGCGCCCCCCGCACACGCCCCACGTCCAGCGCTGTCCCCACCACCCGGTTTTCCTGGAAGCACCGGTAAATCTCGCGCGGGAAGCTGTCGGCATACAGCACGCGGATCGCGGCGTACTCCGGGAAGGTCTGCGCGTACTTCTCCTGCATGTATACCCGCAGCATGCCCTCGTTGCGGTCCCGCACCCCGGCGCAGCGATAGCCCAAGAGCGCCATCAGCACCGCCGCCACGTGATGCGATCCGTGGTGACTCAGCATCACATATACCCCCCGCCCGCGGGCCAGACCTTCGTCCAGGTACTGTCGCCCGTGGAACCGAATTCGCCGCATGATTTTCTCGCGCGGCAGGCGGTCGAAGATCAGGTAGAAGAGTTTGTCGCAGCGTGTGCGGCAGAAGTACTGGTGGACGATGGCCCGTCGCCGCGCGGGCGTCAGGCCTTCGGGGAACACCCCGTCCAGTTCGCGGGCATAGCGGGCGCGGCGTTTGAAGTTGATCAGAAACTCGATGGTGCCGAACCAGCGTCCGAACAGATAGAGACCTCGCAGGCTGAAGGTCCGCACCCAGGCAGTCAGGAACCAGCGTACGAGGGCGAACTTGGCACGGTCGTAAAGCCCGGGGCGTTTCTCCGGGCGGGCCGACTGGGGCGTACCTGTATCCCCCGGCGGCCGGTCGGGCGGGAGCGACTGGGCAGGTGTCCGCGAAGGCTCTGGGAACGTCTTCGTGGTTAGCACAACGGGACATTGTCGGGCCGCTCTGCCGACCTGACAACCACGCGGCACCAACTCTTCGCCGCTTCAGGACCACGTTGTCCGCATTCCGATAACGTTCTTTTGGCCCTTGACGCCGCTGTATCGCCGCGCTAGCGTATGGCCCGAGCGCGGTCAGCCCCGTCCGGCGTGGTGGCCGGGCGGGTGGTCAGATCTGCCAAGGGAAACAGCTATGGGCCGAAAAACAGTCTGGCGTCGATGGGTCGCGGTATGGGGTGCGGCGGCTGTTCTGTTGCAGACCGGTTCGTGCGCGCTAACGGACACCGAAGTGCAGCGTGAACTGGTGCGACAGTTGGTCGTTCCCCGTCTGGCCAGCCTCGTGTCGGATTCCCTTTTCTTCCTGTTGGACAATGCGCTTGTACGTCTGACGACGTGAGCAAGCTGGCGGAGTCGCCCATGCGAAACGTGTTCTTGACTGGCCGGTGGATTGTGTCGGGGGGCGCGCTGCTGGCTCTCAGCGGGTGCTTCACGACTCAGCAGCTCGTCGACTTTGGCCGAACCGAGGTCGCGCGCACCATTTCAGATTTCGTCGGTCAGGTGTTCCAGCTCCTCGTCTTAGCCAGGACGTGAGCAGTGCGTTGCGATCCGCCGGGGCGGGTCGCGCGATCAGGATACTTCGTCGGGTCGCCGGCTGGCGGCCCGGCACGGGACGCGACGAATGAGCACGATGCACCTTGCCCGGGGCCTGTTGATCGCGATCTGTGCTGCGCTGGGCATCACCCGGGTCAGCGGCCAGGAGTCGGCACCTGCCGAACCCAGTGCCGCGCTCGTGGACCTGAACCGCGCTATCAAGGCTTACCTGGAGGAGGACCGCGAGACCGCGGCCGACATCCTGGAACGGCTGCTTGCGGCCCATCCGGAAACCGAGCTGCGGGTTCCGTGCTACTACTATCTGGGCCTCATTGAGCTGGAGCGGGGGCTGAAGCACTCGACGGCGGCCCAGGCGGCCCGCACGGTGAAAGACGAAGCGACCGCGGTCGAGGAAGCCAACCAGGCCCGGCAGCAGTTCGAGCGGGCGCAGCAGCGCTTCGAAGAGGTTGTCCGTCTGGCTGACCCCAGTGCGGAGGTCGTCAGTGCCGCGCTTCTGCTCGGCATCTCCCGGCTGGCCAGTGACTTTCCGGGCTCCAAGGTTCCCGCCGCGGAGCTGGCCCAGCGGGCCGCGGACACGCTCGCGCGCTATGTTGCGACGGACTACGGCGCGCAGGACCGGTACGGACAGTTTTACCTGGCCGTTGCGCACTACCGCCTGGCGGCCGAGTACCAGGATAAGGCCGGTAAGACGCGCGAATTCGCGGCGTCGCTCCAGGCGGCGGATGACGCTCTGACCAAGGCGGTCGCGTTGGGCGAGGCGGATGTTGCGGCCGAGCGTCTCAGCCCGCAGGCCTTCGACGAGTTCAACACTGTCGTGACGTACTATCGTGGCCTGGTGGACATCCTGCGCACGGATAACGCCGCGGCACGCC
>Ga0209018_1002137_pt1 | contig 14476 bp, 11 predicted proteins | sample YNPBryBLVA2012_FD_185814 | JGI IMG/M metagenome (GOLD analysis project Ga0209018, IMG submission 185814) | Anoxygenic and chlorotrophic microbial mat microbial communities from Yellowstone National Park, USA - YNP Bryant BLVA 2012 (SPAdes)... ...
CCTCTTCCAGTAGGACTGTAACCACAACCTGCGGGTCATCGAAAGGCGCGAAACTGGTGAACCAGGCATGGTTCAAACGGTCGCGGCGCCACTGGGCCGTGCCGGTCTTGCCAGCCACCGAGAAAGGCAGAGCCTTCAGGGCCTGAGCCGAACCTGCCAGGACGGTGTCGCGCATCCCCTGGCGCACTACGTCGATGGCGGATTCGCCGGCTAAACGCACACCACGCATCGATTGCGTGGATGAGACGTGACCGACGTGTGGTGTGATCCTGAATCCGCCATTGGCCACCTCGGCCGTGAACTCCGCCACCTGCAACGGCGTGACCAGCAAGTCACCTTGCCCAATGGACAGGTTGTAGGTATCGCCGACAAACCAGCGTTCGCCTTTGGTCTTTTCTTTCCACTCTTTGGACGGGACAAAACCCGGATTTTCACCTGGCAGATCAATTCCAGTCTTCGAACCCAAACCAAAGATGCGTAGCCACTTGGTCTCGCGGTCAACACCCAAACCGACAAAGGATTCGTAGCCGCCGCCAATAATGTAGAAAAAAGTATTCACCGACCAGGCGATAGCCCGGCGCACGTTCGTGATGCCGTGGCCGCCAGCTTTCCAGTCCGGGAAGAACGTCTGGCCGAGACGCAGGCCGCCCACCGAGTTGACCGTCGTGTTGGGAGTTATGATCTTCTCCATCAAAGCCGCAATCGCGATTATTGGCTTGATAGTTGAACCAGATGGATAAACGCCGGACCAGGCACGAGGTAATAATGGCCGCTCCTCATCTTTGAGAAGTTTGGCGTAATACGTTGATGAGACGGTGCCGGAAAATAGATTCACATCATAAGCCGGTAAAGATGCGATGGCCAAAATCGAACCGTCCCGCGGATCCATGACGATGGCCGAACCGCGCTTGACCTTGGCTCGTTCCATCCCCGTACGCAGTGCGTTCTCGACCATCTGTTGGAGCTTGAGGTCGAGAGTCAGTTTTAGATCCGAACCGTCGACCGGCGCCTTATTGCTGACCAAAGATATAACTTTATTTTGGGCGTCGACTTCGTAAACCTTTTCACCGGCCTGCCCGCGGAGAGAAGATTCATAGATGTGTTCAACGCCGGTCTTACCGATAACATCAGTTTGACGATAGCCTTTTGCTTTTTGATTGGCGAATTCTTCCTGAGAAATGGGACCAACGTAGCCGAGAATATGAGATAGAGTTTGGATGTGCGGTGTGTGTGGATAATAACGTTTGTCACCAATCGCGATATGCAAGGCTGGGTTGTCTCCAACCGCGATATTAACTGCCAGCGCCTGGTTATATGGGATATCGCGTTTGAGAGTCAAGCTTTCGGTTGGATCGGTGGAGGAAGCCATGGCCGCCAACATGTCATTCACGGATAGACCGACCTCGCGGCCGACCTGACTGAGCAACCTATTGCGTTCCTCAGGATCGCGCGGCATAAGCCATGGAATGACACGTAAATCGAAAGCCGGCACGTTCTCGGCCAGGATCTGCCCTTGGCGGTCGCGGATGATACCGCGACGAGCCGGAATAATCTCGCGCCGCAGCCGATTTTGTTCCGCGCGGTTGTAGTAGATGCCGGGGGTCAGGATCTGCATCCAGAACGAACGACCCAACAGCAGACCCGACAAAACCGCTACCGCGGCTAAAACTAACCAGAAGCGAAAGCGGGGCAAAGTTGGCCCGAGGAAGACTGGGGTGTCCGTCACATGCTGATACCGATCCTCGAAGAGGACTTCATGAGCCACCGTTTGCCGGTCGCCGCGAGCGACCTGTAGTCCGATCCCTTTTTCCTGCAATGGAAAAAGCGTTTGATCATACTTAGCCATAAGCCAGGGCGCGGCGCGGCCGCAAATATTGACGCATAACTAACAGACCGAATATGAACAGGGCAACAGTCACAACAAAATCTAAAGCTGCAGTCCGTCCGAGATCTGCTAGGCTTGGAGCGAGGTAGACATCGCGCCCCATGAGGCCATAAATCCATTCCGTCGTCACCAGCCAGGACCAATCGAATAGGCGACCGGCGAGCGTCATGGTAACCATGGAATAGACAGAGCGGTTGGTCAGAATCCTTTCAGAGACAAACCACAAAGTGGCGGCGATGAATAGCAGGCGCCACGGGGCCAAAGACGGAGACTCGACTGCAAACAGATCAAGCACGGTTCCAGCGCAAGCGCCGAAGATCAACGCGTATCCGCGACGTTCCAGAAGCATGAAAAATACTAGGCTTGGCAGAATGGGTTTGAGATACGACAACCAACCCGAGACGAATGTCAGGAACGTGCTCTCATATAGGCCAAAGGCCAAGCCCAAAGCGGCCACAGCCGCGTATTTAAGGATGCGCATAATTTTGCGGATCGGTTACGGGACGCAAAGCGGCCGGCCGCAGAACTGTAACTAAGCTCAGCTGATCAAGTCGGGCCAGAGGCAAGAGTGTGGCGGTCTTAAATGGGTCGGTCGGCTGGCCTTTAACTTCATCGACCAAGGCAATGGCTAGGTTGGCTGGAATTTTCTCCTCGGTGCCAGCTGTGACCACAATATCATTCCGTTTTAGAGGTTCAGATTGCGGAACCAAAGTCAGTCGTGAAATGCCATTACCCAATCCTTCGACCATACCGAATAATTTGTTGCTGCCCAAAGGCGCCGCAGCCACGCGGCTACGCTCATCCGAAATCAGGGTGACGGTCGCCAGACGCCGGTTGAGGAGTGTAATCTTGCCAACCAGAACGCCATCGCCAACGATCACTGCCATCCCCTTCTCCAAACCGTCGTCGCTTCCGCGGTCTATGAGCACGGCCGCCGACTTGCCCTGGATATGGCGGGCGATAACGCGTGCTCCGATATGGTCGTAGCCAGTAGACGACAGAAACTTTGCCATGACACGAAGCTGGCGATTCTCTTCTTCCAAGCTGCGTAACTTCACGTAATCGACGCTAAAGGCAGCTAACCGATCTTCGTAATCCCTTACCTGTGCCTGCAAGGTCGCGACGTTTCCGGCTGCGTCATGTCCGAGTCGCGTTCCAATCACGGCCGAGAGGTTGGCTAAAGGTGACAAGGCCCAGCGCAAAGTCTCCTGAACAGGATTTAAGATGCCGATGCCATATAAAACAGCCACGGCTAAAACCGTACCCATAAGGATAATAAATAAAGGGACGCGGCGCGAAATAGGCATCAGACGGAGAGGAAGTTAGAAGACAGACTTTGGAAGTTAGTAGTCAGAAGGTGCTAAAAGCTATTTGCCGATTATCAACTTCTGACTTCCAGCTTTTAATCCTAACCTCGAATTGACTCAAGACATGCGATCCGTCGATGGGAGTGAGACGTCTTCCAATAGACGTTCATCCTCGAGGAGTATGCCGCAACCGCGGGCTACGGCCGTGAGCGGATCTTCGGCTACGCGTACCGGCAGGCCCGTGCCTTCGGCGATAGCCCGATCTATGCCGCGCAATAGCGACCCGCCACCGGTGATAACGATGCCGCGACGGTAGATGTCGGCCACCAGTTCGGGCGGCGTTATTTCGAGGATGGATTTGATGTGTTCTATGATGGACTTGATGGATCGTGACAATGCCTCGCGGATCTGGCCGTCGTTGACCATGATCTCGTGCGGCAGGCCAGACAAGAGGTCACGGCCGCGCAATGGGATTTCAATCCGGTCAGGTAGTGGCACAGCTGAACCAGCTGCAATCTTAACCTCCTCGGCCACCCGTTCGCCAAGCAGAAGGTTGAAGACATCGCGAGCGTACTGGATAATGTTTTTATTGAGTTCATCGCCGGCAATTGGGATAGATTTGGCCGTGACTACGCCGTTCAGTGAGATGACCGCTATCTCCGTCGTGCCGCCGCCTAAATCCACGACCATATTGCCGACCGGATCGGAGATGGGGAGGCCAATGCCGACCGCAGCTGCCACCGGCTCCTCAACCACGTATACTTTGCGCGCTCCGGCCGAGACCGCGGCGTCGCCGACTGCCTTGCGCTCTACTTCGGTGACATCGAGGGGCACGCCGATGACTACGCGCGGCCGCGGCACAAGCACCGAGCTGTCGCGGTGGACCTTGTCGATGAAATATTTCAGCATCTTCTCACTGACCTCGAAATCGGCGATGATGCCGCGTTGGAGTGGCCGCGAGACCTGAATGTGCGGAGGTGTCTTGCCGATCATGGCGCGTGCCTCATTACCCACAGCCAGTATCTGGCCATTACGCGTATTAATGGCCACAACCGACGGTTCTTGAATGATCACGCCTCGACCTTTGGCGTAAACTAAAGTATTCGCAGTACCTAAATCGATACCGAGGTCATTCGAAAAACGGCTAAAAAAAGATGGCCACATATCTTGGCCGTATCTTACGCTTTTCGGATTAATTTCCGCAAGGGGGTCACTGTCCTTAACCGCGGCGTGAATGCTGGATAATGAGCGAAACGTATTCCAGTACGCCAGCTACCGCTATGAACACAATTAGTACCCACCATGATAACCATCCTTGCGCACTAAAAATAAGCGAGACTGTCGACACGGCGGAGAGCAGAACCGCATGCCTAAATGAGGTCTTGACCTCACGGATGATGAGTTCGCGGCGCTTCATGATCACCAGCCGAACCAGCAAGCCAAACAGGGTGATGGTGCCGATCAGGCCCATGAGTAACGTCAGGAAGAACATACCGAAACCCAAAACGCCTGCCTGCTGCGGATCCACGCTCCAAACGACTACACTCCACCCTAGCCAAGCGACCAGAGTGCCGACGATCATAAGAATAATGTAGGCGCGGAACGACATACGGCCAACATTATACCACGCCGTCAGAACCCCTTCGCGACCACGACAATACTCCGCACCGCTAAACGTCCGAGCTGGCGGTTGATTTCGTTCCGCAGCCGCGGCAAGTCAGTCTGCAGCTGCTGTTTAGCTGCCGGCGAAGCCGTCTCGAACTTCAACATCCCTTCGCGGAACGACAGGGGTGAGACGTAGGCCGCTTTCTCCGGCCCCCAGAGCGCTTCGAGCACCTGCTTGCTCGCGGCGAATATCTGGGCGACCTGAAGATCGCGCATCTTGGGATCATGCACGGCCTTGCTGGCCAGGATGTTTTTGAAAGAGGAGAAAGCCATCATAAACGGCGGAATTCACAGATGCTTCTGAAATCACAGAAACGACAGACGTACGGCGAGGCGTTGGCCTCAAAGCGTGAGGTCAGGATGGCCTGCATGCGCTTCCGAACTTCTTCGCAGAAAACCTCCCGCTTCTCCCCTTGCAGGATTTCGACTTCGGCCTCTTCGCCAGAGCGCACGAAAAGATATGCCAGTTTACGGACATCGAGGCCTTTGTCCTCCATGGCCAATTGATAAATCCAAAGCTGCTCCTTATTATCTTTCGTCAGGTCACCTGAGGCCTTAGGCTCGCTCGTCTTGTAGTCATAGATGACGTAACCGCCCTGTGGCAAAGAATCGATACGATCAACCGAACCCTTGAGCGAGTGCTCACCGAGCCGCCAGTCGAAAGGTTGCTCAATGAAAGCGATCGGCGGTGGATTTGCTATCCAAGCCTTAACCGCCCGTCTGATCGCCTCCCTCCCCTCCTGCTTATATTCGTCATGACGGACGCGGTCCGGATACCATTCATCGATCCAGTTTTCCTCGAAGATACGAAGTGCCTCGTCCTCGGTGACACGGAAACCATCCTTAACCGGAGCTGAAGATCCCAGAGCCGAAAACAGGTCAGTCTGGACGGCCCGACTTCTTTCAAGATGAAGTTCGAGTATCTGCTTGAAGGCGTGATGGATGGAGTTGCCAAAGCTCTTATGGTACGAGCCCAGAATTGGGATGCGGTAAACATGGGCGAATTTATACTGGAGCGGGCAGCTGCGGAAGGCGGCCAGCTGGGTGAAAGAAAAGCGGCGCTTGAGATTGAACACCTCGCGCTCAGCCGCTTCTTTATCTTCCTGAATGGGTGCCGGCGGAACGAGAGTTAAGAGCTCGGATGAGGCGCGGGCTTCCTCGGATGAGACCTGGAACCCGGCTTCGCCAATGAAAACCGACGGCTTCTTTTTGCGCGTGCCGCCGTAATCCTCGGCGCCGGTCAGGGTGACAGAATCCTTGGCTCGGGTAACCGCGACATAAAAGAGACGCCGCTCTTCCTCAAGATGCGTGTCGCCTTCGGGTAAGCGCTCGTTGACCAAACCGTCGGGCAAAGGGATGGATTCGCCGCGCGGCCGCGTCGGAAAACGCTGGTCAACCATGGATACGATGAAGACGTGCTTGAACTCGAGGCCCTTGGAGGCGTGGATGGTCAGGACCTTAACCAGGTCCGGACCTTCGTCGGGATCGGCGTGCAAGGCCCCCTCTTCACCGCTCTCGATCTCGGTCTTGAGTTCGTCCATGAACCCGCGCAACGTCGGCGCGAGTGTGGCCTGTTCGTAGCGCTTGATGCGGTTGGCAAAACTATTCAAGAGGCTGATAGCATCGACCTTGTCGCGTTCCGGCAGTTTCATGATGTTGGCCAGGTACTCGGTTTTTTCAAGTAGGAGCTGGAAGACCTTGAGCGGCCGTTCGCGGCGCGCAGCTTCGGCCAGATTCTCGACATGGGCCACGAGCTTGGAAGCTCGCTTGACGGCGGTTTCTTCGATGCCGGGAATGAGGTTTGCCTGGCGCAAAGCCTCCCAGAGGGAAATACCTTTGTGGCGGGCATGCTGGATAAAAGTTGCAATGTCGCGCGGCGGAAACATGTAGCACGGCGCGGTCATTGTCCGCCAGACGGCAGATGCTTCGTGGTAGCCATCGAGCAGTGAGAACATGGCCGTCAGGTCGACGATGACCGGTTTGGCATACAGGCCGCGCAAGGCGTAGAAGCGAAAAGGAATGCCATGGATCTCAAGAGCTCGGATGAAAGGCTCAGTGCCATCGTTGGACCGCGACAGGATGGCGATATCATTCCACGTCAGATCCGGATCATTCGATTTCAATTCTTGGATGCGTGCCGCCACGCCCTCAGCTTCATCCTCCAGCGTTTTGAACCACATGACATCAACTAATCCCCCATCTCCCCTGGCGCTCACGAGCTTCTTGCTCAAACCCGTGTCGGCGAGCCGGACTTCGAGGCGATTAGGATTGTTCTTCTCGATCGACCGGTAGGCGGTGTCCAAAATCTCCTGGTGCGAGCGGTAGTTCTGGGTCAGCATGACCGTCTTGGCGTCCGGATAGTCGTCGCGGAACTGCAGGATGTTGGCCAAACTCGCGCCGCGGAACTTGTAGATGGACTGGTCATCGTCGCCGACTACGGTCAGATTCTTGGCCTCGCCGGCGATGAGCTTGATGAGCTCGTATTGCGCCCAGTTCGTGTCCTGAAATTCGTCGACCAAAACGTAACGGAACTGGGCCTGGAGCTCTTTTAAGACGCGCGGTCTTTCACGAACCAGACGAAGTGTCTCGATGATGAGGTCACCAAAGTCCAAAGCGCCTTCTTCGCGCATGATGCGGCGATACGCGAAATAACAGTCAGCCAGCTCTTTAAGGCGCTTCTTTTCGGACGCCGCCAGTCCTTCCCTGCTATTTGTCGCCCCGAACGAGGCCGCGCCGAGACTTGGGGTCTCAGCGTCTGCATCCAAGACGAGATTCTCCGCGAATTCGAGATAGCGCTCCGGGGATACGCCTTCGTCCTTGGCGCGTGAGAAGTGTTTTAGAAGTTCGGCCAAGAACTTCACCGGGTTGCCGAGAGGCCGGTAATAATCCAAAGGCAGTTCGGATAAGCGCCGCTTCAAGAGGAGCCAGGCGTCGGTTTCGTTCAATAGCTTGAAATGCGTGGGCAGGCCGATCTCCAAGCCGTATTTTTCCAGGATGCGCTGGCAGAAGCCATGGAAGGTCGAGATCCAGAAATCGTACGTGCCGTTCGGCAGGAGCTGGAGGATGCGATCCTCCATCTCCCCGGCCGCCTTCTCAGTGAAAGTCAGGGCGAGGATGTTTTCGGGCTTCAGGGGTACTTCGTACTTGGTACTGGGTACTTCGCCGGCAGCTTCAGTCAAAGTACGAGGTACCAAGTACGAAGTACGGTTTAGCAGATGCACGTACCGATGAGTGAGGACTTTCGTCTTACCCGTGCCGGCGCCGGCCACGATCAAAAGCGGCCCCTGACCGTGGGTCACAGCTTGGCGCTGAGCCTCATTCAAGCCTTGAAGAAGGTCTTCCATGCGGCGGAGTTTATCGGCTGGTCACGAGATGCGCAATCAGCGATTTTCCTTGCCCCAGCGCACGATGAGAGCGTGGGCTTCTTGAAAATTCCCGACGGACGGGTCGGTAAAGGCGGATTCGCAGAACCGGCGGACTTCGTCATATGGACGCTTGGACCATGACGCGTCACCAGTTAGCTTAAAGAGCAGACGACGGGTATAGGCATCGACCACAAAGACGGGACGATCGAGGCCATAGAGTAAAATCGTATCTGCCGTCTCCGGACCGATGCCCCAGAGCGAGAGAAGCCGCTCTCTCGCCAAAACCAAATCGTCGTCCTGAGCGGAGCGAAGGATCTTTAGGAGAGAGGCCTTGCTTGGGTCGTCGTCCTGAGCGGAGCGAAGGATCTTTAGGAGAGAAGCCTTGCTCAAAAGATCTTTCGACTTCGTTTCGCCGCGCTCAAGTCGACAGATTGTGTTTAAGTTATGCAAATCCCCTCCCAGATTCTCCTCCACAAACTTCGCGAACAGCTTCAGCTTCCTGGCTTTCTGCCGAAAATAACCTGATGACCTAATGCAGGATTCGATGGACGGCAAACGTGCGCGGGATAGAATGCGTGAAGTCGTCAGACCTTTCGTAGCCAAACAAACGAGCGCCTTCTCAACATTGGTCCAGGCCGTGTTCTGGGTCAGGATGGCTCCGATGGCGACTTCGAAGGCTTGATCCGCCCGCGTCTTGGACAGCCAGCGCGTCTTCGGTCCGGGATGATGTACGACGCTCAGCGCTTCCCGTTCACCGTCCACGACCAACCTCGGCCACCAGCCCTGCTGCCCGTGCATCCTGAGCAGTCTTTTCAATTCCGCCTTGAATTTCTTCGCGTCATCCATGCCGCATAAGATAGCAGATGGCAGATAAAGAAAAAGCCCCGGTCCGAAGTACGAAACGGGGCAGGTCTGTTTGCGGCCTAGGCGGTGACCCGACTCAGGCCGTCATAGGCCTAGTTTCAAAGGTCATCTCCCGTGGCTACGAGTTCAAGGAGCCGCGTGTCGCGCGGCATGACCGAGATGTAGAACTTGAGCGCGTCGAAGAGACGCTCGTTGAGTGCGTCCCAAACCGGCAACGGCAGCTTTTCGATGTCGACGCCGTCATGTTGGAGGGCATGCTTCAGTTCAATAATGAAAGCCATGCGCTTGTCAGGCGTCCCGAGGCGCTCGAGCCAGTCGGCCCTCAGGGCGCGGCCGAGGCCCATGGCGTGGCGGATGGAACCGCCGCGGTCGCCGGGGCGTTCGCGGTCATATGGCACGTTGATGTGGATCGGGACGTGCAAGCCGGGTCGGCCTTCGATCATGTCGAGAATACTGTTTTTAAGCACGTAGGTGACAGCGATCTTGCCTTCACGCAGGAGTTCCGGCGTGAAGTCCGAGACGATGAAGTACTCGTTCGGATCGTCGTACATCTCCCAACCACGGCCGACCAGGACGCGTTTTTCGCGGTGTCCGTGCTTGAGATCGGCGGGATTGAGCTTGGCCGCCTGACGGATGTAGCGGACGTTAGCCTCGGCCATGCCGGCCATCTGGCGCAAAACGGCTTCCCATGCCTGTTCGCTTAATCCCTCGAAACGGTCGTCGCTGTACGGAAACACGTCCCTGAAGCGGGTCAGTATCTCGGCCGTGACGGCCCGCGTGTCGTAGCCCGCGACGTTGTCGATCCGGTCGGTCATCCGCTGGACGAAAGCCATCGGATCCACGGTCCGGCCGCCGGTCCCGTACCACACGCGACTCTCGGTATCGGTATAGGAGTTGAGCCGGATGGCGATGACGTGGCGTTTGGTCACGCGACCGCTCCCGTCGCGGTCCACGTAATCGACGTTGAAGCGTCTGACCTGCATGTCGGCGTCTTCGGCCGCAAGCCGGCTCTGGTTGCCCCAGGCGGCGCAGCTGTCGGTCTCGCGCTTGGACCAGGATTCGTGGGTCGTGAACAGGATGAGCACGCGCTTGCCAGCCGCCGAAGCGCGATCGATGCGCGCCTGGATCTCTTTGCACAACACCAGGTTGACATCGCCGATCTTGTTGCCGGCTGTGGCGTAGATGTTCTCGGCGCCGGGCGGAATGCCCAGGGCGCGGGCCGTGTCGCGTTCCCGGCCATCCATGCAGGTGAAGAGCATGACCGTACACGGATTGTCGCGGAAGTATGCTTCACGCTCCCCCTGCAACGAGATGTAGTGGTCTGAACGGGCTTGGTTGTCGCGATAGAAAGCGGCATCCTGCTCGTCAATCCGCTCGAGCGGAATGCGCTCGTGGATGATTCGCCGATAACCGATCCTATCGCGATGGACATAGCTGTTTGCGGTCCTACGGTCTCTTGAATAGTCCAGCATCCCTGAATTTCCTCGGTTGAAAAGGGCGATTCCGCCCACCTTTCGGCGGAACGGGCGCAAAGCGTACCAGTTACTGTTTCCGGCGTCAAGATGTCGATTTACAAAAAACAGGGACACCGTGTAAGCGTCCCTTAGGGTCTTGGTTCGGGCAGCATCGCTGCCTCCTTTTGATTTTTGTTTCAGCCGCAGACGCGGCCGTAGCGACCGAGATAGTCGTCGACCTGGCGGGCCTTGAGCGCCGCGTCGTCGCCGACCGTAATTGGCCGGGGCTGCGTGTCAGCCTGTTCGGCCGTGACTTGGCGTTCGCGTTCACGATCCTCTTCGGTAACGAACGCGTTTACATGCCTCGCGACCGGCGGCCGCGATACGTGCGACGACTTTAACATCGGCTTTTTCACATGACGCACCTCCGATTGAATGTTTAGAAAGAATACTCCTAAATCCGATGACTAGGCAAGAAAACCCTCCCTCATCTTTTGAGACAGGATCAGATTAATCAAAACACACATTGCTCCTTACCTGACAAACCGTATTCATAGCTTTTTATTTTCAATCCCAACCCGGATGCGCCGCATTAGCTCGAGGTAAAAGCGGACGTTGGCCAACGTCACGAGCCGATAAGCCAGCATCTCGTCGACTGTGAACAGATGACGGACATAGCCCAGGCTGAAACGTGAAAGCTCCTGCGAGACCACGTCGCCCTCGGTCGCGACGACGAGCGACTCCTTCGAATATTTGAATTGCTCATTCGTCACATGGACCATCTCATAAAAATCAGGACGCGACAGGTCGTCGTGCTTGAAACGGTAGAGCAGGCCGTGGCGGGCGTTGCGGGTCGGAAGGACACAGTCAAACATATCCACTCCCCGCTTCACATATTCCACGATTTCGTGCGGCTGGGCGCCGCCCATGAAATACCGCGCCGCATCCTGAGGCAGATTCTCGTCCAGGACGGATACGATGCGGCAAGCATCCGCGAACGGTTCGCCGACCGATAAGCCGCCGATGGCATAACCGTCAAAGCCGAGTTTGACCATCGTCTGCGCATGATCAATCCGCAATTCGTCGACGACGCCGCCTTGGTTAATGCCGAACAGCATGGCGCCCGGATTATTGGATGCCGCCCTGCCTTTCACGAACTCGGACTTGCAGCGTTCGGCCCAGCGCGTCGTCCGCGAGACGGAATCGGCGAGATACTCGGGCGTCGAACCGGGCGGCGTGCATTCATCCAGGACCATCACGATGTCGCTGCCGATGATCTGCTGGATCTGGATGGATGTCTCTGGCGTGAGATCATGCCGCGAGCCGTCGATATGCGAGGCAAAGACGACTCCATCCTCGGTTATCTTGCGCATGGCGCCGAGCGAAAAAACCTGGTAGCCGCCGGAGTCGGTCAGAATGGCGCCGTGCCAATCCATGAACTTATGCAGGCCGCCGAACTCGCGCATGACCTCCATGCCTGGTCTGAGATACAGGTGGTAGGTGTTGGAGAGGATGATGGGGCTGCCGAGGCGTTCGACATCTTGCGACGAGAGCGTCTTAACCGCGCCCTTGGTCGCGATAGGCATAAAGAACGGCGTCTCGAGGTCGCCATGAGCCGTATGCAAAACACCGCGCCGGGCGCGGGTGGCGACGGACCTCACGCGGACTTCAAAGTTTCTCAAAGACTGACTCATGATGTTTTGGTTTGAGCAGAACGCGCTTGGCCCAGCGCGAACGTTTAAGCAGCCAGGCGCCGGCCAAAGACAGGGCAAAGAGGATTCCAAAGACGATATAGGCGCGCGGATTGACGAAGGCGTCGCCCAGGAAAGTCAGGGTGACGATGGACGGCACGAGGCCGATGAAGGTTGCCACCGCGTACTGCCGGTACGCGATGCCGGAAACGCCGCTGCCGATATTCACTACGTCGAATGGGAAGTACAGGAGGCGCATGAGTAGGACCGCCATAAAACCGTCGCGCATCAGCAATTCGTCGTATTTCTTGAGCCAGCCGCGTTCCGACTCCTTGACGTAACGCCGGCCGAAGAACCGGCCGATGACGAAACCGAGGTTGGCCGTCAGGTTGTCGCCGAGCACGGACAAAGCCATGCCCCACCACGGGCCGTAAAGCGAGCCGGAGATGAGTACAAGCGGAACGGTCGGGACGAAGAGGAAACTGCGTGCCGCATAGAGTGCCAAAATGACGATAGGCCCCCAGGCTCCGTAGCCGCGCACGATACCTTTCAAGGCGCGCGGAAGCTGGCGGAGCGGGATGCCGGAGTTCTCTAACCAAAAATAAACCGCGACCAGCAAAGCCAGCCAAATCAAACCGAAGGTGAATTTAAGCAGGTTGCCGCGGTTCTGGCGCATAGGCTACTGGAGTTCCTCCTTTTTCTCGCGCATGAAGGCGAACCATTCCTCGAGCACGGTCAAAAATATCTTGAACGGCGCCTCGAACAAAAAATCGAAGATGAACAGGAAGACGTTGATGCGATTTAAGCCGCGCGACAGCCAAGAGCCGGCGCGCAGGATGGGGAGAGAGACGAAATCCAGAATCAGGCCTGAAACCTTGGCTTTGCCTTCGACGATGACCGATTCGCGGGCATTCTGGCGCAGGCGGAAGGCAAAGAAGCTGACCACGCACAGGAAAAAATAGAAAATGATGGCCGAGAGCCAGGTGAACTGCAGCTGCGCCAAGCCGAGGCCGATGCCGCCGAAGGTGACGGCGAACATGAAGCCGTAGAGCAAGCCGAACAGCAGCCTTGCCTCGCCGGTGCGCCGCGGCGGTACGCGAATCTCGCGCAGCGGAACGCCCTGCGGCGAAAGCAGGATTCCGACATTGGCCTTGATGCGGTCCGTGTTCTCCTTGCCCGGGATGCGGATGAAGAGTGACACTAGAAACATGAGCACCGGCGGGAACAACATGTTAACGGCCAGCGTCAGATAATTCAGCTGGCCGTACCAGAGCATCTCGAGCGGCGCCTCGACGACCAACGCCAGGAGCATCTTGGTGATAAACAGGTAGATGATAGCCCGCACGGCGCCGCGGCGGAGCTTGGCGCGCGCGAGGCGGTAGCGTTTTTCGGCGACCCGGGCGACGACCGCGTTCAGGGTCTCGGGCTTTTCGAGGATAGTGCCGGCGTCATCCGGTTTCTCGAGCAGGGCTTCGCGCAGGATATTGAGGGCTACGGCCCAAGGTTTGACGGCGCGCAAAAAACGCAGCGCCAACGGATGCGTCAGGCTTAGGCGGATGCGACGCTCGATGCCGACGAGGCGTTCGGCCATGGCTGAAGCCTCGTTCAACCAATCGTTCGGGCGGAGCCATTCTGGCAGGTAGGCGCGCAAGAGTTTGAAGCCCAGGACCTCCTCGTCAGCTTTGACTAGACTGCGGTAACAGGCGAGATAGAGCTGGAGCTGGAGCTCGGACGGATCGATTGCTGAACTTTGGGCCCTGATTCGGTCGGTCAGTCTCTCGTACAAAAAGGTGACGAAAGCCTTGTCTTGGGTCGTATCCACCAGCAACTCATCCAATTCGACGGACAAGATGCCGCGCAGCCATTCGTAATGCTTGTCCGATCCGACCCGCGTTTTGGTAACGACTAAATATTTGTTGACCCGCTCGGCGGCCTGGCCGATGAGCGAATCCGGCAACGTGTCATTGGGCAGATAACGCGCGCCGATGAGCTCGCGGATCAAGTTCGAGGCGATGACCTGTGGATCGCTCTCCAAGACGAGCTGGCGATTCAAGATGCGCTTAATGGCCGCCTTGCGCAAGAGGTGTTCATCCTTGTAATCAACGGCCGTGCGGATTTTTTCGTACAACACCGAAAAGCGGCTGACTGCCGCATGGACGCGGATCCGCGCGTCCTCGGGAACCTCTATTTTCGCCGGCTCTTTCAAAGCATTCACGAGTATGCCGGCCACCCCTTTATTTGAGGA